>Ga0187778_10002376_pt1 | contig 12831 bp, 8 predicted proteins | sample 1015_Q2_SP5_20_M_FD_132418 | JGI IMG/M metagenome (GOLD analysis project Ga0187778, IMG submission 132418) | Tropical peat soil microbial communities from peatlands in Department of Meta, Colombia - 1015_Q2_SP5_20_MG | ecosystem: Environmental > Terrestrial > Soil > Wetlands > Peat | place... | reverse complement strand
TCTCCGCCGATACCCCAGTTGTCTGTTTCCACTTCATCAATTGCCACTACTGTGGTCCGCGGATTCTTACCCAAAATGTCCGCAAGCAATTTGGTTACTCCATTTATGAGATGCGCTTTTTTCTCAGGCGTTGCACCTTCCCTCGTGATTTTGATATTCACATATGGCATAAAGGATCTCCTTGTCCCTCCTAACTTAAGGCTCTTGTTCCATTACATTTTGGATACGTACAGCATCCCCAAAATTGTAAACCCACCTTACTCCCCTTCGTTGCTGTTCTTAGCACCATATCAGCACAACATTTAGGACAGATTGGCGCCTTTATGGCCTTTGCAGTATCTGTAAATGATAGTTCCACTTTATTACCTTTTGGTGCTGCCTTGTCAGTGATTCCAAACCTGCTCCTAAAGTCTACCTTACCTGCTTTATGAGACTTCACCAATCTGCGGGCTACATCCATAATAGTCTCGCTTGATGACAGTTTTCCTAATCCTATTACTCCCGAAACTGTAATTTTGTCAGACTCCTTATCTATAAGGCTACGAAGTGTATCCGTTTTTATAACCATGCTCGTATCGAAATGCTCATTGGAAGGTCTCATCACTCTGGATTGTGGAGAGACAAGGATATAACTCTTAAAAGCAGGAAGCATTTGAATTCCCAATCTGGTTGGCATGATGTTACGGGCTTTGATAACCTTTTCGAGTAGAACGATATGCCTTCTATTTTGTTCAATAGGTGACGGAATCCCGTAATATTTATTGTTATATGAAGCTAAGAATTCCCCATCATTTGTTATTTTCAAGGCATACGAGAAGCTTTTTGTTTCCAAGACATAGAATTCGAAGAATCTGCTAATCAGCAAATGGTCTATTTGAGCAACTTTATCTTCGAACTCTAACCTTAAATCATGTATAACAGCCCAATTCTGTGAAGAACCGAAATCAAAGTCAATGTAATAAGTAGAATCCTTTTCTCCCTTTTCACCTGACTTTAGTAATTTCAATTCTCTCTCCATCAAAAATCGCTTTTCATCCGTTAGGTTTAACTCTAATAGAGAAATTAATTCATCTATATCAGATTGTCTGGATTCTTTCTTCTTAATAATCATCTCTGAAAGTAACCTCTCTCAGATTTTCAAATTGTTCGATGTCTTGCCCGTCCCTATTGAAGTCTAAAACGATACCCGCTACCTTGGAAATGGTCTATAGCCTCATATCTTTATCAATCATCGGCTTGAGCGGTTTTGGCTCGTGGTTGATGAATTCATTGAAGCCAGTGACAAATTCAATATAGGCTTCGACATCCACCTCACCGTCTTTGACAAAAGGGTTGTGGCGTCGAGAGGCAATCGTTTCCATATCCCTGCGCATAGATTCAGAGCCTGCAAGATCGAGAAGCTCCTTTGCTGCTTCAGGCGACAGGCTCATCCTTCGGCGTCCGCTCTCAGTTTTTCACACATATCGTACATCTTCAGAATATCACAATATCCGCTGATCAGCTCCCAATCAAGAATATCTTTTTGCACTTGAATCAGCATCCTGATATCTGCCAGGTCATTCTCTTCTCTTTTAGGGTTGTTCTTGATTGCCTGGAGTTTCAGCCCTATCAGGTCCTCGGGTCTCAATGTCTTAACCATTAGTGACCCACCGAAAATGTTCTTGTCCTCCGCTCTCTGCAGCATCTCAAGGCTAACTTTACGAAAGGCATGCAGGAAATCCACCTCCCCCATGATCCTTAAAGGGGAGATGTACTGAGAAACATTTTCAGTCCGGTGCCGGCATTCATATTGGAAATTTGTCATAATCGCGTGCACCTTATCCATGTCAGCCTTATGGATGAGAAAATCTAAATCAACCGTTGCCCGCAGTCCGCCCCACAACCCCATCGCAAATCCGCCCATAAGGGCATAACGGATGTTCTGCTCCTGAAACGACGTTAGAAGCTTTGTGAAAACTGTCTTAAAGTCCATTTACCACTTCCCGCAGCGTTCAGCAAAATGCTTTATTATATCCTTCTCGGTCTTCAGCCTCGGCAATTCTATTAACCTTTGCTTGCCTGTCAAACATCGTATTCAGGGAAGCCGGCTCAGATTTGCAAATTGTTCGAAATGCCTGTCAAAGGCAAACGCCCTGGTCAATTTGAGGGACTTCATTATAGAAAAACTTGTGCAGTCGGTGAAGCTGAAATCCTTGTCGGAATAGTGTTTAAATATTGCAAAAGCCGTGTCTTCCACGTGAGGAGTGATACTCATGATTTTAATGAGGCCGCTTTTTTTTAGGTTTTCCCTGAAGGCAACAGCAACTTTGTGTGATACCCTTGCCCGCAGGTAGTTCATCGTCTCGCAGACAATGAAATTCGTGGTAACGAACCTGCTGCCTTTTTCGGCTGAGACCTTATAAAAGCTCGTGGCTGCTTTGTGATTTTCGTCGTCGGCATCTATAAGGGCTATAAATGCTCCTGTGTCGATAAATACCTTCATTTCTTCTTTCCGTATAAATAGCGGTCGTGTTTTGTGGAGGCGTCCTTAGTCCCTGACTTCGCTATTCCAATGATTTCATCGAAAGCGTCTCTCCCCTGCCTTTCAATCTGAGTCTCTGCACTAAGAGACAATTCTATCGCCTCCCGTATAAGCTGGTTCACACTTTTTTTCTCTTCTATGGCCCTATATTTGAGTGCCTTCAAAACCTCTTCGGGAAGCCTTATATTAGTGGCAACAGTTGAAGCCATACCGCACTTTATGCTCCTTTATTTGGACGTTTCTAATTGATATCATGATAGCATGATACTATGATAGTTGTCAAGACAGCCGAGACAACACTTGTACCATCCGTAATCAATCTTGGTGAAATATATTACAATATCACCAGTGAAAGGAGAGGTGCATAACCTTTATGACTGAGCGACTGAAAAGAATACGACAGGAAATCCTGGGCGTCGTCTCCATTCTCGGAAGTATCTATATTGCCCTGAGCCTTGCAACCTACTCTAAATGGGACCCGTCCCTTTTTGTGTCTTCCACCCTGCCTGTGCAGAATTACGGAGGCATTGTTGGTTCATACCTCGCTGATTTCCTGGTCTCCGGAGCCGGTGTGGTGGCCGTGGTCATCCCCATCGCACTTGTGATCTATGGGGTAAAGAAGGTGTTGGGTAAGGAAGGTCATTGGATCTATCTCTTGGGTTTTATTCTCTTCATTCTCTCGGCATCCATGCTTGCTTCCCTGCTTGCGGCAACCTTTCATGTCACCCTGGTGAACAATCTGGGTGGCATTGTGGGGACTCTTCTTTCCGGTCTTGCGGTCGGGCTGCTCTCAATTCCCGGAGCGTATATCTTTTCCTTGGCGCTCTTCTTTTCTTCCCTCATTCTCCTGAGCCCTGTCTCCCTGACTTCCCTTGTTTTGCACGCACCTGAGAAGAAAAAGGAGGAGGTAGAACCTGTGGACGATGAAGGCCCAATCATTCTTGGTGAGCCCTTCACTGATCATTCGAGTATGACAATAGACACAATTTCCCAGGATATTCCCATTACGGTGCATGACCAGGAGATGCCCGTAAAAACTCTTTCTGAAGGCCTGAGTCTTTTTAGTCTCGAGAAGCCTGTGCGCAGAGGTGAATATGAATTGCCCAGCATTGAATTCCTGAACTTGCCCGTTCCCCTCTCATCGAGGCCGACGAGGGACGAGATTATGTCCAGCTCTCAGTTGCTTGAGAGGAAGCTGAAGGATTTTGATGTGGAGGGGAAGGTGATCCATGTCCATCCCGGCCCTGTTGTGGCCATGTATGAATTTGAGCCTGCACCAGGGGTGAAGATAAACCGAGTCGTTGCGCTCTCGGATGACCTTGCCCTTTCCCTTAAGGCGCAGAGCGTGAGGGCGTTCCCACTGCCAGGTAAGGCAGCCATAGGCATAGAGGTTCCGAATAAACACCGAGAGACCGTTTGCATCCGGGAGATAATCTCATCGGAGAATTTTCAGAAGAGTTACTCAAAACTTACCCTTGCGCTGGGCAAGGACATATTCGGCAACACGGTTGTTGCCGATCTTCTGAAGATGCCCCACCTCCTTGTGGCGGGTGCGACGGGTTCAGGAAAGAGTGTCTCCATGAACTCTATGGTCATGAGTGTCCTCTATAAGGCAGCACCGGCTGAAGTGAAGATGTTGATGGTTGACCCGAAACTCCTGGAACTTTCTTCCTATGAAAATATTCCTCACCTTATTTCACCGGTAATCACCGCGCCCAAGGAGGCTGCAGAGGCCCTCAGAAGGATGGTATTCGAGATGGAGCGGAGATACAGGCTCCTCGCAGAGAAGGGGGTGAGAAATATAGACGCCTTTAACAGGATGGTTCCTGGCGAAGAGCAGATTCCCTACATTGTGGTATTCATCGATGAACTCGCCGACCTGATGTTTGCGTCCGCGAATGAGGTCGAGGACTCCATCGCCCGTCTCGCCCAGATGGCAAGGGCATCCGGTATACATCTCATTCTCGCCACACAGAGACCATCCGTTGATGTGATCACAGGCGTCATAAAGGCAAACTTCCCGGCAAGGATCGCCTTCCAGGTCACCTCCCGCATAGACTCAAGGACAATTATCGATAGCCAGGGCGCTGAGCAGCTCCTGGGAAAAGGGGATATGCTTCTCATGCTCCCTGGCCAAAGGATTGAGAGGGTGCATGGTGCCCTGGTCACCGAGGAAGAAGTCAGGGCTGTCACCAGATTCATCACGTCACAAGGATCACCTGACTATTCCCTGTTGGAGACCATTGCCGCTGAAGAAGCGGGGCAGGAGGGGACATCGGATGAACGGGACGAAATGTACCTGAAGGTTCTGGAGTTTGGTGAATACGCAGGTGAGGTATCCATATCATCCATACAGCGGCGATTCAAGATCGGCTATAACAGGGCAGCAAGGATTATGGAGCTTCTGGAGGAAGATGGCCATGTGGGACCGCCAAAAGGGGCGGGAAAACCGAGGGATTTTTTGAGGAAAAGGAGATGAACAGGGCCGCGGAATGGATATTCATGAGCTTTCTGAACTTATAAGACAGGGCTACAGTGGCAGACAATTAACGACCCTCTTTACCGGCAGGACAGACTCGCTTCTCGAAAACCTCTTCCTCTCTATCAATGCGCATTCTGGCCTCTGTCTCATGGCAGTAGGCGGATACGGCAGAGGAGAACTCGCTCCCTTTTCCGATATCGATATCATGCTCTTTGCCAGGGACAGGTCTGCTTCGGAAAAGGCCTCTGAATTTCTCTACAAGCTTTGGGACACGAATCGTGCGATCGGCCATTCATTCAGGACACCCCCTGACTGTATTAGTGAGGCAAGAAAAGATGTCAAGACGCGGACTTCGCTTCTCGAACATCGTTATATAGCGGGTGACAAGGACCTTTACCGGTATTTCATGGATACCGTATATCCCGAGATCGCATTCAGGGAGTCGGCCAGGTTCATCACCGAAAAATTGCGCGAGATTGAGATGCGCCACAGGAATATAAGCGACTCCGTCTTCATGCTCGAACCGCATGTGAAGGAGGGAAGGGGTGCGCTGAGGGACATCCATGCACTTCTCTGGCTAGCGAGCATCAAACTGAGATTAAGGTGCTTCGATGAACTTGGGAAGATACTCTCCCCAGAAGAGTTCAGGAGACTTTCAAATGCCTATGATTTCCTATTGAAAACAAGGTTCTGTCTCCATGTGCTCAGCGGGAGAAGAAATGATATACTCTCCTTCGAATTCCATGACAGCATCGCGGGAATGCTGAATTTCAAGGCCTCCAAGAGGTTTCTCTCGTCCGAGCGTTTTATGCGGTATTTCTATCTCAAGGCATCGGCAATTAATGATATCACATCGAGGAGTCTTGACCTGTTCAGCATGCCGAGGACGGACAGAGAGGAAAGAGACAGCAGGATATTGCCCTTCCTCTATGCCAAAAAAAGGATAACCGATGATTTTTTTCTCTCAAGAAACCGGATCGTTACGAATGGTGACTGCCTTAGGAAAAAACCCGAAACTATGGTCGAGGCATTTTCTGTTCGGGCAAAGACCGGAAAACGTTTCAGTCCACTGCTGAGAGAGGAAATCGGGAAGAATCTCCACCGCATCGGAAAAACAACAAGAAGCTCCCAGAAGGCGGTTGAGTCTTTTATGAGTATTATCCGTGGAGACAGGGCATATGAAACATTGAAGGAGATGCACACCAGCCGTGTGCTGGGAAGACTTATTCCGGAATTCGGTGCACTCAGTTTTCTTGTGGTGTACGAACCCTATCATCGCTATACGGTTGATGAGCATGCTCTCTATGCAGTCAAGAAATTGGTTGAACTCGGAGGTACGAAATATAAGAATCTTGAGCACCTGTCGGCCGTATTTAAGGAGGTAAGGCATAAGGAAGCGCTCATCTTTTCACTTCTCCTTCACGACATCGGAAAGAAGGGAATAGTGAAGAGTTACCGCTACGGTTCCGGAGGTGGCCATCATGAGGAAGCAGGTTATCTGGAAGTAAAAAACATTCTTGAGAGATTCAACCTCACTGCCGGACTGAGGACGAGGATTGAATTTCTTGTGAAGAACCACACCCTGATGTCATCTGTCGCCTTTAAAGGAGATATGGAAGATAGTGAGGTTATAGCCCAGTTTGCCGATGATGTGGGTGACAGAGAACATCTTGACGCCCTCTACCTCCTCACCTACGCAGACATCGCCTCGGTGAGTCCTGATTTCTGGACTGAATGGAAGGCCTATCTTCTCAAGGAACTCTATGAGATTACTTCACAGTATCTCAGCGGATTTCCCGGTGTTTCTCCTATGAGTAGGGGCTTGGGCAGCGTGCAGGCGGCTCATCCATTCACAAGAACGATGGTCTGTTCTGATAACGAGCGGGCTGGGTTAGAGCAATTTCTCGCATTGATGCCCGAGAGATACATTGTTTCATCAACACCGGAAAGGATCTCAGCGGACTACGGTCTCTACCGGCAGGTGACGGAAAGGGGTTTTGGATTACGGGTAAGGGAGGACTCGGCAGGTACCGCGGAGATTATCGTCGGTGCATGGGACAGTCCGGGACTTTTTTCAAGGGTCGTCGGCGTTCTTTCGTCTCTGGGACTGAATATCTATCGTGCAAGGGTATATACGGGAAAAGGGGGAATCGTGATTGATAAAATCCAGATTGCAAACTGGGGAGACATCTGCTGGGACGGACTCTGCCAGGACCTGGAGAGCAAGCTTCGAGATGAGGCGTGCAGCAGAGACGAAGAGCAGTGGAGTAGATCGGGCATTCAGGAGATCAGGAGTTTACAGGGATATTCCGAAGTAAAGCCCGAGGTCCTGGGGAGGTTCGGTCCCTTTATCGAGATTGACAATGAGAGTTCCAGAGAGAGCAGTATCCTTGAATTTTTTGCCCAGGACAGGCTTGGACTCCTCTACGATGCCACAAGCCTGATTCATGAGAGGGATATTGATATAATATCTGCAAGGATCAATACTGAATCAGGGATTGCGAACGACATTTTCTCCCTGCAGCAGAGAGGAAGAAAGCTTGAGGGGATGACGATCCACGAGCTCTTGTTGTCATTATGGGAAAGATTACAATAAAGAAGATTCTTTTCGTCGTCGTCCCGGTGGTGATTATTGCCCTCACCACGGTATTCTTTCGCGGGCCCCACATATCCAATCTCCTTAAGAAGCTTATTCTTCCTGAGCTTTCTTCACTCACCGGGAAACAGGTGATGGCTCAGAAAATCACTCTCAACCTATTCCCTCTGTTCATCGAGGCAAAGGGGATTAAGGTCTTTGATGAGGGTATCGAACTGGTACATATACCAAGAGTGAAAGGGTATATTGAAGCATCGGGACTTTTGAGGAAGCAGCTCGTATTGAGGAGGATTGCGGTGAAAGAGCCGGTGATTACGTGCAGCTCATCCCAGGTGGAGACCATTATAGACAACATAAAAAAGTATCTCAAAGAGGAAAGGAAGATACCCCTCACAGTGATTGTCAAGGCAGTGGCACTTGATAACGGAGAATTTACTCTTCTGCACCAGGGAAACACCTTCCAGGCAAGTGGTGTGAGTGGCCAGGCGATACTCAATGCATGGGAAAACTTTATCACGCGGCGACGCGCCCCTCCAAAGATCAGTTTCAGCCTGGGGGAACTTTCCTCCACAATTAAAGGTTGGCCTGAAGTGAAGGGCGGAGTGAAAGGGACTGTGGTATTAAAAGAAGGGCAGCTGGAAGTGAGGGGGCTCCAGATTGGGTTTTATGGTTCCATGATCAATGCGAGTGGTGTCTTTTCATCCAAGGGGGATAAGGGCCTGACGAAGAACTCCGGTGATTTTCAGCTTCGGGCAGGGCTCCTCGCTGAATCGGTTAAAAAAATATTTGGCCTGAAAAGGCAAGGTGAAGGCGAGATCTTTGCACACGGAACCGTGCGTCTCATGATGGACAATCTTCAGCAGTCTGTAGTGGACATAGAGCTGAAGGGTGGTTTCCACATCCAGACACTCATGGAACTGCTGAAGGTGAAGGAACGCGTCGAAGGGTTTGTGGATTTTACTGGAGCGCTGAAAGGACCTCTGAACCGTCTCACAGGGACTGCAAAGGCACGACTCAAAAAAGGCAACCTGTTTGATATTGATGTGGATGAGCTCAAATGCTCAGTTCTTTACGATGACCGCACATTACGCTTCTCGGAAGGAAAGGCCGACCTGTATCACGGGCATGCAGACGCAGAACTCACCCTGTCTGTATCAGGTGATGAATATTATGCGCTGAAGGCCAAATTCTTAGATGTGGACAGCCCTGCTGTTCTCACGCTCATTGGGTGGAAACCGGATATCCCCTTCGGCAGGGTGAGGGGAGAGATAAGCACGTCGGGGACGAACTTTAATCCTTCAGGATGGTATGTCTTCGAGGCTTCGGAGCAGGGGAAAGATGTGCTGGGAAGGATCAGAAAAATCAAGGGTTCCTTTGCTTCCCGGGACAATGTCTTCACCCTTTCGGATTCTGAGGCAAGCACCGAGAAATCGGTCTTTACTTTTTACGGTAACGTTGATATCAATACCTCCCAGCTTCGTCTTACTGTTCAAGGGAAAACGGCTGATCTTACGGATGTGACGCTGCCGTACCGCCGTGAGTTCACCGGGAGGGGTGAATTCTCCGGAACAGTGACAGGAAGGTTTGACGATCCCCTCATTGCTGGAAGAATGAAGCTGTATTCAGTAGCGTACGAAGAATATTCCCTTGGTGACATGGTGGGTGATCTGAGTTACAGGAAAGACATCCTTGAAGTAAAGGAGCTTACTGCCACGCTGAGTCCTGAACAAGACCAGCCTGTGACCGCAGCGCTCAAGGGGAGCGTGAAATTTCCTGAGAGCAAGGAACTCTTTGATCTCAAGAAACCCCTGTACGGACTTTCTCTCGCAATTAATAATGCTGACCTTGAGACCTGTGTGAAGGGCGTGTATAAGAAGGCCCTGAAAGCGTATCCTAGAGGCAAATTGGATACTGCGATCAGCATAAGCGGGACTGAACCAACGCCCATGGTTAAGGGGACTGCGCGGGTCCGGTCATTTACCCTTTACGGCGTGGCGGTGGATTCCCTTTCCCTTTCTTTTTCATACGACGAACGATCGCTGGGAGCAGAGGCGGCCCTCAGCGGAAGCAGGATGAAGGGCCTGGATCTCGGAGGAGGAAACATCAAGGCCTCCATGAAGGACGACATCCTGCTCCTTGATGCTGCTCTTTTTAATGAACGGGTGACGTTAAACGGAAGGGCGAATATGAAAGGAGTGAGGCCATGGACCGGCCATCTTGAGGTCAAATCTGGAAGGTACGATTTCCTCGTCTCTCCTTTTCTCAAGGATGTTCCTGAAGACCTGCTTATCAATATGAAGGGACATGTCGAGATGTCTGGGGACAAGACTCATTTCACTGCCAACGCATTCCTGAACCAGCTAACCGTTGCACTCTACGGCTACAACTTTTCCAACGAATCCGAGATACGTTTTGAAATGAAGGACAAACTGCTGACATTCTCCTCTGTGAAGATGAGGAGCGGGAGCACTTCATTTCAGGTGACCGGGGATTGCGAAATAGGGAAGGAGTATAATCTCGTGATGGAGGGGAACTCGACGCTCCTGCCTCTGAAAAGTTTATCAAAGAAGATTGACACGCTCAGAGGAGAAGCGGGATTTGTATTTGGTCTTACAGGGAAGTGGGATGCCCCAAAGATCAACGGCGGGGTTACTGTGTCCAATGCCATTTTCGGAGTGAGGGATATCCCTTTCAAAGTAAGCTCGATAAATGGGTATCTCTATATGGATGGAGATAAAATCGTGATTCAGAAACTCTCGGGCAAAACAGGAGGCGGCGACCTGGACCTCTCAGGGGTTGCCTATCTCAAGGGGTTTGCGCTGAAAATGTTCTACCTGGATGCGGGATTGCGCAATATCGGAGTGAACATGTCAAGGGAATTTCCGGTGAATTTCAGCGGGAATCTTCTCTATGCAGGAACCCTTGACGCACAGACGCTGACCGGAGATATCAAGATAAACCATGCATCCTACCGTGAGCCCATTGAGTGGCAAAGCTGGCTTCTCAAAGGGAAGATACAGGAGAGACCCCGGGGGGAGATTGGAGCTTTTGAAAAGGTGGGTTTAAACATCAAGGTGATGGGTTCTGACAACATAGTAATAAGTAATAACATGGCCAGGGCGTCTCTTTCTCTGGACCTCGTTCTGAGGGGAACCGTTGCCAATCCACTGGTCTTCGGCCGAGCTGAAACGAAGACCGGTATCGTGTACTTCAGAAACAATGAGTTCAAGATATTGAGCGCAACCGCTGATTTCGCAGATCCGAAAAAAATAAACCCGATTCTGAACATTGTTGCGGAGACCACAATTGACAACTATGACGTACGGATGAATCTCAGTGGCCAGATAGAGCACTTTGATATGACGCTCAGTTCCACCCCGTCCCTTGAAGAAACACAGATACTGAGTCTCCTCACTCTCGGTACCCTTGGAACGGCATCCTCGGGAATCCAGGGGGGAATAAACCTGAGTGCTGCAACATCATTTCTCTCAGGACAGCTGCAGGATATTGCGCAGGAAAGGGTGAAGAGCATAACCGGGATAGACAGGATTGGAACGGAGTCGTACACCTCAAGGGTGACGGGGAAGTCCGAGCAGCGGTTTATGGTTTCAAAGAGGCTTATAGGAGACAAGCTTTCGGTTACCTATGCCACCTCATTCAACGCAGTGGAAACCTCGGTGATAAGGATTGAGTACAACGTCGGAAATAATGTCACCCTTATCGGGTTAAAGGACGAGTCCGGAGGATTGGGTGGAAATATTAAATTCCGCTTCAGCTTCAAATGAAAGTATGAAGACTTAGGATGAAACCATTACCCTCTCTGATATTCTCAATGGTACTACTCACATCGGTACTTCTCCCTTTATTGCTTCACCCATTGTCCACCCATGCTGAAGCATCTGCTGAGGAAGTGAAAAGGATAGAAGTTGAGGGTCTCTCTTCCCTCAGCAGGGGAGAACTCCTTGACCTCTTGGATATTAAGGAGGGAGAAGTCTTGGATTCTTCGAGGGTCAGGGCAGGAATCAAACGCGCGTTCCTTAAAGGAATCTTCGATGATATCGAAGTATATAGCGATGAAGGAGGGGCAAAGGTACGAGTCGAGGTGCGGGAAAGGGATAGGATCCGCAAGGTCAGTATTACAGGGAACGAAAACTTCTCAGACCGGGCTATAAAGGAGATGTTTCTCCTGAAAGAGGATCAGGTGCTCAGATATGATCTTTTTGACGAGGCAGTCAAAGAGCTGAAACGATCACTTTTAGTGAGAGGGTTTCCTGATGCTCTGGTGACTGTTTCTGTTTCTTCGACATCAGCGCCCTATGAAAAAGATCTCTCCATTTCAGTAAGAGAAGGGAAACCGCTCCTGATAGAGCGGATCGTAGTGAGGGGGGTGCAGGAAGATGAGATAAGATCTGCGATGCGCATTAATGAGGGGGAGGTGTATGACCAGGAAACCATAAACAAGGATATAGAAAGAGTCAGAAAGCGTTATACGGGGCTCGACTACCTTAATCCTGTCGTATCATACCGATTCAGTGAAGGCAGGCTAGAAGTGGATGTGACAAAAGGGAAAAAGCTCACGGTGCAGTTTGAAGGCAATACTGTCTTCAGCACGAGGCGGCTCATGAAGGAAATGCCTTTCCTTGAGGCAGGAGAGGTCAGGGATGATCTCATCGAAGATGCGGCAAGGAGGATAGTGACACTCTATTACGGCAAGGGATATCCGTTTGCCCAAGTCGCACCGGTGATATCAGATACTCCAGAGACATCGTGGGATACCATAGAGGTGAAATTCTTTGTGTTTGAAGGAGAGCAGGTGACGGTAGGTTCTCTGAAATTCGAAGGAATGACCCTGCCTGAGAACAAGCTTAAGGAAATCCTACCCCTTAAAAAGGGGAGTGACTATAACCCTGATCTCGTATCCACCGATGTGGATATCATAAGGGAATTCTATGTTGCCCTTGGATATCTCACTGCAGAGGTGGAAGAACCCAAGGTGCTCATAGAGCAGAACAGTGCGAACATAACCATATCGGTTAAGGAGGGTCCGAGAACTCTACTCCACAAGGTGGACGTGACGGGTACAGTGTCTATTCTTCCTGAGGAGATACAGAGGGTGGCAGCGCTGAAGCAGGGAGATCCCTACAATGAGGTTGATATTGCGGATGCCCGGGCAAGGATCACGGAGTTTTATCATGAAAGGGGATTTACTGATGCGATGGCGAATGCAAGGGT
>Ga0187778_10002375_pt1 | contig 12831 bp, 12 predicted proteins | sample 1015_Q2_SP5_20_M_FD_132418 | JGI IMG/M metagenome (GOLD analysis project Ga0187778, IMG submission 132418) | Tropical peat soil microbial communities from peatlands in Department of Meta, Colombia - 1015_Q2_SP5_20_MG | ecosystem: Environmental > Terrestrial > Soil > Wetlands > Peat | place... | reverse complement strand
GCGTCGACGCCGTCGTTCGACATGTTCGACGAGCTGCGCGCCGCGATCATGGCCGCCCGCACCCGCGAACGGCGCCCGGATGCGCTGTCCACGGCCGACGCGCTCGAGCTCGCAACGCTCGGCGGTGCCCGCGCTCTCGGCCTCGAGCACGACGTCGGCTCGCTCGAGCCGGGCAAGCAGGCCGACATCGCCGTCGTCTCGCTCGTCGACTCGCCGTTCCTGCCGTGGGAGGACCCCGTCGGCGCCGTCGTGCTCGGCGGCTCTCCCGATCGGATCCTCGCTACTCTCGTGGCGGGCGAGGATCGGTACCGGAGAGGAGGGAGGACATGGCACGCATCGACAAGCGGCGCACAGCGGGCGCGCGGGCGAATGCTCGAGGCGTGAGCCAGACCGCCGCACGACAGCCGGCGCGCAAGCCGGCGAAACGCGGCCGCACCTCCGGGGCGATCGAGGACACGATGTTCTTCCCGCGCCTCCGGCGCCACACGAAGTGGATGTTCGTCGCGCTCGCACTCGTCTTCAGCCTCGGCTTCGTCTTCTTCGGGGTCGGAGCAAGCGGCACCGGCCTCGGCGACCTCTTCCGCGGCAACAACGGCGGCGGCGGCGGAACCGGCGTCTCGGCGGCGCTCAAGGAGACCCAGAAGAACCCGAAGAGCCTCCAGGCCTGGCAGGACCTCGCAACCGCGTACGAGACGAAGGGCGACATCGACAACGCCGTCACCGCACAGCTCCAGTACGTCGCGCTCGCGCCGAAGAACGTCGACGGGCTCAACCTCCTCGCCGGCCTCTACCACTCGCAGGCCGTCCAGCAGTCGACGATCGCGCAGAACGCGCAGGTCAGCATCATCTACTCGGGAACGGTCTCGCCGGCCGGGGCGGGCCTGACAGCCAAGGGCTCGCCGATCTTCACCGATCCGCTCGCAGCGCCGCTCACCGCCGACGCGAGCAACGGCTACTCGGCGGCGATCCAGGCGGAGAGCACCGCCCTGCAGAACACGCTCGCCACCTACCAGAAGGTCGCGAAGCTGACGCCGACCGATCCCAATGCCCAGATCGCGATCGCGAACGCCGCGCGCGACGCGGGCTCGACCCAGGCGGAGATCACGGCGTACCGGCGCTACCTCCAGCTCGCTCCCGATTCCTCCTCTGCCGCGCTCGTCCGCAAGCAGTTGAAGCAGCTGACCGCGCCTCCGAAGAAGACGAAGGCAAAGACCGCGACCTCGTCGTCGGGTTAGACTCGCCGGCAGTGGGCGAGCACGCGGAGCCAGTAGAGCGACCGGTCGGCCGCGAGCGATCCCACCGCCGGACGCTCGCGCTCGTGCTCCTCGTCGGCGCAGCGACCCTCGCACTCGCGGGGTGCGGCACGCTCGGCTACACGAACGCGAACGCGAACAAGGCGAACGGCAAGACGCTGTTCCAGCAGCGCTGCGGCGTCTGCCACACGCTCGCCGACGCGGGCACGACGGGGACGATCGGGCCCGACCTCGACGACGCGTTCAGGGTCGACCGTCAGCAGGGAATGACGGAGGCCACGGTCCGTCAGGTCGTTCGCGGTCAGATCGCCTACGCGATCACGAACACGTCGACCGGCTCGCCCGGCATGCCGAAGAACATCGTCACGGGCGAGAACGCGAAGGACGTGGCTGCCTACGTGGCGAGCGTGGCGGGCGTGACCGCAGCCGCAGCACCTGCGCCGGCTCCGGCACCCGCGCCGACGACGACCACCAACACGACCACGACCACGACCGCGGCAACCACCACGACGACGACACCGGCGGGAGCGCCGAGCGCCGCGACGCTCGCGCTCGGCAAGTCCGTCTTCGCGGCGAACGGCTGCGGCGGCTGCCATACGCTCAAGGCTGCAGGCTCGGGCGGCAACATCGGCCCGATCCTCGACCACCTGCCGGCCGACGCGAAGACCGCAGGGCAGGACGAAGCCGCCTACATCAGGGCGTCGATCGTCACCCCGAACGCCTACATCGTCCCGGGCTTCCCGGCGAACACGATGCCGGGGAACTTCGGGCAGGTGCTGAAGCCGAACCAGCTCGACGCGCTGGTCGCCTACCTGCTCGCCGTCGCCGGCAAGTAGCCCGCACCTCACTCAGCCGGCGCCCGCCTGTCTCTCGAGGTCGACGACGACGTGGGTCACCGGCACCACGAAGCGATCGCGCACCACCTCGACCACGCCGCGCTCGAGCCAGTGCGAGCGGCCCTCGGGATGCGTCGAGACGACGATCTCGTCCGCCCCGAACTCGCGCAGGGCGTCCTCGACCGCGAGCACCGGGTCGGCATCGCCGACGGCGCCGCTCGCGACGAGCCCCTCCGCGCGCAGGCGCGCGAGGCTCCGGTCGAGCCGGGCCCGAGCGGCGTCCCGGGCGCCGTCCTCGTCCGACGTCCAGGTGCGGAGCTTCGAGTTGAGCGCCGGCGAGACGACGTAGACCTCTGCCGATCGGGCGGCCGTGACGCGGCGGATCTCCGCGAGCAGCTCCTCGCCCTCGACGGTCTCGTTCGCCACGACGAGGATCCGGTGCCGGTCGGGCGATCGGGGACGAAGCCGATCCGGCCGCTCGCGCCTGCCGGTCCAGACGACCAAGACGCCGGCGGCGGCCAGCACGATCGCGACGGCGGCGCCGAGCCACGTCGAGATCCAGGATCCGATCGCGATCAGGCCGAACGCGCCGATGGTCAGGAAGACCAGACGGAACGCCGCACCTTCGTCGCGGAACGGATTCCGCACGAACGCCTCCGAGCGAGCTTGCTAGAGCAGGTACACGGTGGTGTAGACCACGATCCACATGATGTCGACGAAGTGCCAGTAGATGCCGGGCAGCTCGACGCCGTGGTGGTGCTCCGGCGTGTAATGGCCGCGGAACGCGCGCACGGCCGCGAACGTGAGCAGCGACAGCCCGATGAAGACATGAGCGCCGTGGAGCCCGGTCAGCCCGAAGAAGGCCGAGGCGAAGGCACCGTCGCTCGTGTTGAAGCCGACGTGCGCGTACTCGATCGCCTGCGTCAGGAGGAACGCCAGCCCGAGCGCGATCGTCGCGACGAGCCCGGCCTTCAGCCCCGCGCGGTTCCCGCGCTTGATCGACTGCAACGCCCAGTGCATCGTGAAGCTGGAGGTGACGAGGATGCAGGTGTTGACGCCGGCGACGAAGACGGGGAAGTGGAACGGCGCCGGGGGCCAGTGCGAGGGCGCATTCGGATTGACGACCCGCACGAAGAAGTAGGCGGCGAAGAACGAGCCGAAGAGCATTGCCTCGGAGCCGATGAACAGGAGCATCCCGAGCGTCGGCGCATCGACGCGGGAGCTGCGGTTGGCGACCGGCGGCCCGTGGTGGTGGCCGTGCTCGTGCCCGTGACCCGCGGCTTCGGCGTGCGCGCTCACGCTGCCACCCCGGCGCCCTCCGCAACGACGACGTGCTGGACGGGAAGGCCCGAGTCGCTCCGCAGCCGGCCCACGAGGTCGCGCCGGAGCCAGCCGGAGCGCTCGCCCGGGAACGTCGAGACGATCACCTCGTCGACGCGCTCGTCGTGGATCGTCTCCATCGCCGCGGTGTACGGGTCGGGGTGTGCGATCTGCCCGTGCACGTCGAGCCCTTCGGAGCGGAGCTCGGCGACCGCCGTGCGCAGACGCCGCTCGGCGTCCGCATGCTCGTGCTCGGCTCCGCTCGGGTCGCTCTGCGGGCTGACGATCAGGAAGCTCACCGGGTCGCGCGCCGCCCGCTGGCGGATCGCCTCGAGCAGCGGCTGCCCGAGCACCGTCTCGTTCGCCAGCACGAGCACGTTCACCGCTCCGGACGCGGCAGCGACGTCGGCGACGACGTGCTCCACCGGCCGGTTCCCTGCGACCCGCTCGATCTCGTCGATCAGGTTGCGCCGCAGCCAGCCGGATCTCGCGGCGGGGTGCGTCGACACGATCAGCTCGTCGACGTCCTCCTGCGCGAGGGCGTCGCGGACGGCGTCGAGCGGGCCGTGCGGCGAGACGTAGCCGTACGCGGGAACCCCCGCGTCGCGCAGCGCCTGCAGGGTGCGGTCGAGCCGGCGCCCAGCCGCTGACCGCCTCGTGCCCTCGTACACGACGTAGCCGGCGACCGGCTCGTTCACGGGAGCGACGACGAGCGCACGGATCGGGCTCTCTGCGGCTCGCCGCTCGACGGCCTCGATCAGCTCGCGCCCCACGAGCGTCTCGTTCGCGACGACGAGCACGGTCGCGAACTCGCCGCTCACGCGTGCACCTCTTCCGCGGCGTGGGCCGGCGTACCGCCGAGGATGGCGTGCCGCGCGCCGGGCACGCCGTACTCGTAGGGGCCCGCGACGACGGTCGGGATCTCGTCGAAGTTGAAGATCGGCGGTGGCGACGAGACCTGCCACTCGAGCGTGTTCGCGCGCCACGGGTTGTCGCCCGCGAGCGGCCCCCGCACCCAGCTCGTGATCATGTTGTAGAAGAAGATCACGGTCGAGGCGCCGAGCACGAACGAGGCGATCGAGATCACCATGTTGAGGTCGGCGTACTGGCTCGAGTAGTCGAAGACGCGCCGCGGCATCCCGCGCAGGCCGACGTAGTGCATCGGGAAGAACGTGACGTTGAAGCTGACGAACGTGAGCCAGAAGTGGAGCTTGCCGAGGCGCTCGTCGTACATCCGCCCGGTCACCTTCGGGAACCAGTAGTAGATCCCGGCGAAGATCGTGAACACCGAGCCGCCGAACAGCACGTAGTGGATGTGGGCGACGATGAAGTACGTGTCCGAGGCGTAGATGTCGACCGGCACCGAGCCGAGGTAGATGCCCGACAGGCCGCCGATCACGAACATCGAGACGAAGCCGAGCGCCCAGAGCATGGGCGTGGTCAGACGGATCTTCCCCTCCCACAGCGTCGCCAACCACGAGAACACCTTGATCCCCGTCGGCACGGCGATCAGCAGCGTCGAGATCATCATCGGCACGCGCAGCCAGTCGGCCATGCCCGCGACGAACATGTGATGCGCCCACACGGAGAAGCCGAGGATGAGGATGCCGATGAACGACAGCGCCATCAGGCGGTAGCCGAAGATCGGCTTGCGCGACATCGTCGAGATCACCTCGGAGACGATCCCGAAGCCGGGCAGCATCATGATGTAGACGGCCGGGTGGCTGTAGAACCAGAAGATGTGCTGGTAGCCGAGGACGTAGCCGCCGCCTTTCGGTACGAAGAAGTCGGTGTGCAGCACGCGGTCGAACATGACGAAGAACTGCGAGCCGGCGATGAACGGCGTGGCGATCACGACGAGCAGCGAGGTCGTGAAGTTCGCCCAGACGAGGAGCGGCATGCGCCAGAAGGTCAGCCCCGGCGCGCGCATCGTGATGATCGTGACGAGGAAGTTGAGGGCGGTCAGGATCGACGAGGCGCCGGCCCACTGGACGCCCATGTTGAAGAACATCGAGCCGACCGGGCTGTCGACCGAGAGCGGCGCGTAGCCGGTCCAGCCGGCCGCGAACGGCCCGCCGGGCGCGACGAAGCTGGCCATGAACATCGTCCCGGCGATCGGCAGCAGCCAGTAGGAGAGCGCGTTCAGACGCGGGAACGCCATGTCCGGCGCGCCGAGCATCAAGGGCACGACGAAGTTCGCGATGCCGGCGAAGGCCGGGATCACGAAGAGGAAGATCATCAGCACGGCGTGCATCGAGACGAGCCCGTTGAACGTCTGCGAGCTGAAGAACTGCAGGCCCGGCTGGGCGAGCTCGGCCCGGAAGAGCATCGCCATCAGGCCGCCGATCACGAAGAAGACGAACGTCGTGACCGTGTACTGGACGCCGATCACCTTGTGGTCCGTGTTGACGCGGAAGTAGTCGGTCCACGTCTTGGCACCGTGGCCCGAGTGGTCCTCCTCCCGCGTCGGGCGACCGGAGATCCAGTAGAGCCAGTAGTCGAACGCGCCGAGACCGACCAGGAACCCGATCGGCGCGAGCACGAGCGCGCCGACGAGCGTGATGATCGTCCAGTCGTAGATCGGGTGCAGCCCGCCGAGCCAGCGCGCGGCGACGACGATGTACATCCCGACCCAGAAGAACACCGCCGTGCACCAGGCCGACCGGATCCAGCCGGCCCGCATGAGCAGCCCGCGGCGGCGCGGGCCGAACGGCTCGAACGCCTGCGGGGTCTCGTGCTTCGGCTCGACGACGGTGCTCACGCGTCGGCTCCCTTTCTACCGGTCACGACGATCCTCCGCTGAGGAACGTGACCAGGGTATCGACCTGCTGGGCGGAGAGGGACTGCCCGAACGTCGTCGGCATGACGCCCTTCTGGTAGCCGGGGACGATGTACGCGTCCGGGTCGACGATCGACTGCTTGACGTACGCCGCGAGCGGCTGGCCGGCCTTCTGCGCGTCCGCCGCGAGATTGTCGAGGTCGGGCCCGATCTTTCCGCTCGAGCCGGCCGGCTTGAACGTGTGGCAGCCGCCGCACCCGTTCGCGGTGAAGAGCGCAGCGCCTCCTGCTCCCGCGTTGCCGCCGCCGGACTGCTGCTGCTTCACCCAGCTCGCGAAGTCCGCCGGCGAGACGACCTCGACGGCGGCGCGCATCGTCGCATGCCCGAGGCCACAGAGCTCCGTACAGATGACCGTGAAGTGACCGAGCTTCGTGGGGGTCACGATCACGTGCGTGTGGATGCCGGGAACGGCGTCCTGCTTCTGGCCCCACTCGGGCACCCAGAACGAGTGGATCACGTCGAGCGCGTCCATGTCGAAGCGGATCGTGCGGCCGAGCGGCACGACGAGCTCGTGGCTCTTCAGGTTCTGCTCGTCCGGGTACTGGAACGTCCACTCGAACTGCTGGGCGATCACCGTGACGTGCATCGGGTTGGTCCCGGCCCGGCCGTTCTGCGAGAGGACGATCGCGCTCGCGGTGCCGATCGCCAGGACGAGCAGCGCGGGGATCGCGGTCCAGACGATCTCGAGGCCCGTGTGACCGTGGATCGGCGGACCGTCCGAGTCGTCACCGGGCTGCGCCCGGAAGTGGATGACCGAGTAGATGATCACCGAGGCGACGATGCTGAAGATCCCGATGCTGACGATCGTCGCGAACCAGTAGATGTCCGTGATCCGGTCCATCTGCTTGGAGCCCGAGTGCGGCAGCCACTGGAAGAGGGTCGCGACGAGGGCGAGGATCACGGCGATGAAGACCGCAAGGCCGCCGATCCGAACGAGTGAGCCCCTGCGCACCGACGCGAGCCTACATCACTCCCGCGCCGGACCCGCCGGCACCCCAGTGGACGATTTCAGGGCGTTCCGGGCGCCGGTAGACTGTCGAGCCGCCAGGCCGGGCGTCAGTCCGGAGAGAGCAGGGGCCGTTAGCTCAGCTGGTAGAGCAGGGGACTCTTAATCCCAAGGTCGAAGGTTCGAATCCTTCACGGCCCAATCGCGAAGCGATCTGTCCGCACGCGTAGCGGGCGGACCAGGGGAGGGAGTCTGAGGGAACCGGGAGGTTCCCTCAGCTGCTCTCGTCAACCCCGACTTCAACGTCTTGGCGTTCGGGAGGATCGATCGTCTAGCTGGTTCGGCCCTCGAGTCGCGCGGCGACGGCGCGGCGGGCGCGTTCGATTGGCTGGGGGCTGCCGTAGAGCAGGAACGCCGTGTTCGCCATCAGGAGGTAGCCGTTGAGCTCGAACACGAGCTGGTCGGGATCTTCCGCGCGTAGCTGGCCCGCCGCCTGAGCCTCGCGCACGAGGCGCACCAGGAGGTCGGTCCAGCCGCGCTGGAAGTCGGCGATCCGCTCCTTCACCGCCCCTGGATGGGTGTCGAATTCGGCGGCGGCCGAGGCGAAGAAGCACCCGCCCGGGAACACGCGACGCTCGATGTGCGAGAGGAACTGCTCGCAGAGCACTTCGAGCTTCTCCAGCGGCGTCGCAACCTGCTCCGCCGGAGCGACTACCTCCGCCTGGTAGATGGCGCTCGCGGTCTCGATCGCCGCGAGCTGGAGCTCCTCCTTCGAGCCGAAGTGGGCGTAGAGGCCGCTCTTGCTCATCCCGATGTGCTCGGCGAGCCGTCCGATCGAAAGGCCCTCGAGGCCCTCGACCGTCGCCAGCTTCGCGGCCGCGTCGAGGATCGTGCGCCGGCTCCTTTCGCCGTCCGACCGCGGCTTTCGCGGTGTGTGCCGAGTAGGTGCGGCCTCCATCGCTTGACAAGTTAGCACGATCGGTCGTATATTGTCCAACTCCGAACGACCGATCGTGCTAACTAAGGAGGCGACATGACTACCACCGAGACATCCGCGATTGCGCTCGACCAGCTGAAGGAGCGACAGCAGAAGATGTGGGCGAGCGGCGACTTCCACGCCGTCGCCACGTTGATCCAACCGGTTGCCGACGCGCTTGCCGACGCGGCCGACCTGCAGGCGGGCTGGCGCGTCCTCGACGTCGCGACGGGTAGCGGCAACGCGGCGCTCGCCGCGGCCCGCTGCGGCTGCGACGTGGTCGGCATCGACTACGTCCCGGCGCTGCTCGAACGCGGCAGGTGGCGAGCCGAAGCCGAGGGACTGGCGATCGAGCTGCTCGAGGGCGACGCAGAGGCAATTCCGTTCCCGGACGCGAGCTTCGACGCCGTCCTCTCGGTCTACGGGTCGATGTTCGCGCCGAACCACGGCCTGGCGGCCTCCGAGCTCGCCCGCGTCTGCCGGCCCGGCGGGTTCATCGGCCTCGCCACCTGGAGTCCGGACGGGTTCATCGGCGAGATGCTGCAGGTCGTCGCGGCTCACGTGCCGCCACCCTCTGGCGCCCCCTCGCCCATCCGCTGGGGTAGCGAGTCGTATCTGCGCGAGCTCTTCGGCGACCAGATCGACGCGCTGATCTGCGAGGAGCGGACGTTCACCTGGCGCTTCCGCTCAGCCGAAGCGTACGTCGAGTTCTTCCGCACGTTCTACGGCCCGACTCTCAAGGCGTTCGAGGCTGCTGGCACGGCAGGAAGCGACGTCCTCTTCGGCGACCTCGTCGATCTCGTCCACCGCCACGCGCGAACGAGCTCGGGCGCAGTCGCGATCCCCGCGACCTACCTCGAGACGGTCGCAGTCCGGAGCGCGCAATGAGCGGGCAACCCTCAGCCCTCAAGACCAGGCGCGGCGTGCTCGTCCTCGCGTTGCTGCTGCTCGTCCAGTTCCTCGACTTCCTCGACGTCTCGATCGTCAACGTCGCCCTGCCCGCGATCAGGAACGACCTGCACTTCTCCGAGCAGAGCCTGCAGTGGGTCGTCAGCGGCTACGTGCTCACCTACGGCGGCTTCCTGCTCCTCGGCGGGCGCGCTGCCGACCTGGTCGGGCGACGGCGCATCCTCGTCAGCGGGCTCGCTCTCTTCGCGCTCGCCTCGCTCACGGGTGGCCTGGCCCAGACGGAGGGGATGCTCGTCGCCGCCCGGCTCGCCCAGGGAGCCGGCGCGGCGATGATGTCGCCGGCCGCGCTCTCGGTCCTGACGACCACGTTCACCAACGGACGCGACCGAAATCTGGCGCTCGGTGCATGGGCGGCTGTGCCCGGTCTCGCGGGCGCCTCCGGCGTCGTGCTCAGCGGTGTCCTCACAGAAGGGCCGGGCTGGCGCTGGATCTTCTACCTCAACGTCCCTGTCGCCATCCTGGCCGGCCTTGGCGCACTCGCGCTCCTCGGCGGTGAGGCTCGCGGGCGCCGGCAGTGCAGCTTCGATCTTCCGGGGGCGGTGCTCGTCACCGCCGGGATGCTCCTTCTGATCTACGCCTTCGTGCGGGCTCCCGAGATCGGCTGGGGTACGACCGAGACGATCGGCACACTCGCGCTCGCAGGAGTGCTGCTCGCCGCCTTCGTCGTCAACGAGCACCGAGCGCGCACTCCGCTCGTCCCCTTCTCGATCTTCCGGATCAAGGGACTCGCCGCGGCCAACCTGACCCAGCTCATCACGTTCAGCGGCCTCTACTCGATGTTCTTCTTCCTCAGCCTCTACATGCAGAGCGTGCTGGGCTACTCGCCCAGTCACACCGGCGTCGCCTACCTGCCGCTCACGGCCGGCTTCATGATCTCGGCCGGGATCGCAACGCCGCTCGTGCCGCGGATCGGCACCAAGCCGGTCATCGCCGCCGGCGCTCTCGTCGCGGCCGGAGGCCTCTACCTCCTCTCGCACGTGCCCGTGGATGGCGCCTTCCTAGGCGACCTGCTGCCGGGGATCCTGATCGTCGCGCTCGGAGCCGGCGCCGTCTTCACCGGCGTCACGACAGCCGCGACCGACGGTGTCCCCGAAGACCATGCCGGCGTCGCCTCCGGGCTCTTGAACGCCTCGATGCAGTTCGGCGGTGCGCTCGGACTCGCCGTCCTCTCTGCGGTCGCGACGGATCGCACCGGCGCCGTCCTCGGCTCGGGTCGCAGCCTTCCGGTGGCTCTCACCGCCGGCTTCCAGCGGGCCTTCCTGATCGGCGCCCTGGTCGTGCTCGTCGCAGCCCTCGTCGCTCTGCTGGCTGGCGACCCTCGCTCCGGCGCGAAAACGCGCGCAGCCCGTCTCGTGCCCGCGACCAACGACCTCTCGTCCGAAGGAACGCGGCCAGGGTCAGTGCCGTCCTCTTCCTCTGTCTCTTCGCAGGACAGGCCGGGATCACTTCACGGCGCACTCTTCCCTGGCGCGATCCGCCTTGCAGGCGGCTCGCGCCGTTCCCTTCGCACCGCTTCGCTTTCTGCTCGGGAACTCGTCTGCCGGGCTACCGTACCGAGCCGCGCCCGCGCTGGTCGGGAACGGCGCCAGAACGGTTCGATGACCCGTGCTCAACGCGTAGGCTGCGCCGACAGCCGACGAGGAGCGCCCCATGAGCGAGCCCGAGAAGAAACCGGACGAGAAGACCGAGGAGACCAAGAAGCCCGCCGAGGAGACGCCTCCGCCGCCGCACCACGAAGAGGAGTCCGTCGAGACCTCGCACAGCGTCACGGTCGGCCGCCGCAAGATCGCGTACACGGCGACCGCCTCCCGCACGATCCTCCGCGAGGAGGACGGCAAGAAGCGGGCCTCGTTCTTCTCCGTCGCCTACACGCGGGACGACGTCGACGACCTGTCGAAGCGGCCGATCGTCTTCTGCTTCAACGGCGGCCCCGGATCGTCGTCCGTCTGGCTCCACCTCGGCGCGTTCGGCCCCCGCCGCGTGCTGCTCGACGACGACGGGATGCCCGGCCCGCCGCCCGGACGCCTGGTCGACAACGAGCACGCGATCCTCGACGTCGCGGACATCGTCTTCATCGACCCCGTGGGCACGGGCTACTCGCGCGCGATCCCGGGCGAGGAGCTGAAGGAGTTCGCGCACTTCAAGAAGGACATCGAGAGCGTCGGGGAGCTGATCCGCATCTACCTCACCCGCCACAACCGCTGGGGCTCGCCGAAGTTCCTCGCCGGCGAGAGCTACGGCACGACCCGCTCGGCCGGCCTGGCCGCGCACCTCTACAAGCGCTACGGGATCGCGTTCAACGGCCTGCTCCTGGTCTCCTCGATCCTGAACTTCCAGACCGCCGGCTTCGACCGCAACACGTGGACGTTCGAGCGGGGCAACGACCTGCCGTACCCGCTCTTCCTGCCGACGTATGCGGCGTCCGCCTGGTACCACGGCCGCCTCGCCCCCGAGCTGCAGAAGCGCCCGCTCCGCGACCTGCTCGACGACGTCGAGCAGTTCGCCGCCACCGACTACACGCTCGCGCTCTTCCGCGGCGACACGCTGACGGCGCAGCAGTTCGACGAGATCGCCGAGCGGGTCGCGGCCTACACGGGCCTCGCCGTCGAGTACGTGAAGCGCTACGACCTCCGCATCGAGATCCTCCGCTTCTGCAAGGAGCTCCTGCGCGACCAGCGGCGCACGATCGGGCGGATCGACGCCCGCTACACCGGGATCGACCGCTTCGTCGACGGCGACATGATCGAGTCCGACCCGAGCATGGACGCGACAGCCGACCCGTACACGTCCGCGCTGAACGACTACGTCCGGCGTGAGCTCGGGTACGAGAGCGAGCTCCCCTACGAGATCCTCAGCCTGAAGGTGCACGAGGCCTGGGACTACGAGGACTTCAAGAACTCGTACGTCGACGTCTCGGAGGGGCTCCGGGAGACGATCTCCCGCAACCCGTCGACGCGCGTCCTCGTCGCGAGCGGCTACTACGACCTCGCGACCCCGCACTTCGCGAGCGACTACACGTTCAGCCACCTCGGGCTCGACCCGTCGCTGCGCGGCAACGTCCAGATCTCCTACTACGAGGCCGGCCACATGATGTACGTCCACAAGCCGTCCCGCGAGAAGCTCGTCGCCGACGTGAAGGCGTTCATCCGCAGCGCGTCCGGAAGCTGAAGGGACGCTGAGGACGTGAAGGTCCTCTCGGTCGTCGGGAACCGGCCGCAGTTCATCAAGAGCGCGCCGCTCTCGCTCGCGCTCCGCGAGGCTGGGCTCGACGAAGTCGCCGTCCACACGGGCCAGCACTACGACGACGAGATGTCGGCGGTCTTCTACGCCGAGCTCGGCCTCGGCGAGCCCCGCTATTCGCTCGACCTGAGGACGGCCGACGCCGCGGTCATGCAGCCGGAGATCGCCGCGGCGATCGCCGCGGAGCAGCCGGACTGGGTGCTCGTGTACGGCGACACGAACTCGACGTTCGCGGGCGCCTGCGCGGCGAGCGAGTCGGACGTCCCCGTCGCCCACGTCGAGGCCGGGCTGCGCTCCGGCGACCTCGCGATGCCCGAGGAGCGCAACCGGATCGCCGTCGACGGGATCGCCGAGCTCCTGTTCGCCCCCGACGAGCGGTCGCGCGCGATCCTCGAGGCAGAAGGCGTCGAGGGGCGAGTCGCCGTCGTCGGCGACGTGATGGCCGACGCGGC
>Ga0187778_10002374_pt1 | contig 12845 bp, 17 predicted proteins | sample 1015_Q2_SP5_20_M_FD_132418 | JGI IMG/M metagenome (GOLD analysis project Ga0187778, IMG submission 132418) | Tropical peat soil microbial communities from peatlands in Department of Meta, Colombia - 1015_Q2_SP5_20_MG | ecosystem: Environmental > Terrestrial > Soil > Wetlands > Peat | place... | reverse complement strand
GTGCCCTTGACGCGCGGGTCGATGACGAAGGTGCGCCCCGTGTACTGCCCGATGGCGCGCACCACCGCTTCGATATCGGCGTTGACGAAATTCAGTGTTACTGGCTCTTCGGTCGCCTTGCTGGCGTCCGCGGGCGGCGCGCCCGCGGACTGCAGTCCCGCGCCCAGCGCCTCGAAGGCAACGAGCAGCAATGCTGCGCCTGCAAGGATCGCGGCTCTCCAGCGCCAGGCAAAAACACGCCGAAACCTCATTTCATGTTCCGAATTTCAAAATGGCCTCGTCGCCTTGGCGACGGCCCAGCAGAGAGATAAGCCCCGATAATTGAGTTGCCACCGCGGGGTCTGTGCCCGGCTGGACGCGCGCAATGCCCTGGAAACGAAGGCGCCCCCCGTCCCCGATTGTGCCACTGCCGGTCATTTCCATGGGTCCGGAGATGGTCTCGAGTTGCAGCGATGCACCGACGTAAAATCCACTGGCGTGTAGGCGGTAGTGTCCAAAGGGGACGATCGGGCTCAGGGCGCTTGAGGCGTCGACCCATTCCAAACTGAGGTTCCCGGACAGCCCCGCCGAGCGCAGGTGCAACGTATCCCACGCGAGCTGCAGCTCGCCCCCCGGTCGGATGGTGTTCCAGGGGGCGCCCAGGCCCACGAGCAGGCTTGCGGGTAGCCGAAGACGGTTGGCATCAAGGGTGGCGTTTATCTCGCGATCCATGCGCAGGGCAAGCGGCGCGTCAAGCACCGCCGCGTCGGTCAGCGTGAGATCCAGGGATCCGACGAGCAACCGCCAGGGATCGATGCGCCAGCCGACTCGGCCCGGAACCTTCGTGCGAAAGGATGAGCTGCTATCGCCACTAGCCAGTATGAGCTCGGCCTCTCCGTCCCACAGCGTCCCGGTCGTTTCGCTTAACTCGATACGCGCCCCGCTCCAGGATCGAAGCACTGCGGCAAGCAGCCCGGCGGGTGCCTGCGTGACTAGGACAAGGAGCGCACCCGCAAGGGCTGCGGCAACTATTGCAAGCTTGCGCACGACCCGATGGCTCCCGACGGTGTATGGGCGGTGCGTGGGCCGCCGCGATTAGCCGCGCGGCAGGCGCAGCGACAGTTCGATGTCGGCGTTGCCCGGCGTTTCGTTGGCCTTGACGCGGACCGCAAGAGCGTGCACTCCAAGCGTGTGCTCGGCCGTAAATAGCCATGTCGTCCACGGACCATAGGCGACGTTCAGGAAGCTCAAATGCAGCTCGCCGCCGGGCAGCACGGTGCTGTGCGTGCTCTTGAGCCCGGCCTCGCGCAGCGATTTGTCGATCGCGGATCGGGCGTCGGCCGCATCGGGCGTGGCGGCCGGCGCCATGGCGCGCAGACTCTTGGCCTCGGCCACCAGCGTTTCGAGGCGGCCGGCCTGCGCTCGGGTCTGCGGCAACAGGCGCTGTAATCGGACGATACCGCTGGCTGCCGGTTCGATGAACAGCAGATACGCCATGAGCGCGGCCAGAAAGGCGGCCCCGAGAAGCAGGATGCGCCGCTCGCGCGGTCCGCGCTCCGACCAGAATCGAATCAGCGTTGCAGCCGCGGCCATTGCTTAGCGCTCCACCGGCGCCAGGCGCGCCGTATCGTCGGCTTCGAAGCGCAGCGTGATGCCCTGGGCCATCGCGCGCGCCTGTAAGGAGTTGCGCAACTCGGGCTTGGTCGCCGCGCCGGGCTTGAAGCGGATGCGGTAGCTGCGATCGGAGTACTCGATGGCCGCCACGATGCCGACCGGCGCGGCCGCGAAGAGCTGCGCAGCCTGCGCATTGAGCACGGAAAAATCGTCGGCCGAAGGCCGGCCTGCGCGCGCGCGCAGCGTCTCCACCGATCGCGACGCCTGGGCGAGCTCATCGACGATGGTCGGTTCGTCCGGAAAGGCGTCGCGGAAGCTGTGGCGCATTGTGGCGCGCAAATCGCCATACTGCGACTCGAGCTTGAACCAGTACGCGTTCAGGCCGCCGACGCCGATCGCGGCACAAACGCCAATCCAGGCCGCTGGCGCCTTCCATGCTCCCTGGCGAAGCATCCGCGCGAGCAATCGGCCCGGCACGCCCAGGCCGCCTCCCGCGGCGTAGGGTCCCTGCAGCAAATTGACCGCCTCACCGACCGCAGCCAAGTCAACGGCCGCGGAGGCCTGCTCCAGTTGCAAACCGAGCGCAAGCGCAACCGAATTCCACTGCGGGCCGCTTGGGCCGTAGACGCGCAGCCGCGAGATGCCCAATTGGTGCTTGGCCAGGGCCAAAGCTCCCGGAGCGCCTTCTTCAATGTCAAATGCGCAGCCCTGGTCCTGGCCAGTGCGGATGACTCCGCGGCCGCGGTCGATGCGCAAGCCCAATGTGCCGCCTTCGGGCGCCGGCAGCGTGTAGATCTCGCTGTAGGCCGCGCGCGGTTCGATTTGGGCATGCGCGAAGACTTCGAGGGTGCGCACCAGGGTCGATTGGTCAATCGCCGCCACCGAGAGCCACGCCGTCTGAGCGCCCGGCGCCGTGTCGGCGCCCGGCGCCTGCCGACGGCTGGGCAGCCAAGCGAAATGACAGTCGGAGGGATCCGCGAGCATGCGCTCTTCGAGCAAGTTGGGCAGCGCCTGGCGCAGTTTGGCCTCGCTCAGGCGTGGCGCCTCGATCGTCGCGGTGTAGACGTCGAGACAGTCAAATACGAGGTCAACTGTTCTTGCCTTGGGCAAACGGCCGATGGGCGCGACGTCTTGCCGCACCATGCCATCGGTGTGCAAGGCGAGGAAGGGCACGGCCGAGGTCAACGCGAGGCTGCCGCGGCCGCCTCCCGGCCAGGCCCTTCGTGGGGGTACAAAAACGAGCAGCCGCGACCATCCCGATCGGCCCGCGCGGTCGTTCATCGATACACCCGTCGTTTCATTGTTCGCGCTCCCACAGCACCTGTACGCTGCCCTGTGCCCCGGTGCCGTAGCGCCGCACCAAGGCCTGCAGCCGCGTCGAGGCGTTCTCGATTCGTATCGTTCCGTCAACGATAAAGTATTGCGAGTTGGTCGAAACGCCGACCAGGGGGAAAGCGCCCCCGCGCCCCCGCAGGCGGTTCTGAATGTCGCCGGTGTTGACGAAGTAGGCGCGGTTACGCTCGGCCGCCAGGGTATTGGCGTCGCTGATCGTGAGCTCCGGAATTGTGGCCGCCATCAGTTCCGGGCCCGCCGTGTTGAAGTTCACAGGCGTACTGGACTGGTCGAGCAAAATGACGAACTGTGCCAGGGTCTGCGCGGCCGCCGGATCGATGCCCGGGACCGCGGCCAGATCCTCTGGGAACACGGGCGGCACAGGGCGCGTGCCGCTGGCCAGAGGCACCGTCAAGGCGGCCACCGGTGCAGTCGAGGCCGACGAGATGGGCGGAGCGGCCGCGGCGGCCGGCGCGCCGCCGACGTAGGCCTGCGCCAAGTAGCTCGCGATGAGCTGAGCCGTGCCGGAGGGCGCACCGAGCAGGCCCGCGAGTTTTTCCAAAATCGCGAGCTGCACGGGATTGATCGCTCCGCTTGCGTCGAGCAGATTGCGCAGATTAAAGCGCGCCTGCGCGTCGGTAATCTGCCCTTCGATCGTTGCCAGGGATGCAATGGGTGCGGTCTCCCCGAGCTGATCGAGCCGCGTCTGTGCCAACGGCTGCGCCCAGGGGTCGGTGAGCGCGTCGTATCCCGGGTGCGTTTGATCCTGCAGTATGGAACGGGCCCAATCTTGCGCGCCGCGCAGCAGCAAACGCGCCTGCGAGCTGCTTTGCTGGTTGTCGATCGTCCGGAATAAAACGAACTGCCGCCAGAACAGGTCCGTGACGATCAACGTGGCAATGGCCACGATGAAGAGCGCAAGCAGCACAGCGATGCCTCGTTGCGCGCGCACAGCATTGGCGCGGAGTGGCTGCCTCACGGTTGCAACCTATCCGACCGCAAAGACCCGGCGCACGCTTGTGCCGTCGTGGCGCTTCAGGCGTACTTCGACACCCACCGTGTTGGCCGAGTCCGCGTCGCTGGCAGGCACGATCCAGCCCACGTTGTTGCGCCAGACGCGGACCTGCATCTCGTCGACGTCGGGCACCAGCGCCACGCGATCGAGGCTCGCGGTGGCCTCGGCCGAGTAAAAGCGCTGTGCAACCGTGGCTTGGCGCTCCAATTGGCCGTCGCGCACCAGGTAGAAGATCATTTGCATCGCAGCCGCGGGGCTGCCATCGGGCGAGCGAGTAAGGCGTAAGACCTGCAATGCGGGCTGGCCGTCGACGACAAAGACGCGCACGGGTTGCACGGGCAGAGCGAACAGTCCCACGTTGGAGGGCACGTGCGACAGGTCCCGCTCGATCTGCCCGAAGCCGGCAAGCAGCGCTTGCACGTCGTAGTTTTGCGGCTCGAGGCGCTCTCGGGTCGCGGTGAGCGAAGACAGGCCACGCCACGCGATAACGCCGATCACGGCCAGAATGCTTATGGCAACGAGCAGCTCCAGCAAAGTGAAACCGCGCGACTGCCGCCCCTGCGTTTCAAGACTCGGGCGCACTTTAGTTCACCGGCAGCAGGGCCATCAGGTCGGCAAAATCGCGGGCATTCTCGTCCGTGGTTGCCACGTGGATTTCCACTCGCCGAAAAAAGGGGTTGGGTGTTGGCGTGACCGCCTGCGTGCAGGCGAAGAACACACCGCCTTGTTCGCAGTCATAGCGCGATTCGCCCGAACCCACCTGACTGCGGCCAAACCGCAATTCCAGCTGCTGGTTCTCGGCCGTGATCACGGCCAGAAGCTTGCGGTCGATGTCCGCAGCATTGCCCGTGAGCGCCATGGCGCCGCGCAAAGCCGCGGTCAGCGCCACGGCGACGATCGTGAGCGCGACGAGCACCTCGAGCAGCGTAAAGCCGCGCATCCGCACGCGGCTACTGCACGATGCCGGCGCGCCCGCGCGCATCAAACTCCACGGCCACAGCCGCATATTCGTTGCCCAACTCCAGGCGCCAGGGCGATTGGACCCACTCGAATGCGGCGGGAACCCGCAGCGGCGGCGCGTCGGCACTGACCAGCGCGCGCGAGGTGCCGCTCGCCAGATCGATGACCGCCAGGCGCGTAAGCGGCGGGTCCCATGCGCGTTCGCGCAGCATGTCATCGGAGGCGAAGGTAGTGCGATCATTTTGCGACTCGATCACGAACCGATAACTGTGCAGATCGGCTTCCCAGTCGATAGGCTGGCGCCGCATGCGTGCCTCGTCGGAGGCGAGACTCATCAGCAGCCCGATGCGCCGCGCCTGCAGCACCAGTGCCTGGCGCGGGTCTGGGCGGGTGCTGATCGTGACCAAAGTGGTGAGCAGGGCCATGACCACCAGCACCAGCAGCAATTCGAGCAGCGTGAAGCCACGCGACGGATGGGCGCGCGCCCGCAAGACGGCCGCCGCTAAAGGGACCACGACCCGATATCGGCGTCGGGCCCTTCCCCGCCCGGCTGGCCATCGCGGCCAAAGCTCATCACGTCGACTTCGCCGTGCAAGCCAGGGTTCAGGTATTGGTAATTCTGACCCCAAGGATCCTTGCGCAGAATCGGCGGATCCAGGTACCCGCCGCTCTTCCAGTTGTTGGGAACCGGCTCGATCGTTGGCCGCTCCACGAGCGCCTGCAATCCCTGCTCGTTGGTGGGGTAGCGGCCGTTGTCCAGTCGGTAGAGTTTGAGCGCCTGCATCAGTTGCGCGATGTCGTGCTTGGCCGCGGCCACGCGCGCGTCATCCGTGCGGCCGACCACTCGCGGGACGATCAAAGCCGCAAGGATGCCCAAAATCGTGACGACAACGAGCAGTTCGATCAGCGTGAAGCCGCGCGCGACAGGGCCTTGCCGGCGTGTGTCGGCCGCAAAACGGATGCAGGCAGTGCGTGAGAAATTCATCCGCGCATAATACCGCGCTCTCGTGGAGCCCCTTTGGGATCCCGAAGTATTAGCCTGATATCCAATGAGAATCCAATGAGAGTCCGACGCGTCCCGATTCTGGTGCACTTGACCGGCGCTGCGCTGGCCGGCGCGCTAGCCGTCTACTGGCTGCTTCGGCTGTTTGCGCCCGCGCCCCCCGTCGCGCCTTCGGCGCCGCCGTCCTCGACGTTTCGCGAGCCCGATTCGGGCTTGGCCGCGCGCTTGCTCGGAGACGTTGGCGGCGGACCGGCGCTCAACGCTCCCAACATTCAGGTGAGCGGTGTTTTTTCCGCGAACAAGGACTCCTCTGCAGTCATTACCGTCGACGGTCGCCCACCGCGCGCTGTCCTGTTGGGCCGTGATGTTGTGGCGGGGTTTCGCTTGGTCGAGGTTCGGCCCGACGGCATCACGCTTGAGCACCAAGGAATGCGCACGCGCTACGCGGTTCCGGCGCCCAATGTGGCAAAGGCGAGCGCGACCGCACCGATGTTTTCGCGCGAGGGCGACACCCTCACCGCGCCCAGCCAGGAAGTCGCGTCCACGACCAGGACGTCTTCCGATAGCGCTCGAGCCTACGGGGCGGCCGGAGCCCCGGCTCCTGGCGCGCAATCGCCTCCTGGTGCGTCGGGCCTCGCTCCCGCCGAGGAATTCGGCGCATCGGCTCGCGGCCGTCCCCGGCAAAGCCCGGTCCCGAGCCCGCCCGCGCCGCCGCCCAGCCCGGGCACGCCCGGCGCGCAGACGGGCGGCTAACGCGCGCGCAGGCCGATCGGTGCGCGGCACCTTTTGTTTGGGTCGCGACGAGTGCGGAGCGCGAAGAAAACCGGCCCCGCGGCCCGGGGGATCTAGCGCCCGAACCGACCATGGCAGCGAGGCCAGGGCGAATTGCCGGGCGCCATCAACTGAATGTTATTTACGTCTTTTTTATCTTACTGCTTCTTAGTGTTCGCAATTGATAGCAACTAGATAAGATTTTGCAAGACGGGTCCGACTTCGCACCCTTGAAGCGGCATGCAGCGCCGCGCGCTCGGTGCGCGCTCGACAGTCGATGCCCCCCTAGGCTTGCGTGGCGCTTTTGCCCTGGGGGCGAGGCCGCGCCTTGGGGCGTGGAGTTCGCGATGCGCGATTGCCGTTCGGCGCGCACCGGGCGTTGCGATCGGCGCCAAGACCGGTCAGCCCCCGCGCGATTGAAGTGCCCTCGTCGGCTGCGTTGCCCGAGCGAATTTGACAGTTTTTGCGGCGACCACGATAATTTGCGGTTCCCTCGGAGGGGTGCCCGAGTGGCTAAAGGGGGCAGACTGTAAATCTGCTGGCCTCGCGCCTACGTTGGTTCGAATCCAACCTCCTCCACCGAGCACACCTCTGATGCGCGGCCCACGGGCAAAGCGCTGCGGGGTGGTGTGCCTACCCAGGGGGCATTGAGCGGAGGCAGGCGGTACGGGGTGCAGGGATGCTGGGGGTCGGCGGGTGTAGCTCAATGGTAGAGCAGAAGCCTTCCAAGCTTATGACGAGGGTTCGATTCCCTTCACCCGCTCCACGAAAGCATTGCGCAATTCGCCCATGTGGCTCAGTGGTAGAGCACTCCCTTGGTAAGGGAGAGGTCACGCGTTCGATCCGCGTCATGGGCACCAGATAGAGGCTCGACCGGCGGCACGCCAGGTCTGGAAAAAAGAAGATAGGAGTTCGTGAATGGCAAAGGGCAAATTTGAGCGGACGAAGCCGCACGTGAACGTGGGGACGATTGGGCACGTGGACCATGGCAAGACGACGCTGACGGCGGCGATGACGTTGGTGTTGGCGGCGAAGTTTGGCGGGGATGTGAAGAAGTACGACGAGATTGATGCGGCGCCGGAGGAGCGTGCGCGCGGCATTACGATTAACACGGCGCACGTGGAGTATGAGACGGCCAAGCGGCACTATGCGCACGTGGACTGTCCGGGGCACGCGGATTATGTGAAGAACATGATTACGGGTGCGGCGCAGATGGATGGAGCGATTTTGGTGGTTTCGGCGGCCGATGGTCCGATGCCGCAGACGCGCGAGCACATTTTGCTGGCCCGTCAGGTTGGGGTTCCGTATGTCGTGGTGTTTATGAACAAGTGCGACATGGTCGATGATGCGGAGCTCCTTGAGCTGGTGGAGCTGGAGGTGCGCGAGTTGCTGAGCAAGTATGAGTTTCCGGGCGACAAGACGCCGATTATCAAGGGTTCGGCGAAGCTGGCGCTGGAGGGCGACAAGGGGGAGTTGGGCGAGCAGGCGATTATGCGTTTGGCCGATGCGCTTGACAGTTACATTCCGACGCCCAAGCGTGCGGTGGACCAGCCGTTTTTGATGCCCATTGAGGACGTGTTTTCGATTTCGGGGCGCGGGACGGTGGTGACGGGGCGGGTGGAGAAGGGCGTGGTCAAGGTGGGCGAGGAAATTGAGATTGTGGGGATACGGCCCACGACCAAGACGACGTGCACGGGGGTGGAGATGTTCCGCAAGCTGCTCGATGAGGGGCAGGCGGGGGACAATGTGGGGGTGCTGCTGCGTGGCACCAAGCGCGAGGAAGTGGAGCGTGGGCAGGTGCTGGCCAAGCCTGGGTCGATTACGCCGCACACCAAGTTTGAGTGCGAGGTGTATGTGCTGAGCAAGGACGAAGGCGGGCGGCACACGCCGTTTTTCAATGGATATCGGCCGCAGTTTTATTTCCGCACGACCGACGTTACCGGGTCGGTGGAGCTGCCTGCGGGCACCGAGATGGTGATGCCGGGCGACAACATCAAGATGGTGGTGACCCTGATCAACCCGATTGCCATGGACCAGGGCCTGCGCTTTGCCGTGCGCGAAGGCGGCAAAACCGTCGGCGCCGGCGTCGTGTCAAAAATCATTCAGTAGGTACGGGGCCGCGATCCCGGGTCGCGGCGCGCAAATCGCTCTTTGAAGAAAGTGACCGCATCATGCAAAACCAACGTATCCGCATCCGCCTGAAGGCCTTCGACTACAAGCTGATCGATCAGTCCGCTTTGGAGATCGTCGACACGGCCAAGCGCACCGGCGCCGTGGTGCACGGTCCGGTGCCGCTTCCGACACGGATTCAGCGCTTTGACGTCCTGCGGTCGCCGCACGTAAACAAGACTTCCCGTGACCAGTTCGAGATTCGCACCCACCAGCGGCTGATGGACATCATCGATCCGACGGACAAGACGGTCGACGCGCTTATGAAGCTCGACTTGGCCGCCGGTGTCGACGTCGAAATCAAGGTCCAGTAACAACGGGCGCGCAGCAGGCGGGGTGCGGCGCGCGCGGCTTGCGCCCGCTGCCTGCGCCGGCTACAATCGCGGGCTTCGCACCAATCGAGGCCGCACAATCGTGGTCTCGGGGGCCGGGCGTGGTAGCGGCGCCGCAGTGCGCGGCGAGCACGCGAGGCCAAGGGGCGCACCGCACATCGCCGGCCAATCGTAGCCGGATGGGAGAGAACAATGACGACGCAGGCGAAGTCGGCGCTGGGCCTGCTCGGCCGCAAGGTCGGCATGACGCGCATCTTCACTGATGAGGGCGAATCGGTCCCCGTGACGGTGGTCGATGTGTCCGACAATCGCGTGAGCCAAGTGCGCGACGTTCAGACCGACGGCTACCGCGCGATCCAAGTTGCCGCGGGCAAGCGCCGCGCCTCTCGCATCACCAAGCCGCTGGCCGGACATCTGGGCAAGGCCGGTGCCGAGGGCGCCGCGACGCTGCACGAGTTTCGGTTGCCCGACGGCGACAAGACTGACGTTGCGCCGGGCGCCGCGCTGGGTGTGGACCTGTTTTCGGTGGGCCAAAAGGTCGACGTCACGGGCGTGACGATCGGCAAGGGATTTGCCGGGGCGATCAAGCGCCACCATTTCTCCTCGAACCGCGCCTCGCATGGCAATTCGGTATCGACCAATGCTCCCGGCTCTATCGGTATGCGCCAGGACCCGGGCCGCGTGATGCCGGGCAAGCGCATGGCCGGACACCTGGGCGATGTGCGCCGCACGACGCAAAACTTGGTGATCGCGCGCATCGACGCGGGACGACAGCTGCTGCTCATTAAGGGCGCGGTCCCGGGCAGTCGCGGGGGTACGGTCGTCGTGCGACCTGCGGTCAAGGGATAAGAGGCCGACGCGATGGAATTGAAGGTATACGACGAAAAGGGCAAGGCCACGGCAACGCTCTCGGCGCCGGCGACGCTGTTCGGCCGCGATTTCAACGAGGCGCTGGTGCACCAGATCGTGGTCGCCTACCAGGCCAACGCGCGGCAAGGTACGCGGGCGCAGAAGGACCGCGCGACGGTTGCGCACACCACGCGCAAGCCGTGGCGGCAAAAGGGAACGGGCCGCGCGCGCGCGGGCATGACCTCCAGTCCGCTGTGGCGCGGCGGCGGCAAAATCTTCCCGAGTTCGCCGCAAGAGAATTTCTCGCACAAGGTCAATCGCAAGATGTTTCGCGCTGGCTTGTGCTCCATCTTGTCGAAGCTCGCGCACGACGACCGGCTCGTGGTGGTCGACGAGCTTTCGATCCAGGCGCCGCGCACCAAGCTTCTGGCGCAAAAGCTCAAGGCTCTGGGACTCGATTCGGTTCTGATCATCACCGACCGCATCGATGAAAACCTGTACCTGGCGGCGCGCAATCTGAAGGACGTGATGGTCGTCGAGACCCGGCACGCGGATCCGGTTTCGATGATTTACTACGACAAAGTGGTTTTGACGCGGCCGGCAATCGCCACCCTGGAGCGCATGTGGGGGCAGGCATGAACAACGAGCGCTTGTACAACGTACTGCTGGCGCCGGTGGTGTCGGAAAAATCGACGTATATCGGGGAAAAGCACAACCAGGTCGCCTTCCGCGTCCTGCAAGACGCCACCAAACAGGAAGTCAAGGCCGCCGTCGAACTGCTCTTCAAGGTCCAGGTTCAGTCGGTACAGATTTTGAATCGTCGTGGCAAGGACAAGCGTTTTGGGCGTACGCCGGGGCGACGCCGTGACCTGCGCAAGGCCTATGTTTGCTTGAAGCCCGGCCAGGAAATCAATTTCGCCGAAGGAGTGAAGTAATGGCGCTGGTCAAGGTCAAGCCGACGTCGGCCGGGCGGCGAGCCCTGGTGAAGGTGGTGAGCGGACAGCTGCACAAGGGGGCTCCCTACGCCGGACTCACCGAAAAGAAAATCCGCGGCTCGGGGCGCAACAACCTGGGCCACATCACGACGCGCCACCAAGGCGGTGGGCACAAGCGGCACTATCGCGTAATCGATTTTTGCCGCTCCAAAGACGGTATTGCGGCGCGGGTGGAACGCCTGGAGTACGACCCCAACCGCTCGGCGCACCTGGCGTTGCTGTGCTACGCCGATGGCGAGCGCCGCTACATCATCGCGCCCAAGGGCCTGGCGCTCGGCGCGCAACTGATGAGCGGCCAGGAGGCACCGATCCGCGTGGGCAACGCGCTGCCGCTGCGCAACATACCGGTCGGAACGACGATCCACTGCATCGAGATGCTCCCGGGCAAGGGGGCGCAACTGGCGCGCGCGGCCGGAACTTCGGCGCAGCTGCTGGCCCGTGAGGGCAGCTACGCGCAGATTCGATTGCGCTCGGGCGAGATCCGCAAGGTCCTCATCGAGTGCCGCGCCACCATTGGCGAGGTGGGCAACGAGGAAAACAATTTGCGTCAATTCGGCAAGGCGGGCGCGATCCGCTGGCGTGGGATTCGTCCAACCGTGCGCGGTGTGGCGATGAACCCGATCGATCACCCGCACGGCGGCGGCGAAGGGCGCACGGGCACGGGGCGTCATCCCGTCAGTCCCTGGGGCAAGCTCACCAAGGGCTACCGCACGCGCAAGAACAAGCGCACCGACAGCATGATCATTCAACGACGCCATCGCAAGTAGTCCCGGGGACATTCCATGTCACGCTCGCTCAAAAAAGGTCCGTTTGTCGACGGGCATCTGCTCAAGAAAGTCGAGACGGCGCAAAGCTCCAAGGACAAGCGCCCGATCAAGACCTGGTCGCGTCGCTCGACGGTCGTGCCCGATTTCGTAGGCCTGACCATTGCGGTGCACAACGGCAAGCAACATGTCCCCGTTTACATCACGGAGCAGATGGTCGGTCACAAGTTGGGCGAATTCGCGCTCACGCGCACCTTCAAGGGTCACTCCGCCGACCGCAAGACGCCGGCGCCGGCGCCCGCCAAAAAGTAAGAGGGACCAGCTATGCAGACCACGGCTTCACATCGCGGCGCCCGCATGTCGGCGCAGAAGGGGCGGCTTGTGGCCGATCTGGTGCGCGGCAAACCCGTCGACAAGGCGCTCAACATCCTGGCCTTCACTCCCAAGAAGGCCGCGGGCCTGATCCGCAAGCTGCTCGAGTCGGCCATCGCCAACGCGGAGCACAATGACGGCGCCGATATCGACGAGCTGCGCGTCACGAGCATCTTTGTCGAGCAGGGCCCGACGCTGCGGCGCTTCTCCGCACGCGCCAAGGGTCGCGGCACGCGTATCAGCAAGAAGAGCTGCCATATCTTCCTCACGGTTGGTGACGGAAAGAAGGAGTAGTAACGCATGGGCCAAAAGATCAACCCAACGGGATTTCGCCTTGCGGTATCGCGCAACTGGAACTCGCGCTGGTTTGCCACCGGCAAGGAATTCAGCCGCATGCTGGGCGAAGATCTGCATGTACGCGAGTACCTGCGCCGCAAGCTGCGCAATGCCTCGGTCGGACGCATACTCATCGAGCGACCGGCGAAAAACGCGCGCATCACGATCTATTCGGCGCGGCCCGGCGTCGTGATCGGCAAGAAGGGCGAGGACATCGAGACGCTCAAAATCGAGCTGCAAAAGATGATGGGCGTGCCGGTGCACGTGAACATCGACGAGATCCGCAAGCCGGAGCTGGACGCGCAGCTGATCGCCGATTCGATCACGCAGCAGCTGGAGAAGCGCATCATGTTC
>Ga0187778_10002373_pt1 | contig 12845 bp, 15 predicted proteins | sample 1015_Q2_SP5_20_M_FD_132418 | JGI IMG/M metagenome (GOLD analysis project Ga0187778, IMG submission 132418) | Tropical peat soil microbial communities from peatlands in Department of Meta, Colombia - 1015_Q2_SP5_20_MG | ecosystem: Environmental > Terrestrial > Soil > Wetlands > Peat | place... | reverse complement strand
GGGGATGTCCTCGGGCGGGTTCTGCAGGTCGCCGTCCATCGTCACGACGACGTCCCCGCGCGCCCGCGCAAGGCCTGCGTGCATCGCCGGGTGCTGCCCGAAGTTCCGCTTGAAGCGCACCGCGCGGACTCGCGGGTCGGTCGAGTGGATCCGCTCGAGCGCTGCGAACGTGCCGTCCGAGGAGCCGTCGTCGACGAAGACGAGCTCGAACGGGCGACCGAGCGGGTCGAGGGCGGCGACCGCCCGCCGGTAAAGCTCGTCGAGCGTCCCCACCTCGTTGAACAGCGTGACGACGAGCGAGATGTCGGGCCGCGCGCCGTCCTCGTGCTCGTCCACGCCTGCAACGCCCAGGAGGACGTCCGCCCGCTCCATGCCGACACAGCGTAAACCGTCCGGACTCGCTGCTCCATCGACTCTTAGACTCGCTTCATGTCGAAGCGCGGCGCGATCTGGTCGAGAGGCGACGTCGTCGCCCTTCGCGACATCTGGTTCGGCCAGGTGTGGCGGGCCATCGCGGGCATCGCGATCGAGGACGCCGGCGAGACGTCCGTCTTCTGGATCCCGCCCGGCGCAGAAGCCTCGTATCCGGTCGGCCCGGACGGGCGCGAGATTCGCATTCCCCAGCTCGAGTTCACGCGAGCGGAACGGCGTGCGAGCGCTCCGGTCGTCCTCGTGTGCGACACGCGCCAGCCGTGGACCCTCTGGCACTTCCACCGCCCGGACGGCGCGTTCGACCGCTGGTACGTCAACTTCGAGCGCCACCTCGGCAGGAGCGCGATCGCGTACGACTCCGTCGACCACAAGCTCGACCTCGTCGCACGTCCGGACGGCAGCATCGAGTGGAAGGACGAGGACGAGCTGGCGCACGCCGCCGGCCTCGGTCTCGTCGACGCCTCGGAGGTGCGCGCGGATGCCGAGCGCGTGGTCGCCGACCCGCCCTGGCCGACCGGGTGGGAGGGCTTCCGTCCGGAGGAGGACTGGGCCGCCCCGGACCTTCCCGCCGGCTGGGACGGGCTCTGAGGACCCGCGGCGCGGCTCCCGGTCGTGGCGGCGCCCGACCGTGGACTCTTCGCCTCACTTCTGTGCGGGTGACTGTCCCGGGACAGTCACCCGCAGAGAGAGGGTTCGCGCTACGCAGCCTCGGCGTCGAACGCGAGCTCGGGTGCGACGAGCTCGGGGGCTTCCGCCTTGCGCCGCGGCCGCTTGATCGCGAACGCCGCGGCGGCACCGAGAGCGACGACTGCGGCGCCGACGTAGACGGCCGTCGTCATGCCGTGCGCGAACGTGTCGGCCGTCCGATACCCGCCCGCGTGGGCGAAGATCGAGGCGAGCACCGCGACGCCGAACACGCCGCCGAGCTCCCGGATCGCGTTGTTGGCGCCCGACGCCTGCCCCTCCTCCTTCGGCCGCACCGCGGAGAGGACGACGTTCGCAACGGGCGCGAAGAAGAGCGCCATCCCGACTCCGGCGATCATGAACGGCACGATCAGGTGCGAGTACGGCGTGGTCGGCGTCGAGACCGCGGCGATCCAGGCGAGCGCGCCGGCCTGCAGCGCGAGACCCGTGCCGATGATGTTCTTGGCCGGGATGCGGTCGGAGAGCGCACCTGCGACCGGCGCGATGAACATCGGCGCGAGCGTCCACGGCAGGATCCGAAGACCCGATCCGAGCGGCGAGTAGCCCTGCACGGTCTGGAAGAACTGCGAGAGCAGGAAGATCGAGCCGAACATCCCGAAGAACATGAACAGCGATGCGGTGTTCGCGAGCGAGAACGTCCGGTCGCGGAAGAACCGCATCGGCACCATCGGCTCCTCGGCCCGCAGCTCCCACGCAACGAAGGCGGCGACGAGAGCCGCGCCGGCGGCGAGCGCACCGACGATCTCGGCGCTCGCCCACCCGACCGAGTTGCCGCGGACGAGCCCCCACACGATCCCGAACAGGCCCGCGCTGACGAGGCCGAGACCGGGCAGGTCGAGCTTGGCCGTGGGACCGTAGCTCTCCTGCAGGCGCGAGAGTGCGAGCGGGACGAGCACGACGCCGATCGGCACGTTGAGCCAGAAGATCCAGTGCCACGAGATGCCCTGGACGACCGCGCCGCCCACGACGGGGCCGAACGCGACCGCGAGACCGCTGATGCCGCCCCACGCTCCGAGCGCGAGGCCCCGCTTCTCCGGGGGCACCGCCGCGGACAGGATCGTCAGCGTCAGCGGCATGACGATCGCCCCGCCGAGCCCCTGCGCGGCGCGAGCGACGTTCAGCACCTCGACCGACGGCGCAAGCGCGGCCGCGACCGAGCCGAGCGTGAAGATCGAGATGCCGAGGGCGAAGACCCGCTTGCGCCCGAAACGGTCGCCGAGCGCAGCGCCGGTGAGGAGCAGCACGGCGAAGGTGAGCGTGTAGGCGTTCACGGTCCACTCGAGGCTCGAGAGAGACGCGTGCAGGTCGCGGCGGATCACGGGGATCGCGGTCGTGACCACGAGGTTGTCGAGGGTGACCATGAAGAGCGCGATCGAGCTGATCGCGAACGTCCAGAGCGTTGCGGCACGACGAGTCATCTGGGTCCCGTCCTTCCTTTCTGCTTGTGAGTCCTCACTATCATCCGAGTCGAAAAAAACACGCCCTACGCAGGCTGTTTCTCGCAGCCCTCCATGAGCCGGACGGCCCATGGCTCGGGGTTGCTGTGGAGGTCCATCGCGGCGATCACGTTGAGGAGCATCCCCGTGGCGAACCAGCGGGTGACGGCCTCCTTCGGCAGGTCGGCGACCGCCTCGACGAACGCGAACAGCTCGCCGTAGCCGCGCCGCATCGCCTCGCGCACTTCCGAGTCGTCGCACGCCGCGTAGGCCTGGAGCTGTCCGAGCAGGCGCTGCCGATCGCTGATCACGAGCTCGTGATACGCCTCACCCATCGCGTCGAGAGCCTCCTCGCCGCGCAGCCCGCGGCTCGCGGTGCGGAAGATCTCGAGCGTCTGCGTCATGCAGCGCTCGACCGTCGCGACGTAGAGCGACTTCTTCGTCCCGAAGAGCCGGAAGAGGTACGGCTGCGAGATGCCGGCAGCGGCCGCGATCTCCTCGGTCGACGTGCCGTGCAGCCCGGTGCGGGCAAACGCCTCGGCAGCGGCCTCGAGAACGGCCTCGCGGCGCTCCTCGGCGGTGTGGCGGGTGGCAGTCGAGCTCATCTCGTTTGTGAGTATGCACTCACTAACTCGGAATGTCAAAGGTAGAGGTGGAGACGGGACGTCGGGGGAGATGCTGCCGAGGGTGGACGACCAGGCGACGGGCGCCGCCGGGCTCTGGTTTCGCCGCGAAGGGTGGACGCTCGGGCGAAATCGATTGGCGGGCGTCCGTAGTTGCATGCAGCTGTCGGTCGGCGACGTACCGATGCCGGTATGCCGCAAGCGGGGAACACTCGGCTCGGAGATAAGCGTGGAGGACTCGGTCCAGGATCGGCAGTCGACGGCGGTGTTGTTCGTCGACATCGTCGATGCGACGGCGCTTGCTATTTCCCTCGGGGATCAGGGATGGGCCGAGTTGCTCGAGCGGTACCACGCCCTGGCAGGGAGCGCTCTCGAGCGACATCGAGGGTGGCTGATGGACACCGCGGGCGATGGCTTCTTCGCGATCTTCGACGACGCCGTCGACGCAATTCGCTGTGCGCTCGAGCTCGGTCATGGCGTGACTCCGCTGGGCATCGCGCTTCGGGCGGGCGTCCATCTCGGTCATTGCTGGCGGGCAGACGACAAGTGCGCCGGGGCAGACGTGCACATTGGAGCGCGTCTCGCAAGCGCGGCCGACCCGGGTGAGGTGTTGCTCTCGGAGGAGGCTGCTGCACGAGCCAGCGAGGCAGGGATGACAATCGTCGATCGTGGCGTCCGCTTGCTGAAGGGATTGCCCGGCAGTCGGCGCGTCTTCGCGCCGGCGTAGCGGTACCGGGGGTCACGCGTCGTAGTTGACAGATCGACATATGTCGATACATTGAGGGTTGTCGATCCGTGGAGTCGTGATGTCCGCCCCTGAGACAGCGATTGCGTGTTGCGTCCCGTTGGCCGCTCCGGTGTTGGATGAGAGTGCGGCGGCGGCGACTGCGGAGCTGTTCAAGGCGTTGGCCGATCCGGCCAGGGTGCGGATCGTGAACACGCTGGCGACGAGCAGCGGTCCGGTGTGCGCGTGTGAGTTCGAGCCCGCGCTCGGCCTGTCGCAGCCGACGGTGAGTCACCACCTCAAGAAGCTGACCGACGCCGGCTTGCTCGAACGCGAGCAGCGTGGCAAGTGGACGTACTTCTCGCTCAAGAGGGACGCCGTCTCGAAGCTGGCAGCGGTTGCCGATCTGGAAGGAGCGTGCTGCTGATGGCGACGACAGCGGATGAGCTGCGGGAGCAGGTGCGGCGACGCTACGCCGAGTCCGCGATCGCCGTGGGCGTCCATGCCGAGCTCGCGCTGGCGCTCGACGGTGCTGGCTGCGGGAGCGGAGGCTGCTGCGAGAGAAGCACGGGCAGCTTCGGCGAGGACCTGTACGACGCAGAGCAACGCGGCGAGCTGCCAGCTCTGGCGATGCTCGCGTCACTTGGCTGCGGCAACCCGACAGCCGTCGCGGAGCTACGCGAGGGCGAGACGGTGCTCGATCTCGGCTCGGGCGGCGGAATCGACGTGATCCTCTCGGCCAAGCGGGTCGGCGCGACCGGCCGTGCCTTCGGGCTGGACATGACAGAGGAGATGCTCGCCCTCGCGCGGCAGAACGCCAGAGACGCCGAGGTGGACAACGCCATCTTCCTCAAAGGTGAGATCGAACACATCCCGCTTCCCGCAGAGTCGATCGACGTCGTGATCTCCAACTGCGTGATCAACCTCTCCGTCGACAAGCCGGCGGTGCTGACCGAGATGGCGAGAGTGCTCAAACCGGGTGGCCGGATCGGGATCAGCGATATCGTCGCCGAAGACCACGTCTCACCCGAAGAGCGAGCCGAGCGCGGCAGCTACGTCGGCTGCATCGCCGGCGCACTCTCCCGTAGCGAATACGAGGCGGGGCTGGAGGCGGCCGGCTTCGAAGGAATCAGCGTTGCGTTCACGCACGAAGTCGCCGACGGCATGCACGGCGCAATCGTCGAGGCCACCAAGACCCGCGGGCCCAGGCGAAAGGGACTGCCCGTCGTTCAGGCGGCTGCGTCAACTGGCTGCTGCTGAATGGCTGGGGATCTCACGTCGTGGTCTCGCCGTTGGAGCGGAGGATGGTGTAGGTGATGGCTCCGATCGATGCTCCGAAGATCGGAGCGAGCAGGTAGATCCAGATCGCATGGAGGTTGCCCGCGAGGATTCCCGGGCCCAAGGAGCGAGCGGGATTCATCGACGCGCCCGTGATCGGGCCGCCGAACATCGCGTCGAGGCCGACGGTGCCGCCGATCGCGATCGCGGCGGCCTCGCCGACTGCTCGTGTGTCGGTGGCTACCGCGATGATTACGAACATCAGGAAGAAGGAGAGGACGGCTTCCCAGAGGAACGCTTGTCTGTTCGAGCCGCTGGGGAAGGTTGCTCCGACGTGCGCGATGTTTCCGAGTGAGCCTCGGAGGATGGCCGCGGCGAGCAGTGCGCCAGCGAGTTGTGCGGCCCAGTAGAGCGGCACCATGGTCCGGGGGAAGTGCCTGGTGAGGGCGAACGAGAAGGTGACCGCCGGGTTGAAGTGCGCCCCGGAGATGTGACCGACGGCGTAGATCATCACCATGATCACGAGGCCGAACGAGAGCGCCACGCCGACGTGGCCGAGCGCACGTGTCTTGGCGTCGACCATGATCGCGCCGCAGCCGGCGAAGACGAGCGCGAAGGTCCCGATCGCCTCCGCGAGCAGGGAGCGCGCCAGTGGGGGCACGTTCAACTGTTCGAGGGCAGCAACTCGGCGATCAACTGCTGCACGTGCTCGTCGAGCTCGTCTCGGATCCTCCGCACGGTGTCGATGTCTTGTCCCGCGGGGTCGTCGAGCACCCAGTCCGCGTATTTCTTGCCCGGGTAGATGGGGCACGCGTCGCCGCAGCCCATCGTGATGACGACGTCGGCGGCACGGACGACCTCGTCGGTGAGCGGCTTTGGGAACTCCTCGCTCATGTCGACGCCGAGCTCGTTCATCGCCTCGATCACCGCCGGGTTGATCTGCTCACCCGGATCGCTCCCCGCGGAGCGAACGTGGATTTGCCCTTGCGAGCGCAGCTTTACGAGCCCTGCTGCCATCTGGCTGCGGCCAGAGTTGTGCACGCAGACGAACAGGACCTCGGGCAGGTCCTTCGTGATCAGCCCTTCGGCCTGGCCGAGAGCCTTCAGCCGCTCACGAGCGAAGCGATGCGCCAGAACCGGCACGAACACGTTGATGCTCCCGCCGCTGAGCAGGTCGGTCGACTCGGCGATGTACCGAGCGATCGTCTCGGAGGCGAAGATGCCGGAGAACTCCCGCTGCAACGCCGCGGCCGCCTTCTCCACGTGTGATCTCGTAACGGGGTCGAGCACCTCGAGGCTGGCGAGCCCCTTGTCGTCGTACATGTCCGCCTCCTCGGCCATCGATGGCAGTCGATACGGCATGTTTCCACCGTCATCGATAGCTGTCAATATCGATCTGTGCCAATATGCCAACCGTGAAGACGATCGCGACGATCGCCGCAACCGAGTGCCCGCCACTCTTACAAGGCCCCCTCGACCAGGCAGACGCCGAGCAGTTGGCGCGTGCCCTGAAGACGATCGCCGACCCGGCCCGGCTGCGGCTGCTGAGCCTGATCCAAGCCCAGCCCGACGGCGAAGCATGCGTCTGCCATCTGACGGATCCGCTCGGGCTGACCCAACCGACGGTCAGCCACCACCTGAAGGTCTTGCTCGACGCCGGACTCGTCGAACGCGAGCGCCGCGGCAGCTGGGCCTTCTACCGCGTCGTCCCCGAATCGCTTGCAGTCCTGCGCGACGTTCTCGGCTGATCGATTTCGCTCCCCATGACCAAGGTTCTGATCATCGGCGGAAGCGACGCCGGGATCAGCGCCGCCCTCCGCGCCCGCGAGTGCGACCCGACGAGCGAGATAGAGGTCGTTCTCGAGGACTCCTACCCGAACTACTCGATCCGCGGCATCCCGTACTACGTCTCCGACGAAGTCGCAGACTGGCGGAACCTCGCGCATCGCACCATCGACGACCTCGAAGCAACCGGGATGCGCCTGCGACTCGACACCGTCGCACAGGCGATCGACATCGAACGCCGCGAGGTGCTCGTAACGGGGTCGGACGGAAGAGAGGCGAGGCTCGCCTACGACAAGCTGATCATCGGCACCGGCGCGGTACCCATTCGGCCCGCGATCGACGGCATCGAGACGCTCGGCCCGGCGGACGGCGTGCATCTGCTCCACTCGATGGCCGACACCTTCGCTCTGGCGAGAACACTCAACGAACGCAAGCCTGATCGGGCGGTGATCGTCGGGGCCGGCTACATCGGCCTCGAAATGGCCGACGCGCTCACACTCCGCGGGCTCTCGGTGACCCAGATCGAGCAATTGCCGGAGGTGCTGCCGACGGTGGATCCCGAGCTGGGCGCCCGAGTCCACGCGGTCCTCGAGGCCAACGGCGTTGAAGTCATCACGGGCACCGCGGTCTCCCGGCTCTCGGCAACCGAGTCGGGCGTCCTGGTCGAAGCCGTCAGCGCCGACGGGGCGCTCACCTGGACCGCCGAGCTCGTGCTCGTGGTCGTGGGCGTACGGCCCGAAGCGTCACTAGCAGCCGAGGCCGGCGCGACGCTCGGAGCGAAGGGGGCAATTGCCGTCGACTGTCAGATGCGCACGAACCTCCCCGATGTCTACGCAGCCGGCGACTGCGTGGTGACGCGCCACCGGCTCCTCGGCGAGGCATACGTCCCGCTCGGCACGACCGCGCACAAGCAAGGACGGATTGCAGGCGAGAACGCAGTCGGCGCCAATCGGGAGTTCGCCGGCAGCATCGGCACGCAGGTCGTCAAGATCTTCGACCACGTCGCCGCCCGCACCGGCGTTCGAGACCACGAAGCCACCACAGCCGGCTTCGACCCCCTCACCATCGACTCACAGGCTGACGACCACAAGGCCTACTACCCCGGTAGCCGCAAGATCCACGCGCGCGTCACGGGTGATCGTCTCACCGGTCAGCTCCTCGGCGTCCAGCTGTTCGGGCACATCACCACGCACGTCGCCAAGCGAATCGACACCGCAGCAACCGCTATCTACCACGGCATGAGCGTCGACGAGCTCAATGACCTCGACCTTTCCTACACGCCGCCGCTCGGCAGCCCATGGGACGCGATGCAATCCGTAGCTCAGGAATGGTCACGCTCCGCCTCACGATTGCCTGGGCGAGGGTCTCGTCCCTCTCGGGTCGAACCTCCGAGCCCTGGCTGAGCTTGCTGGCGGCGAGCAGCAACGCCGTCGCGCCACTGAGAATGAAGGGCAGAGCCTGAACCAGATCGTCCCCGTACGCGAGCCAGTCAAGCGCGGTCAGGGTGGCCAGAGGGACGAGTGCTTCGGCCAGGATCCGGGGACGAGCACGGTATCGCGCCTGATCCCTCCACGGCGACAGCGATCACGATCAGCCCGACCGAGATCTGGGTGATCTCCTCGGCGACCCGCTCCACAAGGAGAATCCGCCGGTTGTCGAGGCTCAGCTCGCCGAACGAGCTGCTTCGCAAGGGGTGCTACGAGCCTCGCCCCCAACGTGGGAAAGGTCAGGATGCAGTGGCGGCTCCGCTGCCTTCAGATCAGTGTTGGCTACTTTCCCAGCGACCTGTCTGCAAGCTCCTTCAGCTGATCCGAGCGGTCGGCTGCGAAGCGCACGAGCTCGACTTCGTTTGGAGTCAGTGCGGCCCTGCCTCCTGCGTCTTCGATCTGCGAGCGCAGATGCTCCTTGACAGAGAGAGCCGTGAAGTTGCGAATCGCGTAGCGGAGCCCTTTCATCTCTTCGCAGGATAGGCGGCGGGCTCAGCCTGGAGGCGTCTCGAGGGTGGCCGGCCAGAGCCGTCCCGGCGCCGCCCACGAGGTGTCCACCCCAGGCGGCGTTTCTGGCGTTGCTTCTCTCCCGTCGAGACCAGGCGCTGAACCCGCCCAGGGCGCTAGACCAGTCGTACCGGGCTCAATCTTCAGAGCGCTTGGCTGGGTATTCGACGCGGCGGGGCTGGCTTCGTCCGGGTCTTCCGGCGCGGCGCGCGAGCGCTGCCGGGTCGAGGATGCAGGTTCGTCCGCGGCGCAGCTCGACTGTGCCTCTCAGTGCTTCTCCTCGTAGCACCCGGTTGACCGTCGCTCTCGAGGTGCCGGCGAGGCCTGCGAGCTCGCTCTGCGAGAGCGGCACCACCGTTCCGGGCCGGCCCTCGCCGTATTCTGCAGCGAGCTCCACCAGCCTTCGCAGGAGGCGCTTCTCGACGTCAACCGTGAACGCCTCGGCGAGGAGCTCGCTCATCCGTCGCACGCGTGCGGCCAGCAGCCGCGCGAGCACGTCGTTCACGGAAGGGTAGTGAGCACGCAAACGGGTGAAGTCGTCGCGGTGGACCGCGTACGTCTCCGCGGTCTCGAGCGCCGCGACGGTCGTCGAACGCTTCTCCTCGAGGTCGAGCAGCGCGAGTTCGCCGAACGCGTCGCCCGGCCCGTGCACCGACACCGTGACCGCGTCGCCGAGCTCGGAGTCGAGCCGGGCCGCGAAATGGCCCCGCAGGATCAAGTGGAGCGTGTCGGCAGGGTCACCCTGGTGGAAGACGACCTCGCCTCGTGCGAAACGGCGTCTCTGCGCGACCGCGACGAGCCGTCTCACCTCGTCCTGCGGCAGCCCCCGGAACAGCTCGCCACCCAGCACCGAACGTCCAGCCACAGGAGAAGTGTGACGTGCGTCACACTCGATCTGTCAAGCAGGCGCACCAACGGGAAGCGCTCCTCGACGTCGTTCGTCTTGCGGGCAGATGCTCGAAAGCCAAGACCAGGAGGAGGAAACCGGGATGAGACTCAACCACCTCAAGACCAGGATCTGGCTCGCCCTCGCGGTCGCGATCGCCTCGCTCGGGCTGGCTTCGAGCGCCTCGGCGATGCCCCAGGACGGCCCCGTCGGCAGGGCGACGCCGACTGCCGCCGCACCGGGCAGCGGTTTCGACTGGGGCTACACGCTCCTCGCAGCCGGAGTCGTGCTCGCGCTCGCCGTCGCCGCGGTCGCACTCGTGCACCTCAGCCGCAGCCGCGCCCGGCTCGCGACGTAACACCCACCGCACCAACTGCCCGCACGGAGGGAGCCGCGAGGCTCCCTCCGGCGTTTCCCCGCCAAGGTGTCCACCTTGCGCGCCATCTCCCCCGCCGTCCTTCTACCGGTCGAGCGAGCGACGGGGACGGCCGCAACCTCCCGGACGGCGCCAGACGCAGGCCTGAGGCACCCGCGGCACGCGCGCGTACACGGACTTGTCCGCGTCGATCACCTCGCGCTGCGGAGCGCAGACGAACTGGGTGCGATCGACGAACACGGCGCCCGCCAACGCCGCACTGGCGCCGAGAGTGCCGGCGACGCGCAGCGCTGTCCTCGCGCCGGCCAGCTCAGATCGTCCCGGCTACCTGCTCGACGTCGTGGACCGCGATCCCGTAGCGAAAGGCCCTTAGCGCCTGCTCTCTGGAGAGCCCGTACTTCCCGACCTCGGACGCGAGAGCCGCCGCGACGCGGGCATTCTCCGCACGCTCCTTCGGGCCCTCTCGCCCCGGCCGACGCGCCGGATCCCAGGTGCCCCGGGCGAGCGTCTCGGCGACCTGGGCGAACGTGCGCATGGCGTCGCTCTCGGGGCTGCGCGCGCGGTCGAGCGCGATCCGGACGGAGATGCCCGGCTCTCGCTCGGGCTGGACGTGCCGCCAGCACCAGCCGGCGAACGCCGCCCTGAACGCCATCGCGCGCACCGGCTCCTCCGCGTCGGGCGCAACTCCCACGACCCGCAGCACGTGGGCGAGAACGCTGGCTCGCTCGTGCGTCCTGACGGCGCTCTCGTTGTCGCTCGCCAGCTTCGTGAAGCGACCCATGCGCTCGCGGAAGTCGTCGGGCCTGCGAACCTCCCGAAGCGCCTCGAGGGCCCTGAGCCCGTCGTTCGCATGACCGTGCTCCTGACGTGGGACGAGATTGAGGCCGAGGGTCACGAGATCGGCGAGGATCGCCGCGCCGGTCACCGTTCGCGCGGTGCCGTCGACATCGGCGAAGACCGGGAGCAGCGCGGCGCCAGCGAGTATCTGCGCCGCTGGACCGGCGAGCACCACGATCAACCGCGCCCGCGGCGACAGTCGCGCGGTCGTCGTCGAAGTTCCTGCTCGTTCCTTGCCGAGTGCCGGGATCGGGTTGAGCTCGAGCTTCAACCGGCCGAGCTGCCCGCGCCACCACCCGGGCGAGCGCCCGACGCGGACTTCGACCGGGCCGTCCGCGAGTGCCAGCTGAGCGGCCGCGTGGCCCAGTTCGTGGACGAGCACGAATGGAAAGCTCAACAGGGATGCGAACAGGATGAACCAGGCGAAGCCGGCGGTCGGCGCGGCGCTCATCATGGGGACGAAACCTCGAAGAACGTGATCGGACATCGCCCTGAGAGTCGACCGCCGGTCCCACCGGCTTGAGCCTCCACCCGAGGTGTCCGAGACAGTGCAGAATCGCGCGATGGACATCGTCTCGCCGCAGATCGAGGCCTATGCCGAGGCGCACACGTCGCCGCCGCTCGAGTTGCTCGCCGCGCTCGCCGACGAGACGCGCGCGACGCTCGCCTCGCCGCAGATGCTCACCGGCACCGTCGAGGGAAGGTTCCTCGAGTTGCTCGTCCACGCGTCCGGAGCGACGCGGGTGCTCGAGATCGGCACGTTCAGCGGCTACTCGGCGCTCTCGATGGCCGCCGGGCTTCCCGCGGGCGGGCGCATCGACACCTGCGAGATCGACGAGACCCATGCCGAGGTCGCCCGGCGCTACATCGCGCAGAGCCCGTACGCGGACCGGATCACGATCCACCTCGGCCCGGCGCTCGAGACGATCGCGGCGCTCCAGGGGGAGTTCGACTTCGTCTTCATCGACGCCGACAAGCCGAACTACGCCAACTACCTCGACGCAGTGCTGCCGCGGCTCTCCGCGCGAGGCCTGATCGCGGTCGACAACACGCTCTGGAGCGGACGCGTCGTCGACCCGCAGGACGAGGCGACGCGCACGATGGTCGCGTTCAACGACCGGGTCGCCGCGGATCCCACGCTGACGAGCGCGCTGCTGACGATCCGCGACGGGGTGACGCTGATCCGGCGGGCCTGAGCAGCGCCGCACCGGCGACGAGGTGGCCGGGGAGGCGCCGCGCGGGCACCTCACCGGCCAGCCTCTCAGAGTCCGGGCGCGTAGGAGCTGGAGCTCTGCCCGGACCCCATGTTCGGGCAGTTGCCGTTGTGCGGCGCGGCTCGCGGCGTCGCCTGCGACGGAGGCGACGTCGGCGCGGCAGGGGTCGTGGTGGACGGGGTCGTTCTGAGGGCCGCCCACGCCACTCCGCCTCCGATCGTCAGGGCCAGGACGACCGCCACGAGCGCGACGAGCTTGATGCGGGTGATGACTACCTCCTTTCCCTCACCATCGAAGCACGCAAACCTGAGAATCGCGTCAGAATCGCGTGTGAATCGCCGTTCGCCTCAGGCGAAGCGGGAGAGCGCAGCCGCGACTCGATCGAGCTCGGCGTCGGTGAGACCCGTGTGGAACGGGAGTGCGAGGGCCCGCTCGAACGCGGCGTCCGCACCGGGAAACACGCCGCGGTCGGCGTACGCCGACAGGCGGTGGAGCGCGTACGTCCCGATCTGCGCATCGATCCCCTCGGCGCGCAGCGCGGCCAGCGCCTCGTCG
>Ga0187778_10002371_pt1 | contig 12853 bp, 15 predicted proteins | sample 1015_Q2_SP5_20_M_FD_132418 | JGI IMG/M metagenome (GOLD analysis project Ga0187778, IMG submission 132418) | Tropical peat soil microbial communities from peatlands in Department of Meta, Colombia - 1015_Q2_SP5_20_MG | ecosystem: Environmental > Terrestrial > Soil > Wetlands > Peat | place... | reverse complement strand
TCGACGATAAATACCGCTCTGACGGTGTTCGACGCTTTGCCTGGGTGAATCATGCCAAGCATTGAAGCGACCTTTCCCGTGTCCGCGATGATCGGAAACGGAATCTCTACGTTGATGTTTTGTTGAATCCACTCGGTCCATTTCATGTGTGCCATGACTTGGTCGATGGAGAGCCCGATGAGCTCGGCATTTAACTTCTGGTACTGCGGATAGCGCTTCGCGAACGCCACAAACTCAGTCGTGCATACCGGCGTAAAGTCAGCGGGGTGGCTGAACAGCACGAACCACTTGCCAGAAAAATCGCCTGGCAGTGTCATCTTGCCGTGGGTCGTCTGCACTTTTATCTCGGGAAATTTGTCACCGATTAACGGAATTCCCCTGCCAGCATACGGACTCTCTTTGTAATTTTGGGTATCTAATGAGCTCGCTTGCATAACTAGCGCTTGCTGTTAGATGAGTAAATAGTTTTTCGTGAATGGGCGTTTATCCCACCAAATGGCACGGGACCCGATGATGCGTGAACTCCGCGAGGAGACAACGATACGATAATTCGTAAGCGAGCGCTGAATCGAGGGGCTTCACACGCACATTAAAGGTGCAGACGCACTAGCGTTTGCGTGCTATCTGCAGTAATATTTCGCACTGTGGTATATTCATCCAGCGCTCCATAATTTTATCACCGGCGATGCGCTCGAAACGCCGTATCCAGTGACAACGGGATATTGTTTACGCAGCGTATCATAGATGATTGCTCGTTTCGATCCCAAAATTTGTGGCAATGGCTTGCATATCTCGTATATCGACGTGTCTGCGGCCAAATAGAACACAACACTTTCTTGTGATCTTTCACCTCTCTTAGCCGTGTTTGACAGAGACGGTCTTTCTATCTGATTCGAGCTGGTAGCTCAAGTGGACCGTTACTATTTTACTCAGCGTTAGCCGTCGGATATCCTATATACTAGGCCCGATAAAGTTCCCGTGATGAGCAATTTCGAGAGGGAGCTTGTGAAATCGTTTAACGATGCCTTTAGCGAGCGCGGGATAGATGCTATCGCGTATAGGATAAAACAGCATCGGTTCTCTCAACAGATGCTCGACATTCTCGTGGATTCTTCCGATCGCCAGTTCTATCTCGGCATTGAATGCAAAAGTATCTCACCTAGCAAGGGCGTGACGGCACTGTATTTCTCTCAACACTTCTCTGTCGACAAAAAAGGCGCACACCAAGTCGAAAAAATGCACGAGTTCATACACAGGTCAGGTAGAACAGGCTACTTGGCTGTCGAGTTACGGATGGGTTCCGGGAAGTCAAAGATAGCGCATTTTATCGCGTGGCCAGATGTCTGGAGGCGTTACAGCACGGGACAAGCAGGTTTTCCGATTCACGAGATTGAGAACATCAACCCCGTAATCAGAGTCGACGGAAAATATGCAGTCGAAAACCTTTTCTGTCGACGCTAGTTGCCACCGAATTTCCAGTTAGGTGAATGAATGAACCTAAAACTTATGTCATCGAAAATTGAAGAGCTTATTTACGGCATCACTTTCGATCCAAGGAATCGGGCGGGAACCATCGCTTTTAATACGTCCATTGTGCCTGAAAAGGAGCTTCCCCAAGCCTTACGGGTGTTTAGAAGGGTGTATGCAGCGGGACTTAGCGTCGGTCCATTCATAAGGATAATTGAGGGTGGCCACAGTTTCGGCGACCTGAAAGTTCCGCACGGTTCTGGTGGGATTTTCACAGTTTGCAGTGTGACCATTGATGGTGTCTTTCTCAAGGCAGGTATACCTGTGAAGCCGATATGCGGGGGCATTGTGCAGGTGATCGAAAAGATACCTGTCAGATTTACAGAAATCCTCCGGTACGATTCGACCACACTAGACCCTCACGACGTGCTTATGTCGCAGGAGCTGACGTCTGTTCTGGAAATGATCAATACCGGATCTGGCAAAGTTTTGGCAAGCATCAGAGAGGTCCCTATGGTAGCGAAGGACCAGCTGGAGGATCTGCTCGCCGATTTGATGGACGCTGAATTCAGGGGAATTCTCGAGGTTGGCGAACCTAATTCCGATGTGCTGGGAATGCCGATAAGCAGGGGACACATAGGCGTTGCAATAATCGGCGGTCTAAACGCAGTGGCCGCAGTCAAGGAGAACGGTATCGACATATGGACAAGAGCAATCTCAGGACTTGCGGATATTAGTGATATGGACTGTAATTTGTTGTCGGCGAAAAAGTCATGATAGCTGACGTCCTATCAACTTATCGAGATTTATGAGGAAATCCTCCTCTGTTCCATCGGGAATGGTGGCTCCGGCAGCAACATCGTGCCCTCCTCCCACCCCTCCAACTGATCTGGCCGCTTCGCTCATTGCCTTTGCAAGGTTCAAACGACGCTCGACAAGTTCCGGTGAGCCCCTTGCGGACACTTTAACTCCCTCATCAGCGTTTGCCAATCCTATTATCGGCAAGCCCCGATCGACGCCGTCTAAGTTTTTGGCCATGCCTGCGATAATGCCCACAATCGTCTCAAGGATCTGATCGCCTGCATGGAAATATTGTAGGTTGGAGAGCTTGACTATTCCTGTCTGCTTTACGTAGTTGAGCCCCCTCACAAGGTTCTCTCTGTGCATCAGGAGGAGCTCGTTTGCTTTCCTGTAGCTCCGCGTTCGATCCCCCAGGCAGACTTGGACGCCAATATCCTCGAAACCGTAGCGGGCCGTAGCGTTTAGCAGCGTAGAATATTCGGAAGCGTCCCGAAGTGCGGTGCCATTCTCCTCCTTTAAGAGCGTGTACACTTCTCCGATGAGACGCTCCACTCTCTCTGCAGGCACGCCTTGCGAAAGGCATCTTTGCATCAGCGCGGAAATAATCCTGCGACGTTCGACGTTGCTGAGATCAATCCACTTTCTCCACTTACCGTCTGCTTTGAGTGGAATATCCGATTCTCTAAGAAATCGCAAAATGTTTTCACTGTTTCCAGTAATCCCAGGAATATAGAGATTAGAGGAGTACTCAAGCAGCTTGTGAAGGGGGCGTGTTTGCCTGCCGAAAACTTGTAGATCCTTTTCCACAGCGACGACGTGGTTTTTTTCGGCTTCATCAAGGATCAGCCTATTCACTCGCTTCAGACATCCTTCTTTTACGTGTTGGAGGTCGCCTACTGCGCCAACCACTGCTAAATCCGACAGTCTAGCGTTGTCCCCTAAAGCTCTAGTTATCAAATATGTTGCTCCGGCTCCACTCAAGTCTGTGGCACCATTAAAACCAAATAGATGGGGGTTTAAGTGCAGTGCCTCCTTTGATCTGCCTGCTGGCTGATGATGATCTGCGATTATGCACGTAGCGCCCAAATTGTCCATCGAATTGAGGTTTGCGCTTCCTAAATCGGTGAACACGACTGCTTCGACGCCTGAAATAGCGTCAAGAACAGTGTCGTCAAGTTGCTTGACGATCTTAATTTTGTAACCTACGTTGATCTTGCTAAGGGCCTGACAAATTATACCCGCCGAAGCAAGACCATCAGCGTCCACATGTGAGACTACAAGCACTTCATCTTGCTTTTGGAGAGCTTGAGCACATTCTCGTGCACGTTGTAAAAGTTGGTCCATTGAAATTTCGAATCACCGCGTGGCTATCGTCGCCCTTGAGCCGCAAGTACTTATGATCACATTTGTTTCGATGCGAATATAAAGCTTGCTTGAGTGTTATTAACCAGTCAGCGGGCAGGTTTTCTGCTGAAATTAAGGTGCATTCGCACACGTGATGCCAAAATCGTTGTAAATGACAAGGCGAGCGATGTCCGCGCCATCTCCCTTTTTCAACGGATGGGGAGCCATTTGTGCAACGTAGTCCCAAACGCAACTCATGGACTCATTGCCTTAAAAGAAGATCGCGTCCTCGCGTCTCTGAGGGTTTCAGAGGTTGCCTGTAGTTGCGTTCTAATGTAATTATGCGAGAGTCTCATCGGAATTGCGTTGTCGGTGTTCGCGTGATGCGCACTTTTGACTTGCAAATCAGCTTTTTCGCTTCGAGGTCGGTTGTTGGCGGTATCTACGCAACCGAAATCTCTTTTTTCTCAAGCTCACACCCCACGCTATACATCCGAGTGCGAGGATAGCCAGTATGGAACCTATATCGCTCGGAGTGTTGAATGCGTACGGCAGCAACGCTATAAGGAAAAGGCCAACCCCCATCAGTATAAAAAGGTGGCCAACGTTATCGTCTATTCGTAACAAATATACCGACAGGAATACCGCCAATAACGGAAGCGCTATTAACGCGATGTAGTCTGCATCGAGCATAATGCCTATAAGTTATCCGTCTCCTTGTTGTTTCGTTCAAAACAGGATGGTGCAGTCCTAGTGAGTCCCGTTTGCATTTTTAACGTAGCCAGCCTGAAATGACTCTTGCGCCTTCAACCTGATCTTCGACTCAGCGTGGCTTGCCTATTTACAGCTTTTCTCGGCTCATTTGCTCATCAACTTCGTTTTTGCCGCGTTCCAACTCATCGATTTGCTCGGCATCAAGCTTTAGGAGGAGCGCCTGAAACTCGCCGACATGCGTCTTCTCTTCTTTCGCGATGTCTAGAAGGCAAGTCTTTATCGCTTCACTCTTAGCTACGGACGCCATTTGTTCGTAAAGGTTGACTGCGTCTAGCTCCGCTATAATGCCAGCTCTTAAAATCTCCTTATCTCTATTCTGCTCGTTAATCTTGTCCAAACTTAGTGGGATACTTGATAGCATGCTTTGCCTCGCGTTATATACATAACTACAACGATAAAGCTTTCCGGTTGACTCTGGTGCCGTGGTAGACTAGCGTAGCCGCATAGAGTGCGGCTCGTTTCAATGACGCCTCTTATTTAAGAGGAGGAAGTTGAATACACCACAAAACTTATTTGAAGCAGCAGTCAATCGGATGTTAATGAGACCACTCAATCTGGTACTTATGGTTCTTGTCGTGACAGGTATGGCTTTGCTATGCTCGGGCTGCACGGTAAAAATAGAAAATGTCACTCGAAACGCGACATCAGGAGCTGCACAAGGACCAAGCAATCTGCCTCAATACCCCGATGCAAATCGAACGTCTTATTTTAACGCTAGGTTTGCTGGACGGGTCTTCACTTATGAAACTAACGATACACCTAAGCAAGTCATAGACTTTTATAAAACTCAAATGCAAGCACGCGGCTACAACATCAGCACAAGCCTGATGAACACCAACCAATCTGGCGGAGTATTGATCTTCAGCAAATCAAACGATATAGTTTTCGTTGGCGTTGGGCAGAGCAACGGAAAGACGAACTTTGTCGTGCGCACGTCATTTCAGGCCTAGACTCTGTATTACTCCAGGACCTAGTCAAGGATCATAAGAAGTCGGTGAGGGCTAAGGCCGACGCTTTGTGTGCTTCTGGTAGCAACGATAAGGGCACGATCGTCACGCGGCTTTAATAACCTAGCTTTCATAGAGTGATATATCCGTGAGCACCGCCCAGCAAGATCATACCACTTCCGTCGAACCAGAGCCTCTCGTGAACGAGCCGGCGTTGGTAGCCGGCAAGACGCTTGTGGTCGCAGATCTTCACATTGGAATCGAAGATGAACTCTCTTTAAGCGGCATCAACATCTCCTCGCAAGTTGAGCGACGTATTGAGCGGCTTCTTCGCTATCGTGATACCGCTAAGGCAAAACGCGTTGTGCTCTTGGGAGACGTAAAACACTCTATTTCCAAAATCTCTAAGCTGGAACGCGAGGATATCCCGCATTTCCTCTATTCAATAGCTGGACAAACTCCTGTAGACATAGTCCCCGGCAATCATGACGCAGGCATCGAGCACTTAATCCCCCACAACACTGCCTTTGAAATTAAAGTGCATCCGTCAAAGGGCTGTAGAATCAGCGGCATAGGGCTAACGCATGGACACGCGTGGCCTGCTACCGAGTTGTTGTCATGCAATTACGTAATAATGGGTCACAATCACCCTATAGTTCGGTTGGCCGATGTGCTCGGCCACGTGAGCTCGAAACCTGTTTGGATTCGTACACGATTTGAGGAGCAAGTATTCAAAGAGAGATATCCGCGGATCTGTGATTTTAATAACCCGCGAGTCATAATTATGCCTGCTTTTAATGAGCTTGTGGGAGGAGTGGCTTTCAATGAAGCGTCATACGACACGCTTTTAGGACCACTTTTTACAAACAGAGCGATAAAACTGGAACAAGCCGAGGCGTACCTCTTAGACGGCACCTACTTAGGCACTATTAAGCAATTGAGAAGCCTCGCTCCCCGTCACAGGAGACTAGAAAAGGCCGGGCAAAATCGAAAAAAACGCAAATTCGAACCCCGTGGGGCGCGCGACATCGTTCAGCCAAGAGAGTGAACGTATCGCTCGGCTTTCGCCGTAGTTTGATCTAAGCTCATAGTCTTTGCGCTTCGCTACGTTTGAATTCTTCATTTTAGCAAATCGCCACACGACTCGTAAACTGGAAGTAGCTTGAAAGTCAAGTGCGAAGCTGCAGGGAGCTCTCATGGCAACGGAATGGTTTTACTTTGCGTTGATCTCATCCATCTTAATCTCAGCCGTAAACATTGTTGACAAGATCCTTATTTCAGATTACAGGATACCGCCCCTTGTGTACGTCATGGCCATAGGTGCAACCAGCTTAATGCCGCTTGTTACGCTCCCGTTTTTTAGCCTCAGTGCGCTCCCTTTTGTAATTTTCATATTGACCCTGCTGGTCGGCTTCATCCGTGTCTATTACACGTTGCCCTACTTCAAGGCGCTGACCCTAGAAGAGGTATCGAGAGTCATTCCCTTGCTGCAGTTGACGCCGATATTCGTGCTCGTGCTATCGAGCGTTATTCTTCACGAAGTGCTAAGAATACAGGACTACCTTGGCTTTGCTTTTTTGGTCACTGGCGGAACGCTTTTTGCCATACGACTTGGAAAAAGGGTTAGGATCTCAGTAGCTTTCTATTTTATGATTCTCTCGTCGTTTCTGCTGGCGGTGTACAGTGTTGGGTTAAAATATTTGTTTTCAGTCCAAGATTTTTATACGATCTTTATATGGGTGCAAATAGCGGGCTTTATAACTCTTTTTCAGTTCCTTTCGTTTAAATCCCCTCGCAGTTCTCTTGTCAGCACGTACAAGACTACGAGCAGGAAAATTGGGGCAATACTCATTGGGGAACAGGCAGTCGCATACGTTTCGGTCTTCGCGTACAGTTATGCGATTGCACGTGGCCCTATATCCTTGGTAAGCTCCGTCGTATCAACCCAACCACTCTTTGTGTTGGCGTTTGCGACCGTACTGTCCTACCGATTCCCTCGCGTGCTCAAAGAGCGACTAACAAGAATGGACGTGGTGTTGAAAGGCCTTGGACTTCTCGCAATTTTTGTTGGAGTGCTTTTCATCAACCTTTATCCGGTACCCGTGATCTAGTGGGCGCGTTGCGAGAACGATCTTTCAGCCCTTGATTCAGCTCGCTTTCTGCACCATCACGAGATCTTAATATCTTGTGCGCGATTGGTCACATCGTCAATCTTCGCTTTGACCCGTTCGGCGATGAGTGCATCATATCGCTTGTCATCGTGCTTTGAACATAGTTTTTCCCGGTATAGAGGTGTGTTACCGCCATGCAATTCAACGACTACCACATCAGCGTCGTAGCTAAGTATCTTCCCTTTTCTGATGGCCTTTTTCTGACCTCATAATCGAGTGATCTTGAGACGCACGCTGTTTGTCGAAGAGCTGTCATCTTCGTTATAACCTTTTTTCAAGATCGAACAGTTTGTCTGCGTTCTTTATTTCGCGAGTTCTCGGCTTTAACCTTTTTTCCCTGCAACAATTGATCCTGCTGCTTCGCTGTTGGTTACCTACATGTGTTGATGAGGTCCGATGTCCCCATGATCGTGCGTGCGTATGTAGTGGTGCTCCTCGCCCGATGCCGTTAGCGGATCAATGTGAATAACAGCGTCATCGAGGTAAGGCAAATGATGTAATAAGTGGTGTCTCGCGTCTTTAGCGATAGCATGTCCTGCTTCCACTGAGAGTGACGGATCAACCGCGATGTTCACTTCTGCACGAAGCCGGTGACCGAGCCACCGCACGTGCACCTCTGTAACCTCTCGCACGCTCTCCGCGTGTGCCGCGCCCTCTCTAATCTCTTGCGGAATCGAAGGGTCAATGCCATCGATCATACGGGTGACCACCTCCTTGCCTGCATCCCAGACGACATGTAGAATGGCTATAGTGATGAGGATGCCGATGATCGGATCAGCGAGGGGATACCCTGCATAAACGCCGAGCGCGCCAAAAAACACCGCAAGGCTTGTGAGGCCGTCAACGCGGGCGTGATGACCGTCGGCGATTAGTGCCGCGCTGTTAATCTCATTTCCTGCCCTGATTCGAAACCGCGCGACGGCTTCGTTGCCTGTAAAGCCAATAAACGACGCGACCATGACCGCGCCAATAAACTGCACTTGCTGTGGATGAAAGAGGCGGTTGAGTGATTCATATCCCGCAATAACGGCACTAAACAGAATCACGATCACGATGGCGACGCCGGCAAAGTCTTCAATGCGCCCGTAACCATAGGTAAATCGGGAGGTGGGCTTCCACGTGCTCATGCGAAACGCAATCCACAGCGGGATTGCAGTCGCAGCGTCACCGAAGTTATGAATCGTATCAGCGAGCAGGCCCACGCTCCCCGAATAGTAGACAACTACGGCCTGAAGCAGCGCCGTGAGCATAAGGCCCACGTACGACCACTTCAGTGCCAAGATCCCTCTCTCGGAGGTGAGAATAGACGGGGTGATCACAGCGTGATGGTCGTGTGAATGGCCACTTGAAGGCCGATGAGACCGCGTCTTAGCGTTCCGATGAAGGTGCTCAGGATCTATCTTTGGCATCGAAGCCCACCAGATGCTATGCAACCTCTAATCATTGATTACCTTACAGGAATTAAAATAGCGCTGTAAAGCATCTTGGTCTCACAACGTCTCCTCATCCTTTGTATTGACATAATGGAAGAAGATGCCAGGACATATCTTGTATATCTTCTTGCCGGCGTGTTCAGCCATGTTTCCGGACGCGAGAAGGATTACATTATCGCCTCTTGACGCACAGGAAATCGCCATGTTTATCACATCAACCCCAAAATCAAGTGAAATTGCGTGCCGCTTCGCTAGCAGCTTGGCGTTTGTTCCCATCGCGCCGGTTTTTATTCCTCTGTTGCTATCGATCAACCCTTTTGCACGCTTAGCAACACGCTCATCGTACCGTTCGTCATCGTGCACTTTGAAGATTGTAATGTCCCCTTTGTCTAAAATGCCGTCATCGTTCAGCCCGACGACTGCCATGCCATCTTTTTGTGCGAGGATTTCACCGTTAACCCCATCTGGTGCAACGACCCACGAATCACGTGAATGCGCAAGCGCAACGCGCTGTCCTTTATGCAATCCCTTTGAATTCAGAAGAAATTTTATGGAGGGCGCTTCGACTTTGAGGACAAGATCCATTACGTCAAATGGCGCCTCTCCTCGTTTTGCGACGAAGTTTCTCGCCTGTAGTTCGTTATATATCGACACACTTGACGGTAGTTCGAGACTTGATCGACCAACGAGTTCTACGTCAGAAAATACGCTTTCTGGACTGCCGTGCCTGACCACCTTGCCCTCGTGCATAATGATGCATTCATCCGCCCAGGAGGCAGCAAAATCAACGTCGTGTGTGGCAACGATGATGGTTCGACCCTTGGAGTGGAGCTCGTCGAGGAGGTCGTTAAACTCAAGGCTTCCCAGCGGGTCCAACCCAGAATGTGGCTCATCAAGGGCGATGATTTCAGCATCCATGACCAAGATGCCCGCCAAGGCAACCCGCCGCTTCTCCCCACCGCTGAGCGCGTCGGGTTGTCTGTCTCGGAGATGTGTGATGTTGAGCATGTCAAGAACCTCCGCCACTCGTTCCTCTACGCGCGTCTCATCCATGCCAAGATTTCTGGGCCCAAAAGCCACGTCATTGTACACCGTCGGCGCAAACAACTGATCGTCGGCGTTCTGGAAAATCATCCCCACATTGGTCCTCACCCAGTCCGAGTTTTCAGCGTCGACTGGTTTGCTAAGAACCGTCACCTTGCCGCTCGTAGGCCTATGAAGGCCGTTTAGGTGCAAGAGCAACGTCGTCTTGCCGCTTCCGTTCTCTCCTAAGAGGACCACCTTTGTGTGTTCTTCAATTTTGAGGTTTATCCCGTCCAAGGCAATGGCGCCGTTGGGGTACCTGAACACGACGTCCTTAAACTCTATGGCCACCGTCATATAATCACCCCCACCAGCAAAATGCTCACGATGACGGCGAGAGCGAATGCCGCGGCCAGATAGTCTTTCTTAGCGAAACGGTTAAACGTACGGGATATATCGACGTTCCGCGAATACCCGCGCGCCATCATGCTCTTCTCGACTCTAAATGACCTATCGTACGATCGAATGATCAGCATCCCTGCTATGATACCCATGTTTTGGAGTTTTTTTACCCAGCTTAACTTCGCGGAGAATCCCAGCCTCGCCTGTTGAGCGTGAAACATCGTCGTAAACTCGCGCGAAAGCACCGAGACATAGCGATACATAAGCGACATGAGATTCCTTATCTCAATCGGAACCTTGAACCACCTAAGCGCTTCGATTAATTCTAACTCCGACTTGGACTCCACAAGGAGGAGCAGAATAGACACTGAAGCAAGAACTCTATTTGCATACAGCCACCCTGAGGCGATGCCTTGGGCATATATTGGCCATATCACCGTAAGAACCACTGTGGATCCGTAAGCACTGCTGTAAGACTGGACGATGAAGATGAACATAGCGATAAAAAGGGGGTACACCAACAGTTTTAGGTAGGATTTGCGGGAAGGCGCCGTGTACATCGTGATGAAAAACACCACGAAGAAAACGGCGCCGGCCACGTACCAGCGCGTTACAGCGGACAGCGCAAGTATCATAACAAAGGCGGCCGGGAGCAGGATCCTGGCATCAATGTTCCTGAAAACGCTGGTGCCGGCTTGAGCCCCACCTATACCGCCTATGATGTCTGCCGGGTTCCACTCAACAGCACGTTTCTTTAGGTCCACCGTACTCCCCTCTTATATTGTCTTTGCCGTCCCACATATTTGGTTTATGATTTTGCGAGGGTCCGGTTGGGAGTTCCGCTAAAAGCACTTTTCTTAAGAGTGAGCTGCATTTTGCAAGGGAGGAAAATGCGATGCGTGCCGCAACCGCATCTGACGGCGAGCTAGTGGGCGCCTTCCCTCTTTTTACGCACCTGTCTGAGCCTCACGTGCCGGCCCACGATAAGGAAGACAAAAAACCCTATAGTGGTGAGCAGCCCCGATAATGGATCCCCACTTATTATTTGAACCATCAGTTATGCCTCGTAACTTCAGTTGTGTCTCTCTGTATGTTACTTGTTTCATCGAAAGCCATTACCCAAATGTAACCTGTGAAGAACCCACCTATTACCCCTATTAGGCCAAATCCAACGTATTCGCCGTTCTGACTAAGCTCATAGAGCGAAGAGTGGGGCGTTCCACCGCCTGCCGCTTGCGCCATGTCCGAAACCTTGTCATCGGCGCCCCCTAGATCGGTGCGGGTAAGCGCGACGCCTATATTGTAGAAGGCAATGATGATCGCAGCCAATATTGCCAATACTATCAATGCGTTTCTGTCAAATCTATCCATCGTCCTACCTCCTCCGGGCGACAGTCAACGTGCCCTGTGTCGAGCCGGCGAACTTCATCATTTCAGACCGCACCACCGATTGCCTTAGTCGTCTTGACCGTTGGCGGGGTCCAGCCGGCCCACTTCAACATTTCAGGCCGCACGTCGGCGATGTAGCGTATGACAAGCCCGGTAAACACGAACTCCATTATCGCGAGGGGGAGCTGTGTAGGAAGATATCCCATCATAAAGATGCCCCAATAATTAAGTAGCGCTTCTGGATGAATCGATATGGCGAGCTGAAATGCCGCTGTGATATAGGTGAACATATCACCTATGAAGCCCGCCATTCCAGCAGCTATAAAAATGCCGAAGCCGCCCTTCCGCGCGGCTAGCCATGTCCCATATCCGGTAAACGCCCCTACAATGCCCATCGAAAGGTCGTTTGCGCCGATTGTAGTTAGCCCTCCGTGTCCGACGAACGTTTGGAAGAAGAGCGCTACGGCAGAAATGACGGCCACGGGAAATGGTCCTAGGATGATAGCGGCCATAGGTGTCCCACACGGATGGGAGCTCGACCCGGTGACCGGTACAGGAATGTGCCATACCGAGATAACCAGCGCTGCTGCACCCATCAGTGCTAACATAGGTATATATCCGGGGTTGGCTGCTGACTTCCGACGAATTTGAATAAGTCCAACGACAATAAACGCTAGAGCAACTATCCACCAAAGGATTACCCACGCCGGCGACAATATACCATCACTAATATGCATCAAGCCACCTTTTCTTGATTTGACACGTCTGATGGGGTTGACGATCCTTTATGCCGAGGGCAAGCACAATCCCTCGAATGATAGTACCTTTCGGTCACTGACAGCGGAAAGTCGTAGTCGTTGTGATAGGACAACACCCATAGGGTCAGGATGCGGAGGAGTAATGGATCCGCTCTGAGGTATGTTTAATACGGGATGTCAATTCCCGCAACGAGGTCACTCGTTGAATCACGATTTGAATGCTGGCTTGGATCCCATCAGACGCACAAGTAAATCAACTAAACTTGATGAATATCAAGTTTAGTTGATTTACTTGTGCGTCTGATGGGATCCAAGCCAGCATTCAAATCGTGATTCAACGAGTG
>Ga0187778_10002370_pt1 | contig 12854 bp, 10 predicted proteins | sample 1015_Q2_SP5_20_M_FD_132418 | JGI IMG/M metagenome (GOLD analysis project Ga0187778, IMG submission 132418) | Tropical peat soil microbial communities from peatlands in Department of Meta, Colombia - 1015_Q2_SP5_20_MG | ecosystem: Environmental > Terrestrial > Soil > Wetlands > Peat | place... | reverse complement strand
TGCATGTTGGCAATGTTGTCCACCAGCGGGACGCCAGGTTGTCCATTGACCTGGCGATACAGGATCGTAGTGGTGTTGCCGAAGACGTCGACCTGATTCGCAAGGTAGTAGGTGATGACGAAGATTCTCCACGCCTGCGCGTTTGCGCCGCCAGCAATCGTGATCAAGGAATTCGGCTGTCCGGCCTGGTTCAGATTGAGAGTGTCGGCATTGGCGAAACCGATCTGGTAGGTACTTACACCGGCCACGGGGGCAGCATTGCCGGGGTTAGGCGGATTTACGGTAGTCACCTCTCCGATTGCCCAATTTCCGCCGGCATTCAACATAACTATGTCTCCGACTTGCAGACCATTCACCGTGTTGTTGAGGGCTTGGGGATAAACGAGGCCTGGCGGCAAGACACATCCACCTGGCAAGGGCAGGGTCGGGGCAGTAAAGGTCAGAGTCGTGCCCGCAACCGTCATTGCAGGAGCGGTGTAACAGTTCAGCGCCAGAGTCGTATCGGTGTAAACCACGGAGATTATGTCGCTACGCGTGACGCTGCCGGGCGGTATGATTCCTCGTTGCCAGCCAGGCATGAGCGGGTACATGGTGGGCAGACAGGGAGCACCCACGCATGGGTAAGCGATGCCACCGCCCGGAATACACGCTCCACCCGCAGAACAACCATAGACAGGAACGCCAAGCCCGCTCGGAACAGCAATGATTTCCCCCGGAGGCCCTTGCGACAATCCTGCTCCCGCCAGACTTACATCTTTCAGCATCATGTTTTCGGCGGCGCGCAAATCCTGTTGCATTTCGGCTCTTTGTTGGACAACCCAGGTGGCATCCATGCCGTTGCTGTACAGTGACACCGCGGCACCAGTGACGAGGAGTCCGAGGGCAAGTGCCATCATCAGCTCAATCAAGCTGAAGCCGCGTGTCGAAGATCTCAATGCCTGTTTCATGGCTTCCCTCTACCGGTATTGCGAAATCAGAGTGTTGAGAACGTAGTTCTGGGGGACCTTTAACTGGGGGTTCAGATAAGTGACGGTAATAGTGACAAAATTCAAGGTGGGGTTGCCATTGAACGGGGTGATCGTGATAGTCCGGGTGTAATTGGTCAAGGGGATGCACTGGTCTGGGGGACAGGTGCCTGCCCAAACGCCGGTAGGCCCGGCCTGCTCAAGAATTCGTGGGCCGGCGGCCGCATCGTCCGTAGTTCCGATAATGCCATCCGCGCCCGGCAAATCGATGGGTTGTGGACCGGGAAGGAAGATCCCGCCGTTGCAGTTTGTTCCGACGGCACAGTTGCCATTGGCGATATTCGACCACTGAACCTGGTCACTCTCTCGCGCCGTCAAAATGCTTTCGATCGCCTCATTGGCTAGTCGCTTAGAAACAGCAAGCTGCTCGGAAGTCTGAGTGGAGGCCATGGCGATGGCCATCACACAAAGCAGGCTGACCAATCCAACCACCATGATGACCATCGAGAACATGACTTCGAGCAGACTAAAACCGCTTTGGTGTTTAGCCGAGACGTGGGATTGGTTGAACTTAGCAGTCATCAATTTTGCCTCCAACCCGGATTGCCGTTGGCCGGAACGGTAAAGAGCCGCCAACCGCGAATTCGCCCTGTGGCACCCCAAACCGTGATCGCATGCGAACTGTAAAGAAGCTTTTGCACGTTCTGCCCGTTGGAGAGAGCGATGTAGACAACTCCGTTGTTGACATTTCCAGCCACGTCCTGGCCGGTGCCATCGGGCATGAAGTAGATAACATTCTTGGCGCCACCTACGATTCCCTGGTCGAAGTCAATCGCTGTTCCACCAGCGCCAAACCCATCGGGTGTGTTGGGGGCGCCGGGCAAGCCAACGACGGCGCTGAAGGCTACGTCAATCGGTAAGAAGTAAGTGTCGACCACATTTCCGTTACCGGTTTGAGTGATGACGATGCTATTCGGCACCGCAACATTATTGAAAGTCACAGAGTACTGCTGGCGCTGCGCGACCGCGAGGTCACGGGCCTGACGGATGGCTGCCAATGTAGTGTTGTATGAAGTCGTCACATGGGCAGACATGAGCATTTGCTGAATGGCCATGGTTGCGACGCCGGTGACGATCAGAATGATCGTCACTGTAGACATCAGCTCGACCAGGGAAAACCCGCGCATTTTTCGTAAGTCCATGTGACCGTTTTCCTCGCGATCTTCGATCAGAGCCTTTAGCATCCGCAGCTTTGCGAATAGGCCAAAAATGCCTTGGGGAAACGCTGTGTGGGAGTGGGGGCTTCCGCCAGCCCGGCCTTGGCCTGCTTCAGCTAAGCACCATGGTAAGAAGCGATTCGGGGATCGGTAAAGTACCGAAGGACCGAGCCGAGCATTGGACTTACGTAAGGTAATGACGCCGGAAAACTCTGGTCATTTTGGCATGCCCCAGCGGATCGTCACTCGATCCAGGTTTGCAGAACGAGCAATCTGGCGGCCGATTCTGTTCAAAAGTCGGACTTAGTAGTTGTTGCGACAAGCCGTGACCTTGGTAACTTGTCGTCACTTTGCGACGGCACCTACCATGCATGACAGTATGGCGCTCACATCCCTGATCGTGTGCGCGGATGCCCCAGCTGTGCAGGTACTCTGCCGCATTCTTGATGACCTGGATATACGGGCTGAGACTTGTGGGGACCTCCCGAGAGCCCAGACCCGCTTGCTGGAGCAGCACTTCGACATTGTGGTTCTGGACTTTCAGGATGAAGCTTCCGCCGCGACTCTAATAACGCAAGTACGCCGCTCGCCTCTGCAAGGGGGTATCCTCATCGTTGCTCTGGTGGACAGCGGAGATCGAGCAGCAGCGATCTTCGAAAAAGGTGCGGATTTTCTCCTCTACAAGCCGTTGTCACGGGAGCGAGCGCTTCACAGCCTGCATGCCGCGCGAGCTCGAATTCGTCAAGAACGCCGCAGGCAGCCGCGCATTCCAGTGCACGTGTGCGCGTCCATCGCCTATGCCGGAAAAGAGGATGCTAGCGCGACAGTGCTCGAAATCAACGAGAACGGCCTGGGGTTTCGGACTCCCGACAGTCTGCCGCAAAACGGTAAGGTTTATTTTCAGTTCACTCTGCCGGGTGAGGACGCAGTGCTTCGACTGGCAGGGGACGTAATGTGGCGCGACGCGACTGGAAGGGTCGGAGTGCGCTTTGCCAATGTGCCGCAGGCCTCAAAGCGGCTTTTGCGGCGTTGGATCGACAAACAATCAGCATCGACACCGGAAAGCCCATCGAGCTCGACTGGACCCGCGCCTGAAACAGGAATAGGGCTGTCGACCGGACTAGGGTTGCTTTCGGTGTCTGCGCCCAACCGCCGTGACCTTTCTCGGCGAGCATGCTGTCTGGGAGCGGAGGTATACCCCGCCGATAGCAACGTTCCGCATCGGTGCAGCATGACGGACATAAGCAGCGGCGGCTGTTACGTCGAAACCACCGAGCCGTTTCCCGAGGGAACGGTGGTGACTATGGTTGTGCGCACACTCGATTTCAAATTATGCGTAGCGGGAAAAGTGCAGAGCATGCATCCGGGTTTCGGTATGGGTATACGATTCAAACTGTCCAGCGATGAAGAACGCAGGCACGTACAAGAACTGATCGGGCGTGCTGCCCAGCAAACGAGACTAACCAAGTAGGATTTACAGTACAAGCTTCAACGCGTAACGGTTTGCTCGAATGCGGCCTCGCGGAAATACTCCAACGACAATCTAAGTCCGCTTTCAAGGTCGATCTTCGGTTCCCAGCCGAGCAGCGCCTTTGCTTTGGAGATATCCGGCCGGCGTTGTTTGGGATCATCCTGCGGTAACGGCTCGTAACGGATGTTGCTCTTGGAACCAGTAACCGCCAACACGCGTTTCGCACACTCCAGGATGGTGAATTCGGAGGGATTCCCGATATTGACCGGCAGATGTTCCGATGACTTCGCAAGACGCATGAAGCCGTCTATCTCATCGCTCACATAACAAAAACTGCGGGTTTGGCTGCCGTCGCCATAGACTGTCAGGTCTTCGCCGCGGAGCGCCTGTTTCATGAAGTTGGGAACGACTCGTCCATCACTGAGCTGCATGCGTGGCCCATAGGTATTGAATATGCGCACAATGCGGGTGTCCAGCTTGTGATAGCGGTGGTAGGCCATAGTAAGCGCTTCGCTGAAACGCTTAGCTTCGTCGTACACGGAACGTGGACCGATGGGGTTGACGTGGCCCCAATAGCTCTCCTTCTGGGGATGCTCGAGCGGATCTCCATAACACTCAGAGGTTGACGAAATCAGATACTTCGCACTGTACTTGCGCGCCACTTCAAGGGCGTGCAATGTTCCCTGTGATCCGACTTTGAGCGTTTCTATTCCGTGTCGCATGTAATCAACCGGGCTGGCAGGACAAGCAAAGTGAAACACGTAATCGACACGGCCGCAGTCGAATGGGCTGGTGATATCCATCTGACGGAATTCGAATCTGGGCTCATTTCGCAGGTGATGCAGGTTCGCTTCGCGGCCCGTCAGAAGATTGTCAACTGCAGTAACTGAGTACCCTTCTCCGAGCAAGGCATCACAGAGATGGGAACCGAGGAAGCCGGCGCCTCCAGTCACCAGCGCCCGTAATGTCATCATGAATTCTTGACCGATTTTTCAGAAGCTCCGGTTACTAAAGGAGAGCGAATTTCCGGCGAGATCGCCGGCCGTCCCACGCTGTGGTAGGCGAAGCCTTGCGCCGCCATTGCTTCCGGGTCGTACAGATTGCGGCCATCAATCACAATTGGATATTTGAGCTGTTGCTGCAGCCGTTGCAAGTCCAGAGCGGCAAATTCGTCCCATTCGGTCAGGATCAACAAGGCGTCAGCGCCATGTGCCGCTTCGTAAGGGCTTTCGGCAAATTCCACGGTCGATTGCAGGACCTCGCGCGCGCGTTCTTGGGCGGCTGGATCATAAGCCGAAATGTGGCAGCCCTCCTTGAGCAGCGATTCCACCAGCATGATGGCGGGCGACTCACGGATATCATCCGTACCGCCTTTGAATGCCAGACCCAGAACGGCCAGCCGTTTGCCACGCAAAGTCCACAATGCGCTACGCACCTTGCGCAAGAAGCGCTTACGCTGTTCCTCATTGATATGCATGACTTCATCGAGCAACCGAAACTCATAGCCGCATTCGCGCGCCACTTCGCGAAATGCTTTCAGGTCCTTTGGAAAACAGGAACCGCCGTACCCGATACCAGGATTTAAGAACCGGGGTCCAATGCGGCTGTCGCTTCCGATTCCCTGACACACTTGCTGCACATCAGCGCCTACCGACTCGCAGACGGAGGCGACGGCATTTATAAAGGAGATTTTCATCGCGAGGAATGCGTTGGATGCATGTTTAATCAGCTCCGCACTCTTGGTACTAGTGACGATCAACGGGGGCGGGATTTGCGCCCGATCAGGCTGCGGAATTGCGTCTTTCTTCGCATAGTAGCTGCCATCGGTCAGGGGCGCATAAATGGCGCGCAATACCGAGGCGCAGCGCTCGTTATCCGCTCCCACCACAATGCGGTCGGGGAATAGAAAGTCTGTTACCGCGGTTCCTTCGCGCAGAAATTCAGGATTGGAGGCTACATCGAAACACTCCGCGGGTCCGCCATTGCGCAGAATAATCTGACGAATCCATTGGCTCGTGTAGACCGGAACCGTGCTCTTCTCGACAATGACTTTGTATCCGTTAATCGCACCGGGGATGCTACTAGCCACGGATTCGACATACGAAAGATCGGCGTGGCCCTGCTCGGTGGTTGGTGTACCGACCGCGATGAAAACAGCTTCGCTGGCTAGCACCGCACCGTGCAGGTCGTCGGAAAATGTCAACTGCTTTTCTCGTTGCCGCTGCAGCAGTTCGGGCAAGAACTGTTCATGGATGGGAACCTCACCGTTTTTCAGAGCGGCCACTTTCTGCTGGTCATTGTCAACCAGAATGACCTCGTGCCCCAGGTCCGCGAAACATGCGCCAGCTACCAGCCCCACGTACCCGGATCCCACTACCGTGATATGCATCCAAACCCCTTATTCTCGACCAACAGTTTGCATCAGGCCTTTTGTTCCAAGAGCATACTGTATCAGTTTTTGTGCCATTCCCAGATTATTCAGGGGGACACACACATGCTGGCATGCAAAATCGGAATTTGTACGCGGCAGGATGCAAAAGTATTCACACCTGCATCATGATTGGAGAAAATCTTTGCCCTTTTCTCCGCACATGAGGACCCGGATGATTAGAGGTAAGGGGTGGGAGTTGCAACGCCCGACAACGCTGCCCACAAAGCCCACCTACCGCGATTGTCACGCCCACCCGTGACTGCGGTCACGAAAACACAGGAAATTCCGCAATAGAATCTGATTGCTCCTAGATTCTTGTGAACCGTATGTCGCGGCGCGGTACTCCGAGCGAATCGCCCTAACCTTACCTCATTTGGAGGGCATCATGAATTCAGGAAAATCATCGCTATTGTTTATAGTCCTCACGATAACGGCAACGGGGTTGCTGCTTTATAGCCAAAATCAAACCAGTTCTCTCCTGCGACCGATTGGGAAGCCGGTGCAAATCAAAGCTCCTCTGGGTCTTCCACCGGTACCGATCCCGGCGGACAACCCGCCGACGGTGGAAACGATAGCCCTTGGACGGCGGCTGTATTACGATCCGATTCTCTCGGTGGACAACACCGTTTCTTGCGCCACCTGCCATAACCCCCAATATGGCTTCGCTGACCCCCGGCCCTTTTCAGAAGGCGTCGGGAAGAAGACAGGGACGCGCCATTCACCGTCCGTGCTGAATGCTGCATATTCGAAGGTACAGTTCTGGGATGGCCGCGCACCCAATCTGGAAAAGCAGGCGGAAGGTCCGGTTCAAAATCCGGTCGAGATGGCCAATAAACTGGCCGTAGTTGAACAGCGATTGAACTCCGACCCAAGTTACCGAGAAGGCTTTGCCAAAGCTTGGGGCCCAAGACCCATCACCTACGAAATGGTCGAAAAAAGTATTGCTTCATTCGAGCGAACGCTAGTGAGCGGCAACTCCTCATTTGATCGATGGAAATACGGGCACGATGAAGAGGCTGTAAGTGCCTCCGTAAAACGTGGCTTCGTCGTGTTTACTTCCAAGAGGAAAGGGAATTGTGCCGCGTGTCACACTGTGGGAGACAGGTATGCTTTGTTTGAGGACAATGAATTCCACAACGTCGGAATAGGGGTAGACATGGGCAAGTTCACCGATGTTGGATTGTACGATGTGACCCACAACGAGGCAGACAAAGGAAAATTCAAGACACCTTGTATTCGCAATATTGCGCAAACAGCGCCCTACATGAGCGATGGCAGCCTGAAGGATCTGAAAGAAGTCGTAGATTTCTACATTGGCGCGGGGAATTCCAACCCGAACCTGGACAAGCAAATTCATGTGCTGGATTTTCTTAGCGGGCAAGAACGCGCTGACTTACAGGCGTTTCTGAACTCGCTCACCGGCGAAATTCCACCCAACGTCGGCCCGCTGGAGGCAAACAAAACTCAAGCAAGGAAATAGCTGCAAGCTCTTGCACATATGCGGGACCGGGCATGGTTGGCGTTTGCAGTTGACAAGACGAGGTTTTCGGGGCAAACTCCGCTCAAGCCTGAGGCCTTCGGCCCGTCCCCGCTTGAGGTGGGGTCGCTCATTGCGCTCGAAGATTGGGCGGTTTCGGATGCAGTGATCTTTCATGGCCCATACGCCAGTTTCTCAAGCCGATTCTTCGGAGCCGTGCGACCCCAGCGGCGCCGATGCATCAAGAAACTCGCGCAGTGAGCAGGCGTCTGCAGGTCTGACACTTTCCAAGTGCTTGAGTGCGCTAGCTGCTTCTGGCCACCAGTCGATATCGGTTGAGGTGGCGCTCGACCTTGTCCTCAATGACATTTTGCAGCGAGCTTGCTCGGCCACAAGCGCCGGGGCTGGGGCTATCGCCATGGCAGACAAAAGCGAGTTGGTCTGCCGCGCAACCACGGGAGGGAACGCCCCAGATCTCGGTATCCGGCTCGACACCGCGCACGGCCTTTCGGGTGCTTGCGTTACAGCCAGGAAGTGGCAGCGTTGTAATGACACGGAAAGCGACTCGCGGGTCAACGCTGCGGTTTGCCGCCATCTCGGTGTTCGTTCGATCCTGGTGGTTCCGGTGCTGAGCGATGGCGAGCTCGTTGGCGTGATCGAGATTTTTTCTGTCCGGGCGGACGCTTTCAGCGACAAAGACGTGGCGTCTCTGGAGGCGTTCTCGCGGGAGGTGGTGGATAACGTGAAGCAGGCTCGTAAAGCGCACTTTTCCGAGCCCCCTGAACCAATTCGACGAACTCCCCTGGCGGACTCTCTCAAGTCCCCAATCTTTGAACCAGGGATGTCTACAATGGAATCTGCTGATGTGACGAAGGAAGCTGAACCACAAAAGGAATACTCTACAACTGTCCTGCTGGTCTGCGTAGTTCTCTTAGCTTTGGTTGTGGGGTGGATGATCGGACGCGCGGAATGGCACAGCCGTGTCAAGTCCGCAGCACCGGCGCTCAAGAACCAGTCCGAGCTTACGCCTCCTGATTCCCTACCCGTTCGGACTACTGACCAAGTGACAACCCAGCAGTTAGAGCCATCTCCACACCAGTCGAAGCTTACCGGAGTTCGTAGCGACGCTGAGAATGGTTTGGTGGTAACTCGCGATGGTAAGGTGGTTTTTCGGGCGCCTCCGCAGCATGGAGACAATCTGGCTGGCAGTGTTCACCAGGCGAGCGATGAGCACGCCAGCACAAGCTCTGAATTACGACTTCCACCGGAAGTTGCGCAACAGTACCTGCTGATGCGGGTGGAACCCGAATATCCGGAACAGGCAAGAAAGGATCAGATCCAGGGGACCACCGTCCTCGATGCGCACGTGGGGAAAGATGGTACGGTACAGAAGGTGAGTCCCGTGACTGGCGATCCTGAGCTGATACCGGCGGCCACGCAATCCGTTCAGCAATGGCGCTTCCGCCCTTATTTGGACCATGGGCAGCCGCAGGAATTTACTACCCGCATCACGGTCGTTTTTCGCTTACCTTAACGGCTGAATCGATATAGCTTGAAATCTCAACTTACGGGATTCTGAGTGTCTGCTGGGACAGCGATGGGAATGTCCTGCAACCTAGGGTTAGTGGCTCGACTGTCGGAGCTTTCCTTCAGCATGAAAAGCGTCAATCCAACCCGAGTGGAAACTCCGACTTTCTCGAAAATTCGAAACAAATAATTCTTAACCGTGTGCTCGCTTAAACCCAACCGGGTAGAAATCTGTCGATTGCTCGATCCTTCCGCGACAAGCATCGCAATCTGTAGTTCGCGTTTACTAAGCGGACGCGTGGCGGAGATTTGCGGAGTTCTACACGCGTGCTCGAACAGGCTATCCGCCACGAATTGAAGCTCGGCCGAACTGACCCAGATCTGGCCGGCATGCACGCAACGGATGCAGTTGCATAGAGTTTCAAAACTGTCCGCACGGTAAAAAATCCCGCGGGCACCGCAAGCAAGAGCCTCCAGTACGGTTGCGCGAGCCCGTGTCTCGAGCAGGACTATGATCTTTATCGCAGAATAGAGCCTTCGGACTTCGCGCACAAAACTGGGACTGACTGCCGGATCCCCCCCGCTTTCTATTCCAATTAAGAGAACGTCGAAGGGAGCATGCTCAAGCAGGTGGAGAGCCTTCCTCGGCGTAGTAGCCGAGACAGCCTCACAGAAACCGCTGTGCTGCAAGGCATCTGCGAGCAAATGGCCGCTCATCCGCGATGTATCAGTCAGTAGAAGGCGAATCTTAGGATTTGAAGTTGGGATCGGAGAAAGCAAGTATGCCCCACAGTTGAGAGACCGCGAAAAAACTGCCGACATTCTAGAAGGAGCGCATAGTACTGACAAGGAGTCGTCAGTCTCATGCCTAATCAATTGGCACACCTCACAAAAAACTTGTATTATTGTTGTAGGAGTTGTTCCCCCCGAGACTCTTAGCCGAGAGACTCCATGACTTTCATCCACTTGTTGACATATTCAGGTGCCAGGCAGAGTCGAGATGTGGAAATTCGGCACGCTCCGGCCGCTACCTTCGGAAGCTCCATTTTACGCCTGAGTACAGTCTTAGAAAGATAGAGAAACAGGTATGTTCTTGAAGCATTTTGGATTGGAGGAGCAACCATTCGGCGTAACGCCGGACCCCCGCTTTCTGTACCTGAGTTCCGCTCACCGCGAAGCGCTGGCTTCTTTGTACTACGGTATTGAAGCCAATCGCGGGTTCCTCGGCCTAATCGCACAACCGGGAATGGGCAAAACTACGCTCTTGTTCCATCTCCTGGAGAAGTTCCGCACTTCCGCACACACGGCGTTTATCTTTCAGACGCAATGCAATTCGCGAGAGTTCATGCGCTTCTTGCTCGCGGAAGTTGGCTATGAGGAAGACACGCAGGATCTCGTGCGCTTGCATGACGAATTTAATCGGCGTTTGCTGGCCGAAGCTCGGGCTGGCAGACGCATGATCGTGGTGGTCGATGAAGCGCAGAATTTGGCGCCCGAGGTGTTGGAGACGGTACGTCTCCTCTCTGATTTCGAGACACCCCGCGCCAAGCTGATGCACATCATCTTATCCGGCCAGCCGCAACTGGCGGACAAGTTGGCCAGCCCAGCTCTGGCACAGTTGCGGCAGCGGGTTTCGATTCTACATGGACTGGAGGCACTGACCTTTTCCGAAGTGAAGAATTACATCGAGCATCGGCTGAAAATTGCCGGGTACAATGGCGGCGCGCCGTTCACGCCTGAAGCCTACGAAATGGTGGCGAAGTTTACGCAAGGCATTCCGCGGAATGTGAACAATTTTTGCTTCAACGCATTTGCGCTGGCTTGTGCGCTGCAGAAAACGACCGTAGATGCCGACATTGCAAATGAAGTGATTTCCGATATGGACATCTCCAGATTTACCTCTGCGGCGCAGCCGCAAAGCCCGCGCTTCGAACCCCTCACTGAGCAAATTCCATCCGAGGCACCTGCCCGGCACGGAGCGGATGGCGAGATTTTGACTCCAGCCGAAGCCGCGGCCTATATGCAGGAAGTCGTGTTGAAGCTGAGAAGCGGCAGCACTCGTTAGAAGAACACACGCAGGCTGTTAAGGAAGTCCGCCCAAGCTAACTACGTTGTCTATTTGCTGCTCGGGAGCTTTCCCGATTCGCGAAGAGTTTAATCACACGAGCAGCTAGGTGCCAAAGGAGATTTGCCTGCGGAGCTGTCGTGCGGAATGGTGGAGGAGAAGCGCTTCGGGTTCGCTTTCTCCGCATCGGACATGTTGCCCAAGCTGTAGGCGTAAAGTACCACTTCCACTCGCTTCGAAACACCCAGCTTGTCAAAGATGCGGAACAGGTAATTCTTAACGGTGTGTTCGGTCAGGCCAAGCCGCTGCGCAATTTCGCGGTTTGACATCCCCTCCGCAACGCAACGTACAACTTCCTGTTCGCGGCGCGATAGCAGCTCAGTTCCTTTCGCATCAATCACTCGCAATGGCAAAGCTTCCCCAAGAGCATCCAACAGATAACGAAGTTCATTGCTGTTGGCCCAAATCTGGCCCTGAGATACGCAGAAAATGCATTTCGCCAGAAGCTTCAGGGAGCCGTTTCGTGAGAAAACACCACGCGCCCCGGAACGGAAGGCTTCGACGACAAGGCTGCGTTCGCTGGAATCAATCAGCATCACAACCCGGCTTTCGGGACACGTGCCACGCAGCTCGCGCACAAGTTCGAACCCTTTGCGTGGGTTGCCTTCAATGTCTGCACCAACAACCACTACTGACGGCTTTTCTTTCACGATTGTGGCAACGATCCCGGCGGCATCCTGTGGTGCTTCTAAAATCTCAAAGCGTTCATCTCGCTGCAGCGCGGTGGCAAGCAGCTGGCTATTCATGGGGTTCCCATCGACGGCCAACACCCGGATCATCTTAGAAACTTCAGGCAAGCTAATCGCGTGAGCCACAAGGCGTCTCCCAAATTAGAACGGTAATACAACTCAGTCAGACAGCGAGACGGGTAAGCAACTAAGTGGGAGGAAAACCTACCCCGAAGCCGCTACTTTCGCGGCCAGTGGACGGGACTTTATTCTCACAGACTTGAGATGTAAATAGCACTTTTGTGCTACAGAAAGGTCTAACTCACTGCGAATGAAGGGTTGCGCGTCATTAGGAGTCCGCGAGCACTAAGTCACGGGTTTGAGGCAGCAACAGGATACAGACAGTGAGTGAGTCGCGCTCACGCGCGAACCTCCTTATTCTGTCTCGCTGCTTCTCGCTCCTGCAGCGCCAGCAGAGCCACTCGCTGCATCTCGTCGATGGGGGCAGGTTTGCCCGTCCAGATTTCAAATTGCCGGGCCGCTTGTTGCACAAACATCTCAATCCCCGCAATAACCTGGGCTCCATTGGCTTTGGCTAGCTTCATCAGATGGGTCTCAGGCGGATCATAGACCATTTCGAAAACATATCGCGCTCTTATTTCATCTTCCTTTAAGGGAGACTCCCGAGTGTTGCCCATGCCGACAGGAGTGGCGTTAACGATGACATCAAAAGAAAACTTCTTCAGGTCAGGGCGTTTTATAGTTCTCACCCGGGCCGATCGTGCCAGCTTTTGAGCCGCCGCAGGCGTTCGGTTCATAATGTACACTTCGGCACCACGTTCCTTTAGCGCAAAGACAGCGGCCCGTGCCGCGCCACCCGCTCCCAATACCAGTATCTTGGCGTTCTCCAACTCAAGCCGCTGCTGCAAGGGGCGGACGATTCCAGCGGTGTCGGTGTTGAATCCGTAAAGCT
>Ga0187778_10002368_pt1 | contig 12869 bp, 20 predicted proteins | sample 1015_Q2_SP5_20_M_FD_132418 | JGI IMG/M metagenome (GOLD analysis project Ga0187778, IMG submission 132418) | Tropical peat soil microbial communities from peatlands in Department of Meta, Colombia - 1015_Q2_SP5_20_MG | ecosystem: Environmental > Terrestrial > Soil > Wetlands > Peat | place... | reverse complement strand
TGCGCCCTTCCTTCCTTCGTAGGAACCCGCGTCTACACTCGGCCATGAGCGTATCTCTTCGCAGGTTGCTGCCGACAACGTGCTTTTATCCTTCAGCATTGCAGACACCGCGATCCCAACGGAATCTCCGTGCATGCTAGGAACGATGCGAATACCCAGAAAACGACCCCTGGAAACCGCGAGGATGCCCAACATTTCTCCGTTGCCCACAGCAGGAACATAGAAGATGGCGTGATCGGCACCGACCGCCACTGGCCAAGGTCCCCCTGCTGGTAGTCTGATAGTGATTCCTAGGGTTATGTTGGGTCCAGCCTGTTGATTGGTCTGCGGCCACGCTGAGAGGCCACCAAGCAGAAGTACCGCCGTGAGCCCAAGAACGTATCGTTCCGCAGCGTCACGTTTTCTGGACACAAGGAAAACTGCAAAGGGAAGGAGCATCATTTGTTGGATGACGCTCACACCTGACTTCCTAGCGACATTCGCCATAGACACCCACGAGGATAGAACGGTAGGAAGAGACAATCTTGCTCAAGATGTCGCCGAACGACCGACAGCCATTTTCGCCGATAACCTCGGGCCGTGTGCGTAAAAATCTCTGTATCACCCACGATCGGATTGTGAGCGTTATCGCCTGCTCTATAAAGGGGAATGTCAAGGAAAATTTCTCCTTCGACCGGAAGTGGAGAAACTTTTCGCGACTTCCAGCCCCTGTCCGTTATCCTTCTTCGAAGGTGACCGCCAAGGTGCCGCGTAGTCCCGCCAAGAACTCGAGAAGGGTGGCTGCCTTCGTCTCCACGATCGATTCCATGACTACTCTGCCGGTGGAGTCCATGACTGCCACCGAGATGGTTGCTTGGTGCACATCGAGCCCAATATATACTTTTCAGTGTTCATAGAGGGTGCTCCTTTCGTAGGTGAGGATGTGACGATCACAACCTACTCCAAAAGGGGCGCCCTTTTATAATGCGATTACGTCAATCAATGAGCAGAGATGCTACTCGCTCGGCGAGTAGTCATGAATGACATGCGAACTCAGCTTCTGCTCAACTTTGTGGCCGTCGATGGACTCATCGGGAATGAACCACGCCTCGGGTCGCTCGGGATCATATCGGAGGAGCAGTTTACGGCCAATCATCTGGCCGATTATCGCCTCAGCACGTGATCTGGGAAGGTGTGCCGCTAGAGAAAAGCGCCCGGAATAATACTGGTCGGAAACTTTGTACGAGAACGCAAATGTCGGCAAAACGACTCTGCTTGTTTCCTGTGTCCCTTCAAGAGCACCGGATTCAACCGTTGCCTCCACGGGAAGCCATTGTCCGGCCCTCTGCATCATTTTGCGCTGCCGATACTGCCACATCACCCAAGCCGCGACCGCAACGGAAACAGCACCCCCAGCGATGAGGACCACGACCAACAATTCCTTGTCCATGCTGGAATTATTATGGCGAATTGACCCGACCCTAGACAAGCATTCATGGGCCCTTAGGAATCCAGCAACTCACTCAACATTTGCATCGTTGACGCAATATCACGGATTTCACCAATTGAGGGTCCGGCAAGGGTTTTGTCGGTTCAGTTTTCAGAGTTCAGCGGCCGTGAAACTCACTTGCGGGTGTCTTGACGACCAGCGGGTGCTTCCCATACGTGGCGACCGCCTGTAGTACAAGTTCTGAGAGTCGTGCCATCTCCACGCTTGCGCAACGATACCCGGAACCGCCACCGGAACTACCAAATCCTATTTCGTTGTTGGCAAGACAGGGTTGCTTATGATGACAGCGAATATCTCGCCGCGCTCGCCCGGCGGGGTTCTCCCATGGCTGCTGTCGTCAATGCGTTCTCGCAAGATATCTGAGTAAGTCTGTCAAGTAAATTCTTAAACTTTCTTGATCGACCTCCACCAATCTTTCCACTTGGTATTCACAAAATGTTCATAAGGCTTTCCCGACAATGTCTGCCTCGTTGTGACCGGATTCCGGTCATGCTGACTTGTTAACGACAAATGGCTTACAATGTGTCGATCTATTCGACACCAAACATTCTGGAGGATCGCTTGATGAACGGGCTCACAATACCCAACCGCTTCCGCAAAACATGGGCACGTGCCTCGGTCCTTGCTGTTTCGGTGCTGCTAATCGCGACTTGTCTTGGAGTACCAGGTTGGTCCATTCAGGCTGCTGAACCCCATAACACAAGCGCCGAACTGCAGTCATTTGTTGGTACTTGGCAGGCAAAGTTCAAGGGCAAGACCTTCCAGACGATCAAGTTGGAGAAGAAGGATGACAAACTAAGCGGAACCGTCAGCCACGCCAACGTCAGTGTGGACCCGAAAAGTGGGGAGCTTAACGAGGTTGAGGTTCTAGAGGGTAACGACGCCATCGTGGAAGCACAGCTTAAGAACGGAACACTTCTGATTACCATGGCAGATGCTATTCAATTCGAGATGAAGATCACCGGCGCGGATGAGGCACAGCTTCAGATCGTAATACCCCCAGATGCCGCCGATGAAGTTCCAGCGGCGAAGCCGTGGAAGTTGGTCCGGGTGAAGTCTAAAGATTGACAGACTCAGGCACTTGCCGCAGACCTGCGACCACTGAACAGCGGAGCTGTGGCGATACTGCGTGTCGAGAAACCACCATCTCTTGGGAAAAGATGTAGACGTCTCAGAAGTGGAAGGGATCACTGCCCAGTACGATCTTGGGCCGGTGGCCTATCTTATCTGCATTATGATGGCCTGGATCAGCCGGCAGCTCTGTTGATGAACGTCGGCTTGGCAATTTTCTTCCTGTTGTCACCCTCACGCTAGACGACTTACCGGTAAGTAACCAAATGCGTCGTCCGTCGCTGCGCTAAACTTGCTCCTGAAGCAGTGCCTACTCGATGGCGCCTGCATGACCACGCGGGTATCGAGGTCTGGTTTCGCGTGACCGCAGCCCCGCAAGGACAGTCCGAGCCTTCCCGCGGCTGTCAGGCCACTTTCGTCTTGCTGTCGGATTTTTCCAAGTGTCCGCCAAATTGAAAACGCATCGCAGACAACAGCTTGTCGGCGAAGTCGGCCTCGCCCCGCGAACTGACTCGTATAGGGCCGTAGTCAGAACTGGCGCAGGCACGGCTTCGTCGATCGCCGCTTTGATCGTCCATCGCCCTTCGCCTGAATCCGAGACTCGGCCAGCAAATTTCGAGAAGTGAGGATCCTGAACAAGCGAGCTAGCCGTCAGATCAAGCAACCATGAGGCGATCACACTGCCACGGCGCCATACCTCGGCTATGTCACTGAGGTTCAGAGCATATTGGTATTCCTCAGGATTCCGTAGAGGCGTGGTTTCCGCAGGACGGCAGCCTTGCCTTGCTTGCCAACGTTGGCGGAGCGGGGGATGCTCAGGCCCTCGGCGTATGCCGCCATGATTCCGTACTCGATCTCATTGTGTACCATCTTGACGAAATGACCGGCGCCGTTCGGTCCACAATGCAGATAGCCCTGCTCGGCGGTACCGCCGATTTCCTCCCGGCCGGGCGTGCGCGGAGTGTCACCCATTCCGGGAGCAAATGCGGCGAAGATCGCATCCAGCCGTTGAACGACCTCGGTTTCCCCGCCGATCATCATGCAGTAGCCTTGCTCCAAACCCCAGACACCGCCACTGGTACCGACGTCCATGTAATGGATTTTGGGAGCTAGTTCCTTGGCGCGCCGAATGTCATCGACGTAGTAAGAATTGCCGCCGTCGATCAGGATGTCCCCGCATCGAGATGCGGGAGCAAATCAGCGATGGTTTGGTCCACGACTGCAGCAGGAACCATGAGCCAGATAGCCCGTGGCTTGTCAAGCTTGTTAACGAACTCTGCGAGCGAAGCAGCCCGGTAGCTTTCTCCTTAACCAACTCGCTTACCACCTGTGGCGACCTGTCGAACACCACACAGTTGTGCCCTTTATTAATGAGCCGCCGCACCATGTTGGCGCCCATCCTTCCAAGACCGATCATGCCAAGTTGCATAGTTGTCTCCTGGTAAGAAATAGCGCAACCCCCTACATGAGGCGAAATTCAGGACAACAAAATTACTCCACCCTGGCCCGGGCAGCGGCCAAAAGCCCCGCGAGAGCCCGGAGCTGACCTTTCCCTAGGTGGCCCAACTGCTTGCGGTGGATCTTCTGAACCGGCTCATCCAAGCGATCCACAAGTTTGAGGCCCTCGGGGGTGATCCGCGCCACCACCACGCGCCGGTCCCGGCTTTCGCGGGCGCGCGAAATCAAGCCGCGTTTTTCCATACGGTCCAGGAGCCGGGTGACGTCGGGATCACGGGTAATCATGCGGCTGGCAATCTCCCCGCAGGGGAGCCCTTGAGGCGCCCCCCGAAGAATCCGTAGGACGTTGTACTGCGTAAGGGAGAGATCCTCAGCCTTGAGTACCCCGATCGCCCCCCGAGTGAGCATGTCGGCAGTGCGGAGCAAATCCAAGAACGCTGCCTCTTCAGGGCTGCCTACCCGCTGGACCTTGGCTGATTCGGTCATGTCTCGACAATAGTCGTGATAACGAGTATTATCAAGACATATTTGTGGCTGAATCCCGTCACGATTGCAAAGAAGGAGGTCGTTCCGACCAGATGTCCGTTCGTGAACCGACTTGCCTGTGACTTAGGGGAACCGCTTTGCGCGGACTCGACCCTACGATTACTGCGGGAGATTATGCGCCACCGCAGCGCTCGAAAGCGTGGCTGAGAGCGCAAGAGATCAAAGCCGGATCGGAGTTAGCAAAGACCGTCCATTGATCGTGTCGTCCTAAGCCCGCTCTAGCCACGTCACCGCCTGGTTCTCTGGCCGGGCCCCCTGCCGACCAACGACCATGATCCCGCTGAGCCACCACGCAGCGCGAGCGTTTCTGGTTTCTACTCGGCTGCTGCTCCGCCAGGCCCCGCCAAGTAACCAATCGGCAAAGCGATGGATCCTATTGCGCGCAACCAATCGCTTTTCACTGGAAACGAATGGCTGAATGCTCTGCGCAGATTCTGGGAAAGGTCTGACCACTCACCATGTTGTGAAAACTAGCCAGCGGATACCCGCACAGAATGTCCACTTCGTAGGTCTTGGCCACTTCGTTCCAAAATTGTTCGAGCCGAATCGCTGCTTCCACCTTACCTTGCGCCAACAGGAGAGCGGCACATTCTCCGCAGGCGGCAACGCGCGGCCGCTCTGCTCTAGCAGCACGAGCAGAGGTCTCAATCAGATCGCCCACGACTGTAAAGAACCGAGCCCGATCCGGCTGGCCATTGACCATGAATGTGGATAGCGTGCCGGCAGCATCGACCGCGGTATACCTCCCCTGTTCGATCGCGGCAGCAACCTCCAAACCGTAAGCCTGCAATCTTAGTAGAAGGCTGTCCCGATGTGACTCAGTTGCAACCACAATCACAGCCATCCCAGCCTGTAGCGCGGGCCCACTAAACTGCGAGAGATTGTCTAGAAAACCTGCAGCATCGGCATAGAAATCCACGCCGTGGCGGTGGGAGATTTCCAGGTTATGTAGTAAGAGTGGCGCGCGGACCCTATTGGGTTGTGCTTTCTGGGCACCTGGTTCATCCGAAGCCCTGTTGAAATCGTGGCTCGCAAATCTGCTGCCGACAAATTGATCCCCTCGCAGAACCGCGTTCACCGCGGTCAAGAGTTCGTTCCGGGCATCCGTTTTGAATACGTAACCTTTGGCTCCCGTTCCGAGGGCTGCTCGCATTACATCGGCAGAGGCTTGTAGGCTTACGAAGAGTATTGTGGATTGAGGGGTGAGCTTGCGGATTCGGCGGGCGGCCTCGATACCATTCAGCTTGGGCAGTCTAACGTCCAGCAAAATCAGGTCGGGTTGCAGTTCTTCCGCCTTCTGAACCGCCTCCAGTCCGTCCGCTACTTCGCCGATGATCTGCAGTCCCGGCTGTTTCTCAAGCGTCGAACGGACGAATCGCCGCCAAGGCTCGTAGTCATCTACCACGAGAACTCGAATGGTCGTTCTTGCCAAGTAGCCTCCGCCAGTCACAGTCCACCCCGAATTACTGCCAGGCGGAGTTGAGCCTATGACTTGAGAGGATTACATAAAGGAGGCGTTCGGTCATTGCGCCAAAGCAACTCTGGGGCTGCTCCAAGCCAATGTGCGATCAGGTCGGAATCGGATGCGCATTTCCGGAAGAGGAAGAACCGGGCGCCGCACTCCTGGCCACGCAAGCTGCATCCCACATTGGCCGCCGATCAAATCTCAGAGCCAGGCAAGGTGGAGACTTGCTTGGTCTTTAAATCCAACAACTTAATGAAGGTTGTGTAATGACTGGTCTCTTCGAAAACGATCGATTTGCCATCGGGGGTCCACTTAGGAAATATGAGGTCGTGTTCGCTGGCGGAGATCATCCGTGGCGCGCCACCTTCAACCGGAACGGAATAGAGTCGTGCATTCTGGCCCGCTTCTTCTGCGGCGAACAGAATCTGCGTCCCATCGGGTGACCAGTTCGAGCCGAAGGCTCTGAGCGGCTTGTACGTGAGCTGCAACTTCTCACTGTCGTCGGTTCGGCTGCGCCAGAGGATGTTCTCGGGGTAGGTTGAATACGCCACCCATCGGCCGTTTGGAGAGAAACTTACGGCAGAGGCCGAAATTCCCGAGAGATCGGCGGTGAACTGTCGAGTTTTGCTGTCATAGCGAACCAGTTCCCCTCGGTCCTGATCGCCCACTGCAAAGATTCTCTTTCCGTCTACGCTGGGTGTCGCCGCTTCGAAGCTCATGGGGCCAGAAGTTAACTGCACCGGCTGGTGGTTGACCGGTGGAACAGGTCCGCCTTCTCCCGAATCGCCCAGAGATCAATTCTCCCATTGCGAAAAGTTTGAAAAACAAAATACTTCCCGTCGGAGGTCCAACTACCGTTGCTCTCCCAAGGTGGTTCGTGCCAGCCTTGCAGGTACACGATGCAGGTTGCTGCCATCGGCGTAGAGACTTCCCACATCTCATAGGCTGTCCTCTGTGACTCGCTTACGGTGAATCGCAGAGCGCGTCTATCCGGTCACCAGCGGAGCCAAAAAGTGAAATCGGGTAGATTCACGAACTTGCGATAGGAGTTGATCTCCGGCTTTAAGACCATGAGGGCTTGGTCCCGGGCCACTAGCCAGTCACCGTTCGGCATCCAGGTACCGTCTGTCGCTCGGGCATCGCCCAAACGACGAGGCGAGCCCCCCAGCACCGGCAGGGCCCAAAGTGGCTGCGCGGTTTCCACACCGGTGAAGGTACCGATGAGCAGCTCGGACTTATCAGGCGAGATATTGTCCAGGGCTTCGTTGGGAAACGGTGTTGCTATGGGTACGGTTTCGCCTCCCGTAGCGGAGACTTGCGCAACCACGAAGCGGCCCCCGACGTTTTCCTGGATGAAGAGGCGAGGACCATCGGTGAGAACAGTCGCGTGACCTGTCCGGTAAACGACTTCTGCTGGCCATCATGCGTGATTTGCGTCGAGCCTGTGATCCGGGGCGACGGCAACGTCGGACGTAAGAGCCAGGCGAGCGTCCCAACGACCAGCAGCGTGGCTGCGAAGAGCGCAATCGGCTTGCGGCGCGAGCGCGGCCGCGGCGACCACGCCTGCTCCATCATTGAACGAACCTTAACGCTCATGCTATCTTGCCGCGACTTTTCCGAGTGGGGTGAAAATGGCACACACGATGCACAATCCCGGTCATATCCATAGCCACCCCGCGCTGGGGCGGTCTACGCGGCGCAATTTTCTTTCCTCGCTGATCTCGGCGGCCGTGCTCGCACCCTGGGCTTTTGGCCAGAACACACCCCAGACTCCGTCCGACATGGCGGAGCGCTTTCGCCAGATGTCCGAGGAGTACGAGCAAGAAGGGTTGGCGGCTCCGTTCAGGGGAATCACGACCAGTGGAGACGTCGTCCCGGGATTGTTTGAAATCAGGCCGACCGGAGTCTCTACCGAGCCCGTGCGCAATGCGGCGGAGAAGTTCATTGCGACCCTTACAAGTGTGCAGCTGACGAGAACCATGTATCCGGTCGGCGACATCGAGTGGCGGAAGTGGATGAACCAGCACTTCTACGCGCGACAGGGAATCAGCTTCGCCGAAATGACCGATACACAGCGGGATGCGGCCTTCGGCCTGATGGGCGCCTCGCTTAGCGCGAAAGGCTTCGAGTTAACCCGCAACATTATGCGCCTGAACGAAACACTGGCCGAACTGGCCGAGGACCACGTTTTCTTGGGCGAGTGGTTGTACTACATCCAGATCTACGGCACACCCTCGCCAACGGAACCCTGGGGGTGGAAGCTCGAGGGGCATCACGCCATCATTAATTACTTTGTGCTGGGCGATCAGGTGGTGATGACGCCGTTGTTTATCGGTTCAGAGCCGGTGCGAGCGACATCGGGCAAGTACAAGGGCATCGAGATTCTGCAAAAAGAGCAGAATGACGGATTAGCCATGTTAAAGGCGCTCTCGGAAGCCCAACAGAAGCAGGCCATCCTGAACTTCTCGAAGACGGGCAACAACAACCTGACCGAAGCCTTCAAGGACAACGTGGTGATCGAATATGCGGGATTGCGGACCAATGACCTAGACCGTGCGCCGCGACAGCGACTCCGCGACCTGATTCAATTGTACGTGAGCAACATGGATGACGGGCACACGCGGGTGAAGATGGACGAAGTGGACCGACATCTCGACAACACCTGGTTCACCTGGATTGGCGGCACGCAGGCTGACAGTGTCTTCTATTACCGCGTGCAGAGCCCGGTGATCCTGATTGAATTTGACCACCAGAGACCGGCCAACCTGAGAAGATTCGCTGACGATCCCAATAAACCCAGCCAGCAGCACATTCACTGCGTGGTGCGGACGCCGAATGGGAATGATTACGGAAAGGACCTGCTGAGGCAACACTATCTCGTGCACCCGCATACGACTTGAAGCCGGCGGCATGCTGGCCGTTTTGCGCTTCGGGTCATCGACACTACAAACGCTTTCTCGGCTTCTCCGAGAGGGAGTGCGAACGTTGCCAAAACACTCCTGCTCTACGTACCATGCGCCCAACGGAGGGATACTTGTCCCATCGCTGCTCACCCTCAGCCTGGCTGCTCTACTTCTTGCACCACCCCTGCTTGCGCAAAACCTCGATGCTATCGACAACTATATTCATTCTGAAATGCAGAAACGCCAGATACCCGGCCTGGCTCTGTTAGTTGTTCGGAACGGCAAGATTCTTCGAGCGCAGGGCTACGGTTTCGCGAACCTCGAATTGCAGTCGCCCGTCAAGCCGGAGACCCTCTTCCAATCCGGATCCGTGGGAAAGCAATTCACCGCAACCGCCGTGCTTATGCTGGTGGAGGAAGGAAAGTTGCGACTCGACGATCCTCTCCCCAAGTTCTTTCCTGATGCTCCATCGCCGTGGAAGCAGGTCAGCGTACGGCACCTCCTCAGTCATACCGGCGGCTTTACGGACTATCCCGACAACTTCGACTTTCGACGCGACTACAGCGAGGATCAGCTACTCAAAATCGTCGAGGGCATCCCGCTGGCCTTCCCGCCGGGCTCGAAGTGGAGCTACAGCAATCTAGGCTACTTGACGCTCGGCATTCTGATTCACCGGGTGTCCGGAGAATTCTATGGAGATTTCTTGCGCGAGCGAGTGTTCCAGCCTCTCGGCATGACGACTACCCGCGTTATCAGTGAAGCCGACATCATCCCCAACCGCGCCGCCGGCTATCGCCACGACCACCGACAACTCAAGAACCAGAAGTGGGTCTCGCCCACCGTGAACACTACTGCCGATGGGAGTCTATATTTTTCGATTCTTGATCTGGCAAAGTGGGATGCTGCCCTGACCGCCGGGAAGCTACTCTCTGCGAAAAGCTTCCAGCAGATGTATACCCCGGCTTTGCTCAATGACGGGAGGCCGAATCCGTCCGGATACGGATTCGGATGGTTTATCCACGAGATACGCGGACACAAAGTCATCGAGCACGAGGGCGCGTGGCAGGGCTTCAACACCAACATCTCGCGCTATGTGGATGACAAGCTCACGGTGGCGATTCTCACCAATCTCGATGGTGCGCACGCGGATACTCTGACACACCACGTTGCGGGACTTCTCATTCCCGAACTTGCGCCGAAGCCTTAGAATACCTCGCCGACGATGGGGCCTTACTTCGACGTGCGCGCGAGGGCGGCCAGGGACGGGGCCGCGGGCGGAGCAACAGTGCTTCCATCAATACTTCTGGTGGGGTTCCTGGTCGCGACTAGGAATATGGGACAGGAGGCGCTTGCGCGCGGAGTCGCGGGCAGAAGGGGCACGGAAACAAAGATCTGCAGGGCTCGGAGGTAAGAATTCCAGCTAAGAGGGTGCGCCATCGGTCGGGTTCGAGTCCTCCTCGCGAATCGTATCCCCGACCCGGATTGTCCCTTCCGTCAGGATTTGTGCTCGTAGCCCACCCCGGTGCCGCAGCCCCTTGATCAGCGGACGCCCCGCTACCTTCTGCAGGTGGTCGCACGGTTCGCACAGTCGGATGCCGCGCACCCGCACGCGGCCGACCGCAAACTCCCGCCCTACGAGGTGATTCAGCGGTACGCCCTGTGTCACCACGTTCCGCCGTGCCTCTCCCGGAGCCAACTCCATCTCGTAATCCCGCCTCAGCGCCTCGATGGCTTCAGCCTCAATCAACGTCAGTTCATACTCCGGCAGCGGCTTCGAAAACGTACCCTGCTGCAGCGCGTAGCGGTCGCCCTCCAGCCCGACTCCCGGCAGGGCTCGCACCTGCTCCACCGGCCGCATCGGCTCCATCGCAGCACTCGCAATGTGGATGGAGTGTACGCTTCCGGTCCACATGATCCCTCCTCGCAATTGGCTTCAGGTCTCGGGTCGCAAGGGAAACCGGCATGCCCGGCGAGTTAGACCCCGCCACCTGCTACCTTCCCCGTGTCTTCCTCAGCAAACCACGCTCGGGGCTCAAGAGCTTTTTCGGCCCTGAAGCCAAATCACTCTAGCCGTACCTCACACCAAAAGTCCCTTGACCCGATCATCAATGGCCCGATGCCCCCACTGCCTCCACGCACTCTTCGAGGACATCGATGGCCGCATCGGCTTCCTCTTTGGTCACCACCAGCGGCGGCGAAATCCGAACGGCTGTCGGCCCGCAGCCCAGGAACAGGATGCCGCGGTCAAATGCCAATTGCACGATGCGATCGCGCTCGGCCGCCGCGTACTCTTTCGTCTTTTTGTCCTTGACGATCTCCACCCCGATCATCAGCCCGCATCCGCGCACGTCACCCACCAGCGGGTATTTGCGCGGCCAGTCCGCCATGCGTTCCAGCATGTGACGGCCGACCGCGGCCGCGTTCCCGAGCAGCCGTTCTTTCTCGATTACGTCCAGTGTGGCTAGCGCCGCCGCCACACAGACCGGGTTGCCGCCGAAGGTAGACGCATGCGACCCCGGCACCCAGTCCATAATGTCCGCCCGGCTGAGCATCACACCCAACGGCATGCCCGAGGCAATGCCCTTGGCTATGCACAGGATGTCCGGCTCGACCCCGCTGTGCTCCACTGCCCACCACTTGCCGGTGCGGCCAACGCCGCTTTGGACTTCGTCCACCACCAGCAGGATGCCATGCCGGTCGCAAATCCTGCGCAGCTCCTGCATGAACACCGCGGGCGCAATCACGTACCCGCCTTCGCCCTGGATCGGTTCCACAAAAATAGCCGCTACTTCTTCCGGGGGCAACGTGGTCCGGAACAGCTTGTCTTCGATGAAGCGCGCACAGCCCAGGGCAAACGCCTCCGCCTCCTGCGGCCCGCCTTCGCATCCCCGGTACACATCGGGATAGCGCACGTGCGTAACGCCCGGCACTAGCGGCGCGAAGCGCCGCTTCTGCTGCGGCTTCGAGGCGGTCAGCGAGAGCGCACCCATCGTCCGCCCGTGGAACGCTCCGTAAAAGGCGATCACGTTCTGCCGCTTGGTGTGATAGCGCGCCAGCTTCAGCGCGGCTTCAATCGCCTCCGTGCCCGAGTTCCCGTAATAGATGCGGTGGGGGCCGGCCATGGGAGCGATCTTCGAGAGCCGCTCCGCCAGTTCCGCCATGTTCTCGTAGTAGAAGTCGGTGCCCGACATGTGAATCAGCTCCGCCGCCTGCTTCTGGATGGCGGCCACCACCTGCGGATGGCAGTGTCCGCTCGCGGTCACGGCGATGCCCGCCGAGAAATCTAAGAACTCGTTGCCGTCCACGTCCGTCACCACCATACCGCGCCCGCTCTTCGCCACCAGCGGATAGGTACGGGTGTAGGACGGCGAGATGAATTTCTCATCGTTGGCCAGCGCGCGTTGCGCGTTCGGCCCGGGCAGTTGCGTCTTGATCTTGGGGCCTGCGATCAGTGTCTTGGTCGGCATGGGATCCTCCGGAGTACCAGTCGTTCGTCGCCAGTCTTAAAACCACCGCACGATCTGCAATCCAAAATCAGCGATCTGCAATCAGTGGTCGGTCGTCGGCCAGGAACCAGACTCCGACACCATTTGCATTCTGCAATCAGCGATCTGAATCACAGCCCGGGAGGATCAGAGGCTAGTCGCTGCCAAACAGGTTGGCGCGCACGCAGGAAGGCAGCACCGCCCGGTAGCGCCGCGGGCACACCAACTGGTGGAGCCAGCACTCGGGCAGATGGGAATTGAGAAGGTGACTATGCATTAATCACACCATTCCTTCGCAATCATATCCCCGAAAATAACAGTGCGCAACCCCTAGTCTTTTCCAATGCATGATGAGCCTGAAGCAGGGGGCTTGTTTCCAATACAAGATGAGCCCGGAGGGGTAAGGCATGCTGACGATGAATGATCAGCGTGCACGAAACGGAAAAGTTAAG
>Ga0187778_10002367_pt1 | contig 12871 bp, 10 predicted proteins | sample 1015_Q2_SP5_20_M_FD_132418 | JGI IMG/M metagenome (GOLD analysis project Ga0187778, IMG submission 132418) | Tropical peat soil microbial communities from peatlands in Department of Meta, Colombia - 1015_Q2_SP5_20_MG | ecosystem: Environmental > Terrestrial > Soil > Wetlands > Peat | place... | reverse complement strand
TCAGGTGTCCGCAGAAAGCAACGCCACGAACACATTCACAATTCAAGGGTGGCAAAACACGCCCTACGTGTGCTGGTTTTGGTCGGCCAGTTTCAGCTTAGCTGGAGGAGAAGAGGTCAGCGTATCGTGGAGTACCAGCAGCCAGATTCCTACTGCGGTTGATCTGTATATCGCAATCCCATCAGCAGCAGGTGCGAGATGGTTATGCGATATTGGACCTGAAACGTTGTATTATCATTCAGGAGCTTTCGGCTCGACATCCTGGGTCGCTCCGACTACTGGCACTTACGCTCTCTTAGTGGTGAACAATGCTCACTCTACCGTCTCGGGGACTCTATCGCTAGTGGCTGGTAACGCTTCCCTCCCCTTGTCTGCAACGGGTTACGGTTCGAGGCCACAATTTCCTATCCCCGATCCAGTAAGCAAGAGCTGAAGAAGCCAAAGAACGCCTGAAGCGTTGATTTGTCTATGCTGTTTCAGGCGTGTGTGGATTCCACGTGCTCTGGGTTATGTGTTCTGTCCGGGTTCCTTGACACTTCCTTCCTTATCGGTCTTAACGCCAAACGAGAATGAAACGTCCTCTCGTGAGAACCTTCTACTGACAAAACCATTAGCGGCTACGTTAGTTACCTTAAGATTGAGAATGGGCTTCTTGAATCCCCAATGTTCCAGTACGTAATGCCGCGCGATCTGTCTCCGATTAATCGAGTGTGGAATCAGCCAAGTTGAACAGGAGTACCTACGCTACTGTAAAGCACACCTAACTTTTACTGAGTCTAAAAACCCAGACGTTAAATTAAAATACGGTAACTATTGCTGAGTCCTCGAATGGTGCTGTCGGTGCAAGGTGACCGAGAAATCGCCGCGTAACTCTACGCCGTGTAGCTTGATCTCGGCTTTTGCTCTCGGTCGATGCGTGCTCACCATTCTAGCGTTATTGTCATAGATGATAGATCATGGTGACTAAGAGTAGGTTTGTCACAGAATTACCAAAGCAATACGATCCGAAACTCGTTGAAGCAGACGTCGTCGGCCTCTGGAGTCGCGAGCAAACATACGATTTAGTCAGGAAACATCGGTCCCGCTCGAAGAAATTCTACTTCTTGGATGGCCCACCATTTCCGAGCTCGGATACTCCCCACATAGGGACCTCGTGGAACAAGGTCATCAAGGATACTGTGATACGGTACAAGCGTTCGCGCGGCTTCAACGTGAGGGACCAACCTGGATACGACTGCCACGGCCTTCCTATAGAGCTCGCAATTGAACAGAAGTTCGGAGTCCACGCAAAGAAGGAAATACAGAGTCTCGGGCTCGAACGGTTCATCTCGGAATGCAAGACCTTCGCGGAAACAAATGCGGCTGCAATGACCCTAGCTTTCGAAGACCTAGGGATCTGGATGGATTGGAACAAACCGTACATGACCCACCATGACTACTACATCGAGTGCGATTGGTGGGGCATCAAACAGGCTTGGACAAAGGGACTTCTGGACCATGGTCAGAGGGTTGTACACTGGTGCCCCCGATGTGAGACCGTCCTCTCAGACTACGAGGTCGTCCTAGCCTATACGGTACTACGCGACCCGTCCATATACGTGAAATTTCCGCTCGTGAACAATCCGAAGGAATTCGTCCTCGTCTGGACGACAACACCCTGGACGTTACCGTCGAACGTAGGCGTCATGGTCAACCCAAACTTCGAATACGCTAAGGTAAGTGCTCAGGGAGAGACGTACATTCTTGCGAAAGAACGTATAGAACCGGTACAGGTTGAGACTGGCCAATCATTCCAATTACTAGAGACGTTTCCGGGCAGCGAGCTGGAAGGGCTGACCTACAGATCGCCCTTGGAAACCTTAGTGCTGGCGCAAAGGAACGTCCAAAACGCCCACAGAGTAGTTCTCAGCAGCGAGTACGTAACCCTAACAGAAGGCACCGGCTGCGTGCACACCGCTCCGGGACACGGCGAAGAAGACTACGAAGTTGGCGAGAAAACCAACCTACCCGTACTCATGCTTGTGGACGACCAAGGGCGATTCCTTCCTGAAGCCGGAAAGTACGCGGGCAAACCCATCAGGGAGACAAATTCGGAAATAATCGACGACCTCAAATCAATTGGATTCCTTCTCTACGCCGGCGAGATCGAGCACAGAAGCCCAGTATGTTGGCGATGCAAAACACCGCTCATCATACGAGCAACTAAGCAGTGGATCATACGCATAGCCCAGATGAAAGACCTCTTCGTGAAAGAGGTTGACTCCACCCTGTGGATACCCGAATGGGCCGGCGCCAACCAATTCAAGAACTGGCTTCAAGCCCTGAAAGATTGGGTCATTTCCCGCCAGCGATTTTGGGGCACCCCTCTCCCCGTATGGACTTGCACTTCGTGTGGAAAAGATCGCGTGATCGGTTCAAAACAAGAACTCACTGAGAGCGCCGTCACGAATGTCGACATACCCAGCCTGCACCGCCCCTGGGTGGACGCGGTAAAGCTGCGTTGCGATTGCGGCGGTGTAATGAACCGCGTAGAGGATATAATTGATGTCTGGTTCGAATCCGGAGGCGCCTCACTCGCCTGCCTCGGCTACCCAGCCAACGCCACCGACGCCAAGTTCTGGTGGCCCGCAGACTTCATAGTCGAAGGACGAGACCAGATAACCGCCTGGTTCTTCGGCCTCCTAAGACACGGAATCGTCACGATGGGCCGATGCCCGTACAAGACCGTACTCATGCACGGGTTCGCGCTCGACAGCGCAGGCCGAGAGATGCACAAATCCCTCGGCAATTTCGTAACTGCTCACGAAGTGGCTGAGAAATTCGGAAGAGACGCATTCCGCTACTACGTCCTACAATCGACTCTTTGGGAAGACCTACAATTCTCATGGGATGCAATTCGACAGTACCAAGGAGACCTCAGTACGATATGGAATACGTACGTGTTCGCAAGCACGTACATGAGCTTGGACAAATTCTCTCCCGCAAAGGTACCGCTTAGCGGACTGAAGCGAAGCCTACGCGCCGAGGACCGTTGGCTCCTCAGTCGCACCCATCGGGTAATCAAAGACGTAACTAAACTCATGGATGAGTACAAGATTCACGAGGCAGTTAGGAGACTCAAGGAGTTCTTAGTCGAGGATCTCAGTCACACATACGTACGGTACATCCGACGCCGAACGTGGGTCGAATCGCAGTCGAGAGATAAGCTCGCAGCCTACGCTACGCTCTATGCCGCCCTGAAGGCCGCTCTCACCATGCTTACTCCAATCGTCCCCTTCCTAATGGAATCAATCTACCAACACATGCTGCGAAACGCTGAACCTAAGCATCCCGAAACCGTGCACCTCCTAGACTGGCCCAAGTATGAATCAAAATGGGTTTCCGATTCATTGGAGGAAGAAATGAAGATCGTACAGGAACTTCTTTCCAGCATTGCAGAACTCAGAATGACGAAGGCGTTGAAACAGCGACAACCCGTACCGCAAATACTCGTTGCAACCAACTCTAGCACCGTCAAGAACACATTGAGAACCTATTCCGCCCTACTGCGGGAACAGGCGAACAGCCGCCGCCTCAAGCTAGTTCCGAAGAGGATCATGCCTGAACTCGATAACCCTGAGAGATTTGGCAGAACAAAGTTCGCTGAAGGCGAACTGTTCCTCGACCTCAAACTAACTAAGAGCGAACTATCGGAGGGGTTGGCTCGAGACGTGGTTCGCAGGATGCAGCAAATGAGGAAGGAGATGGACTTGAAGGTGGACTCCTTCGTCTATGCATACCTCGTCGCCCCGGGTAAGGATGAGGCCTCCTTACTCAGAAGTCAGCGTGACTATATCGCCGGAGAGGTACGCGCGAAGCAGCTGAAGATAACCTCGGACGAAACGAAGGTCCAGCTTCCGTACTACACTAAGCAGTGGCAGATCAATGGTGCCACGTTTGAGTTCGGGCTCTGCGAAACATCGAAGCTAGGACAGAAAGGCCGAGTCGAAAAGGCGCCTACAACGGAACCTCAATGAAGAGGCGTTCCAAAAGTTCCTTGTATCGATTCCGTATCGTGACCTCAGTTACGTTAGCGATCTCTGCTATCTCTCTCTGAGTCTTTCTCTCATTCGTCAGCACTGTCGCAATGTACGTCGCAGCGGCTGCGATCCCCGTGGGTCCACGTCCGCTCGTGAGTTTCATCTCCTTGGCGATCTCAAGTATCCTAATCGCGATCGCTTCCGCTTTGCCGGAGATAACGAGTTTGTTACTGAAACGGGCAGCATAGTTCCGACTCGTCGAGGGCGGGACGAAGGCTTCGAGCTCACGGACCATGAACCTATAGCTTCTGCCAATATCCTTCTTGTTAAGAGTGGACGAAGACGCGATCTCGTCTAATGTCCGAGGCACGCCGCATTGCCTGCAGCTCATGTATATTGCGGCAGCGGTGACATTATGAATCGAACGACCACGAATCAGACGCTTCTTGATCGCCCGACGATAAATCACGGAAGCCGTTTCGAGAATGTTCTTCGGAAGATTAAGGGACGAAGCCAACTTGCTTAACTCAGCTAAAGCGACGGCTAGGTTCCGTTCCGTCGCGTCGGAGACGCGAACTCTGCTTTGCCACTTGCGGAGTTTGTAGAGGTCCAGCCTCTGTGTGTCGGTTGCGCGCTTCCCAAGGACTCGCCTATCGCGCCAGTCGATTACAGTCGAGAGACCTTTATCGTGAATCGTGTAAGTGAGTGGGGCACCGACCCTAGTCCGCTTAGTTTTCTGATCCTCATCAAATGCTCGCCACTCAGGACGAGTGTCAGCAAGCTTCTCAGCGATCACGTAACCGCATGCCATGCATACGATCTCAGCAGCCTCGTAATCGCGCATGAGTTTCGGGCCGCCGCATTCCGGACACACACGAATCTTAGGGGCCGCCTGTAGCGACTCCCCTAATTCCGGCTCTTCCGACACTGTCTCAACTACCTTAAGCTAATCGAAGGAGTAAAGAATCCGGTGAACGAATTTGGCGGGTGAAGAAACCGAAGGCCTTATCGAGACGTATGGAGAAGTCACTGGGCCGAATAGGTCTTGAACTCGTCCAACTTCCTTCAGCTTACTATCGCAAACTTTCGTTCCAAGTTTTACGAAGCGGGATTCATCGCATTTGACTATGAGGCTTCGGCTACTTGACAAATGAAGGATTTTGCCGAGCCTCCGCAAACTCTCTACGTCACTCCCGCCGTGCGGCTTCGAGATAGTCACAGCATATTTAAACGTAGATATCACTTTGAAATTTTCGAAGCGAGACAACTGCTTTCCAAACACGAATCGCAATAACGTTCGGCATATCCATGGACACACGCGTTCAATTCAACCATCGACGTTCATGCATTGGCAAACCTAGGAATTTCGATGGGTCCGAAGCCACAACATTCTAAAGGAACCGTAGGGCGAAGCCCTTTTTCCCCTGAACGTTTTTTACGAAGCCAGAGGCACGTTGCATTTCAACGGTAGCTCGGTTAGATGATCAAAGGCGTCGTCCTCACAAACTTCATGTCCTATGAGAATTCTTACGTGCCACTACAGACCGGGCTTAACTTAATTTGTGGACCTAACGGCGCCGGCAAATCTTCAATTTTACTCGCGATTTCCCTTGTCCTCGGGCAAGCGTACACGGAAAGGTCGAAGCGTCTCAGCGACCTCATACGGTGGGGAACCGACGAAGCGCGAGTCACTATAATCTTGGATAACAGCGGTGAGAAAAAGCCCTTCCCGAATTTCCACACAGAACTCGTCACAGTCACACGGGTCATCAAGAAGAACGGCACCTACTACTACCTCCTACAAAACAAACCCGTAGCAAAAGCAGCCGTCACCGACGTCTTTCAATCCTGGGGCCTCAACCCGGACAATATCCTAGTGATCATGCACCAATTCATGGTCGGCCGATTCGCAGCCGTAACGCCCCAGGACAAACTGAAGATGCTCGAGGAAGCGGTGGGCTTCCAGACCTATAGGGAGGAAGTGCTTGATGCGAGGAAGCGACTAGAGAGTGTAATGAGTGAGGAGCAGTCGCTGGTTCAAGTCCTAGAATCAACAAGAGAAACCCACGATTTCTGGAAGCGTGAGTACGACCGGTACTTACAGAAGCGACAGCTTGAAACCAAGCTCGAAGCCTTGAAACATGAACTTCTTTGGAGCAGGATTCAAAAGAAACGAGACGCCTTGGCCCACATTGAAGGGAGAATAGAGTCCAAGTCAAGAGCGCTCCAATCCGTCGAAGACAAGATTCAGGAATTGGCCGAATCGAAAAAGAAACGACAAGCAAAGTATGACGAACTCAACCTTGGCCGAATGGGACTTGAGGACGAGAAAGTCGAACTCGTAAAGCAGATCACAACCCAAGAACTGAACATCGAATGGGCCACGAACCTTCTAAACCAGTTCCAAGAGCTCTCCATAGCAACCGAACCTCCTTCAACTGACCTCGCGATGAAGGGCCTAGACAAATTCAAAGTCTCATGGAAGGATACGGCTGAGTCATCGCAGAAGAGGCTTGAGAGGGAAAAGGAAAGGATGACGGCGCTCAGCGAAAAGATTGTGGACGTGAGCGGTAGGTTGGAGGATGCTTTGACTCGCCTCATTGACACTAACGTTGAGTATGAAGTATCAGGGTTCAAGCGAAAGTTGCTGACGGAGGAAGTAGCAGATCTCCAAGCACAACTACGCCTGGCCAAAGAGGAGCTTGACCCGATGATTGCTTCCGCGAATACCGGGCCTGCGATTGAATCGCCTAGGAAGATCTTCGACATAATGCTGGAGATCGGCGCCGTAGAGGAACAAATGAAACCATTGTCCTCCCTCTCCGAAGACGTGGAGAAGATGTATTCCTCCTACGCAAAAGTGTACGAGGAGCTGAAGGCCAAGGCAGACGATGTCGCCGCCAGCCGACAAGAGGTCATGACCGAGCTCGACAGGCGGCTGTCCCGGTGGAGGGATGTGCTTTCAAACTTTCTAGAGGAACTGACGGGTCGTTACGCGGAGATTCTCAAAGCTGTAACCGCAACCGGCGCAGTCCACCTAATCTCATCTCGGGACATCGAAAAGTGTGGCCTAGAGATCATGGTGGGTTATAAGGGGAACAAACCCACGGCGCTGGATGCCTTTACGCAGAGCGGAGGCGAACGAAGCATAGCAATGATGGCCTTTTTACTGGCGCTACAGCAGCACATCACCTCGCCGTTTCGCGCGATCGATGAATTCGACGTTCACATGGACCCCAAGAATCGTGAGTCCGTCACCCAGCTAATAATCTCAAACGCCGCCTCCATGACCGAAGGCCAATACCTCGCTATTACGCCCGGCCAGGTAAATGTGATAAGTCAGAGCCACGTAATCGTCGTACAAAACGTCGGGGGAGCCTCCCTAGTCAGCGAGCTGAAGTAACCTTGGACGAGATAGAGAAGAAGCACGGACGCCAATCCCTCGCCACCGGCAGGAAGGAGTTGAAGGAGGTTATCGATACCTGTGATGCGATTGAACGAAGGAAGTTCAACCCGTTCTTCCTAGACGTGAAATTGGGGGTTGAAACGCTCCGCGAGTACTTCCCACTCTGGAACGAATTTGAAGATAACTGCCTAGACGCACACGCCCTCAATAGGCTCTCAGAAGTAGTGCGTCTTCAGAACACTCAACTAAAGTTTCAGTCAAGCGCCCTCTACGCTGAGCCGGAGTTCGTGGCTAAGAAATTTCAGAGAATGAGCGAGAAGCGTTTAGCGGAGGTATTTCTGCAGAGTTGGCATCCTTTAGCCGAATTGGAACAGCTCACCAACGAAGCAGTCTCAGCCGGCCTAGACTACTGGAATCTGCTTCTCCCTATCCAGGAGCGTTGGAAGCGACGCGATTATTCCCGTGGAAAGAACCCCGAAAGCGCAGATTCTAACACACTCGTGGGCCTGGGTATCCGCGGAGAAGAGTTTGAAGCTCACATGAGCAGGTTATGGAAGGAACTTATGGACCAGTCCAATACCGAAAAAGGTCCAGTGGACTACTGGAAATTCGTTAAGATGGCAAATCACCAGGAGACGGTGCAAAGAGCCTACTTCGTCAGCTTTCTCGTAACCTACGGCTTTGCAAAGATGGAACTAGAAGGCGAACGAATAACACTACGTCCCATCGAACAACCAACCAACAAACCTGTGGAAGGCGGAGTGAGCGTGCCTATAGCGATCCCGCGCGAGGCATAGCGATGGCAGAGACAGAAACCAAGACGGAGACAAAGGCAGACGGCCAGAGCTTCTACTCGGACAAACTAAAACGCGCAGTTCACCTGCTGGTCTTCCGGCGCGGCAGGATGCCCGGCGCGAAGGAATGGGAACTAAAAGAAAAGGTCGGCAAGAACTACGTGCAGGTGCTCGACCAACTGAACACAATGCTGTCCGAACTGGACTTGGAGATCAAAAAAGTCACCGAGCCTTCGTCTGGCCAAATGAGTCAGGAAGAAGGCCCTGTCCAGATGGATGAGCCCAGATATTACGTCACGCTCAAAGGCTCATTGGGCCTCAAGGAGGCCAAGATGATTGGGTGGCGGATCGACAATTTAGCAGCGCTAAGCGGCGCAATCGCCTACGTCGTTGCCAAACAGGGCAAAGCCCCGCGCGAGGACGTTGAGAAAGTCGTCGCGCAAAAATATGGAAGATGGAAAGCGCAGACGCTAGTTGACGTATTCCTACGAGCCGGCTACCTTGAAGAGGACGACGCCGGAGTCATGTCGCTCGGATGGAGAACCAAGTCAGAAGTGAACCTACCCGCTTTGATGACAAAGATGACGGAAGGCAAGGCCTAGCTGGGCACCTGCTCCTCACCGCCTGACGCCGTCTTCAGGAATTCATTCGGATACTTCTTGCGTGAGACGAAGTTCTTCACGTTTCCGCGTTTGACGTGACCTGACAGAGCCAGAAGCTGCTCTCTTTGTGAGTAATGGTCGTGCACTTTGCTTCTGCCCAACACTGTTAGTACCTGCCCGAGGAAGAATGTGGGCAGTTTTTGCTTGTTGCACATGGGGCAGGTGCAGCTGAGGCGCGGCCCGTATTCGTGAGTCCATTCCTTTCGTTTGAAGACGCCCCAGTTGGTCGCGTCGAACATGTTGATCTTATCCTTCGTGAGCGGGACGGGGGGAGGAGGAACTACCCACCGATTGAAGCTATCCACACCAAAGAACGGAAGCATCATCCCTTCCGAACATCGCATAAGACTTCTCGCGAAACGAATCTTGGGCGGAACCTGAAAGGTATGCACCCACAGCTCGGGATTTTTCTTCTTAAGCGCCTCAATGGCTCGAAGAGCTTGGTAGTAGAATCCGCCCCTCATATCAAACCCCAGGGCCTTGATATTCCGCTTCAACAACGGCTTCAGCGCTTTATCGAAATCATCCGAGGTCGCCGTGGGCGCAAGCACCGGCATCAATGGTTTATCGATGCCCCTGTTGTCCAACCACCGTTCCGCAAACCGGTAAAGTGCCATGAACTCTGTAGGCGAAACCCCCTGAGCCTGTTGAACAGTTATCACGTCCATATCCGAGAAGTATTGGAGGTCGAGGACGGTTCCTAAATCCGCCGACTCCGTGAGTACAGCTTCGCCTTTGAAAACGAGGAAGAGCATGCTCAGTGCATCTTCGTGTGAGCTAGTCTCCCGGGCGAGACGTCGAGCAAACTCCTTGAGAAACTCTTCTTCTTTGAGAATTCGTTTCAACGTCTCCGGGTAGATCAGTTTCCCGGCGACGATTATCTCGGTTGGAAACTCCTGTTTCAGGCCTACGAGGCGAGTGGCATTCAGCTCGGTTGTGGTTGCGAACTTGTTCGGAATCGGAACCTTCGCGTTTTGGTAACTTAGTAACGCCGTCGTTGTCCCGGTATCGTCGTCGGCCTCTATACTCTTCTTCAGTAAGTCTGCCACTAGTTTTACCTCGCAAAGCCAGTTAGCGTTCCGTGCGTTCCAAGATTAAAACTCAGGCGTGACGTTCAGCTGCTCGACTCATCGACCAGGATCTCAACAATCAACCGTTCCGGCTTCGAGGCGATCTTCATCGACCGAATCGCGTAATCGCCCTGCATTCCGAGCAACCGATTGATAATCCTCACCTTATCACCGGGTAACGGTTGAACCTTCACTTCCTCCGACTCATTAACGCAAACGGAGCAGATCCAGTAACTGTCTTTGAGCAGCGTCCCGGTCTGTTCAGGGTTATCTCGGTACCTGACTTTATAGCAGACTTGGTCCGTGATAGTTCGGCAGGTTTGACAGTAGCGTCGGCCTGCAATCTGAACGTGTCGCCCGCCGCTTGTGAACATCGGTGCTCCGTTGAAGCTGGTTTGGTTTGGATTTAGGTTTGAGAGGCGAGGCAAAGTATCTCGTGGTTCACAGATTCGCAGATCATGAAATACTTAATAGGTCGCCTTCCTTGGGCTACGCGAATTCCCGAAAATTCTGAGGACACTTGTCTTGGGCGAAGAAGTAGAACTACCACCGCAAGTCCAAGAACAGCTTGTTAGGCTGCAGCAACTCCAACAAACGCTACAATCAGTCTCTGCCCAGAAACAACAACTCGAACTTGAGTTGAATGAAACGGACAAAGCGTTGGCGGAGCTCGAGAAATCCACAGACGAAACCCCCGTATACAAAAGCGTGGGAAGTATCCTCGTAAAATCGAATCGGCAGAACCTCCTGACCGAGCTGAAGGAAAGGAAGGAACTACTGACCACCAGAGTCACGGTATTAGGGAAGCAGGAAGACCGCACCAAAGAGCGTCTGAAAGAGGTTCAGGAGAAACTGCAAGAACGACTTCAAGGCCCAAGACCTTCAACTCAGCAACAGTAACCGCAGATAACCGTTAGCGACCAAGACGGAGAGGGGCAGAATGCCGCTCGAGCTGACGCGAATACCAACCGATGAGGAAATTGAGCAGATGTGTTTGGCGGCCCAGGAAGCCGCGCGCAGTCACCTATTGTCGAAAGTCTCCCTGAAACGGATCAGCGATCTTGACGTGACGGTCGAGGCGGTTGGTGACAAACCCTTGACGCTCTCCGTGGATGTCGCTGTTGAATTGGAGAGCGGTGATGAGGATATGGACCCGCTTGTTGATGAGGCGACGGACTTAGCGTTCGTTGCCGCGGAAAGAAAGGCAAGGGAACTTGATCTATGCCGGGATACGCCCGACTAGCAAAGATGCTCCGGAGTGCCGACTCAGTCCTCGTACTGGGACATCAAAACGCAGATCCAGACGCCGTCTGCTCCGCATTTGCCTTCTCGCTACTCGCCCTACGCATAAACAGGAAGTTGAAACTGATCTTCGCCGCGCCGGAAGGCGTGAGTAGACTATCAAAACAAATACTGCGCCTGGTTCCGCTTCAAGTAACCGACAACCCTGACCCCTCCACAGTTGACCTAATCATTACCGTCGACACGAACACCCTACAACAGCTCGGAAACCTAAGGGATTCGGTGACCCAATCCAAGAAGCCCCTAATCATGATCGATCACCACGCACCACACCCGGACAACGCAAAAACCGCTACATTCGTTATCTGTGACGAAACCGCCACCTCAACCTGTGAAATGATCCTAGAGATGCACAAGAAGCTGCACATATCCTTGAGCGCAGCGGGAAGCCAGGCACTACTGATCGGGCTTCTGGTTGAAACCGGACACTTAACAATCGCTACGCGAGACACGTTCTACGCGGCCAGCGAACTCATCAAGCTCGGAGCAGATCCGGAAGCCGCCTTGGCGGCGACTCGATCCACCATGGACGAGTCCGAGCGAATCGCACGACTGAAATCCGCACAACGGTTGAGGATGGAGAGGATAGGCAAGTGGGTGGTAGCCCTGTCTGAGGTAGGCTCCTACCACGCCTCCGCTGCACGAGCCTTGATAGCACTTGGGGCGCACGTTGCAGTTGTTGTAGGCAAGAGAAATGGAGAGTTGACCGTAAGCCTACGATCGACCAGGGAGATCGTCTCTGAAACGAGTTTCCACCTTGGGCGAGACTTGGCCAGCCCCCTCGGAACGAAAATGGGAGGAATGGGGGGCGGGCATGCTACGGCTGCCGGAGCTAATGTCTCGGGCGAAGTGGATCAAACGTTCAAATTAGCACTGCATCTGATCCGGGATTTTCTGAATCCATCAACAAAGAATATTACGATGCCGCAAGGTAATGCGGCGGCTCCGTCTCAAACTGGAGTAATTACTCAAGAATGAGAATGAGGAGCTGTAGGGGCAAAATCAGTGGCGGCAATTTCGGCACGGAATCTCTCATTCAAATATGCCGGTGCCGAAAGGCCCTCGATGGAGCAAGTCAGCTTCACAATAGAGAAGGGCGAATTTGTAATTCTGACTGGACCGAGTGGATGCGGTAAAACAACACTCTGTCGATGCTTAAACGGATTGATACCCAACTTCTACTCCGGCGATTTGACTGGCGAACTTGAGGTTGATGGAGTCAACGTGGAAGGAAAATCCACTGCCGAACTTGCAACTCATGTAGGATTCGTTTTTCAAAACCCAGAGAACCAACTCTTTTCACTTTCCGTAGAGAGGGACGTGGGTTTCGGCCTCGAGAACTTGGGTGTGCCGCGTGACGAAGCAATCAAGAGGGTGGAGTGGGCTATGCAGGCAACTGGCGTGCTGCAACTGCGCGATAAGGCGCCTCACGAACTCTCCGACGGACAGCAGCAGCGAGCCGCAATCGCAGGCATCCTAGCGATGCGCCCCAATGTCCTGGTTCTCGATGAACCCACATCATTCCTTGATCCTAAGTCTGCGGAAGAAATAGTCGCCGTAATCGCCAAGCTAGGACACGAGTTGGAACTGACCATACTCCTCGTCGAACATAGGTTGG
>Ga0187778_10002366_pt1 | contig 12874 bp, 12 predicted proteins | sample 1015_Q2_SP5_20_M_FD_132418 | JGI IMG/M metagenome (GOLD analysis project Ga0187778, IMG submission 132418) | Tropical peat soil microbial communities from peatlands in Department of Meta, Colombia - 1015_Q2_SP5_20_MG | ecosystem: Environmental > Terrestrial > Soil > Wetlands > Peat | place... | reverse complement strand
TTAAACGGCGGCACGCAGCGCTGATCCGCGCGCGCTTCCGGGTAGGCCGCTAGAGGTCCACGGCGACGTGGATCCCAGAGGAATGATTGCCCTCGACAGAACCCGGCTTACAGGCCGACTCTTGGATACGCGCCAGCGCGCAGCCGCGCTACTTGACGACTTTCAGGTGCGGGCGGCGGGGTCCACCGCCCTTTTCGTCGGGCTTCGGGCCCGTCGCCCGCTCGGCAGCAAGATCCTGCTCCGAGAACACCATGCCTTCGCCCGTCTCGCGCGCGTAAACACCGAGCACCGCACCCACCGGAAAGCGCACGTGATGAACCACTCCGGCAAAGCGCGCGTCGAATTCCACCTCCTCGTTGCCGAGCCGCAGGCGTTGCGTGGCGCCTTCGCTCAGGTTGAGGACGATCTTGCCGTCCTTGACGTAGGCGCGCGGTACCTCGGCGCCCTCGTGCCCGGCATCGACGATCACGTGCGGCGTGTTGCCGCATTCAGTGATCCACTGGTGCATGGCGCGCAGCAGGTACGGCCGCTTGGGTAACGCCTGGGTCATGGCTTAACGCAGCAGCCTCATCTCCTGCTCGCGCTCGGTGAGCGCCTCGCGGAACGCCGGACGCGCGAACACCAGCTGCATGTACTTCTCGATCGGCTGCGCCTGGGGCGGCAGGTCGATTTCGTAGTACGGCAGGCGCCACAGTATCGGCGCGATGGTCGCATCCACCAGCGAGAACTCGTCGGAGAGGAAGAAGGGCTTGATCTTGAAGAGCTCGGTGCTCTGCAGGATGGTGTCACGCAGAATCTTCTTCAGCTTCAGCGCCTGCTTCTTGTCGGGCTCCGCGTCGATCTGCTTGGCGACGCTGTACCAGTCGCGCTCGATGCGGTAGAGCGCCAGGCGGAACTGTGCGCGCGTCAGCGGGTCGACCGGCATGAGGGGCGGGTGGGGGAAGCGCTCGTCGAGGTACTCGATGATGACGCGCGAGTCGTACAGCACCAGGTCGCGGTCCACGAGCGTCGGCACGCTGTGATACGGGTTGAGATCGAGCAGGTCCTCGGGAAAGCGGCCCGCTTCGACGCTCACGATATCGATGCTGATGCCTTTCTCGGCCAGCACGATGCGCGTCCGGTGACTCCAGGGGTCATCGGGTGCAGAGAACAAGGTCATGATGGATCGTCGGCTCGACACACTCCCGCTCCCGCGCTCGAAGCTCGCGGTCAGTGGACGTCCTTCCAGTACTCGCGGTTCACCAGCCAGGCCAGCCAGGTGAACACCAGCAGGAACAGCACGACCCACACGCCGAGCTGGCGTCGCTCGAGCTGGGTCGGCTCACTCACATAGTCGAGAAAATTCACGGTATCGCGCACGAAGCCATCGAACTCAGCGGCGCTCAGGCGCCCGGGCGCAAGCGGCTCGAAGTGATCGAATACCTGTTCATGCGTGACCCGGCCGCCCACGTTGCTGGTGACGTCGCGGAAGACTGCGGCCTTGAGACCCGAAAGCTCCGACAGGACATCCGGCATCGGCGAACCCACGTCGCGCAGGTTGTTGGCGCCCGTCTGGCGCGTGGGGTCCACGTAGAAGGTCTTCAGGTACTGATACACGTAATCGCGCCCATGGGCCCGGGCCGCGAGTGAGAGGTCCGGCGCGCTCCGGCCGAACCAGGCCACCGCGTCTGCATCCGGCATGCTGGTCAGGATGTAGTCGGTCGGCTTGGCTCCGTGCGGCACCAGGTCCTGCTCGAGCAGCTGCGCGGGGATCTTGAGGTCCGCGCCGAGCCGTGACCAGCGCTCGTATTTCAGCGAGTGGCAGCCGAGACAGTAGCTGGTGAAGTTGCGGGCGCCGCGCTGCACCGATGCGAGGTCGGCCACGTTGGTACCGGCACGCCAGCTCTCCCAGTCGGCGCCGAGCTTAGCTGCGCCCGCTTCCTCCGCCGCCGGCAGCCGCTGCGGCGCACAGGCCACCACCGCCAGCAACACCGCGGCAAGCAGTGCCTCAGTGCGCACGGTAGACCACCCTTTCAGGCACGGGCTTCACCCGCTCGAGCGAGGTGTAGAGCGGCATGAGGATGAAGAACGCGAAGTACAGCCCGGCGAAAATGCGTGCCAGGACCACATACAGGCCCTCCGCCGGCTGCAGCCCGAGGTATCCGAGCGCGATGAAGCTCACCGCGAAGACAGCGAGTGCCGAGCGCGACATCCAGCCGCGGTAGCGCATCGACCTCACCGGCGAACGGTCGAGCCACGGCACGAACAGGAAGGCCATCAGCGCCAGCAGCATGAGCAGCGCTCCCATGCGCTGGTCCGGCACCGCGCGCAGGATCGCGTAGTAGGGCGTGAAGTACCACACCGGCGCGATGTGCTCCGGGGTCGACATGGGATTCGCCGGCTCCCAGTTGGGCGCCTCGAGGAACAGTCCGCCCACGGTCGGCACGAAGAACACCGTGATGGCGAGCAGCACCAGGAATACGCCGATGCCGACGCAGTCCTTCACCGTGTAATAAGGATGGAACGGGATGCCATCGAGCGGGTGGCCGTCCGCACCCACCTTTTCCTTGATCTCGATGCCGTCGGGATTGTTGGAGCCCACTTCGTGCAGCGCCACGAGATGCAGCGCCACGAGACCCAGCAGCGCGAGCGGCACGGCCGCGACGTGCAGGGAGAAGAAGCGATTGAGCGTCGCGTCGGCGATGCCGTAGTCGCCGCGGATCCACAGCACGAGATCCGGACCGATTCCGGGAATCGTGCCGAAGAGGTTGATGATGACCTGCGCGCCCCAGAACGACATGTTGCCCCAGGGCAGCACGTAACCCATGAAGGCCTCGGCCATTAGCGCCAGATACACCGCCATGCCGAGCAGCCACAAGAGCTCGCGCGGTGGTTTGTACGAGCCATAGAGAAAGGCCCGGAACATGTGCAGGTACACGACGATGAAGAAGAAGGAGGCGCCGCTCGAGTGCAGGTAGCGGATGAGCCAGCCCCAGTCGATCTCCCGCATGATGAACTGCACGGAGTCGAACGCTGTCGCCTCGCCCGGCTTGTAGAACATGGCGAGGTAGATGCCGGTCACCAGCTGCAGCACCAGCACTACGCCCGCCAGCGAGCCGAAGTAGTACCAGAAGTTGAAATTCTTCGGCGCGTAATACTCCGTGACCTGCGTGGCGAGGAACTGATCCACGGGCAGGCGCTTGTTGAGCCAGGCCCGGAAGCCCTGCTTGCCGGCGGCGCCGGTCTTGGGCAGGGGAGCGGCCGCGCCGGTTGCGGTCTTCACGGTCATCAGCCGGCTCCTTTCTCATCGGCGCCGATCAGCAGCAGATGTTCCTGGGGATAGGAATAGGGCGGCACACGCAGATTGATCGAAGCCGGCGAACCCTCGAACACGCGCCCGGCCAGATCGAAGCGCGAGCCGTGGCAGGGGCAGAAGAACCCGCCGGGCCACGAGGGGTAGAGCTCCCCGGCGGCGAAGCGCTGCTTGGGGAGACAACCGAGGTGCGTGCAGGTGCCGACCAGCACCAGGAACTCGGCGGTGCGCGAGCGCAGCGGGTTCTTCGCGTAGGAAGGCTGATCGGAGTGGTCCGACTCGGGGTCCTTGAGCTCCCCGTCATGACCGGCGATGCGCGCCACCATGTCGGGAGTGCGCCGCACGACGTAGATCGGCGAGCGCCGCCACACGGTGATGGTCATCTGCCCGGCGTCGACCTTGGACAGATCCAGCGTGACCGGAAGGCCCGCCGCCCGTGCCCGCTCCGACGGACTCCAGGACTCGATGAACGGGATAGCGGCGAACACCGCGCCGACCGCCCCGGTGGCTATGGTGGCTCGGGTGAGGAACTTGCGCCGGCTCAGGTCGACCTCGTCGCCACCGGCGACGCCTGCGTGATCCGCCATCTCACCGCTCTCCCGCTGTGTAACCGGCCCGCCGCAGCGTCGGAGCGCATCGCTCACCAAGCCGACTGCGCTTGGTTGCAGTTTCGTACCTTGCGGGGGGCGGCGCATTATACACAACGAACATGCCTCCCCCGCTCGAACACCTGGGCCGCGGGCTGAGTTTCGTGGTCGGCTCGGTCGTCGGCGGACTCGCCCTGGCATTCCTGATCGTGGCGCTGCGCCCGGATCTCATCCGCGGGCGCGCCGCTCCCCAGGCGGCTCCGGCGGCCGCCCCGCCGGCGGCTGCGGCCCCTGTGCCGGCCAGCGTCGACGCCGCCGCCCCGGCGCCCGCGTCGCTGCCGGCACGAACCTCCTATGCCGATGCGGTGCAGCGCGTGGCGCCGGCGGTGGTCAACGTATACACGGACCGGCTGGTCACCGAGCGCCTCGCCCCGTCGCTCGGGGAGCTGTTCGGCGAGTATCTGCCGCGCTATCGGCGGCGCATCGAGCGCACGCTCGGCTCCGGCGTGATCGTCGATGACAAGGGTCACATCGTCACCAACCACCACGTCATCGCGAATGCCGAGTCGATCCGCGTACAGCTCGCCGACGGGCGCATCGCCGAGGCGCACGTCGTCGGAAGCGACCCCGACACCGACCTCGCGGTGCTGAGCGTCGGCCTCAAGTTCCTGCCGGTGGCCCCTCTCGGGCGCTCCGATCAGCTGCGCCCGGGCGACGTCGTGCTCGCCATCGGCAACCCGCTCGGACTCTCGCATACCGTGACGCACGGGATCGTGAGCGCGGTGAGCCGTGCGCAGCTCGGCATCGCGCCGGTGGAGGACTTCATTCAGACCGATGCCCCGATCAACCGCGGCAACTCCGGCGGGGCGCTGGTCGACTCGAGCGGCGCGCTGGTCGGCATCAACACCGCGATGGTCGCCAAGAGCCTCGGCGTCGAGGGCATCGGCTTCGCCATCCCCGTGAACCTGGTGCGCGGAGTGCTGGCCGACATCATCGACCACGGCCGGGTGATCCGCGGATGGATCGGCATCTCGCCGGAAGACATCACGGACGATCAGGCGCAGCAGCTCGGGCTCGCGCAGGGAGGCGTCGTGGTCGCGAACCTCACTCTCGGCAGCCCCGCGCAGCAGGCCGGCCTGCTGCCGGGCGATCTGCTGCTCGCGGTCGACGGGGCCACCCCGCGCGGAGCGCAGGATGTCCTCGGGCGCATCTCCCGGCACAAGCCCGGCTCGACGGTCAGCCTGCGGGGGCTCCGCGGCCACCGTGCCTTCGATGTCGAGGCGCGGGTGACCGAGCGCCCCCGCACGCAGCAGCAAGAGCAGTGACCGAGCTCGCTACCCGCCGCTTCGCCTCGCGCACGGCGCTCGAGTCGGCACTCGAGGAGCGCCTGGCAAGGGCGATTGCGGCGCCTGCTGCGGCGGCGCTCATGCTCTCCGGCGGAAGCACCCCGCTGCCAGCGTACCGTGCGCTCGCTGCACGGCCGGGCCTGACTCCCGCAGCCGGGCTGCGCGTGCTGTTCTCGGACGATCGCTACGTGCCGGCCGACTCACCGGCGAGCAACTACCATCAGGCGCAGCCGCTGCTCGCGGCGCTTGCCCTGCCATCCCCCGCGGTGCTGCGTGTGCGCACCGAGCTGCCGCTCGATGATGCCGCCCGCGACTACGAGGAGCGGCTCGCCGCTCTGCTTCGGTCCGGCACGCGTATCGGGCTCGGACTGCTCGGCCTCGGAGCCGACGGACACACCGCCTCGCTCTTCGGGGCACCCGACCTCGAGCGCGCCCGCGGCCGGCTCGCTCTCGCCGTGCACCGCCCCGACGGCATGTCTGCCGTGAGCGTGACCCCGGAGCTCCTCGCGCGCCTCACCGAGCCCGTGTTCGTGGTCGCCGGCGCCGACAAGCAGGAGGCGGTGCGGAAACTCCTCGCACGGGATCCCGAGCTCACCGCCTGGCGTGCAGTTGCCGGGTGCAGCCGCGTTGAGCTCTGGCTGGACGAGGCAGCCGCACCGGCGGTGGCATGATTGAGTAACTCATGAACGCGCCCGCGGCCACGCTGATGCCGATTTTCGCGACACCGTTCGCCGAGATCGCGCTGCCGGTCGGGAGCGCCTGGAACGAATCCCTCGCCGCGCTGCTCACGGCTCGGGCAACCGAGGAGCACCGCGACAGCGGCGTGCGGCCGGATCCACTGTGCTACCTGAGCCGCGAGGACCTCTTCGAGTGGCCGGACGAGCCGATCGCCGCGCTGCGGAGCAAGCTCCTCGCCGGTCTTCGCCCCGCGGTCCTTGCGGCCACTCTTCACACCGAGGCCGAGTTCGACCAGCTCGGAGTTCAGGCGCGCGCGCGCTTCGCGATCATCCGCCCGGACGGCTGCCTCCCGGCGCAGACCCTGGCGCTCGCCTCCTGGTGTGCGATCTACTGCGTGGCGGCACCGCCGGCCCCGGCGGGACGTGCCGACAGCGGGGCGCTGCGGCTTTATGAAAACCGCCTCGGCGGCATGTTTGCCGATGCGACCACCTGGCGCATGCGCCCGCCATTTGCGGGCGGCCATCACCTTTGGCGGCCCCTGCCGGCGTCGATGGCAGCCTTCCCCGCCCACATGGCGCACGAGATCGGGCTGAATCGCAGCGATCGCGACCTGGTGCTGGTCATCGCGCGGGTGCGATTCGCCAATCCGGGGCAACAGGCTGCGCCCCCATGGTGAACCCGCCGCTCAAGGTGAGTCCCGGTTTTGCGGTGCCCTTCGCCGAAGGGCGCCTCGTGCCCTGTGAGCGGCTCAACCGCGAGCTCGAAGCGCTGTTCCTCGCCCGGGAGACCGAGGAATACCGCAATCCGACCCCCAGCCATATTCCTCAGGCGGAAATGTTCGAGAGCCGCTTCAACCTGTTTCGCTGGCCGGAGAGCTGCGTCCAGGAGCTGCGTGCCTTCATGCTGGATTCCGTGGCCCGCACCGTGCTCGAGACCTCGACTCTCGTACCCGCGGAGCTCGCGCGCCTGAAGATCCACAACCATACCTGGTACCACATCACCCGCTACGCCGGCTCCTTCGTCGCCCACAACCACCCGCTTGCCTCCTGGTCGGCCGTGTACTGCGTCCGGCCCGGAGAAGCCCCGGCGGATCGGCCGGGAAGCGGCCTGCTCAGGTTCCTCGACACCCGCGCAGGTGCCGGCAGCTATCTCGACGCCGGCAACCGCGCGCTCAGAGCCCCGTTCGCGACCGGCGCGCGCGAGGTGCGGCTGGAGGCGGGCCAGATCATCGTGTTCCCCTCGTATGTCATTCATGAAGTGAGCCCCTTCTACGGGCGCGACACGCGCATTACGGTCGCCACGAACTGCTGGTTCGGTGGATGAGCACGCTGTTGCGTATCTGCAACACACTCTGAGCCTAGCCGCTCCAGAGCGGGAAACTCGCTGTCAACCCGTTATTGCCGCCCGGTGCTGCTTGGCAACACGGAGTCAAGGTGCTCTAATGCGACGCGTTTCCAAGAAGAAGCGCTCTAGACGGGCTCCTTAGAGAGACGCTGGGCGCGGGTGCAGGACTCGCAGATCCATTCGCATTTCTAGCAGTTAGGGGAGACAACATGGCGAACAGTCGCAGCTTGCAACAGGCTGTGCGTTTCGCGCTCGTTATGGCGACGGCGTCGGCCGCCGCCACGACCGCCAATGCGCAGACAGCCCCCGCTCAGGCCGAGGCCACACCAGCGCCCCTGCAGGAGGTCGTGGTCACCGGCTCGCGTCTCAAGACCCCGAATGAGACCTCGATCAGCCCGATCTCGACGATCTCTGCGGCCGATGTTCAGGCGACAGGTCTGACGCGCGTCGAGGACATCCTCAACAACGAGCCCATGATCTTTGCGGGCATGAACTCGACCACGTCGAACGGAAACGACGGCACGGCGTCGGTCGACCTGCGCGGCCTCGGCAACCAGCGCACGCTCGTGCTGGTCAACGGTCTGCGGCTCGGCCCGGGCGAGGGCGACGGCCGCAACTACTCGGACATCAATCAGATTCCCGCCGCGCTGATCCAGCGCGTGGACGTCCTGACCGGCGGCGCGTCCGCAGTGTACGGTGCGGATGCGGTCGCAGGCGTGGTGAACTTCATCCTCAACACGCACTTCGAGGGCGTGAGGGTCGATGCGGGCTATCATTTCAACCAGCACCAACAGGACGACCCGAACGGCGTACAGCAGGCCGTTTCGGCCGTGGGCTTTGCGGAGGCGCCGAACTCGGTCAACACCGCGTTCGGTAAGAACGTCTCGATTCTCGCGGGCTCGAACTTCGCCGACAACCGGGGCAACGCGACCGCCTACATCACCTACGACAATCAGGGCGCGGCGCTGCAGAAGCTGTTCGACTACAGCGCCTGCTCGCTCACCGTGGGCGCGGCGGGGCTGGCGTGCGGCGGCTCGAGCACCTCGGCCAGGGCCGGCGCCGGCGGCAGCTTCCGCGCCTACAGCGCCACCGTCGGCAAACGCATATTCAACGACACCGTCGACGGGACGACCGTAAATTTCCGCGCCTTCACCTCGCCGGCCGACCTGTACAACTACGGCCCGCTCAACTATTACCAGGTGCCGAGCGAGCGCTGGACGGGGGGCACGTTCCTCAACTACGAGATCAATCCGCACGCCGAGGTGTACGCGAATGTCATGTACATGCGCAACGCCGTGCAGGCGCAGATCGCGGCGAGCGGCTCCTTCGGAGTTGCGGCGTTCATTCCGTGCGCCGACCCGCAGCTCAATGCCTCCGAAGCGGCGGTGATCTGCAGCGCGGCCAACGAGGCTCTGCAGGGCAACCCCTACGAGACCTACAACGGCACCAATTATCCCGGCCTGAACCTGCGCGTCTTTCGCCGTAACGTCGAAGGCGGCCCGCGCATCGAGAGCTTCATTACCGACGCGGCCCGCGAGGTTGCCGGCATCAAGGGCGACATCAACGACGCCTGGAGCTACGACGTCTCCGCGCAGCACAGCGCCGTGGATACTTCTGCCCAGAACCTCAACTACCTGTCGAACAGCGCCATCTCGCAGTCGCTGAACGTGCTGCCGGGTGCCGGCGGCGCCTTGGTGTGCGGCGGACCGAGCAACGGCCTCGGCATCGGCCCGCTGGTGAACACGGCAGCAAATGGCGGAACGGCGTTCTCGCCGAACTCGGCCTGCAAGCCGTGGAACCTGTGGGCGGCGGGCGGAGTCAACGCGGCGGCCCTGAACTTCCTCTCGATCCCGGAGCAAGTGCAAGCCACGACCACGGAGTACGTGACGGACGGCTCCATCACGGGCGATCTCGGCAAGTACGGTGCGAAGCTCCCGTGGGCCGACAGCGGCCTGCAGGTGAACGTCGGCACCGAGTGGCGCCAGGAAGGAGCCGCTTTCAGTCCGGACTACGTGTCGCAGCAGGGTCTGGCCGCCGGCGGCGGCGGCGCCACGGTGCCCGTCAGCGGCAAGTTCACGGTATGGGAGGGCTTCACGGAGCTGCGTCTGCCGATCGCCCAGCACGTGACGGGCGCGGAGGATCTCTCGCTCGAGGGCGGCTATCGCTACTCCAACTACAGCGAGGGCTTCACCACCAACACCTACAAGCTCGGTCTCGAGTGGGCGCCGCTGAAGGACCTGCGCGTGCGCGGCAGCTACCAGCGCGCCGTGCGTGCCCCGAACATCGGCGAGCTGTACTCGCCGTCGGCGGTCGGACTCGACGGGTCGGTGGACCCCTGCACCGCGCCGCTCAAGGCAGGCTCCACCACCGTGCTGACCAACGGCGCGACGCTCGCGGGATGCGAGGCCAGCGGCCTGAACCCGGCGCTTTTCGGCTTTCTCGCCGGGAATCCGGCCGGCCAGTACAACGGCCTCCAGGGTGGCAATCCGAACCTGCTGCCCGAGATTGCCGATACCTACACGGTGGGCCTCGTGTTCACGCCGCGGGTGGTGCCTAACCTGACGCTGTCGGTCGATTACTTCGACATCAAGATCAAGAACGTGATCGACAAGATCGGCGGCAACGCCGTCATCAATGGCTGCGTCTTCAGCGGGCAGTTCTGCAACCTGGTGCACCGCGACCCGACCGGCTCGCTGTGGGCGACCCCGCTCGGCTACGTGGTCGACACCCTGTACAACGCGGGCCTGCTCCAGACGGAGGGCTTCGACATCAAGGGCAGCTACCGGCAGCAGCTGGGGCAGGGTCTTGGCTCACTGCAATTCGGCCTCGAGGGCACGATCCTCAACAAGCTGGCGACGACGCCGGTCGCGGGTGGGAACAGCTACGACTGCGCCGGGTACTTCGGCGACCTCTGCGGCGGCAGCGACCCGCAGTTCCGCTCGGTCCTCAACGTCACCTGGTCGACGCCCTGGAACGCGCTCGATCTCACCCTGCGGTGGCGCTACTTCGGCTCCCAGAAGACCGAGCAGCTCAGCTCGAGCCCGTTGCTGGCGGGAACTTCCTACTACCCGCCGCTGGCGCATATCCCGGCCTACAACTGGTTCGACCTGTCGGGCACGTTCAATCTCTACAAGGACGTGAAGCTGCAACTCGGCGTCAACAACATCCTCGACAAGGACCCGCCGATCGTCACCCTGGCCGACTGCTCGACCGGCAGCGTGGGCGGCGCAAACTGCAACGGCAATACCTTCCCGGGTGTCTACGACGCGATGGGACGGTATTTCTTCATGACTCTCACCGCGCAGTTCTAAAGCGGACGTCGACCCCTCAGACGGCGGGCCTCTGGCCCGCCGTCTTTTTTGACGCTGCCCCCTAGCGGAGCCTGCGCACGCGATGCACGCGGTGGGTCGAGGTGCGCATGAGGTAGGAGCCCAGGGTGGCCCGCGTGATGGACACCGCATCACCCGCGGCAAGCAGTGGATCGGTGTCGTCGAGCAGCTCCCATAGCGCCCCGCCCTCGAGAGTAACGGTCATGCGGCCGCTCGGGCTGTGCCCGAGCGACATCACCCGCGTCTCGAGCGCAGGGGTGACCGGGGGCGGCTTGGGATGCTCGGCAGAATACAATCCGAAGGACGCCCCCGCGGGCGCGGGAGTCGCCGGCGCCGACCCGGCGGCGGGCACGATGGGGCTTGCCGGCGCCGCTGCGACGGGGGCAGGCGCCGCGCTTGCCGGCGCAGCGGCGGGCTGCGGGGCTGCGGCTGCCGGAGAGGCGCGCCCGGCCAGCCTGTCGTAACAGGCCAGACGCTCCGCATCAGAGGGCAGCTGCGCACACTCGCGGAGCGAGCCTGGCGAGGTCGCGCCGGCGGGCTGCGCTGGGCAGGCGAGGGGGGCGAGCGCGAGCGTCGCGCCGAGCCTGAGCCGAGCCAGCCCGGAAGCTCTGGGCGGGCGCACCCTCATAGCGAGTCCACCGAGCTCGCACCGTAGTAAGTGCCGATCATCTCTGTGGCAGCGCGGATCAGGTCGCGCTCCGCGGCGGTGAGGAACGGATTCCAGATGTCGAAGATCAGGATCGCGCGCGGCGCGTCCGAGTCGTTCCACGCCTGGTGCTCGATCGTATCGTCGAACACCCACGCCTTGCCGGCCACCCATTCGCGCGTCTCGCTGCCGACGCGAAAGCCGCAGTTGGGCGGCACGATGAGCGGCAGATGCACCGTGAGGCGGGTGTTGGTCACGCCGGTGTGCGCCGGGATGCGCGTGCGGGCATCGAGTATGGAGAAGAACGCAGTCGGCCCGCGCCGGGCCACGTCGCACTGCGGCGCGCCGCGCAGCACCTCGGCAGTGCGCGGACAGCGCGCCAGATGCGCCGCCTGCGGCACCGATTGATTCCAGAGGAAGTACGCAGTCCAGCGGCGTGACTTGTTGAGCTCCCTCCACTGATTGACCGGCACCCCCTCGGGATAGGCGATATAGGGCTCGAGCCCCTCGCGGTCGGCGACCAGGACGTTCAGGAGCTCGGTGCGGATCTCATCGCTCGCCGCCTCGATCGCATCCAGCCACGGGAACTCCGCGCGATCGAAGAATTCCACCGCCGGAAGCTGCGGGAAATACATGAAGGTCGGCTGCGGCAGGAAGCGTCCGCGCTTGCCGGTCAGGAGGTCGATGCAGTGATCCACCCGCCGAAACTGACCCCCGCCGTGGCTCGCCCGGATCCCCGCGAGCCGCTCTTCGATGGCCGCAGCGAGCTGCGCCTCGTCGCGCGCCACCGCCGCGCGCGCGTGCTCGATCACGGGCGCAACCGTCTCCGGCGGCGTTGCCCCCGCCGGCAGCGTCGCGAGCGCGTTGCGGTAGACGCGCGCGGCGTTGCGCGGATCGCCGGACGCCTCCATCAGCGCGCCCTTCTGCAGCAGCGAGGCGAGGTGCCGCGGCTCGAGCGCGAGCGCGCGCTCGATGGCATCGAGCTCCTCCGGAAGCCGGTTGAGCGCGTGCAGGCTCGAGGCCAGATTCGACCACAGGTTCGGATGCTTCGGATCCGCCTGGGTGGCGCGCCGGAACAGCTCGAATGCCTGCGCGGCCTCACCGCGGTTCAGCATCTGCAGCCCGAGCTCGTTCAGCACGGCTGGATGGGTGGGCGCGAGCTGGGCGACGCGCGCCAGCAGCTGGTCAGCCTCGGCCGTGCGCCCCGCGGCGCCCGCGGCCTTGGCGGCCTGAATCATGCGCAGCACGGTGGCGTGGTCCGCGGCCGCCCCGCTGACCGCGGCGTTGACGTCGCTCATCAGTCTCACCTATGTTTTTGGTCTCTTTGCGTCGGGATTCTAACCCGGCCCTGCAACGTCCGGAGAGCCGCCCCTGGAGTCACCGCGGGAAGTGCAGTTCGAGCTGATGCGGGTCGCCGCGCTCCTGGAGCGCGAGCCGCAGGCGGCCGCGCGCGCCGCCGCCGACATCCTGCGCTCCTATCCTGCCGACCGGACGGCGCTGCTGCTGCTCGCCGCGGCGCACCGCGCCTGCGGCGACCCGCAGGCGGCCGCCGCGGAGTATGCGGCGCTCGCCGCCGCTCAGCCCGACTCCGCGGTCATCCACCTCGAGCTCGGCGGCGCGCTGCGCGCCGCGGGACGCGACACCGAAGCGCT
>Ga0187778_10002365_pt1 | contig 12878 bp, 10 predicted proteins | sample 1015_Q2_SP5_20_M_FD_132418 | JGI IMG/M metagenome (GOLD analysis project Ga0187778, IMG submission 132418) | Tropical peat soil microbial communities from peatlands in Department of Meta, Colombia - 1015_Q2_SP5_20_MG | ecosystem: Environmental > Terrestrial > Soil > Wetlands > Peat | place... | reverse complement strand
GGATCCACAATTTCGCACGCGGCGCGCGTGGTCGGCGCGTCACGTGGCGTGCGAGGAAATGGGCTTGCCCTACCCGCTCGAGCTGGTGGCTATCCGACCCCACGGCAGCGCTACGGGCCGACGCCGCTGCTTGCGGGATACGACGGCGCACAGCTCGCGCCGGTGCTGCAATTGAGTGGGATCGGCGAGGCCACCCTCGGCGCCGGTCTCGATCCGTTGCTGATGGCACGGTTTGCCGCACCCGCGGTGCGACAAGCGCGGCTGCGCTGCGACGGCATGGTGTCAGGATCGAATCTGAACTCTTCATCGGAACGTAACCGTGCCGTCAGAGCCACTTCGCTACACTGCAAATAGCGATCCTTGCGCACTTAATAAAGCTGATCGGTTCGGTCGGAGCACCGGACAGCGGCAAGTGGGGCGGGCCCTGGCAGGGCAGCCGGGGCCCGCGCACATGATACCTCTCTGACAGACGCCGTACTTCCCCCGGTCCCGGGCGCGCGCGCAAGGATCGTGCCGATGTTGTTGTTGGTTGTGACGAGGCCTGTGCTGACTCGATACCGGTAGGCCACCCATCGGTGCTACGCTCGGCAGCGGATCGAAGCGAGGGGTGGTTCGTGCTAAGTGCCTTTCGGATGCTCACCCAGACGCAACGCCGCGCCTACTTCGCCGCGCTCGGCGGCTGGTCGCTCGATGCATTCGACTTCTTCATCTTCGTCTTCTGTCTGCGGGCCATCAGCGGCGAGTTCCACATCGACGTCAAGGCGGCGGCCGAGGGAATCTTTCTTACACTCGCGGCCCGCCCCTTCGGCGCGCTGGTGTTCGGCTCGCTGGCGGAGAAATACGGCCGGCGTCCGATCCTGATGCTAAACGTGCTGAGCTACTCGGCGGTGCAGCTCGTGACGGCGTTCGCGCCGAACCTCGCGACGCTGCTCGCGCTGCGCACGCTGTTTGGTTTTGCCATGGGGGGCGAGTGGGGCGTCGGTGCCGCGCTCGCCCTGGAGACGCTCCCCTCGCGGGGACGCGGCTTCTTCTCCGGTCTCCTGCAGGAAGGTTACGTGATCGGCTACCTCCTGGCGGCGCTTCTGTTTTGGGTCGCGTTCGATCACGTCGGCTGGCGTGGCATGTTCATCATCAGCGCGGCGTCGGCACTGCTCGTGCTGTACATCCGCTTCGGCGTCGAGGAATCGCCGGCCTGGGTCGCGGGTGTGGCGCCGCAGCGTGCTTCGGCTGCCGAGCTGTGGAATGCGGTGAAGGGCTACTTTCCGACGCTCTGTTACCTGGTGCTGCTCATGGCCTGCTTCAACGCCTTCTCGCATGGCTCGCAGGATCTCTATCCGACCTTCCTGCAGGCGCAGCACGGATACTCGACGCAGCTCACCGGGAAGATCACCGCGCTGATGAACCTCGGCGCGCTCGCGGGCGGCATCTGTTTCGGCGCGCTGTCGGAGCGGCACGGCCGCAAACGCGCGATCATGCTGGCGGCGGCGCTCGCGGTTCCGATGATTCCGCTGTGGGCCTACTCCCAGACCACGGTCACGCTCGCCCTTGGCAGCTTTCTCATGCAGTTCATGGTGCAGGGCGCCTGGGGCATCGTTCCGGCACATCTCAACGAGCTCTCGCCGCCGTCGGTGCGCGCTATTCTCCCGGGCTTCGCCTATCAGCTCGGTAACCTCGCGATGGCAGCGATGGCACCCTTTCAGGCGGGGATCGCCGAAGCGCGCGGCGGCGACTACGCGTACGTCCTCTCGTGGACCATCGCCATCGTCGCAGCCGCCCTCATCTTCGTCACTGCGCTCGGTCCGGAGGCACGCGCCGTGGAACTCAGGGTCACCGCGTAAGGTGGCTCGAGCCTCGCGCCGCTGCGACGTACGTCAGTGCGACGCCGCGAACCAAGACGCGTAGATCTTCTCGTACGTGCCGTCCGTGTACATGTCGAGCAGGACCTGGTTGATCTGCTTGCGCAGCGGGCTGCCCACCGCCACGGCGATGCCATATTTCTGCGGGCGGAAAAGCGGACCTACCACCTCCACCAGCCCGTGGCCCTGCTTGGCCGCCCAGTACTGTAACGTCGGCGCATCGAAGACCACCGCCTGGACCTCGCCCTTGACGAGCATCCTTATTCCGTCCGGACCGTAGGTCACGTTCGTGAACGGCAAACCTCGTGCCGTCAGATAATCCCCTGCCACGGTTCCTCGCGCGCTCGCAATGCTCTTGCCAGGCAGATCGTCCGGGCCGCGGATCGTCGACTGCATTCTCGCGACCGTCTGCGTGGAAGTGACGGTCGCCGTCAGCTGCGCAATCAGCACTACGCCGAACAGCCACACGAGAACCACCGCGACGCGCTTGGTCGCCGGCGCCTCGCGGTCGACGGAAAGCGTTGCGATAACCAACAGCGTCCGCCACAGGCACTCGCCGAGCGCCCGCAGGTAGTTCTGCGGCAGTGCTTCGGGACTGCGACGTTCGATGAGGCACAGCACGTTGGCCAGCACGAAGACGATGACGATTGCCGCCAGCAGCAGATGCCCGATGGCTAGCCACGGGATGGATTTGACAGTGCTGGCGAGTCCGCCGGCACTCTGCGCCCGTACCGCGATGCGCAATCCGGAATCGAAGTACGGCAGCGAGAAGTCGACCACCTTCTCGCGCTCGGGCGTCATCGCGATGGCCCCGACCGCCACATCGGCAGCGCCGCTCTGCACCTCCCGCAGCAGGCTGGCGGGGTCACTGACAGTGCGCCAGCCGGAATCGACATGTAGACGCCGCGCTACTTCGTTCCAGACATCGACACTGAAACCCTGTGGCGTGGCAGTGCGCGGCAGCACGAAGGGTGCGGTCGGCATCGTCACGACGCGCAAGGTCGGCTGCGGCTCGATGGCTGCAGCGGCGGCCGAGCTCTCTGGAGCGGGCGCAAAGCCCAGCGCCGGTCCGCACCAAGCGAGGGAAAGGAGAGAAACGAGCGAAATCAGTACTCCCGGAAACCGAGTTCGCCGATGCGGGTACCAATAGATGTCCGGGCGGATGCTGGTCGGCACCTGTCACGCCTTCTTGTTGCAACGGGCCGCCTCGAAGACTAAGTCAGACGGACCTGCAGGTCCAAACCCGACCCTGCAAAGCCATGTGTCCCGCAGTTGGCGGCCGTCGCACGAACGCCCGAAGGTGTCGATCATACGAGGGCAGGTGGAGCGGTATACTTTGAAGAGACGTTGGTGTCGTTCGCACAGCGCTCGAGGCGACCCGGATCTGGACAAGCAACCTGCCAACGCTGCCCAACCGGCCGCCGCCGCGGCACGGCCGCTGCTGATCTACGACGGGGATTGCGCCTTTTGCGCCTTCTGGGCGCGTTACTGGCACAAGCTCACCGGCGAGCAGGTCGACTATCGGCCGTACCAGGAGGTAGCGGCGCAGTTTCCGGACATCCCGGCTGCCGCTTTTCAGCGCGCCGTGCAGTACGTCACGCCCGATGGGCAGCGCGCGAGTGCCGCCGAGGCGAGCTTCCGGACCCTGAGCCACGCGCGCGGCCAGGGCATCTGGCTCTCGCTGTATCGAAAGCTGCCGGGATTCGCCACGATCGCGGAACGGGCTTACGCGTTCATCGCGGCGCACCGTCCGGCCGCCTATCGCGTCAGCCTGGTTCTGTGGGGCAAGGACTACGGGCCACCCCGGTACGAACTCATCTCATTCCTCTTCCTGCGGTTGCTGGGGCTGATCTACCTCGCGGCGTTCGTTTCCTTCGCCGTGCAGGCGCAGGGCCTGATCGGCAGCCATGGGATATTGCCGCTCACCGAGCTCGTCGACGCGCTGCGACGCAGCGTGGGGATGGCGCGTTTCTTCCTCATGCCGATGGTGTTCTGGTGGAGCGCGAGCGACTTCGCCATCCAGGCGGTGTGCTGGGGCGGAGCCGGACTGTCGCTGCTGCTCGTCTTCAACGTGCTGCCGCGCCTCACCCTGTTTTTGCTGTACGCGCTGTACCTCTCGCTCCTCTACGGCGGGCAGGCGTTCATGACTTACCAGTGGGATGTCTATCTGCTGGAAGCGGGTTTTCTCGCCCTGCTGTTGAGCTTTGCGCAACGGCCCGGAATCTGGCTGCTGCGCTGGCTGTTGTTTCGCTTCATGTTCATGTCGGGCGTGGTGAAGCTCGCGAGCGGTGATCCCAACTGGTGGAACCTGTCGGCGCTGTCGTATCACTTCCTTACCCAGCCTCTGCCGACGCCGCTGGCGTGGTACGCCGACCACCTGCCGCAGCGTGTGCTGAGGTCCGCCACTGCCGCCACGTTTTTCATCGAACTGGTTCTGCCCTTCCTGATCTTCTGCCCGCGCCGGCTGCGCTTCTTCGCTGGCTTCGGCTTTCTGCTGCTGCAGAGCTGCATTCTGCTCACCGGCAATTACAACTGGTTCAACCTGCAGACCCTGTCGCTGTGCCTGCTGCTGTTCGACGACGCTGCCGTGCGCCGGATATTGCCGCAGCGGGTCCTTGCGGTACTGCCGCGAGCGCAGCCCACCACGCCACGCCGGGCGGTTACGATCGGCGCCGGCGCACTGACCGTCCTCATTGTGTTGTGCAGCCTGGTGCAGATGGACGTACGTTTCGGCGGCAGCCCGCCGGCCGTGGTGCAATCAGCTGCGGAACTGATCGAACCGTTTCACATCGTCAGCCCTTACGGCCTGTTTGCCGTCATGACCACGCAGCGCGACGAGATTGTGCTCGAGGGTTCCAGCGACGGCGTCGAGTGGCGCGAATACGAGTTCCGCTACAAGCCGGGCGGCCTCGCACGCCGTCCGCCCTGGAACATCCCGCACCAGCCACGCCTCGACTGGCAGATGTGGTTCGCTGCGCTCGAGGATCCGCGGCGCCTCGGCTGGTTCTGGCATTTCCTGCAGCGGGTGCTCGAGAACGAGCCCACGGTGACGGCGCTGCTGGCAAGGAATCCCTTTCCGGACCAGCCGCCGCTCTACGTGCGCGCGCAGTTTTACGACTACCACTACACGGACCGTGCGGCCAAGGCGAAGGGACTGTGGTGGGAGCGGCGGCCACTGGGACTGTACGTCCCCGAGGTACGGCTGAAGGGCGAGTGAGCCTGCAAATGCGCGCGGCTGGCATTTCGCGGGCCGCGCTCTCGTGAGGTCACGGGCGCTTGCGGATCATGAACCGACCGTGAGTCAGGTTATGACAATGTCACTGTCCGCAGACGCGTTGGTGAGGCCCCGGGTCTCTTTTAAGATCGGCGCAGTTTCGTGCTTCGGCCCTTGCGACTGAGGCATCCGCGTCGCAACTTCCAAGGGAGGCTGTATGGAAATCCCAGGGCTCGGGAGCAGCGCACTGCGACATCGCGCGGGAAGGGTGGTCGTCATCACCGCACTGCTGCTGCCGGGTGCCAGCGTGGACTCAGTGACGCCCCGGGCAAATGCCAACACGATCCCGCTGCGGCACCATCACCTGCCGCTCCAGCTTCACCGGCGGCGCGATCAGACCGTCTCGGAGAGCTACAACTGGAGCGGATACGCCGTTACCAGGGCGAACGGTGCGGTGACCGACGTCAAGAGCTCGTGGATCGTTCCGGCGGTGGCCTGTTCAGGCGCCCCCGGCGGCTACGCCGCCTTCTGGACAGGGATCGACGGGTGGACCTCGAGCACAGTTGAGCAGATTGGCACCGACTCCGACTGTGTGAATCTCGAGGGCAACCAATCCGACGTACCCACCTACTACGCCTGGTTCGAGTTCTACCCGCAGGATGCCTACCTCATTGGCAGCTACAGCGGCAGCGGCGTGTGTGAGTCGGATTGCGTCTTCCCCGGAGACACGATCTCGGCCGAGGTCAAATTCAGCGGCAGCGGCAGCGGCAGCGGCGGTTTTCGCCACCGCGCCGGCGAGCGCTTCACGGTGACCATCACCGATGAGACCCAGGGCTGGACGTTCACCACGAGCGCTACCGTGCCGGGCGCCAAGCAGTCCTCCGCGGAATGGATCACGGAGACTCCCTATGGTTGCGACACCGCGAGCGGCTTCTGCGAACTGGCGGACTTCGGCACCGTGAACTACGGCGATCAGCGCACGTCCGTGCCGAACACGTCCTACGCGACCGTGGCCGGCAAGACGCGGCCCCTCGGCAGTTTTGGCAGCAGCGTGCAGGAAGCCGTAATGGTCGATTACTCTTCCAACACGACCCCCATGGCTCAGCCTTTCACCCTGACCGATGGCGGGACCAGTTTCGCCGTCACCTGGGACAGTGCCGGACCGTAGCGCGCGGCTCACTGTTGAGCCGCGCGGCGCATTGCCTCCGCTATGCCTGGAGGGCCAATACTTCCCGGCAGGCCCGCAGTGCCTCGGCGATTGCGATTGAGGTTTCAGCATAGGCGCCGGAATCCGCATTCGCGATTGCAATTCGTCCGAAACGCTGGCGCCCGACGATGTGCGGTGCCTTGCCTGCGGGCCATTCCGGGTCAAACAGTGTCGAGTAGCTGTACGCATAACCGTGCGGCCAGCGATTGACCGTGATAGCAAGAATATCCTTATCCGGGTCGAAGCCGCCCGCACCGAACATGCGGCCGAGCTGATCACGCACCTGGTGCTCGAAGGTGGCGAACGAGGTCGTGAACAGCTCGGCGCGCCCGGCGCGGTGCTGCTCCTTGGTTGACAAGCCGGGTTTGCACGGTGTGCGTTCCAGGCGCAGCACGCACGGCTCCTGCGGCGAGCTCGGGTAATGGTAGCCGCCGATACTCACCGGGTAATCCATGTCGACTTCACTGAAGTAGCTCGTCGGGCAGTACACCGCGCCGACCCCGAGATTCTTCAGTGCCGTCCAGTTGCGCAGCTGCACGTTGGTGTAAACGAGCGGCACTTTGACGCCGTACGCGAGCCCCTCCCGCTGCGCTGCCGGCATCTCCGGGCACAAATACGGGATAACCATGTTCCAACAGGCGAGGATGGCCCGGTCGGCGCTCACGCGGTATTGCCTGCCGTTCGTGAGGTAGCTGACGGCCACACTCTTCGCCGTCGCCGGGTCGCCGCTGTGCCGGACGCGTACCACGGTGCTGTTGAGACGAATGCGTACCCTCGATGTGGCGCTGTCCAGTGCCGCGTACTTCATGCGCGCGGTAACGATGTCCTCCATGGTGCTGCCCGGAGCCGCGCCCGGGACCAGGGACCGCACCAGCAGCCGCGCGATCGAGGCGTTGCCGTCCGGGAAGTGATAGATGTACGGCTGGCCGCTGAGCTCGCCGGCCGCCTCGGCCTGCAGCCCGAGACCCGCGGTGACCGCGGGCGGCAGGAACCACAGATTCTCGGATGCCGCGGCCGCGTCGATGCCGACGCCGAGCCAGCCATTGGTGCTCTGCTGGTAGAACTTCACGACATCGGGATGAACCTTGGCGTGCTGCTCGAGGAACGTCTTGAGGCTGACGCGCTCAAGGAGCGCGAGCTTCTCCTTGTGGCTCTTGCCGTGGAGGTAGTCGATACGGCTGAAATAAAGTCGCCGCAGGTCGCGCTTGGCCTGCGGAGCAAGCGGCGCCGCGGTGATGAAGGCCTCGATCTCCTTCGGGTCGAAGCGCGCATCGCCGAAGTAGACCGTGTCGGTCTGCTGCTGACACAGCTTGTCCACGCCGAACGCGCTGCGCTCGAAGAAGCAGGCCAACTTCAGGCCTTGCGCTTTCCTGAAATCCTGATCGTAGTATTTCTCGAAGCGCCGGATGTCGATGCCGAGCTCATGCAGCAGTCCCATCGCCTCGGGAGTGTAGAGCTGCAGCTCCTCGATGGTGAGCGTGCCGCCGCATCCGATCATCGTCCGGCCGCCGCCGCCGAATTCGTTGCGTTTCGCATGGCCGCCGAAGTCGTCGTGATTGTCGAGCACCAGGATCCGCGACTGCGGCCCGTGGAACTTGCGAAAGAAATACGCAGCCGCCAGACCGCTGATGCCGCCGCCCGCGACGACCAGGTCGTAGTGCTCCCCGGTCTCCGTCGCCGCCCCGGCGCCGTCCCAGCGCGTTCCGTCGCGCAGGGCGTGGCCGATCTCGAACGATCCGGGGTGGCTGCCACGCATCCCTGTCAGGGCGGGTGGGTAATAGCGGGTATCGCTCGGTGTGATGCCCCGTGCAAGGAAGTACTCCTCAGCGGAGGGGTCCGGCCCCGCGTCGAGAGTCATGGCAAGGCCCTTAGGGATGAGCGCCGTGCCGGCGACCCAGGCGATGCCGTTGAGAAAATCGCGGCGCGCGATTTGCCCCTGCGCTTCGGGCGCTCGTGCCGGCTTGCCGCTCACTGCACTTCCCCCGTGAGCCTCTCACACCCTGACATGTTTGTTCTCAGCAGGCGATTCAGGGACGGCAGCTTAGCGCTATAATCGCTCACTATCGACCATGTCGCGGTGAAAGCGAGTCCACCATGCATCGCTCAGTGCTCACCGGCCTCATCGTCCTCACCTCGGCAGCAGCACTCGCCACCGGTTTCGGGCTCAAGCCTGGACTGTGGGAGATGCACCTCCTCAAGCAGGTGTCCGACGGACACGACATGTCCGCGCAAGTAGCCGCAGCGGGCGCACAGATGGAACAGATGCTCGCGAACATGCCGGCCGATCAGCGGGCGCGTGTTGAAGCCATGATGAAGCAGAACGGCGCGCCATCCATTGGCAGTAATGGCACGATCCGGATGTGCATCAGCCCGGAGATGGCGAATCGCGATACGCCGATCGTAGACCGCGAAGGTCACTGCCAGCCGAGCGCCGTCAACCGCAGCGGCAATCGCACTACGTTCGAGATCAACTGTAAGACCAAGAGCGGCGACATGACCGGCAAGGGTGAGAGCGTGAGCACCGGCGACCTGATCACGACGAAGGTGGACGCCACCACGCACGATGCGAGCGGCGCGACCCACGTCATGCACACCGAGAGCGAGCTCAAGTATCTCGGAGCCGACTGCGGGGACGTGAAGCCGATTACGCCGCCGAAGTGAGTCGGTTACCTACCATAGACCGCCGAGCGCCACGGTGATCGCCTCGCCGTTCACGCCGCCGGCGCCGTCACTGCACAGGAACGCGATCACCTGCGCGACCTCGCGCGGCTCCAGCACCCGATTCTGCGGGTAAATCGCGGCGCGCTCGCGCCACACCTGCGCGACGCTGATACCGCGCCGCTCGGCCTCCGTCTTGGCCGAGCGCTCGGCCATTGCCGTTCGTACCCACCCCGGCAGCACGGCGTTGGAGGTGACGCCGAACGGCCCTGCGTCCTGGGCGACCGCGCGCGCGAGCCCGATCAGGCCGTGCTTGGAAGCGGTATACGCGCTGCCGGAGCGTTCCGCTTTCTCGCCGGCGGTGGAACTCGTGAATACTAGCCGGCCGTAGCCGCGCTTGCACATGCCGCCTACCGTCAGCCGCGTGAGCTCGAAAGGACCGTCGAGGTTGATGCGCATCGTCTCCCGCCAGACCGCGGGATCCTGCTCCCACACGAGCCGCTCGTGAGCCGAGCCGATGCCATGGTTCACGACCAGCAGGTCGATCGGCCCGAGTCGTCGCTCGGCCTCCGCAACGGCCAGCGCGCAGCCCTGGGCGGTGCCGAGGTCGGCCACGACATACTCAAGCCCAACGGCCGTCAGCTCCGTCTCGCTGCGCGACACGATCATTACTCGTGCTCCCGCTGCCGACAGCAGTAACGCAGCCTCGCGCCCGATTCCCCGGCCACCGCCCGTGACCAGCGCTACACGTCCGTTCATCACTCGGCCTCCACGTTCAAACTATGGAATGTCGACCGCCGGATAATGCTCGGTATATGCATCGCCATTGCAGCCGAAGCAGGTAACGCTGCGTCCACCGGCTCTCGGACGAATGGCCATCGCACGCTGCGGGGCTTCCCGAAGATAGGCTATCGCTTTACTCATGACACGGTTCCTTGCTTGTGTTCCGGCAGCCCGCGGCCCCCGGCGGGGCGAACGCGTCCTCAGTCTCGCAGATCCCGGCCACGAAGTCGCCGTGTTCAACCCCTCGCCTGAAGTTGGCGATCGTGCAGGGTCTCCGTCCGACTACCGTGCGGCAACGCCGCCGAACGCGCGGCGTTGGGTCACCTGTCGGTGAGATCGAGTTCGTTCACAGGCGCCCTGCCCGCGCCACGGCGACCGCGCGAACCGTGATGTTCAACTTCGAGCCGCGCGAGCGTCGCGAGCGCGCGCGGGTCAGGGAGGCTGAGCTACGCTTATAACCACGCATAAGGCGGCATATCTGGTCCAGCTTTGCGGGCAGGACGGATAAGAGCGCTCGTGGTTGACCGCAGCTCAGGCAAACCGCCAGAGTCGCGACGATCCACAGCTTCGCGGCTACGGAGGAAAAACGCGCATGAGGAAGAGCCGCTCGCAGAAAGGCCAGTCCCCTTCTCAGCTGATAGATGCGAGAATCAAGGAGCTAGGCGACTGGCGCGGCAAGATGCTCAGCCGGCTCCGCACCTTGGTCAAGGAAGCCGATCCCGAAGTCGTCGAGGAGTGGAAGTGGCGAGGAGTTCCGGTGTGGTCGCACGACGGATTGATCTGCACGGGCGAGACTTATAAGAGCGTCGTGAAGATGACCTTCGCCAAAGGGGCAGCTCTGCAGGATCCTGCGCGCCTCTTCAACTCCAGCCTGGAAGGAAATACCAGGCGTGCCATCGACTTCCACGAGGGCGAGAAGATAGACGAGGAGGCTTTGAAGACTCTCGTTCGCGCCGCCGTGACCCTGAACAAGTCCAGAGCACAAGGCTGATCCACGGAATCAGACACCGCTAACAGCACCGCTGCAGTGTGCCGTCTACAGTCTGCAGATGCGGGCTGATCCAGGCTGCCTGCTTGCCGGCCTTAAGCGCTCGCTTCAGTGTCGGAGTTTTGACCCACGATCCCGGCCGACGCCTCATGCCAAAACCTGGCTTTGCCGTGTATTGCGCCCGCGCCTCCACGTTCCGGGCGGCGTGCCGACAAATTTCTTGAAGGCGCGGTTGAAGGCCGCTTCCGACTCGTAGCCCGCGTCCGCCGCCGCTTCAGCGATGCTGAGATCGCTGCGCTCAAGAAGACGCGCGGCGAGCTGCAGTCGCCAGCGCGCGAGGTACTGCATGGGCGGCACGCCCACATAATGCGCGAAGCGCTCCGCGAAGGCCGAACGGGAGAGGCTCGACTTGCGCGCGAGACCCTCAAGCGTCCACGCCTCGGCAGGCTTGGCATGAATAAGCCGCAACGCCGTGCCGATGTGGCGATCTCGCAGACCCGAGAACCAGCCCCGAGCATCCTCCGGCAGACTATCCATATGCTTGCGTACGACCTCGACGAACATCAGCTCCGCCAATTTCGCGAGCATGATTTCGCGTCCGCCTCCGCGTTGCTCGCTCTCATCGACACCGACTTGAATCAGACTGGAAAGCCAATTCTGGCTGGTACTCGATACACGCGCATGGAAAAGACGAGGCAGAGCATCGAGCAACGGATTGAAGGGCCGCACGTCACAGCCGAAGTAACCGCAAACAAAGCGGCACACCTGTCCACCCTTCGCGCCCTCGTTCAAAACGTGCGGCATCGGCAGCGAATGCCCGGGCCGGCGACGATACGCGACCATGTCCGGTTCCCCGCGTAAGCCGGGCGAGGAGGACAGCACGTGCGCGTCGCCTTTTGGGATCACAACGATATCACCTGCTTCCAGACTGATTGCCGGCATCGAACGGTCGGTGAGTTCGACCCAGCATGAACCCGCCAGCAATGCGTGAAAGCAGATGATGTGCTCGGCTTCCGGCATCACGATGCCGGCGATCACGGAGGCCTCCGGGGTAGTACCGACCCAGGGCGAATGCGCCTCCATATCAAAGAACACAGCACCGGTCAGCTGGACGGCCCGCAGCACGTCGGATAATACGTCCATGGTGTGGATGTCCCCCAAAACGGCCGGAACCAGCCAGGTCCCGGACGATCGGTCAAAAGTAAAGTACAGCCGATCATAGATCTTCAGCGCGGCCCGCTCCATCATCTCAAGAGAGCAGCGGACGATGGGGACGCGGGAGAAGTGGAAGGATAAAACAATGGCTGACCTGGCTCTTCGAACTTTGGACGGCGCCGTCAAAACCATTCGCGCCGAGGAGTTGCGAGCGTTTGGCGCCGAATTGCGTGGGGCACTGATCGATGCCAACTCACCAAATTACGACGAAGCGCGCACCATTTGGAATGCGATGATCGACCGGCGCCCAGGTCTGATCGCGCGTTGTTGCGGTGCGGCGGACGTGATGAGCGCCGTTCGGTTCGCGCAAGCGCATGGCGTTGTGGTTGCCGTGCGCGGCGGAGGACACAACATTGCCGGCAACGCGATATGCGACGGGGGCCTGGTGATTGACTTGTCGCAAATGAAATCGGTCCGCGTCGACCCGACATCTCAGCGCGCATGGGTGGAACCGGGAGCCACGCTGGCCGACGTCGACAGGGAAACCCAGGCATTCGGGCTCGCCATGCCGACGGGCATAAATTCCACCACGGGGATCGCCGGGTTGACGCTTGGTGGCGGCTTCGGTTGGATCACGCGCAAGTTCGGACTGACGATCGACAACCTGATTTCTGCAGACGTCGTAACCGCCGATGGCAAGTGGCTGCAGGCCAGCGCTGCGGAGAATTCCGACCTATTCTGGGCACTGCGCGGCGGCGGCGGTAATTTCGGAATCGTGACCGGATTTGCCTTCGAGTTGCACAAACTTGCGCCGCAGGTCTTGACCGGGCTCGTCGTTCACTCCCTTGCCGACGCGACGGATCTTCTACCGCGATATCGTCGGGTCATAGCTGACGCGCCGGACGAACTTACCTGCTGGCTGGTGCTCCGGAAAGCGCCGCCGCTGCCGTTTATTCCGCCTGCATGGCATGGCCGCGAAGTGGTCATCTTGGCGATGTGCTTCATCGGCGATACCAG
>Ga0187778_10002364_pt1 | contig 12880 bp, 17 predicted proteins | sample 1015_Q2_SP5_20_M_FD_132418 | JGI IMG/M metagenome (GOLD analysis project Ga0187778, IMG submission 132418) | Tropical peat soil microbial communities from peatlands in Department of Meta, Colombia - 1015_Q2_SP5_20_MG | ecosystem: Environmental > Terrestrial > Soil > Wetlands > Peat | place... | reverse complement strand
GTGAACTGCTGTTTGATATTATTGGCGATGCCCTTCTTCTCGAGGTAATCGAGCGTGTCGGATCGCACGATTCCGATGTCGACACCCTTGAGGTACAGAATGTCGGCGACGCTCTGAACCGACCCGCGCCCAACGATCGGTAGCACCCGAAGCTCATCGCCATTGTCGAGCACTGATGCCAGATCGGCGCCAATCTGCACGTAGGTGCCGCCGATCGTGCCCGACATCAGGGTGACCGTGTTGGCATTCAGACGGTCAACGACCTGTCGGGTGCTCGAGCCGTAACGAAAAATCGCCTTGAGGCCTGCGCTTACCTCCGCGGGATCGAGTTGGGTTTCACCCTGAGCGACCGCAAAGGACGCAACAAGTGCCGCAAGCGCTACGACAAGCCGCCCATAAATCGTTCTCATCTTCGTTCCATCCCTCTACCAGTTTTGCCTGGTCCAACAATGTGGCCGCATCCGTCTTTGCTGAGTCGCTTGGCGCCGCATCTACGACGAAACGATAATCTTCATCGGGGCGTCGTAAACGCGAATAAGGGTTGCCCGCCATCCATTCCGAAATTCGAATTCCGCTCCTTGCACGCAGATACGATCCGGGGGTCGACTGGCGGCAAGGGCTTGATGGCCTGTTGCCGTTGGGGCGTCCCGATCATAATCGGCTGGATGCAATCCACTACAATTCCAACACCCGTCTTGGCTCCGTTGGGAACAAAACCCGCCTGTGTGCACGCCGCTCTGATTTGGGCACAGGGGTGCCAGAGGACGGGTTGAGCAGGCGCGGATTGAGGTGTGGCTGTGCCAGCGAAAGGCTGAACACTCCAGTGGAGAAGACCAAATAGGCTAAGCATTATGGTGGTTGCGCGCATGATCGCCCCTATGTCGCGAGACCAACCTCGCCGATTAGGTCAGCTATTTCCGGCGTTCATAGGGCGAACGTTTGATCAGAGCTGGTCAATGGAACACGAGAATGTCGGCTACTGGCGCCAAGCGGACATCCCAGCATCGTTCACCAATGTCTGCGGGGGTAAAGCAGAAGTACAGAGAGCGAGCTCGACGCGACGTGAATGACGATATGCTCGATTTCACTCGACGGTCACACCACTTGCCTTGATGGGCACGGCCCATTTTGTGATCTCGCTCTTAACGTACTCGCCGAGATACTGCGGCGTTGCCTCATCATCGGGAACGATTTCGGCGCCCAGATCCGTGAGCCGCTCGCGCACCGTAGGCGTGTGCATCGCCGAAAGCGCGGCGTCGTGCAGCGTTTTTACGATCGGCTCTGGCGCGCCTTTCGGCAGGAAGATGGCATTCCACGTGTAGGCAATCAGATCGGGCGGCGAGCCCTGCTCGATGGCAGTCGGCACATTGGGCAGCGCCGGCGAACGCTTGCTGTCGAAGATTGCCAGACCCTTGACCGCGCCGCCGTCAATCTGCGGCTTGGCCGTCGTCATGACGTCGCAAAGATAATCGATGCGACCGCCCTGTAGATCCTGCATCGCTGGGCCGGTGCCGCGATAAGGCACGTGCGTAATGTTGAGGCCGATGAGGTAATTCATCAGCACACAGCCGAGATGCGTCGCCGACCCGGCGCCCGCCGAGCCAAACTGCATGTTGGCCTGGTTTTCCTTGGCGTAGGCGACAAACTCTTTGAAGTTACTGACCGGCAGATCCTTGCGTGTGATCAGCACGAGCGGAATATTGGCGATGAGAACGACCGGCGTGAAATCGGTCACGGTGTTGTAGAGCGGGTGCTTATAAAGCGTCTGACCCTGGGCGGCGCTGCCGACGGTCGCGAGGACGAACTGATAGCCGTCGGGGGCGGCGTTTGCGACACGCGCGGACCCCGTCATGCCTCCGGCGCCGGTAATATTCTCGACCACGACTTGCTGGCCGAGCACTTCGCTCATGCGTCCCGCTATGACGCGGCCAAGCACATCGGTCGGGCCGCCCGCGGCGAACGGAATGACCATGGTGATCGGGCGGGTGGGAAATTTTTGTGCGTTCGCGGGCGCGCTGAATGCAAGCGTCGCCGCGGCAAGAGCAGCTAATAGCTTCATCATCATGGCCTTTTCCTCCGAGCCAGCACGCTACTTTTGGCAGATGCTAGTTGGTCTAGAAGTCCGAACTAAGGGCTCTCGCTGCCGAGTCGGCGCATAGGGTGACGGGTGTCGCCTCGCTTATTTTGCTGGCGGACATAGGCGATCAGCGCCTACGGACGCTGCATCTTGACTTTGAGGGCGGCGATCAGCGCGCCTTCCGCGTCAACGACAACGTGTTCCGTTTTGCCCTGAAATTTAAAGCCGACCGCAAACTGCACCTTGTGCTCTTCCGATTTCAATGAAACGTAACATAATTCAGTTCGGGGATGTGAAGGTTGACTAAGCTCCTTGATCGTCGTCGCCGCCTTGTTCTTGGGTCACTGACTCCGATTGCTGCCGAGTTGAACGCATCGCACGAGCGCACGGATTCAGGTCGACGGATAACGGCCGTTGTATCCCTTGAATCTCCTCGATTTTGCTCCAGTGCATGAGTCCGGTTGTGGCACTTAGCCGACATGCCTGACGGGCCAGCGAATGACATCGCCGGGAGCCGACGGTTGAGTTCACCGCCGGCAGCACTGTCTTCATCGGGTTCCTTGCGCTGCTCGCCGCGCTCGGCCTACTCGTCATCATCCTCGTCGCCATCGCCACATCAGGGCGGCAGCGAATCAAACTCTATAAGCCAATCGATGAAGCAGACCGGATTGATGATTGGCTCCATCTGCCCGAGACGCTTTATGCCGTTATGTTGATTGTGGTCATCTCGGCCGGCGCCGGACCGTACAGCCTCGATTCGTTGATCCTGGGTCTGATCGACAAGCACGTTGCGTGAGTCCGTGTCCTCCCCACTCATTCCCTTGCTCTGCTATTGCCCCGGACGCACGCGGCAAGGTCCGCGTTCGGGGAAGTATCAGACATCCCAAATTGAAGCCGCCGTGTTTCCCTCTGACCCAGATCGGACATCGCATCCTGCCGATTAGTGGTAGCAAGCCACACATCCACCCTACCGTGGCCGAGTCATTCCGACTATGCTCAGTGAGCAAACCCTGTGACATCTGCACATGCGATCCAGGTGATTTCGATGACAGGTCTGAATATTCGCGCTGCTCTCGAACGCCACTGGGCGGCATCCGATGCGAGCGACTTCGAAACGGAACATGAGATTTATTGCGATGATGCAATACTCGATTATCCGCAGTCAGGAGAACGAATCCATGGCAGGCAACACATCCAGTTTTCACGGGCCGCTCAGCCGAACAAAAAGCGGTTCAACGTCAAACGCATCTTGGGCACAGATGATCTTTGGATCACAGAGCTTGTGCTTACGTATGATGGCCAGCCGTCGTACGTGGTCAGCATTATGGAATTTCACGGCGGACAAGTAGCCCATGAAACCCAATACTTCGGTGATGCGTTCGAGCCGGGGCCATCACGTGCACAATGGGTAGAGCCAATGCGCTAGAGATCAGTCCGGCTCGTCCCGGCTCGATCTATCCAGCGCGGCAACCACGGGCATTTTTTCACTGGAAAACAAGGGCGATCCGGTCTCGGGCTAGAGGCATATTTGGCCGCATCGTAACAGGACTCCAACGGCGCTACCGTTTACAGCAATTCAAGAGGCGAAACCCTTATTCTGTTTCATGAAAACAATCACGCCGAGAGGCGTCGAGTGAGCCATTCTACTTTATGCCAAGGTCAAATAATTGCTTCGCCATCTCTGCAACTTTGGGATCGAGAGGACGCGGCTTCAGGGAGAGTCCCTTCGCTAGAACATCAATCATTATGGTAAATACGGCGACACGACCGTATGGCTTATTGTTCGCGGGAATCAAATGCCAAGGAGCGCGCTTTAGCGAGGTTTTCTCAAGCATATCTTCGATAGCGACTTCGTAGTCTGCCCAACGCGATCGATTGCGGAAGTCCTCGTATGAAAGCTTCCAACGCTTGAGCGGGTTAGTGAGGCGGTCCTTAAATCGGCGAACTTGCTCAGCGGGCGTTATGTGCAAAAAGCATTTTGCAATCCGAATGCCATCAGCGACCATCATGCGTTCGAATTCGTTGATCTCTTCGTAGCCCCTATGCCATTCCCGCTTGCTTGCAAATCCCTCCACTCGTTCAACTAAAATTCGTCCGTACCAAGAGCGATCGAAAACTACGATTTGCCCGGGTTCCGGGAGCTTTTCCCAAAAGCGTTGCAAGTAGTGCCGGCCGCGTTCGTGCGGCAACGGCGCAGCAATCGGATATACCTTGAAGCTGCGCGGGTCCAACGCCCAGCCGAGCCTGCGAACAATCCCGCCCTTGCCTGCTGTGTCCCAGCCTTCGAGCACGATAACGGCTCGTTCACGAGACCCAAGATAGGCTTGCTGGATCGATTGCATGACAAACTGCATCGATTCCAGGCGGCGCTCATAGTTTGCAAACTCGATCGTTGGATGCTTGGTGATCTTGGCCAACGTCGGACGCTTAACAACAACAAAATCTTTGGCTTTCATACCCAAGTCAATGTCGAGTCCTATTGGCAACGCCTTGATCGAGATCAAACGCGTTGAGCCAGGGGGCATGTCCTCGGTTGAGCTGTTGGCTCATGAGCGAATATTCATCAATTGCCACAACTGCGCACCGGCCGTAAGGCCATCACCAAAATTAACCCGACATGGTAATCGACAAGCGGCTTTCTGCTGCGCCGCATGAGTCTGCTTCTGGCACTTCGGCATTCGGCGGCGTCCGTGTTCGGAGGTAAAGCGGACATCGTAGCGACGTACCGAAATGTCGCCTAACGACCCTGAACAGACGCCAATTTTGCTGTGGTGCACAACAGCGCACTCTCGCTGTGATAAAATTGCGGGATGCCACTAGAGGAGGTCTTCCAATGCTGCATATCCGCAAATCGTTGACGATGCGCGAGACCTTAACGTCCGACATGGGACGCACGGCCGATCGGCCAATTGTTCGGGCCATTGCAATGGCGGTTATCAGCAATCCATTCACTGGACGTTACGTCGATGATTTAACCGAACTGTTCGAGGCTGGCCGTACGCTCGGTGAGCAATTCGTTACTGATCTTGTTCGGCTTCTGTCGCAAAGCCCAGTCTCTTACGGCAAGGGGGCAATTGTCGGTCTCAATGGTGAGTTTGAACATGGCGGCGCCTGCATTCACCCCATGCTAGGCAAACCAATGCGGTCGGCCGTCGGTGGCGGGAAGGCTGTCATTCCGTCCAACGTCAAAGTCGCCGGCTGCGGCGCTAGCCTTGACGTGCCTCTGAGCCACAAAGACGATTCCTGGTCGTTCGACCACTTTGATACGATCACGGTGTCGATGCCGGATGCGCCAAAACCAGACGAAATCGTCGTCGTGATGGCAGTAGCAGACGGTGGTCGGCTGCATCCTCGCTGCGGGAAAAGTCCGCGATAGATCGGTCAAGAACAACAGAGTTTTTGTGCCGTCGCGTTGGAGTGCGACATATCCTACCCGCTTTTGCTATTATTATCCTCGAAAAGAGGCGGCCTACCTGGGAATAAGCTAATGGAATGGTTCAAGCGGAAAACGTCGATAGCAGGATATCAAATTTCCAACTGGATCATTGTTCTGGGCGCAATCATCATAGTCTTGCTCATCTTTCAAAATTCACACTAAACGGGGCCGGAGCGCCTGCCCGCTCCGCTACAGGGCGACTAACGAATAGTTTCTTTCCTAAAGATCGTTGCTCCTTGTCTGACCAAATATCTTTTATCCTGGCGAGCAGCCGGAGAGCATTTATCCTTGCTATGAGGGACAGGGATCGTGCCAATGAGAATGACATTGAGATTTTTGTCCTTCGCGTAGCCTCGAATGACTTTTCTCATGATCGATATGCTCCTGCTCTGCGATGACCGTTTTGCCGCCGTCCACAGCTTCTAGAGTCTGTCGTACGAGGCGAGCCCCGTTGCCAATGTGCCGTTCGAGTTCAGCAATGTCTGCTTCTGGTGGTAAAACAAACATCGGCAGTATGTTGCGAAATGTCCGCTTATGACCCTGAGCCGATCGCCTTCGGCGTTAGCGTGGAGGCAAACGCTCAAATGTCTGCAAGCCATCTGGAATAACATGGAAGGGCTGTTTGTCGACAGTATAGATCGCCATTTGAGGTGTGCCAAATAGACTCGGATTATCAAGCGTGCCGACCTTTAGGATTACCAGCGGCAGACCCGGTCGTCGCGTTGTCAGATGGGTCCCGCATTCGCCACAAAACTCACGCGTCACTGGGCTTTCGAGATCGGAACGCGAGAATTTGCGCGGTTCGCCGCTTGTGTAACGAAAGCCTTGCGGCGCCATGAGCATGAACATGTTCGGCGCGCCGCCGCTGATGTACTGGCATTCGCGGCAATGGCATTGTGCTTTGAGTAGAGGTTCGCCTTCCGCCACGTAGCGAATTTTACGGCAATAGCACCCGCCTTCGAATTTCATGGATAAAGCCCTCCAAACAAAATCATTCTACAGAAAAACGGAAGAAGGACTGCGCCAGGCGGCTTGGCGAGGACATCGCTTGAGTGCAGGCGCATGTCGCTCTTTGACCCTTTTCGGACGTAGGCAGCCGCTTGGCGTTTGACTTACATCAATGCGTGGGTTCCGTGATCACTTAACTCAAAGATCGGCCGGTTGTTTTGCCCGCGTCTGGATGACAGTAGCCGGGTGGTTACCCGTCCGCGCATGATCCGTACGCGCCAAATGAGTGTTTAACACATGTACAAGCACATCTTGTTTCCAACTGACGGCTCGGAGGTATCGGAAAATGCCATCAACGACACCGTGGCATTGGCAAAATTACTCAATGCAAGAATCACCGCGATGACGGTATTGCCTAGAGCTTCGCAGACTGCTTCGGATTCGATCGGCTCAGATCGTCCAAATAAAGCCGTCGAGCTTCTTGCAAAAATCCGACAAGTGACAGCAGCTTCGGAAATAACCTGTGATGTTTTAAGCGTCGAGAACGACCAGCCCCACGAAGGAATCATTGCGGCCGCAACACAGAAGGGATGCGATTTGATCGTAATGGGCTCCCATGGCCGGAGCGGCATTTCAGCACTTGTGTTGGGAAGCGTCACCGCGAAAGTACTCACTCACAGCAGTATTCCGGTGCTCGTCTATCGTTGACGCCAGCATAACTAATGTATCCGTTTTCGGGGGTAAAACGGACATCGATTGAGCTCAGCGAAACGTCTGCTTCTGACCCAAAGCGGACATGGCAGCGGCTCACCTTGGGATGTAACCACCGGCACAATTCTCGATCCAAAAACGTGATATTCTATTCATACCCGACATAGTCCTTGGTGCGAGTAAAGAGCCCATGAGGCGACGGGATTTCATAGGCGTACTTTGCTCGGTGGCAGCTGGATGGCCGAGTTCCGCCAGTGCGCAGAAAGCCTCGACAACCAAGCGTGTCGCTTGGTTCGGAGTCGGTCGACCGGACACCCCATCAGCCTATGTTGATGCGCTACGTGCCGGACTGCGCGAGAAAGGCTGGATTGACGGAGGTAATCTGAATATCGCGATTTATGCAGCCCGACGGAACGACATGGATGCCGTGGCACATGATCTGGTGGCCTCCAGTCCTGATATTATCGTGACACAGGAGCTTATGGTTTTTCCGGTACAGCGGCTTAGACCCGCAATTCCGATCGTCTTCGGCTTTAGCGGTGATCCTGTTTCCGGCAAGCTCGTAGATAGCCTCGCGCATCCCGGTGGCGATCTGACCGGGATGAGCTATATGGCGATTGAGTTGGTAGGTAAGCGTATCGAGCTTCTCAAAGAATGGCTGCCACAAATTCAGCGCGTGGCGATTCTGGCGCGCCCCCAGCATCCGGGCGAACAGCGCGAGCGCCAAGCCTCCGAGGACGCCTGCACGAAACTCGGCTTGCAACTCTCTTATTTTCCGATGCCGTTCGTGCCGCTCGACGACTTACCCAGATTGGAAGGCGTTTTGAATAGCATTCTTGGAAGCCAAAGCGAGGCCTTGGTTGTTTTTCCCGACGCAGCAATGTTTGAGGCGAGCCAGCACATTGCGCAATTTGCTTTGCAGAATAAGTTGCCATCCGTCTCGGGCTGGGCGCCGTTTGCGCGAAATGGCCTACTTCTAAGTTATGGTCCTGATCTTCGCGAAATTTATCATTCATTGGCGAGTTACGTTGATCGTATTTTGCGCGGCGCTAAGCCGGGTGACTTGCCGGTCGAATTGCCGACAAAAATCGAAATGGTCATCAACGCCGGAACAGCAAAATCGCTGGGCTTAGCCGTACCTTCTACTCTTGCCGCTCGGGCCGACGAGGTGATCGATTAACGCGGCGGAATGTCTGCTTTTGGCACATCGCCGACCTCTCTCGATGTCCGCTGTAAGTCGGCTATCGGCAGCAAAGCGGACGTGACGCCGACAATCGCCGAAGACTGCTGATGACCCATCTGCGACATTGTTGCCTCGGGATTGCTGCTGCGCAAGTGTCCTGAAAATGCTATCATGTTTATAATTTTCAGGATGCATCGGGAAATCCCTAGGTCTGCCACCTGTGAACGATCGCGACAGTCGAAAACGGGAGGCGTGATCGATGACCCGCATTGAACAGGCTACGAACCGATCGCGGATGGCTCGGGAACCCCGATCGGCGTCTATTATGTAGGCTACAAGAAATAACGAGCCTGTTCCGTTTGTCTTCGTTTTAGAAGCGCCGAGCGAAAAAATCAGCGAGCGCGACGATCACTACGCTCGCAATCGGCAAATGACCAACCTTGGAGGATGCCCATGTTAATCTGCCAGTGCAACACAATGCATCGGCGTGACGTGGTGTGCGGCGGCGGTGCTGCCGTGTTTAGCGCTATTATCGCTACACTGTTGGGCAGTTCGAAGCCGGTAAAGGCGGAAGCGATTCCCGGGTCGGTGCCCGAGCTTGATGGCGTGGCCGTGCGCGTCGTGGTTGACAGCTACCAATTCGCTGTAGCGCCCAGCCGGAAACTTACTGATGTCGATATCCAACACTTCGGCTGGGGCATTGGCGGCGATAGACCGCCCGGCAAGACACTGATCAGCGAGTTTGGCCTCTCAATGCTCGCCGAGACGAAGCGCGGTACTGAAACCCGCACTGTCCTGATGGATTTTGGCTTCACGCCCGAAGCGTTGATCAACAATACTAATCTGCTAGGCATTGACCCGGCCGGACTCGACGCCCTCGTGCTCAGTCACGGTCACTACGATCATTTCGGCGGCCTCGCCGGCTTCCTGCGAGCGAACGGCGGTAAACTGAAAACCAAACTGCCGATCTACATCGGTGGCGAGGCGGCATTCTGTTCCCGGGAGTGGACCGCGCCGCCGGTGCGTGGCGACTTCGGTGCGCTCGATCGCAAAGCTATAGAAGATGCCAAACTCACGGTGACTTATGCCGAGGGACCCGCGCTCGTCGCCGATCATGGTTTCACCACAGGCCATATTGACCAAACGAGCTTTGAGAAGCTGCTATCGCCCACCGTCATGAAGATTGGCGTGGACCACGGGATGGGGTGTTACGCAGACAAACTTCCGGAAGATGAACGCTCCAAAGCTGTAATTCCAGATCAGTTCCGCCACGAAATGGCTACAGCATTCAATCTCAAGGGACGTGGACTAATCGTATTGACCTCTTGCAGTCATCGCGGAGTGATCAACGCGATCAAACAGGCCCAAGCGACTTCTGGCATCAGTAAAGTTCACGCGGTCATCGGGGGCTTTCACCTTGCACCTTATAAGGAAGACTACGTGCGCGACACAGTCACAGCGATGAAGGATATGGACATCGACTATATCATTCCACTTCACTGCACTGGTGAGCCGTTCTACGAGATGGTCAAGGCTGAGATGCCGAATAAGCTTCTCCGCTCCTATACGGGGACCCGCTTTATCTTTAGTGCATGACCGCGACCAAGTAGAAGATAATGGACAGGCGCCGTGAAATGTCTCCTTATGACCCTTTACGGAAGTCGGCGAGGATTTAGTGCGATACTGTTTCTCATTGCGGAAACACCACTTTGCCTCGTGCTCGCAATTCCTGTGGCAGCATACTGTGATAGACAAATTGGTTTAGAGGAGTCGAGACACCAACCGTCCTTCCTTGCCGCACTACTGAACCGTTCCAGAAGTCGATTTCGCTTGGCTTCCCCTCGGCAATATCACGTTGTAGTGACGTCGTGGCATTTGCTGCCAGCGAGTCGATGAATCTCATGGTGTCTGCGACCACGGTGTCGCTCAATTGTACATGGCACGCGCGCGCTACCGCGTACACCTCTTGCATGCATTGTTCTAACAATAATCGCGTTTCCGACACGGTGCGGATAATTCCAATTGGGGCCCGAGTTACCGCGCCAACTCCGCCGAATGAAGTCACGAGCAAGAATTTTTCCCATAAGGCTTGGTGTATGTCGGGTGGGACATCTGCCTTTACGCCAGCTCTCTCGAACGATTGACGCAATCTTTCTGCACGCTCGCTGCGGCGGTTATCAAGTTCTCCGAATTTAATGAAGTTTGAGGCTCCGATATTCCGGATTCTGCCGGGGGCCACGATCCAACTGAATGTTCCGCAGAGGCCACCCAGCACGTGCTCTACGCCAAGGGCGGTCGCTAATTGCGTTGGCGCTTCAACCCCATTCTGGAGCGGAACCACGAACGTTTCAGAGCCGACCATGGGTCTCATATTTCTGGCAGCCTCCTCCACCTGCCAAGCTTTTACGCCGAGAAAAATCACGTCGACCGGAGCAACTTGCGTTGGATCGTCGGTGGCTTTGGCAGGCTGGATGACAATCTCTCCGGTTGGCGTTTCAACGCATAAGCCGTGCTCTTGGATGGCTTTTAAGTGCTGACCGCGCGCGACGAATGTGACGTCCTCGCCGGTTCGGGCCAGTTGTGCTCCAAAGTAACCGCCTGCACCACCCGTTCCGTAAATCGCAACGCGCATCTTCGCCTCTTAATGACCTTCGAGCACGTAGCAGTCTGTTACGTGGCCCATCATCAAGCAAGGGCGCGGTATTGTGGGGCGACTTCCGCTTTTTGGCACAAAGCGGACATCCCGATGTCCTCAGCCGATGTCTGCTTCTCTAATCGGCCGGTTGGGGTCAAGCGCTTTCAGGCTTTCCACAACATTGATGGCAATGTCGCTCGCGGGCTCATGCTTCTCTACGGACTCGGCACATCGGCCCTTCCATCATGGGATTCGAAGACGAGGTGGAACGATCGCGGACGGCGATGACGCTGCGACGCTGGCAAACGAAAGTATCAGCGTCAGTTGGCTCAACGCGGTAAATGCTGCCTTCCAGGACGCGGCGATCCAGGGTGTCACTATCTGCATTGCGTCCGGCGACACTGGCGCAAACTCGAAAGTCGGCGCCAATCCGGGCGCCTGGGGCCTGCCGTTCGCGGGTGATGGCAAAGCTCACGTTCAATATCCGGGTAGCGACCCGTGGGTGTTAGCCGTTGGTGGCACGACGATTGGCAATCGCCGCGCCGGGAGCCGCGAGTCCGGAGATAGAGATGTCCTGGGTCGTCTCACCAAAGGGATCGAACCCGATGTTCGACGCGTGAACGCTGACGTCGGTAACGACGGGCGGGTTGCCGCCAAAGACGGCACTGATGTCGGACGATTGATATCCGTCAAGCGACAGGAAAAAGCACGCGCCACGCCGGAGCAATTAAAGGCGATGAGTTGGGCGGAACGGCTCGACTACTGTCGGCGCTTTGACCAGCGGCCGGGTAAGCAACCGGCGTGGGTTGATCCTCGCTTACGCGGAGGGTGATCTTGGCAGTTTTGTTCACGCTCACGATAAATACCGGTTCGCAACAGCAAGGCAGCACGCGCGCCGGCGAACTGTCTTTGATCGCATATCTGACCGGTCGCGCCCTGCAACTCGCCGGCACCGGGCAAGGTCAAGCGCTGAGCGGAAATTTGCTCGACGAGAATGCGACTGTGGTTGGCACGTACACATACACACCGGTCGCGAGCTCGTAAAAGAAAGGAGACTGACATGGGCGATAATGATTTGGGTTATCACAGGCGGAACACTGTTAATCATCGTACACCGACTGACGCCAGCAGGCCGACGCCGATGCAGGGTCTTCACGATCTAAATCGTGTTTTGGCGCCCGAGCAACCGCCGCCCCTTCGCCAGGATGCGCCGATCATGTCGCGCCGCACGGCGACACGACTAATCCCAAGGGGCTCGGCCCGCTTGACAGAAATTTGACGAAGCATGCGGCAGCTGCGCCCGGCCGCTTTCTTGGTTTGGCACGCGGCGGCAAGAGTTGAGCGGCGCGCCTCAAATCAGATAGTGGGTGTCGTTGAATGAGCGACGCGCCGCAAGTTATCGCCGAATTTTCAGATGCAGCTTCCCTGCTCCACGCGCTGCGGCAGGCGCGTGAACTGCGCGATGTCAGTTACGAGTGCCTGGACGAAGTTGCCGGATTGCCGCGTGGTTATACGAGCAAAGTTCTCAGCCCGAACGGCCAGCGCCGGCCGACACTTCAAAGTTTGCCATGGTTGCTCGGTGCGCTGGCCTGTAAATGTCAAATTGTCAGCGACGATGAAGCGCCGGCGCAAATCGGCAACCGTCTGGTACCACGTGCCGAAAATCTGGTCCGTAGCGGCGCCATCACGCTTACGCTGAGCCGCAGATTTCTCAGTAAAATCGGGCGCAAAGGTGCTACTTCGCAGTGGGCTAAGGCCAAGCAGCGAGCAGAGGTCGCCAGGCGTGCCGCTAACGCGCGGTGGAATGGCAACGGGGGCAGCCAACGAAACGAGATGTCTGCTTGCGGAGGTAAAGCGGACATCGCGCGGGCAAGCCCCAATGTCCGCTTT
>Ga0187778_10002362_pt1 | contig 12891 bp, 8 predicted proteins | sample 1015_Q2_SP5_20_M_FD_132418 | JGI IMG/M metagenome (GOLD analysis project Ga0187778, IMG submission 132418) | Tropical peat soil microbial communities from peatlands in Department of Meta, Colombia - 1015_Q2_SP5_20_MG | ecosystem: Environmental > Terrestrial > Soil > Wetlands > Peat | place... | reverse complement strand
GAGCGAACAAAACACCTTCTCTCCCGGTTATGGTTGGTGAGCTAACTCTTTTCCTTGTTGTGTCTTACGTGTCCTTTCCCGATGGTTGGGAGCGTGCCATTCTTCCTGTCAAATGGACATCGCCCGCCCAGACGCAGCCCGCCAGAAACGCCGTCGCAGGATTATCTATGCAGCGATTGGGGTGGTTTTGCTCGCGTTAGTAACTATGGGGCTCTCGCGTTTGAAGCCCGCAGCGCCTACCGTCGAGCGCTCCACGGTTTGGGTTGATACCGTAAAGCGCGGCTCTATCCTGCGGCAAGTGCGGGGTTTAGGAACGCTGGTTCCGATGGAAGGTTCCATTCAATTCCTGCCCGCAATTACCGAGGGGCGAGTGGAGAAGATCTTGGAGCTTCCGGGCGCGCAGGTGAAACCCGATACCATCCTGTTGGAGATGAGCAATCCCCAGTTGAGCCAGGAGGCTCTCGACGCCGAATGGAAGCTCAAAGCCGCCGAAGCCGATTATAAGAACCTGCAGGTGACGCTGGCCAGCCAGGTGTTGGCACAGAAATCCTTGTCGGCGCAAGCCCAGTCGGAATACAGCCAGGCCAAAATGCAGTCAGATATCGATGCGGAACTGGCCAAGCTGGGTGTGATCTCACAACTCAGCCAGAAGGTCTCCAGCCAGAAGGCGGAGGAGTTGTCCACGCGGAACGACATCGAAAAGCAGCGGCTCACCAACAGCAATGAGGTGCTGGTTGCCCAACTCCAGGCCAAACAGGCGGAGGTGGAAGAGTTCCGGGCTTTGGCGAAACTAAAGGAAAGCCAAGTTGACCGCCTGCGGGTGCGCGCCGGCATTGAGGGTGTGTTGCAGGAGCAGACGCTAAAAATCGGACAGTTCGTGACGCCGGGCACAGTGTTGGCCAAAGTGGTGCAACCGCAACGTCTCAAGGCGGAGCTGAAAATCGCGGAAACCCAGGCCAAGGACATCCAGCTCGGACAGCCCGCTTCCGTCGACACACATAATGGAGTAATTCATGGTCACGTTGTACGCATTGATCCGTCTGTTGTGAATGGGACGGTGTCTGTGGATGTAGCCCTGGATGGAGCTCTTCCCCAAGGTGCCCGCCCCGATCTCAGCGTCGATGGAACCATTGATCTGGAGAAAATGGACAACGTGCTCTACGTGGGGCGTCCGGCATTTGGGCAGGAGCAGAGCACGGTGGGCATGTTTAAACTCGAGCCGGATGGGAACAACGCGGTGCGAGCCCAGGTGAAACTCGGCCGCAGCTCGGTAAACACAGTGGAGATTTTGCAGGGACTGAAGGAAGGCGACCAGGTCATTCTTTCGGACATGTCGCGCTGGGACAACTTCGACCGGATTCGATTGGATTAGCAAGAGACGGCTAATCTGCGCCTGGTGTGTTCTCTGTATTGATCGCAGTTCAACCGACCCAGCGGCAACGACACGGGCGATAGAGGAAGACAACAAGTTCGAGAAAGGAATTGCTATGGCTGATGCGGGCGTGATGATTAGCATGGAGAACATCACCAAAGTCTTTTACACCGATGAAGTCGAGACCCACGCGCTCTCCGGAATTCACATGGAGATTCGCAAAGGCGAGTACGTGTCGATTGCCGGCCCGTCGGGCTCGGGTAAGTCGACGCTGCTGGCTCTGATCGGATTGCTCGATTCTCCCAGTGACGGAACCTACATCCTGAACGAACATCCAGTCGCCAATCTTAATATCAGCGAGCGCTCCCGCATTCGCAACCGCGAGATCGGATTCATCTTTCAGAGTTTCAATCTGATCGGCGACCTGAGCGTGTACGAGAACGTGGAATTGCCCCTCACCTATCGCGGGATGGCCTCTGCCGAGCGTAAGCAAAGAGTGCAAACGGCGCTGGAGCGGGTAGGCATGAGCCACCGCACCAAACACTATCCCTCGCAGCTCTCTGGAGGACAACAGCAGCGCGTCGCCGTGGCGCGAGCTCTCGCGGGATCGCCAGCCATTCTGCTGGCGGATGAGCCTACCGGAAACCTGGATTCGCGCAATGCCGAGGCGGTCATGGATCTGCTGCGCGACCTGCATCGCGAGGGCGCAACCATCTGCATGGTCACCCACGATCCCCGGTTCGCACGTCATGCCGACCGGCAAATCCACCTGTTTGACGGACGCGTAGTCGAGGAGAGCGTCGAGGTAAGCTAGATGGAGTCCCTGTTGCAGGACCTCCGCTACGGGCTGCGAATGCTGCGGAAGTCGCCCGGATTTACCGCCGTGGCCGTCGTTACGCTAGCGCTGGGCATCGGCGCCAATACGGCCATGTTCAGCGTAATCAATTCCGTCCTGCTGCGCTCTCTGCCGTTCCCCAATCCCAGGCGCGTCATGTTCGTGTGGAAGACGATGTCGAATGGTTCTCCCAACGCTTTTTCAACGCCCGCGTTCTTGGAGACACGGCAGCAGGCGGAGGTACTGGCGCATATGGGAGCTTTCTCGAGCACTAGTTTCAACCTGGCCGGAAAAGAGGTGCCAGAGAGGATCGCGGGTGGGAAGGCGAACTACGAGCTTTTCTCCGTGCTCGGGGTGCAGCCAACTTTGGGGCGGGTGTTCATCCCGGAGGAAGACCATCCCGGCGCTGGCCACTTCGTGATTTTGAGCCATGCCTTATGGGAGACGCGCTTTGCCTCGCGACCTGACATCCTGGGAACTGCAGTCCGCCTCGACGGAGAGCCGTACACGGTGGTCGGCGTCATGCCGCCGCGGTTCTACGTGCTCTCCGATCAGGAACTGTTCTGGATTCCCCTGCAACTGGCATCGACCGATGCTCAAGCTTCTAACCGCAATGTTCATTGGCTGTTTGCCTTTATGCGGTTGCCGCGGGGAACCACGCAGTCACAGGTCCAGGCTGTGCTGGACGCGACCGCCAAGCGCCTGAAGGCTCAGGATCCGACCAGCGACGGTGCCCTGGGAGCGACGCTACAGCCCGTCAGCGAGTTCTTGCTGGGCGACGCTAAGCCCGCGTTGTTGATGCTGATGGGAGCGGTAGCGTTTGTACTGCTGATCGCCTGTTCCAACGTGGCCAATCTTCTGCTGGCGCGGGGGGCGGTGCGGCGACGCGAGATTTCTATCCGCACCGCCCTGGGGGCGCTTCGCACGCGCGTGATGATGCAGTTGCTTACCGAAAGCGTGTTGCTGTCTTTGGTTGGCGGCCTGCTGGGTTTGGGGCTGGCCTGGGTTGTCTTAAAGGTGTTGCTGGCGATCCATCCTTCCAGCATTCCCTCGGTGGATACGATCGGGATCGATGCGACCGTGCTGGCTTACACCGCCTTACTCTCTGCAGTGGTCGGGATTCTTTTTGGGATTGCACCCGCATTCGAAGCCTCCCGGGTCAACGTAAGCGAAGCACTGAAAGAGGGTTCGCGCGGGACCAGCTCCGGCTTCGGCAAACATCGGGTGGTGCTGGTGGTGACGGAGACCGCGCTGGCGTCGATTCTGCTGATTGGCGCTGGGTTGTCGCTGAAGAGTTTGTGGCGGGCGGAGAGTGTAGATCCGGGATTCAATCCAGGCGGCGAGCTAACGTTCCGGCTGTCCGCTCCGCCCCGATTCTCGGGCGAACAGATTCCTCTTTTTTACCAGCAAGTGTTGGAACGCCTCCGGGCATTGCCCGGCGTGCAATCGGTCGTGCTGGCCAGAAATCTTCCGATGAGTGGTTCGGACCCCTCGATGCCGATCGCAATAGAGGGGACACCACCACCGCCATCGCAGATTCCGATCGTGGCGCGGTTCCGCGCCGTAGGGCCCGATTACTTCCATGGCCTGCAGATCGCGATGCTGAGTGGCAGGGATTTCACCGAGCACGACACCGCGGACGCACCGCGAGTTGCCATCGTGAGCAAGAGTCTGGCCAAGCTCTATTGGCCGAAGGAAGACGCGCTTGGGAAGCGCTTGAAACCTGAGTTGACGAGCGGCCAGTGGTGCACCGTGATTGGCGTAGCGGCCGACGTTCGCCACTGGGCGGCCGACATCACCGACGTGGAACCGACCGCCTATTATCCCTACACGCAAGTTCCGCCTGCATTCCTCCCTTTGCTGGAAGGAAGCATGAGCTTCGCCGTACGTAGTGACAACAGCGTCGGACTACTGGGTTCGGTTCGAACTGCGGTCGCTGACATCGACAAAACCGTGCCGGTTTATGGCGTGAAAAGCATGGACGAGATGGTTTCGGATTCCGGCTCGCTGCGGCGCTTTGATATGTGGCTGATCGGAACGTTTGCGGCTTTGGCATTGACCCTGGCAGCGGTCGGCATCTATGGCGTCATGGCGTACTCGGTGTCGCAACGGACGCGGGAAATTGGAATTCGCATCGCCCTGGGCGCGCCCCGACAGAACGTCCTGCGCTTGATTCTGGGCCAGGGAGCAAAGTTGGCCGTGGCCGGAGTACTCATAGGTATCGTGGGAGCCTTCGCGTTGACGCGTCTGATGGAGAGCTTGTTGTTTGGGGTGAGTCCAAGAGACTTTGGAACATTCTCATTCGTACCCGCGATCGTCTTGGCCTTGATTCTGGTGGGTTGTTACATCCCGGCACGTCGCGCCACCAGACTGGATCCGGTAGTTGCGCTGCGGGAGGAGTAACTATTCAGCGGCAAGAATCTCAGGAACTGGTGGATCGCAAAATGATTCAGTTACGCGGCATAGAGAGAACCTACAAAACCGGCGCGGGAGTGACTTATGTTCTGCGCCGCATCAACCTCGATATTCGCGAGGGCGAGTTCGTCACGGTGATGGGTCCGTCGGGCTCGGGGAAGTCAACATTGCTCAGCATTGTGGGCATGCTGGATGACAGTTGGGCCGGAGAGTATTACTTCCTGGAGAACGCCGTCCACGAGCTCGACCGCAAGAAGCGTTCCGAGCTGAACCGGAAATATATTGGCTTCGTCTTCCAGAGCTATCACCTGCTCGACAACCTTACGGTCTACGAGAACCTGGACGTACCGCTCTCCTATCGCAACATAGGCCGTTCGCAGCGCGCCAGCATGGTAGCTGAGATTCTCGACCGCTTTCAGATTGTCGGCAAGAAAGATTTGTTTCCCAGCCAACTCTCCGGTGGGCAGCAGCAGTTGGTGGGAGTGGCGCGGGCGGTCGTCGGGAATCCCAAACTGATTCTTGCCGACGAGCCCACCGGCAATCTGCATTCCAGCCAGGCCAAGGAAATCATGGAGCTGTTCAGGAAGTTAAACGATCAGGGGACCACCATCATTCAAGTCACGCATTCGGAGGTGAACGCGTCCTACGGAAACCGGACGATTCAGTTATTTGACGGCTGGATCACGAGCGATCCGGCGAACCCACAAACCACCAGCCCGGCGGCAGCCGCCAGGTGAGAACATGGAAACGCTATTTCAGGACATGCGCTTCGGATTGCGCATGTTGCGCAAGAGCCCGGGATTCACGGTTGTGGCCGTGGTCGCTCTTGCCCTCTGTATTGCTAGCACGACGGCCATCTTCAGCGTAGTGGACGTGGTTTTGCTGCATCCGATGCCTTACCCGGACGCCAACCGGATTCTCCGCGTCAGCGAATCGCAGCGCAGCACCGGCCAAGGCGGAGACGCTTCATCCCCCGCCAACTACCTTGATTGGGCAGCGCAGAACCATGTTTTCGCGTACCTGGCCGCGTCGCGCGGCTGGCCGGTCAACCTCACGGGCGGAGATCGTCCCGAGCGCGTCCGGGGTGTCATGACGACGGCCAGTTTTTTCCCCGTGTTCGGGGTTCCCGCCATGCTAGGTCGGACTTTGCTGCCCGCGGACGAAACCGCGGGAAATGACCACGTGGTTGTACTTGGTTACGGACTGTGGAAACGCCGTTTCGGCTCTGATCGCGACCTCGTGGGCCGCGATATCACGGTGGATAGCGAGCCGTATACCGTGATTGGGGTCATGCCGCCCGGCTTTAATCCAGACGACTATGGCGAGCTCTGGCTGCCTTCACGCTGGGGTGTTCCGGCGCATCCTCTTTTGCCCAACCAAGATTCCCGCCCGGCTCGGGACAGGCATTATCTCGATGCCTGGGCCCGCCTCAAACCAGGGGTGACCCTGCAACAGGCCCAGCAAGAAATGGATGCCATCGCTTTTCGCTTGGAGAAGCAGTATCCGGACACCAACAACGATGCTGGGGTCAGCCTCGTCCGCCTGCAGGACTATGAGGTCGGTGACATCCGTCCCACGCTGCTGCTTCTGTTGGTGGCTGTAACCTTCGTATTGCTGATCGGATGTGCCAACGTGGCTAATCTTCTGCTGGCGCGCGCGACTACGCGGACCAGGGAAGTGTCGATTCGCGCCGCGTTAGGGGCAAGCCGTTTGCGCGTAGTTCGACAACTACTGACGGAAAGTATCTTGCTTGCTCTCATCGGAGGAGTTACCGGAATTTTGCTTGCCGCCTGGTGTGTGCCGGCCCTGTTGGCGATGAGTCCTCCCGATATTCGCGACTTCACGGCCATCGGAGTGAATCGTGATGTACTGGGTTTCAGCATTGTGGTCTCGGTGCTGAGCGGAGTTTTCTTCGGTCTGGCGCCCGCGCTCCAGGCCTCGCGCTGGAACTTGAATGATGCCCTGAAAGAAGGTGGACGCGGAACCACGGCTAGCCGAGGCAGAACCCGATCTGCGCTGGTGGTGGCTGAAGTTGGACTTTCTCTGATCCTTCTGGTCGGCTCCGGTCTCCTGGTGAAAAGCTTTGTGCGGCTGATGCAGGTTGATCCCGGCTTTGATTCCAGCCGTCTGCTGGTTTTCAACGTGGGCCTTCCAACCTCCAGCACTCCTTCGCAGCAGGATGACTTGTACCATCAGGTCGTGGAGCGGCTACAGGCGCTGCCCGGAGTTCAGTCGGCCGGGGCAGTGAGTCGGGTGCCGCTCGCGGGCGGCAACAGCGACCGCAGCTTCAAGGTTCCCGGCAGCGACAAAGAATACAACGCCGATATTCGCGTGAGTACCCCCACATATTTCCGGACCATGGGCATTCCGTTGCTCAAGGGCCGTGGCCTGTCCGAACAGGATGTGCATGGCCCGCTTCAAGTTGCCTTGGTGAATGAAGCGCTTACCCGAAATGTGTTTCCAGGGCAGGACCCGATCGGGAAATACATCCTGAACTTTGGCCTTGGAAACGACAGGTTGCAGATCGTCGGGGTGGTCGGAAATGTGCGCCATGAGGACCTGGAAACGGCGCCGCGCCCGGAGATTTACTTGCCGTTCGGGCAGGCGCACTGGCCCTCCGCGTTCATGGTGGTGCGCAGCAAAACCTCTGACCCTCTGGCGTTAAGTTCAGCGGCACAGGGTGCAGTCGCTAGCGTGAATAAAGACATCCCACTCGCCTACCTCCGTACCATGCAGGATATGGTCGCCCGCTCGGTCCTGCGGCACAAGTTCGCCATGTTGTTGCTTTCCATCTTTGCCGGACTGGCGATGCTGTTGGCCGCAATTGGACTCTACGGGGTGATGTCCTACACGGTTTCGCAACGCACCCACGAAATCGGAATTCGTATGGCCCTGGGCGCGCAAAGGGACGACGTGTTGAAACTCATCGTGGGGCAGGGAATGGGGCTGGCAGGCCTGGGGGTCGCCGTGGGGATCGCTGCTTCCTTGGCTTTGACTCGCCTGATGTCAACTTTGTTGTTCGGAGTCAGTGCCCGGGATCCCATCACCTTTGGCGCGCTGGCGGCGTTGCTGGCGGCACTAGCTTTGATCGCAAACTACGTTCCGGCGCGCAGAGCGGCCAAGGTCGATCCCATGGTCGCGCTGCGCAATGAGTGAGCCGGAACCGTGAATGGAGAGCTATGAACAGGAAAACGGCAATCGTGCTGCATAACAAGGGGCAAGGAAGGTTACGGTTTGCACTTAAACCTACACTTTCACTCGCGTTGATATCGCTGGCAGCAGGCGCCTCAGCGCAAAACTTAGTCAACTACTCGCACCCTGCGCCCCATTTTCCCAATCCTTTCGCGCCTTATTTGGCACGCGAGGTGCCGCCGCCGAGTTTTGGGAACACGGTTCGGATTGAGAGCCTTCTGAAGGATGGCAAGCTCAGATTGTCCTTGAGTGACGCGGTCGCGCTGGCGCTGGAAAACAACCTCGACCTGGCCATTGCGCGCTTCAATCTCTCCATCGCCGACACAGATATTCTTCGCGCCAGGTCCGGCGAGTCGGTACGAGGCGTGGATACTGGCTTAGTGCAAGGCACGCCCGGTGGAGGTATTGGCGGCTTTGGCAGCGGTGCGCCCGGAGCGGGTGCGGGAGGCACTTCGGGAGGCGCCGGTGGCGCCGGAACAGGTGCCTCGGGATTGGTGCAGTCGACCTTGGGTGTGGGCACTCCTATCGATCCGTTTGATCCCATCGTCAGCGGAGGTATGAATATTGACCACGCCACATTCCCGGAATCCAGCGAGGTCCTCTACGGAGTGAAATCTCTGAAACAGAACACCGGTATCGCCAACTTTAACTATACGCAGGGCTTCGCTTCGGGCACGCTGATGAGCCTGAACTTCAATAATGACCGCATCACCAACAACAGCCTGTTCAGCATCCTCTCCCCGGAGGTAGACAGCGGTTTTCGCCTCACTTTTCGCCAGCACCTGCTGGCGGGTTTCGGATTCGCCCCCAATACGCGCTTTATCCGCATTGCTCGCACCAATCGGGAGATCTCCGATGTTTCGTTCCGCGGCCAGGTGATCGCCACCGTGTCTCAAATCCAGAACATCTACTGGGACCTGGTGAACGCGTACGAAGACGTGAAGGTCAAAGAGCGCTCTCTGGAGTTGGCGGAAAAGACGCTTTCTGATGATCGTGAACAGGTGCGAATTGGGGCCATTGCTCCCATGGAAGTCATGAAAGCAGAAAGCCAGGAAGCGACTGCGAATCAGGATTTGCTGCTCTCCCAAAACGAACTGCAGCTGCAGGAATTGCTGATTAAGAATGCCGTCACGCGCGACTTGAGCGACCCGGTTCTGGCTTCGGCTTCGGTGATTCCCACCGACACCATGAGCATCCCGGAGAAGGAACCGGTTACACCGGTGCAGGACCTGATCGTAGATGCGCAAAATCATCGCCCGGAGCTGGCGGAAGCGCGCATGGACTTGAGCAATCGAGAGCTCAGCCGCAGGGCGGCAGCCAATGCCCTGAAGCCGCAGGTAGACCTGGTGGCATGGTACGGAAGTTACGGTCTGGCCGGGGTCGAAAACTCGGCTTACGCCGGGCCACCTACCCGTGCGGTTACACCCTCGGGTTACTCCAACGCCTTTAGCGATCTGTTCAGGAACAATTCTCCTGACTACGCCGTGGGCATTAACATAAGTATCCCGCTGCGAAACCGAGGCGCGCAGGCCGACCAGATTCGCTCTCAATTGGAATATCGCCAGGCGCAACTGCACCTGCAGCAGTTGCAGAATCAGATTGGGATCGAAGTGCGAAACGCGCAGTTTGCTCTTCTGCAGAACCGCTCAAGAGTGGATGCGGCGCGCAAAGCGCGCGACCTGGCCCAGCAAACCTTCGACGTCGAACAAAAGAAGAAGGCTTTGGGTGCCTCCACCAGCAACCTGGTACTGCAGACGGAACGGGATCTGGCCCAGGCTTCGTCCAATTTTGTGACGGCGATGTCTACCTACGAAAAGTCACGGGTCGAACTCGATCGGGCCACGGGCCTGACCCTCGATCACACCGGCATACAAATTGAAGACGCCGAACGCGGCACGGTGCAGCAATTGCCCCACTTCTCCGGAGTTGCTCCACGCGCAGAAATCACAGGCGAGGAATCGAGGAACCAACAAAATTGACCCCCGTCACGAATACCAGCCCGGAAAAGGATAAAATTCATTCGCGCTCCACCGCTATGTCGGCTGGCTCCCACACTCCGGCGCGATTGCTGATTGCTGACGACCAGCGCGATGTGCTGGAAGCCCTGCGCCTCCTGCTCAAGCCAGAGGGACTTGTGGTGGAAACTGCCGCTTCGCCCGCTGCGGTGCTCGACTCCCTGGCATCGCGGGAGTTCGACGCGGTGTTGATCGATCTCAACTACGCGCGCGATACCACCTCCGGACAGGAGGGTCTCGACCTGCTTTCACGGATTCAGGCGATTGACAGCACCTTGCCCGTGATCGTAATGACGGCATGGGGCAGTGTGGATCTGGCGGTCGAAGCCATGCGGCGAGGGGCTCGCGACTTCATCCAGAAACCCTGGGAAAACGCCCGCCTGCTCGCCGTATTACGCACTCAGCTCGAGCTGGGAGGCGCGCTGCGGCGCAGTCAGCGGCTGGAGGCGGAAAACCGCCTGCTGCGCGCCGAGGGACTGCCCAAATTCATCGCCAATGCCGACACCATGCAACCTGTGCTGCGCCTGATCGGCAGTGTGGGGCCTTCGGACGCGAATGTGCTCATTACCGGAGAGCACGGCAGCGGTAAGGAAGTGGCAGCGCGAACTCTGCACGCGCTCTCCAATCGCGCCTCCCGGCCCATGGTTGCGGTGAACACCGGAGGCTTGCCGGAGGGGATTTTTGAGAGCGAGCTGTTTGGCCACGTCAAAGGAGCTTTTACCGATGCCAAGACGGACCGCATCGGCCGCTTCGAACTGGCACACGGTGGCACTCTGTTTCTGGACGAAATCGCAAATATTCCACTCTCCCAGCAAGCCAAGCTGCTGCGTGTTCTGGAGAGCGGAGAGATGGAGCGGGTGGGGTCTTCGCAGACCCGGCACGTCGATGTCAGGATCATTTCCGCCACCAATGCGGACCTCAACCAGGAGGTGTCGGCCGGCCGCTTCCGGCAGGATCTTCTCTTTCGTCTGAATACCGTCGAGATTCAACTGCCGCCTTTGCGGGAACGCCGTCAGGACATTCCGCTGCTTGCCATGTATTTTCTCAGCCGCTACGCACAGCGCTACCGCAAGCTCTCCAAGAGCTTCGATCCGGCTGCCATGCAGGCCATGTTGGAGTATGCTTGGCCAGGAAATGTCCGGGAATTGGACCATGCGGTCGAGCGCGCAGTATTGTTGTCCACCGGGGAGGCGGTGCGGGTCAGCGACCTGAGTTTGAAGGCTCCGCGCGAAAGCCCGCAGCGATTGGAAGAGCTGAGCCTGGAAGAAGTCGAATCCCTCTTGATCCGCAAAGCCGTCGACCGTTATGGTGGCAATATCAGCCAGGCCGCTGAGGCCCTGGGCTTGAGCCGCAGCGCACTCTACCGGCGTCTGCAGAAATATGGAATCGGAAGCAGTTAACGATCCTCGCCGCCCGGCGGCTGCGGTTTCACCCGTGCCGCCCCCACGAACTCATTTCCGCCCGAAACCCAAGCGGCGCTTGAACCACGAGAACCGAATTCTGCTGCTGGCGCTGGGGTCCGGCGCCGCGGGCGTGGTGCTCTCCCTCGTTCTGCTGTGGACCGGCGACCACGATCCCGGCACGCGTTGGACTCTTGCTTTCCTGGTAATCATGCTTTGGCTAGGCTTCGCCTTCAGCTTGCGGTCGGCCGTAGTCCGTCCACTGCAGACTCTCTCCAATATGCAGTCCGCGCTGCGGGAGGGGGATTTTTCCTTCCGAGTTCGTGGTGCGAAGGCCGGGGACGCCTTGGGCGAACTCATGCTCGAGGTAAACACTCTCTCGGAAATGTTGCGCGAGCAGCGCTTGGGCGCGATCGAGGCTGGCGCGCTGCTTACCACGGTGATGACGGAGATCGACGTTGCCATATTCGCCTTCGACGGCGAGCGCAGAGTACGGCTGGTGAATCGCGCGGGCGAACGAATCATGGCACAGAATTCCGAGCGCCTGTTGGGCAAAAGCGCGGAGGAGTTGGGCCTGCTCGAATGCTTGGAAGGCGAATCGGCGCGCACGCTGGAAATGACTTTTCCGGGCCAATCGGGACGATGGGGTTTCCGCCGCTCGGTGTTCCGGCAAGGAGGCAAGCCCCATTACCTGGTCGTGCTCGCCGACTTGAGCCGCGCCTTGCGGGAAGAAGAGCGGCAGGCATGGCAGCGCCTGGTTCGTGTTCTCGGCCACGAGCTGAACAATTCGCTGGCTCCGATTTGCTCCATTTCGGCAAGCCTGGAAGACATCATGAAGCTCGAAGCCCGCGCTGCCGATTGGGAGGATGATCTGCGTCGCGGGCTCCGGGTCATCGCTGACCGTTCCGACGCACTGAGCCGCTTCATGCGCGATTATTCCCGGCTTGCCCGCCTGCCTAAGCCGCAGCTTCGACCCATGGATCTGAATACGTTAGTCCGAACGGCCGCCGGCCTGGAGACGCGCACCACCGTAGAGGTGGAACCGGGGCCGGCCATTACCCTGAATGTCGATCCCGATCAACTGCAGCAGGCCCTCATCAACTTGATCCGTAACGGCGTCGATGCGTCTCTCGACACAGGTGGTAAAGTCCAAGTGAGCTGGACAAAGAACGGAAGCTGGCTTCACTTGTATGTGCGCGATGAAGGTCCGGGCATCGCCAATCCTGCCAACTTGTTTGTCCCTTTTTTTACCACCAAGCCGGGCGGATCGGGGATCGGGCTGGCTCTCAGCCGGCAAGTCGCCGAAGCCCATGGCGGAAGCCTGACGCTTAGGAACCGTGCACCCGCAAAAGGCTGCGAAGCGCTCATTCAACTGCCGCTGGGGAACTAAAGCACCACAAATATTCCCTGGGTTACAATGTGTCTCCCCATTTCTTAAATTTCCCGAATCGTAAATCGGAGGCGAAATGAAGCAGCTGGTGGTGTGGGCAATCGTATGTTTCGCGTTTGCTGGGACGTGCTGGGCACAAGACCCCGTGATGCAAGATGCCGATCGCATGTTTCTTCCGCATGACATGCTTTGGGGCTATGCGCAATTTGATCTGGCTCCTCCGCACAACGAAATCGATCCTAACTTGTGCGCCGCCAATGCTGGCGCCTACG
>Ga0187778_10002361_pt1 | contig 12892 bp, 7 predicted proteins | sample 1015_Q2_SP5_20_M_FD_132418 | JGI IMG/M metagenome (GOLD analysis project Ga0187778, IMG submission 132418) | Tropical peat soil microbial communities from peatlands in Department of Meta, Colombia - 1015_Q2_SP5_20_MG | ecosystem: Environmental > Terrestrial > Soil > Wetlands > Peat | place... | reverse complement strand
GGAGCGCGACGAAGAGCGCCTCGCGTATTACATGGGCTGGGAGACTGCCAACATTCACCTCGGCAGCCGCAACGCTATCCCCGAGGTCAGGCGCGATCTGGCCCGTCGGAAGGGCCGTTGGCTGCATAAAGCCGCCAAGGCCATGTCAAAGGTCACGCTCGACGACTGGAAACTCTGGCACCGCACGTGGGCGCGGTCCCGCAGGTAAAGAGCGCGCCCTACGCTTGTGCCCTTTTCACAACACAAACCACCTCTCCCCAATTGCTGCGGCGCGAACGTGTACAAATTCTCTAGGACGAACAGACCTTGAACGAAGACTGTCCCACCGGTCAGTAGATTCAGCTCTTTCGAATCCGTAGGGTAAGGATTAAGGGCTGAGGCGAACTCCAGCGGCGGGTTTGCTTGACCTTTCTCCCAGCGCTTCCGGTTTCTTCGAGTGGCGTCTCGCCGCATGGCAAAACGTACGTGCCTCCCGGGGGGAGTTCCTCAGTCGAATTGAGGTGGAACCATGATGGATACGGAAGCCTTCCGGGAGTTCAAAACCGGCCTTTCCTTCCTGCGCGACAGTTATAGCACCAAAGCCCTCGAACACATCCAGCGTGCCGTGGATCTCGAAAAGAACAATCCGTATTACATGTCCTATTTGGGCGTGGCACTGGCCCGCACCCACCAGAAGTGGGCCGACGCCGAGAGACTTTGCGACACCGCCGTGCGCATGAAGCGCAATCAGGCTCAGCTCTACCTCAATCTCGCCGAAGTGTATATGGCTTCCGGCCGGAAGGAAGACGCCCGAGAGGCCCTCGTTGCCGGCATGAAGTACGCTCGCCGCGACATCCGGCTGAATATCGCCATGGCCAAGCTCACCACGCGGCGCTGCCCGATTTTCTCATTCCTGGAAAGAAAACATCCGCTGAACCGGCATTTTGGGATGTTGCGGCACAAGACGCTGCAGGCCTTTGGCCGCGGCTGATTCGATTTTCCCCAACCCCCCAAACGCAAGAAGGGCGGGTGGCCAAAAGCCATCCGCCCTTTTTGTTTGAATCTGTGGTCGCGCCTATCCGGCGGGTTACTTGGGTTGCATCGGATGGCCGAAACTGTATCCGCCTTGCAGCCCGATCTCCATCAAGATCTTGAAGCCGACCCCGTACAGCCCGTTCGGCTGGGGCTCGCGCCGCACAACTTCTGCCAGGTACTCCCGGGTCATAGCCGCAGGCTCCTTCGAATAGGGCATGGACACAAACAGCCGCATCCCCACTTCGTAGCCTTTTTCGCTCGATTGAAAATAAACTCCCGTCCGCGAAACGCTCATGGTCCCGCGGATATCGTCAAATGGCTCATGCTCCGGATCCGAAGGCCGGATGCGCATGAGCTGCGTGAATTTGCAGCGGCGGCTGCCGCGGCGCTCCGTATGCCACGGGCGCGCAGGCTTGCCGCCAATCGATGAATTTGTTTTTGACATGAAGTCGTGCCGGGCCGACATACCTTTCACCTTTCCCCCATTCAGTCCTTACCTCGAGGAAAGGATAAGAGCCCTCTTTCCTTAAACCCATAGCAACGACGTACCCGGAAAAAGGTAGCCCTGTGGTCCAGTATCGTAGTACGAAAGTACCGGTCCAGCAATCGCGCCGAATGTGGGAGTTGTCCTCGGTAAGGGACTTGCTCGGCGTCATGGCTACTGGCAACGCCGCCTATGCCGGCGGTGAGAGCCCTGCCCCTTCGGGAAGGACCGGTGCCGTCCGCATCCGTTCTGGAGTCGAGCGGCAACAGGATCGCTTGCGAGTTCGCGGAATCGGTGTATAATCCCTGCCGGACCGGAAGAGAGAGAATACCCTTATTTAAAACCATTTAATTAAAGCCAATCCCCGCGGCGAGGAGGATACCATGATGTCTTTGCGATTCCCCTTTCCGATTCGTTTCCAGCTCATTTTGTTTGCATTCTGCGCCGCCATTGGAGTCGCCTGTGCGCCCATGGCACGAACGGCGGAAACTGCCTACGTGCGGGTCAACCAGGCCGGCTACGAAGCGGGCGGCAATGAGCGCGCGTATCTGATGTCCACGACGGCCGAAACCGGGGCAACTTTCCAGGTGATCAACTCGAAGAACGCGACCGCTTACTCGGGCAAGATTGGCGCGCTGATGGGAACATGGAGCCACAGCAAGTCCGTGAGCTACAACGTGTATGCCCTGGATTTCAGCGTGCCGGGAGGCGATACCTACAGGATTGCGGTGTCGGGACTCGTGCCGGCGACATCGCCGGAGTTTGCAGTGGATTGCCCGGAAAAATTGTATTCGGGATTATTGCTGAACACTCTGTTCTTTTACGAAACCGAGCGCGACGGAAAGAATTTTGTGGCTAACTCGTTGCGAACAGCGCCCGGGCACCTGAGAGACGCTAATGCGCACGTATTCGATACGCCACCGCTGGATGCCAACGATTTCATCGACAACGTGCCGCCCGTTCCGCCGCTGGTGTCGGGCGGGGTGCCGAATATCGATGCTTCCGGAGGCTGGTGGGACGCGGGAGACTATGTGAAGTATGTCGAAACCACAAGCTACGCCCTCGCCCTGATGCAGATCGGGGTGCGCGATTTCCCGAATCAGATGGGAGCTTACGCTCCCGTCAATCCGCCGGCACCCCCCGTCTCTGTTTCCTATGCGGGGAATAGCGGCGCGGGAGCCCCTGTGTCCACTGATTTCACCGCGGAAGCGCAGTTCGGGCTCGACTGGCTGTTGAAAATGTGGGACGACAACACAAAGACCCTCTACTACCAGGTCGATAATTCCCAGGACTGGGATTATTACGGCGAGGGCAGCCCAAGTTCCGCCGCAGGGAACTGCGGCGGCACATATTCCTCTCCGTATTGTCTGATCACGGAGTATGACATCTGGACCCTGCCGCAAGCCGCCGACAATTACGAGCAAGCGGGCGACCCGGAGGCGTGTGATCCGCTCACGACGTATTACATTTGCCATCGTCCCGTTTTTTTCGCAGCACCCGCCGGGTCAAAGATCAGTCCTAATCTTGCGGGCCGTTTGGCCGCCGACTTCGCGCTCTGCTATCAGCTCAATCACTCGACGAACCCTGCCCGCGCCAATCAATGTCTCAAAGATGCCGAGGACATTTTCGCCCTCGCGGACACTTCTTTTTCTGATCCCGCTCCCACCGTGGATGCCGGATCTTGCAGCAATTGCCTGGTAACGGCGGTGCCGTTTGACGGTTATCCCGAAAACGTGTGGGACGACGATATGGAGCTCGGGGCAACTGAACTCTATTTCGCGCTCGAAACCGCTGGAGGGCCGCAGAATCTGCCTGCCGGCCTGCCTTACACAAATCCGATGCATTATTTGAAGCAGGCAGCACAGTTCGCGAACAATTACATAATGAACGTCTACCAGCAGGGATTTACCGATACGCTCAATCTGTACGACGTGAGCGGCCTGGCGCACTTCGAATTGTATCGGGCGTTGCAGATGGCGAACGATCCGCAGGACCTAGCCGTGACGCGAGCGAGTATCCGTCAACAGCTCCTGCAGCAAGTGGCCGATGCGATCACGCAGGCGGGCACGGATCCCTGGGGTTTTGGCGACCAATGGAGCGCAGGTGATACGACCTCTCACGGCGCGGGCCTCTCGGTGATGGCCAGCGAGGCCTACTACCTGACGCAAGCCAAGTCCTATGACACGTACTCACAGCGTTGGCTTGGGAATATTCTCGGAGCGAATGCATGGGGTTCGTCGTTCATCGTCGGGGACGGCAGCACCTTCCCGAACTGCATTCAGCATCAAGTTGCCAATCTGGTTGGCGCGCTCGACGGTACATCGGGCGGCGTGCCGGTGCTCTGGGGCGCGGCTACCGAGGGCCCTGCGAGTTATACAACCTCCGGGGTGGTGGATGGCATGAACCTGTGCCCGGCGAACGGCGCCGATCCCTTCAAGAAATTCAATGGGAATCCCGGTGCGTACGACGCCTCGCAGACCGCCCTCTATCAGGACAACATGCAGTCCTATAGCACGACGGAACCGGCGATCGACCTTACCGCAACATCGTTCCTGATGTGGTCGTGGAGGATGGCTCGGAGGACGAGTTTCTAAGGGGGAAGGAAGTGCCAATTTGCGTAGGACTCAGCTATAGACGAGCGGCAGATAGAACACCTTAGTTGAGAATCTCGAGGATAGCGGGCCATTGCTTTGGTCTCGCGAGTTACAAGCATCGATTCACGAATGTCGAACCCCTGGCGAGAGATGACTTTGCGCCACCTCCCATGCGATCCTCTTGTCTAATCTTTTTCCGGAAAAGACGCCTGTGCCCAAAAAATTCAAGGATTTGACCGAACGAGAGATTCTCGCCTTAGCCATCACCAGCGAGGAAGAAGACGGGCGCATCTACGGTGAATTTGCCGACGCCCTGCGCGAGTCCTATCCCGCCACCGCGGAGATGTTTGAGGAGATCCGCGGGGAAGAGGCCGTTCACCGCGACCGCCTGCTGGCCATGTTCCGGCAGCGTTTCGGTGAACACATTCCTCCGATCCGATCCGCCGCGAAGACGTGCGCGGTTTCCTGCAACGCCGGCCGGTCTGGATGATGCGGCCGCTGGGGGTGAAGGTTGCGCGGCGGCAGGCCGAGATCATGGAAATGGAAGCGAGCCGTTTCTACTCGCGCGCGGCAAGCCGCACCACCGACGCTTCCTTGCGCGAACTGCTGAACATGCTCGCCGATGAAGAACGGAAGCACACGCGTGCCGCCGGCGAGTACGAGGAAAAGCACCTGACCGAACAGGCCAAGGAGATGGAAGAGCAATCGCGCCATCGCCTGTTTGTGCTGCAATTTGTCCAGCCAGGCTTGGCCGGCTTGATGGACGGCTCCGTTTCGACGCTTGCTCCGCTCTTCGCCGCCGCTTTTGCTACGCAAAAAAGCTGGGACGCGTTCCTGGTCGGCATGGCCGCAAGCATTGGGGCGGGCATTTCCATGGGCTTCACGGAATCGCTGTCCGACGATGGTTCGCTGACCGGCCGTGGCTCGCCATGGATTCGCGGTGCCGTCACGGGGCTAATGACCACCGCTGGCGGTTTGGGGCACACACTTCCCTACTTGATTCCCGATTTTCGTGTGGCTACGCTGATCGCCGTGATCGTGGTGGCCATCGAACTTGGCTCAATCAGTTACATCCGCCACCGCTACATGGATACTCCGTTCTTACAGGCAGCATTCCAGGTGATTGTCGGCGGCGTCCTGGTGTTCCTCACCGGCTGGCTTATTGGTAGCTCGTAGAGACCTTTTGAAGACCGGATCGCTGAGAGGAAAGCCAGCGCTACATAGATAGCCTCACCTCAAAAAATCTAATCGGTATGGGCTGGCGCGTGTGTACGAGGAGCATGCCCAAGAAACGTACGCCGCAGGAAGGACTGCAGGCGATCCATGTAGATGTAGACGACTGGCGTGGTGAAGAGCGTGAGCATCTGGCTCAGGATGAGCCCGCCAACGATGGTGATGCCGAGCGGGCGCCGCAGTTCCGAGCCCACGCCGGTGCCCAACGCCAACGGCAGGGCGCCCAGGAGCGCCGCCATCGTAGTCATCATGATGGGCCGGAAACGCAACAGGCACGCTTTATAGATGGCCTGCTCCGGCGTCCTTTGTTCCTCGCGTTCCGTCTGCACGGCGAAGTCGATCATCAAAATCGCATTTTTCTTTACGATGCCGATCAGAAGAATAATCCCGATCAACGCGATGATGCTCAGATCCATGTGGCCAAACTGCAGAGCGAGCAGCGCTCCGATGCCCGCCGATGGGATGGTTGAGAGAATCGTGATCGGGTGGATGTAACTTTCGTACAAGATGCCGAGAACGATGTACACCGCCGCCAGCGCGGTCAAAATCAGAACAATCTGGTTCGACAGTGAATCCTGGAATGCCTGCGCCGTTCCCTGAAACATTGCGTGGACGGTGTTGGGAACGCCCAATTGGTAGCGCGCCTGTTCAATGTGCTGCACCGCCGGACCCAGCGACGCGCCAGGAGCGAGATTGAAAGAAATGGTGATGGCCGGGAAGATGCCCTGGTGATTCACGGACAGCGCAGTATTGGAATGCTCGTAGCGTGAGAAGGTGCTCAACGGAACAAGTTTTCCAGTGTTTGAGGGCACGTAAATGTACTTCAAGGCGTTGGGATTTTGCTGAAACTCCGGGGCCACTTCCATGACGACATGGTATTGGTTGAGGCCCTTATAGATGTTGGAAACCTGTCGCTGTCCAAAGGAATCGCCGAGAGCGTTGTCAATATCCTGCATGGAAACCCCTAAGCGCCCGGCGGTATCGCGATCAACGTGGAGATAGGATTGCAAGCCCTTGTTCTGCTGGTCGGAGTTGACGTCGCGGAGTTCCGGAATCTGACGCATGCGCTCCATCAAGATAGGCGTCCAGTGATAGAGGTCGTCCAAGTTGTCGGCCTGCAGCGTGTATTGATACTGAGCGGCGCTAAACCGGCCTCCGACGGTAACGTCCTGAGCAGATTGCATAAAGAGCGCCGCGCCGGGAATGTTGGCCGTTTTCTCCCGCAGCCGTGCGATGACCAGGTCGGAATTAATCTTGCGTTCGTCCAGCGGCTTGAGCTGAGCAAACATGCGTGCGGTGCTGGTGCCGTTGCCGCCGCCGGTAAACGACGTTGCCGTTTCGACGGCTGGATCTTCCATGATGATCTTCTGGAATGCGCGCATCTTCCGGGCCATTTCGGCGAAGGACGTATCCTGGTCCGCCTGAATGGTGCCCCAGATGCGGCCTGTGTCCTGCTGTGGGAAAAAGCCCTTGTTCACGTGCTTGAACATGTAGACGCTCAGGCCGGCGGTGCCGATGGTCAAGCACAAGATGAGAAACTGGTGACGGAGAACCCAGCAAAGGGTGTGATCGTAGCCCCGCAGCATCCCGTTGAAACCGCCTTCGGAAAGCCGGTAGAAGAAGCCGTGTTTCTTCTTGTGATCGTGTTTCAGGAACCGGGCGCACATCATGGGAGTGGTCGTCAGCGATACGAACAAAGAGATTATGATCGCGACGCTCAGAGTGACCGCGAATTCGCGGAACAGTCGGCCCACGAGGCCGCTCATCATCAAGATGGGGATGAACACGGCGATGAGTGAAGCGCTCATCGAAAGCACGGTAAAGCCGATTTCGCTCGCGCCTTTCATGGCCGCCGCAAAGGTCGGCATGCCGTTTTCCATGTGCCGGGCGATGTTTTCGATTACGACGATTGCGTCGTCCACCACGAAGCCGGTGGAGATGGTCAGCGCCATCAAGGACAAGTTGTCCAGGGAATAGCCGCAGAGATACATCACTCCAAAGGTGCCAATGAGCGAAAGGGGAACCGCCACGCTGGGAATCACCGTGGCCCAGTAGTTCCGGAGAAATGCAAAGACAACGAGCACAACGAGGCAGATGGAAATGGTCAGAGTGCGCTCCACGTCGTGAACCGAAGCGCGAATGACGACAGTGCGGTCAATGATGACATTCAGATTCAACGCCGGGGAAATGGAGGCGCGCAGCCAGGGTAAGGTGGCCTTCACACGGTCCGCAGTTTCGATCACATTGGCTCCCGGCTGCCGGAAGATCCCGATAATCACGCCCGGTCTTCCACCGGTCAGACCGAGGTTGCGAATGTCTTCAACCGAATCCGAGACTCGCGCGATATCCGCCAGGCGAACGGGAGCGCCAGCATGGCCTGCGACAATCAGCGGTTCGTATTCACGCGCTTTAAACAACTGGTCGGAATCGGATACGTTCCAGGTCCGATTTTGGTTCGACAGCGAGCCTTTGGCTTGGTTTGAATTGGCCGACTGCAAGGCCTTGCGCACGGTCTCGAGGCTGATGCCATAACTGTTCAACTGCTGTGGGTTCACCTCGACGCGCACCGCGGGACTTGAGGCCCCCCACGTAAACACCTGCCCCACGCCTTCCACCTGCGCGATCTTTTGCGCGAGAATCGAGTCCGCCGAGTCATAAATCTGGTCTATGGGAACCGTTTCAGAAGTCAACGAGAGGAGGATGACGGGAGAGTCGGCCGAATTGATTTTGCGATAGGACGGCTGCGAGGGCAGGTCCGCAGGAAGTTGGCTCCGCGCCGCGTTGATGGCCGCTTCCACGTCGCGCGCGGCGGCGTTAATGTCGCGGTTCAAATCGAACTGCAGAGAAATTCCGGTACTGCCTAGGCTCGAGCTGGAGGTCATTTGCGTCACGCCGGAGATGCGGCCGAACTGCCGCTCCAGCGGCGTGGCGACCGAAGACGCCATGGTTTCGGGGCTGGCGCCCGGCAAGCTGGCGCCGACGCCGATGGTGGGCAGATCCACCTGGGGTAACGGAGCCACGGGCAGAAATCGAAACGCAATGACGCCTGACAACAGGATCGCAATCGTTATCAGGGACGTGGCCACGGGCCTGCGGATGAACGGAGCGGAGAAATTGGACTGAAAATTCATGCCTAATGCCGTCCCAACCTATTCAATCACAACCCTTAAGCGCCTACCCAGGGGAGCCCGCCGTGAACCATCCCAACAACCGTTTGCCGAACCAAGTTGGGACGGCACTAATCTCCGGTCGCAGGTTCCTCAGCAGGATTGGTGATCCCCAGATTCAAGCGCCGCGCCAGCCACTCAAACGCAAGATAAACCACGGGCGTCGTGTACAACGTGAGAAGCTGACTCAAAACCAATCCGCCAACAATCGTTATGCCGAGGGGACGCCGGAGTTCCGAGCCGACGCCCTGTCCGAGAGCGAGCGGAAGCCCGCCGAGGAGCGCCGCCATCGTCGTCATCATGATGGGGCGGAATCGTAGCAAGCAGGCCTCGTAGATCGCGTCGAGAGAAGACTTCCCTTCCTTCCGTTCTGCTTCCAATGCAAAGTCAATCATCATGATGGCGTTCTTCTTGACAATGCCGATCAACAGGATGATTCCGATCAGCGAGATGATGCTGAATTCCGTGCGGCATAGCAGCAGCGCCAGAATTGCTCCCACTCCCGCCGAGGGCAGCGTCGAGAGGATGGTGATCGGGTGGATGTAGCTTTCGTAGAGAATGCCCAGCACGATGTACACGGTGACGATGGCTGCCAGAATGAGGAGCGGCTCATTTGAGATGGAGCGCAAAAATGCCGCCGCGGTTCCCTGGAACGTCGCCTGGATGCTTGCCGGCAGTCCGATGTCCTGTTTTGCTTTTTCAATGGCGTTTGTCGCCTCGCCGAGGGACCCGCCGGGCGCCAGGTTGAATGAAATCGTGACCACAGGAAACTGGCCCTGATGGTTGATTGCAAGCGGCGTGGCTCCTGGCTCGAAGCGTGTGAAGGCGCTGAGGGGAACTTGCTGGCCGGTCATGGAGCGAACGTAGATATTCTTCAGCGCGTCTGGGTCTTGCTGGAATTTCGGATCGACCTCCATAACCACGTGATACTGATTGAGCTGAGTAAAGATGGTCGAGACCTGTCGCTGGCCGAAGGCGTCGTAGAGCGTGTTATCAATGTCGGCGGGGAAGATTCCCAAGCGCGACGCGGTGTCCCGGTCAATTGTCAGAGTGGCCAGGAGACCGTCGTTTAGCTGGTCCGTAGCTACATCGCGCAATTCGGGAAGGGTTCTCAACTTAGCGACGAATCTGGGAACCCAGCGGGCCAATTCCTTTGGGTCAACGTCTTCCAACGAGTATTGGAATTGGGTGCGGGAGACGCGGTCTTCGACCGTCAAATCCTGGACCGGCTGCATGTACAACGTGATGCCATCAACTTTTGCGAGATCCGGTTGCAGGCGGCGAATCACGTCGGATGCGCTGATTTTTCGTTGGTTTAGGGGCTTCAGGTTGATTTGAATGCGACCGCTGTTGATCGTGGTGTTGGTGCCGTCAATGCCGATGAACGAGGACAGGCTCTCGACGGCGGGATTGCGCAGGATGACGTCGGCGAGAGCCTGCTGCCGTCGCGCCATGGCCAGGAACGAGACATTCTGCGGGGCTTCGGAAACGCCCAGGATCACGCCGGTATCCTGCACCGGGAAGAATCCCTTGGGGACGTAGATGTAGAGAAGAATCGTGCCCACTAGGGTTCCGATGGTCACAAGCAGCGTCGTGGTGCGGAAGCGTAGGACCACTTGCAGTGTGCGGCCGTAAAACGCAATCACATCGTTGAAGACTTTTTCCGATTTGCGATAGAACCACGTCTGTTCATTTTCCGGCTGGTGCTTCAGGAGCTTGGCGCACATCATCGGAGTGAGGGAGAGTGAAACGCCGGCGGATACGAGGATGGTCACAGCTAGCGTGACTGCAAACTCGCGGAAGAGCCGGCCGACGATGTCGCCCATGAAAAGTAAGGGAATCAAGACCGCGATGAGGGAAACGGTCAGCGAGACGATGGTGAAGCCAATCTGCTCGGAGCCCTTCAATGCCGCCTGCAAGGGCGAATCGCCCTGCTCGATGTAACGGCTGATGTTTTCAATCATCACGATGGCGTCGTCCACGACAAAGCCCGTCGAAATCGTCAGGGCCATCAGTGAGAGGTTGTTCAGCGAATAGCCCAGCAGATACATGACTCCAAACGTGCCAACAATGGAGAGCGGCACGGCGAAGCTGGGAATGATCGTGGCGCGGACGCTTCGCAGAAACAGGAAGATCACCATAACCACAAGCGCGATAGTGAGCATCAACGTGAACTGCACGTCAGCCACGGAAGCACGAATAGTAGTGGTGCGGTCGGTGAGGATTTTCACGTGGACGGACGCTGGCAACGCCGCTTGCAACTGCGGAAGGATGCGCTTGATGCGATCCACGACACTGATAATGTTTGCGCCGGGCTGCCGCTGGATGTTCAGGATGACAGCCGGCTGGCTATCAGCCCAGGCGGCCTGCTTGACGTTTTCGGCGGCATCCACTGCCACGGCCACATCTGAGAGCCTCACCGGAGCCCCGTTGCGGTAAGCGACAATGATGGGCTTGTAGCCTTCACTCGACAGCAGTTGGTCATTTGCGCCGATAGTGAACGCCTGATGTTGGCCATCAAACGTGCCCTTCGCCTGGTCTACGTTCGCGTTCGCCAGCGCAGTCCGCAAATCCTCCAGGCTCAGGCCGTAAGAGGCAAGAGCAGTAGGGTTCGCCTGGACGCGCACGGCGGGCCGCTGTCCACCACTGATGCTCACGAGTCCGACGCCAGTGAGCTGGGAAATCTTCTGGGCAAGCGTGGTGTCGGCGAGATCCTCCACTTTCTCAAGCGGCAGCGTATCCGAGCCCAGGGCAAGCGTCAGAATGGGCGCGTCCGCGGGGTTGATTTTGCTGTAGATGGGAGGATTTGGCAGATCTCTCGGCAGCAGGTTCGATGCGCTGTTGATTTCAGCCTGAACTTCCTGCTCGGCGACATCAATGTTGAGGTCGAGATTAAATTGCAGCGTGATCACCGAGCAGCCGAAGGAGCTCGTTGACGTCATCTGCAGTAGCCCGGGAATTTGCCCAAAGTTCCGTTCGAGTGGAGCGGTCACGGACGAGGCCATCACGTCCGGGCTGCCCCCGGGATAGAAGGTTGTGACTTGAATGGTGGGGTAATCCACCTGTGGCAGCGCCGATACCGGCAATTGCCGGTAGGCCACAAAGCCTACGAGCAACACTCCGACCATGAGGAGCGTTGTGGCTACCGGCCGCAGAATGAACGGCCGCGACGGATTCATCGAGCGGGTCCCCCCGTAGGCGCGCCGGGGGTAGAACCATCAGGCAGGAAGGAGCTTCGCACGCCCCCGCCGCCGCCCACATGCTGGGAGCTCGGGTCCACTTTGCTGCCATCGCGCAATTTGTCCTGGCCGTCAATGACCACAACGTCGCCTTCGCCGAGTCCGGACAAAATCCCTGAAGTGTTCCCGGTCGTTTCCGCGATAACAATGGATTTCACTTTGACGATATTGTCTTTGTCCACGGCAAAGACATAAGTACCTTGCGGCCCGCGCAGCACGGCCGTCGCGGGCACGAGGACGAGATTTTTCTTGGTGTCCACCAGCAAATGCACATTCACAAATTGGTTCGGAAACAATTCATCCTTGGCATTGGCAAACACGGCTTTGAGCTTGTAGGTGCCGGTGGAGGTATCAATCTGGTTGTCAATAGTGAGCAATTTGCCCGTGGCAATTTTGTCTGAATTGTCGCGGTCATAGGCTTCCACCGCCAACGGTCTACCGGAGCGCATCTGGGCCATCACCATGGGAAGTTGATCCTGAGGAAGCGTGAAGATGACAGAGATGGGCTGCAACTGCGTGATGACCAGCAAGCCATTGGTGTCGGTTGCGTGCACGATGTTGCCCATATCCACCAACCGGAGCCCCACGCGCCCGCTAATCGGCGCGTTGATGTGGGAGTAGGCGATCTGCAGCTTGGCGTTGTCAATCTGCGCCTGATCAGCCTGCATGGCTCCTTGGAACTGGCCTACTTGCGCCTGTTGCGTGTCCAGTTGTTGCTTCGCAATGACGCCTTCCTTGAAAAGCAACTGGTAGCGTTCGTAGTCGATCTGTACGTCCTTCAATTGAGCTTGATCCTTGGCAAGCTGCCCTTGGGCCTGTTCAAGCTGCACTTGAAACGGCCGCGGGTCGATCTCGATGAGCGAGTCGCCCTCTTTGACGTACTGCCCTTCCGTGAAATTGATCTTCACAATCTGGCCGTCAACCCGGCTGCGCACCGCAACGGTATTAAACGCGGTCACGGTGCCCAGGCCATTCAAGTAGACCGGAAGCTCGCCTTTGTGGGCGGTCGCGACCACGACGGGGACAGTGAAGTTCCCAGGTTGCCCGCCCATCCCGGTGCTGCTCGCTGCGGGTCCACTTGCTCCCGCCGCGTTACTGGATTGGGCTCCCCGGGAGCGGAAGTACCACCCGCCGGCGAGAGCAATGCCTGCGATAACCAGC
>Ga0187778_10002360_pt1 | contig 12893 bp, 15 predicted proteins | sample 1015_Q2_SP5_20_M_FD_132418 | JGI IMG/M metagenome (GOLD analysis project Ga0187778, IMG submission 132418) | Tropical peat soil microbial communities from peatlands in Department of Meta, Colombia - 1015_Q2_SP5_20_MG | ecosystem: Environmental > Terrestrial > Soil > Wetlands > Peat | place... | reverse complement strand
TCTCCTTGACACGAGACTTACATGGATGTCGGCAAACCGAAAGTTGGCCATAAACGGGCTTGGAGTCCGCGAAGCCGACTTCTGGCCCGCCCGCCTCTCCGAGTTTCAACTTCCGGATTGCCCGTCACTCGGGAGTAAATCCGATTCACGCAGACTTCAGGCGCAGAAGGAAATCCTCATCATGTTCAATGCCCATACCGTCACCGTCGCTCATGGTGTCTACTCTTTGTTGAGCCGCGATGTCTATTTCTGCCGCTTCTGAAAGACTTCCTTTATGACGGGCAGAGCAGAAAACGCATACGGCCAGCCCGCATAGAAAGCGATGTGAGTCACGATTTCCGAGGCCTCTGACTGGATCAAGCCGTTGTCCATGGCACGGTTCAGGTGATAGGTGATTTGTGCGACCTGGCCCGAAGCAATCAGCGCGCTCACCGTCACAAGGCTGCGGTCTCGGGGTGCGAGCGCAGGCCGCAGCCACAAGTCGCGAAAGAGCAGGTCGGTGGTGTTCTGGACAAGGCCGGGCGAGATTTGCCCGAAGTTGCTGCTCACCTGAGTGGCTCGCTTCGCCTCCGCCTCTTCGTTTAGCGGTATCAGTTTGTCCCTCGCCGGTGGAAGTTGATCGATTCCAATTCCCCGCTGATGAAAGATGTCCTTCGCCACGGCAACGGCGGACATAGCGTTTGCCCATCCGGAGTAGAACGCAAGGTGCGTAATGATCTCCGACAGTTCGCTGGGCTTCACGCCATTGTCGAGTGCGAGCGCAAAATGAAAAGGCATCTCGACCGTCTGGAGGCGTGCGATCAGGGCAGCCACAGTGATAATGCTGCGGTCGCGTGGGGACATTTCCGGGCGCTTCCACAGATCGTCAAGGAGCGCTCCTTTCGTGTAGTGCTCCAGCGCGGGCGATGCCGCTCTAACGTCCTCACCGCTCAATACTGAAGGCCACGTGTTCAATTTCTTCGTCTCTGCCATCTTGTTCTCCTGGGTTGGACAGCGGGTATTTCCCACAACGCGGCGCCGTTAGTAGTGCTCCCATGTGACGGACCAACGCTCGTCCGGACGTGTGGACCGGATAATAAGGTGTCCGTCCGCCGTGAATTCGTACTTACGAGGCAGGTCTTTGCCAACAAGCAAATCTCGCGTGTTCGATCCCTGCACATGGTGCGTCACCGTGCCTGCGGTCTCGTCCAGGTCATAGCTACCAAACGAGGCCTCATATCCGTTCAGCACATACTCGTTCGATAGACTGTTGGCCGCCTCTGGATACATCAACTGCACGGACATGTGCCCATCCGGCGTATAGACGAGTATGCCTTTCGGCTGCGGGATAGGCACGGACTTTCCGTCGGGACCCGGCGCATCGATGTGCACTAGATGCCAAGCTCCGATGAGTTTCTCTTTGCCTCTTCCGCTATTACTCGTCTTCTTCGCCGTTTGGGCATGCGCGAAGATAGAGAAAGCCATGGCCACAACCAATGTGACAGCAGGCATGGCTTTAGCTGAAATTCGCGTTCTTCGAGCGCCGCTCATCGGCCCACCAGTTGCTGATGAAACGGCGAATAGCGGGCTCCTTCAACCTTGACCTTTGAAGAGGCATCTTCTAATGCCTGCACATCTTTCGCTGTCAGCTTTATGCTTGCTCCGCCGAGGTTCTCTTCGAGACGCGAAAGCTTCGTCGTGCCAGGGATCGGAACAATCCAAGGCTTCTTCGCAAGCAGCCAGGCAAGCGCGATCTGTGCGGGCGTTGCCTTCTTCTTCTCCGCAAACGACATAACTACATCTACCAATGCCTGGTTCGTTTTGCGATTCTCGGTGCTGAATCGCGGCACAGTGTTGCGGAAGTCAGTGCTGTCGAACTTGGTCTCAGCGTCAATCTTGCCCGTCAAGAAGCCCTTACCAAGCGGGCTGAACGAAACAAAGCCAATGCCGAGTTCCTCAAGCGTAGGTATCACCGTATTTTCTGGTTCCCTCCAGAACAGTGAGTATTCGCTCTGAAGGGCGGCGACGGGCTGCACTGCGTGGGCGCGGCGGATCGTCTTTGCACTTGCTTCTGAAAGGCCGAAGTGCTTGACCTTACCCTCTTGGATGAGATCCTTCACCGCCCCCGCCACATCTTCAATCGGAACGTTGAGGTCGACCCGATGCTGATAGTAGAGATCGATGGCATCCACTTTGAGCCGCTTGAGCGATGCCTCCGCGACTTGCTTGATGTGGTCGGGCCGGCTGTTTAATGCGCTCCACTTGCCGCCATCTTCCGGATTCGCTTCCCAGCCAAACTTCGTCGCGATCACCACACGGCTTCGAAACGGAGCAAGAGCTTGACCGACGAGTTCTTCGTTCAAAAGAGGACCGTAAACTTCAGCCGTGTCGAAGAACGTCACGCCGCGCTCTACCGCAGCGTGCAACAATGAGGTCATTTCCTTCGTGTCTTTCGGCGGTCCATAAGAAAAGCTCATCCCCATGCAGCCAAAACCCAGCTCTGACACTTCCAGGCCACCCGATCCCAATTTGCGCGTTTGCATTGCCATCCTCCTGAATTAAACGTCCGCTTGAAACTTCAACCGCGAGTACGTCTGCCAAAAGACTAGGCTCCTAACGTTCATGACACAAGGCGGTTGCGATTGCAAGGAGTTATGAGTAGCATTCATGAATCGTGAGGGACGATTTAGGAGAACTTTCGGCATTCGCCATTGTTGCGGAAGAGCGTAGCTTCACCCGCGCTGCCGTGCGGTTAGGCGTTTCGCAATCTGCGCTCAGCCATTCGATTCGAGGCCTCGAAAAGAGATTAGGTCTTCAGTTGCTTGCGCGGACCACGCGAAGCGTTTCCCCCACAGCCGCTGGAACCGCGCTTCTCCGGGATCTCGCGCCCGCCCTAGAGCGGATCGAGCGGGCTGTGGCTGAAACCAGAAAGCAAAGAGAGAGTCCGGCAGGCCGAATTCGACTCATCATCCCGCGAACAGCCACGCAAATGGTGATTCTGCCGAAGTTGGCTCAGTTCACACGCACCTACCCTGACATCGTCTTGGAGATCACCTCTTCCAATGATCCAGTCGATCTCGTCGCCGGCGAGTACGATGCCGGCGTTCAGCTTGGCGAGTTCATCCAACGAGACATGATTGCCGTCAGGGTGACCCAGGAGATGCGTCTCGCGGTCGTCGGATCGCCAGAGTATTTCAAATCACGCAGTCTTCCCCGAAAACCTCAAGATCTAAGAGATCATTCCTGTATAGGTTTTCGCTTTAGCAATGGGCTCTATCGGTGGGAGTTCGAGAAGGGCCGTAAGGCACTCACAGTCAGCCCCCAGGGCCCCGCCTCTTTCGATGATCCAGACCTGGTAGTTCAAGCGGTATTGAACGGGGTAGGGATTGGAACGGCGATGGAGGAAACGCTCAGAGGCATGATTTCAGAGGGACGCTTGATTCAAGTCCTGAGAGATTGGTGCCCAACATTCCAGGGCTATTTTCTTTACTACCCAAGCCGTCGAAATCAGCCTGCTGCTCTGTCCGCCCTGATTGACACACTCCGGCTGTCGGACTGAACATCCATCTTCACGCTACTTCCTCTCGCTGGCTAGTACCGATAAACGCGCTTGTCGCTACCAACTCCAGAGTTGTCGACAAGCCGGAAGTTATCCAGAAACGGGCGTGGAGTCCGCGAAGCCGACTTCTGGCCCGCCCGCCTCTCCGAGTTTCAACTTCCGGATTGCCCGTTAACCGGGAACTATTGCTCGAAGGTCAGAGAGGTTCCTCTGGCTGTATCCCCAATTCGACGCGGGCACGTTCAGTTTCCGAATTGCAAGCGCTCTAATATCGGACCGAGGGCTAGTGACGGGAGGTAACTCAGTGCCACTATGGTTATCAAACAAGCGGTGAGCAGGAGGGCGAAGACGAATGAGTGAGTGGGGAGTGTGCCCGCTGAAACCGGCGTGTTCCTCTGCCGTCCAAACATAGCTGCAAAAGCCAGAGCCGGAATCGCCAGCCCAAACCTTCCGACCATCATCGCGAGTGCTGTAGTGAGATTGTAAAAGGGAGTATTCGTGCTCAGACCAGCAAAGCTCTGCCCGTTGTTGGCAAAGCAGGAAGTGTAGGCGAACAGGATCTCGGTGAAACCGTGCGGGCCGCCATTAGTCGTCAGGCCGGAAAGTCCGGCACTGGTGCTAACGGCAACCGCGGTGAGCGGCAGCACCACCAGCGGAGCAGCCAGAGCGTACAGCATGATCATTTTGTTTTCGGGCGGCCCTATCTTCTTCCCCAGATATTCCGGTGTGCGACCAACCATTAAACCGCCCAGGAATACGGCAATAGCCGTCGCCATCACCATGCTGTAGAGACCACTGCCCAAGCCGCCAAACACCACCTCGCCAAGCAGCATGTTCATCAGGAGAATCATTCCCCCCAATGAACTAAAACTATCATGCATTGAGTTGTAGGAGCCGGTTGCGGTGTTCGACGTCACGACTGCCGTCAGGGTGGAACCAGTGACGCCAAATCGAACTTCCTTGCCCTCCATGTTCCCACCCGACTGGAGCCGACTGCTTTGCGAATCCACATTGGTAAGGAGGGGACTGCCTCGCTGTTCGAAGCAGTGCACAGAAAGCAAACCAGAGGCGAAGAGAAACACCATGACGTAGTAGAAGAGCCATCCCTGCCGCGGCTGGCCCACCATCCTGCCGAAGGTGTTCGTTAACGCTGCGGGCAGAAGCACGATTGCTAGCATCTCGAGAAAGTTGCTGAGGGGAGTTGGATTCTCGTACGGATGGGCCCCGTTTGCGTTGAAGAAGCCGCCCCCGTTGGTGCCCAGGTTCTTAATGATCTCAAGCGCTGCAACCGGACCCTGTGGAATGACCTGCTTCGCGCCTTCGACTGTGGTCACAACAGCGTAGGGGTGGAAGTTCATCGGCACACCCTGCCAGACCAGCACGATGGCTCCGATCAATGACGCTGGCAATAGCACCCATAGAATCGCACGAACCAAATCGACCCAAAAGTTGCCCAGGGTGTCGGACAGTTGTCGTGCTAGACCGCGAATGAAAGCAATTCCAACCGCCAGGCCTGCTGCTCCCGCCAAGAAATTTTGCGCGCAGAGACCCGCCATCTGGCTGACGTAACTCATTGTGTGCTCGCCTGCATAAGCCTGCCACGTCGTGGTGGTCGAAAAGCTAATCGCGGTATTCGAGGCCAGATCCGGAGTTACCGGGGTGGTGTGATAAGCGGGAAAAAACCACGGCAAGAATCGCTGGACCCGAAGAATGGCATACAGCAGGAGTGTACAGAAGAGTCCGAAGAGGATGAAGCTGGCTGCATACTGACCGAACGTCATTTCAGCCGTGGCATTAACTCCTGTGACGCGATAAATGAGCTTTTCAAGCGGAAGGAGAACGCGATCAAGAGCGGTCCGTTTTCCGGCAAAAACGCGTTCGAGGTATCCCCCTAAAGGCTTTACAAGGATAGTGACGATAACGAGGAATAGCAGATACTGTGCAACGCTATAGACGATAGCCATCTTACCGATTCAGCTCAGCCTGAAAGTCGGTCGAAGATTTTTGGCACCGGCATTCAGCTTCCCTGATTCCATCACAGAACTCCATAAAATGTGCATAAAGAATTCGGGATGAGACTGCCCTCAGGCCGAAACTTCGACAGACTTGACCCGAAGGAGCGGGGAAAATCGACTCTGAGACTGAGCTCAAACGCGACCAAATGAGCGTATAGTCGACAAGCCGGAAGTTATCCAGAAACGGGCTTGGAGTCCGCGAAGCCGACTTCTGGCCCGCCCGCCTCTCCGAGTTTCAACTTCCGGATTGCCTGTTATCCGGGAGCGGGCTCACCAGTGACGGCTACCTAGGTAACCTTTTAGCTGCAACTCCGTCCAAACGGAGTAATCCCGTGTATCGGTCCTCCATCACGTCAGGTCTGCTGATTCTGGTGTTCGCAACCTCGGCTTTCGGTTGCGCAACCGGTTCTGACAGTGAGCCTCTGCGCTTCTGTCCTCGTGGGCGCAGCCAACGACTTTGTACTACCAGCAAATCCCGTGCAGCGGAGCCCAAATCATCTCGGTGCGGCTACGTGCTGAAATCGTCGCGTGGACAGTGTAGCTTGCGCAGCCTCGCACAGTTTCAATTCGCGGAACTCCGCGACTTCGAGGTTTCCAGACCGCTCCAGCGTGCAACGGGCAAAGCCTCGCCCGCCCTCAACTCCCGTATCATCGTATTATCGATCGGCTCACCTGAGACCGATCGTGGCCCCCCGCACTCCTAAAGAAAACCACGCGTGAATAGGCTGCAGCAGACGTGCGCAGTCTTGTCCCTTATTTCAAATCTGGTTTCTTTAGGAGAACTTATGAAGACAAAGAGTTTGATTGTAGTTGTTTTGTTTGCCCTCGGCGTGGGATGCTCGGGGCGAACCGCAAACGCCGAAACACACCGCACCAACACTCAAATCATCAATTTCATTCTCGACATCGAAGAGAAACAAGTCCTCGATGTCGCTGAGGCCATGCCGCAAGAAAAGTACGGCTTCGTGCCCACAGCCGGCGACTTCAACGGAGTGCGGAGCTTCGCCGACCAGCTGAAGCATATTGCCGCCGACAATTGCCTGCTGGGCGCGGGCATACTCGGAGAAAAGGCGCCTGGCAATACCGAACCGGGCGAGAAAGGCTCGAGCGCCGTCCAGACCAAGCCGGAGATCATCGCCTATCTCAAAGACTCGTTTGCCTATATGCATCGCGCGGCAGCGGCGATCGATGACGAAAAACGTCCGATTCCGACTCCTGGCATTTCGCCTTGGCCTGAGGGCACAGCGACGCGTCTGGGCGTGGCAATCGAAGACTGCGTTCACAGCTGGGATCATTATGGCCAGCTCGTGGAATATCTGCGGATGAATGGCATCGTTCCACCTGCCGGCCCGGCAACCAGAGATACGGCCCCAGATCCGTCTGGAATAACTATCAGTCAGGCGCTTGACTACTGGATCAGCAACACTGAAAAGGAAGTCGTCTCTGCTGCAGACGCAATGCCGGAAGAGAAATATTCGTTCACGCCGACCGCGGGCGAGTTTATCGGTGTGCGTACTTTCGCCCAGCAGGTCAAACATCTGGCGGCGAACAATTATCGGATGGCGTCGCGCATCCTCGGTAAGTCGGCAACCCCTGATCAGGAGACAGAAACTGGCCCAGATGCTGTGCGATCCAAGGCTGAGATCATGGCTTACCTGAGAGGGTCGTTTACCGCGCTGCATCACAGCACGGCCACTATTACCTCAGAAAATGCGCTTGCGCCGGTTTTTGCGGCACGCGTTGATACCGCAAGACAAAATACCCGCGTTCAATTCGCGGTTGATGCCCTGACCCATTCGTATGATCACTATGGGCAAATGGTGGAATACCTGCGAATGAATGATATCGTTCCTCCTGCGAGCAGAAGATAACAAGAACAGCTGACCCACGACCCGCCACTCAACATGGCCTGAGCCTGTGGGGTGGCGGTCTGGGAGATTTCAGACTGGCAGAGAGCGTGTGGTCGGCAAGCCGGAAGTTATCCAGAAACGGGCTTGGAGTCCGCGAAGCCGACTTCTGGCCCGCCCGCCTCTCCGAGTTTCAACTTCCGGATTGCCCGTGATTCGGGTGGAGGATCGAAATTCACCCAGAATCCTGGGCCCGCCGAAAAAGGTCCTACCGACGACACCGCAGTCCCAAAGACATCCCAGGGAGACTCAGTAATGACCGTTGTAACCAGCGCCGGAAGCCCCTTCTGATATACTCAAATTGACGCTACTTACTACGGTTTGCTCGTCACGCGGTAGTCGCTTTTTCAGACTAGATTCATCTCCGCCTTTCCTGCCCGCCGTTTATTTGCGTGAAATCTAAGTATCAAATGTGAGCGGCATCGCGGCTCTAGACGTGTGTCAGAGTGTGCGCGAGAACTAGCCCCTCAAGAAAGAAACAAATTCGAATGACCACATTTTCGGAACTGCCCCTGTCTTCTGCGTTGCAGCGGAAGCTGGCGGCAGTTCAATTCACCAACCTCACTCCGATCCAGCAACGCACGATTCCTTCTGCTATTGAAGGCCGAGATGTCATCGGAACAGCCCAGACGGGCACGGGCAAGACACTGGCGTTTCTCATCCCCCTCATCGAGACCCTTGACCGGGAACCATTGGGTTTTACGGTCGCTCTCGTCTTGCTGCCTACGCGCGAACTTGCCATCCAGGTTCACGAACAATACGAGCAACTGCGCACGAAGAGAATGTCTAAGGCTGCGCTCATCATCGGAGGCGTATCGGAAAAGACACAGATCCAAAGTCTGCGAGCCGGGTCTCACCTGGTGATTGCTACTCCCGGACGCCTGCAGGATCTCATGAATCGCAAGTTTGCCGATCTGCAGAAGGTCAAAATACTCGTGCTTGACGAGGCCGACCGCATGCTGGACATGGGATTCTTGCCAGCGATCCGGCGCATTTTGTCAGCCTTGCCTAGGCAGCGCCAGACCCTGTGTTTCTCGGCTACGATGGAGCAGTCCGTCGCCGGCCTCGTAACTGATTACATGCGCAATCCGGTTCGGGTCGCTTTGGGCTCGGTGTTAAAGCCCGCCGAAAGCGTACAACTCAAGGCCTACGAAGTGCGGCCGGGAGAGAAACTCGACGTTCTCCGTCAACTGCTCTCTGCACAAACGGGTCAAACGCTGATCTTCACGCGCACCAAGCGAGGTACCGAGCGACTGGCGAAGGAACTTGTGCGCGATGGCTTTGCGGCCGCCATGATTCATGGCGATCGTTCGCAATCGCAGCGCAATGGAGCGTTGAGTGGGTTTCAGGAAGGCCGTTTCCAGGTGCTGGTGGCGACCGATATCGCATCACGTGGTCTGCACGTTGATGACGTAGCCCATGTCATTAACTACGATGTGCCCAAAATGGCGGAGGACTTTATCCATCGAGTCGGCCGGACGGGCAGAGTAGGGCTCCAAGGGCGCGCCTCGACCTTAGCGGCAGGAGCCGAGGTGCTGGAACTGCGCCAGATCGAGCGCACACTCAAGTTAAAAATGGAACGCATGCAGATTGACACCGAAACTGCCGCTCCACCTCGGCGAATGATCCAAAACACGCTAGCCTCGCGGACCCTGACCGCTTTGCCGGGAGAGGTGTTTGTGTAGAATCGCGGTTCTGGTTGCCGGGGCACTACGCTCCGGCAATCTGGAAAGGCAGGTTACTCTCCGCATATTATCCCCGGAGCGTGTCCTTCGAAAACGAACCTTCTTTCCGAAACTTTTTCCGCGCCCGCTTCCGCGCCAAAGCCTGTTTCACTCGGCGCTTTTCGCCGGGTTTCAGGTAGTAGGAGTGACGTTTCACTTCTTTAATGATGTCTTCCGACTGAACCTTACGCTTGAACCGACGAAGCGCGTTCTCTAAGGACTCGCCCTCCTGCAATCGAATTTCTGCCACACTCATCCTCCTTCATTGTGATAAGCATCTCTTATCGGTTTTAGTTCTGATCTCCACGCATCAGGCTCCGGCAGACTCGCAAATCAGACGTCACTCGCGGATGCGGTCATCGGGGTGGATTCATCCGCACTTTCAGTTTCTTCTACACCAACATTGAATAGTGCCGCCTGTGCTGCAGCATGTTCACGCAGTTCGGCCATCTCATCCACACTGCCTTCCACAGGCTTCTCTTGTTTTCGCTGGTTCCTGCGCTCTGCCTTGTCCTTTTGTCTCTGTTGGCGTGCGTGTTCTTTTTGGCGTTTTGTAAGCGTTGATCGGCCTCTAGGCATAGGTATCCCCTATTCTCTGTTCGTAGCCGGCGGGCACGTCCTCGAACCTCGCCGGGCACATTGTGTTCGAAAGACTACCAGCGCGGTTCGCGCGGCTGACGTGGATGGCCGCGATAGTCGTCTCGCCCACGGCCGCCCCCACCGCCAAAACGATGGCCCCCACCCCTGGGACGCTCGGACTTGGGTTTGGCCTCGTTGATGGTCAACGTTCGTCCGCCCAGATCGGTTCCATTGAGAGCCGCGATCGCCTTGTCGGCTTCACTGGCATTGGTCATCTCGACGAACCCGAAACCACGGGAGCGGCCTGTATCCCGATCCGTCACCAGTGTGATCTTCTCGATTGTGCCATGTGCCTCGAAGATGTTTCGCAACTCCGCTTCGGTTGTGCTGTGGGGTAAATTCCCAACGTACAGGTTCTTCATTGCAATTCCTCTTTCAGTAAGTCATCTAGACTGGTCGGTGTCCGGGTTGGTCTCGATATCCGTCCTTCAGAATCTCGTGGCGGAGCAGGCAGGGCACGAATCGCTTGGGTGCGCGCAATGGAGGCGGAGCGCACGGCGGAGATTCGCTTCGAAGCTTCCAGGATGCCCCAGCGTTGCGTCAAGTCTCCACGATCGGCAGAAGAGGCAACCTTCAAGTCACCAGCCATATCGTTGTCAGCGTTCTCTACCGGAATCTCGTTGTCCGCGTTGGGCGAATCCGCGAGATATTTTGGTTGGCCGACCAGGAACGCCAACCGCTGTGGGGGTGTCGCGTTGCGAACATCGTCGCAAAATTTGTCCCGATGGCCGTGCCCCTCTTCCATATTGATCAAGACCAGGTCATACAAGGCGGCTCTCCACCATATGCGAGCTTCCGCGATGTCGGCCGCGCAATCAACATCCATGCCGAGCTTCCTCATGACCTCAGCACGCAATTCGCGCTTCGCCTGTGAAGTGTCAACGAGCAGCACTCGCTTCTTCTTGTCTCCACCGGGGATGGACGCGGATAGCGGTAATGCCGGATGCAGTGGAGTGGTCATGCCGACACCGACCGTGGCTGTACGCGGACTGTGGTCTCCGCTGATTTGCGTGCCTTTGCTGCCCGCGCCAGCAGTTCATGGGTGCGCTTCCGCCGAGCGATCTTCTGTTTGCGTTCACTGTTGAATCTCGACTTGTCTCCATTCCGAACGGACATGATGAACTCCAGATAAGGATGATTTGCTCACGGCCAAGGGTTAGCCAACCTTTTGGGTGCAGCACCTGCCGTCACCCCGGCAATCCGATTGAGCAGTTCGGAATTGTGTAGAAAAAAAGGCTGATACAAATACCACGCCCCTCGATCTCTCAATCGCGAAGGCGAGGTGTGCTTGGCGTATCTTCGAGGTTAAGTATCTTTAGTATATCGCGTTCAAGATCGTTCCTGCTAAAGGCATGCTGGCGTAGACTCGCTTTTGCTGTTTCCGTGTGACATGATGAAAGCAGTGGCGCAGACCAAACCAACATCAGAAGAGCTGCGCAACGAAATCGAGGAATTGCGTTCGACGGCTGCCCGCCTGATCGAGCAAGCGTTCGCCTGTTGCTCTTCGCTTGGCCCCGTCGCAGCCTGCCTTAGCCAGACGTTCAGCAACGATTGCGTAGACGGAAGGGTTAAATACAAGTCCAACATGTGTTCCTGAGACTGAGAAGTCCGATTCGGGGCGGTCTATCTTGCAATACCGCCAGTCAACTACTCCGTCCCCCTCGCTGTACACAGCGGTTTCTGCTACCGACGCGGGCATCGCGTGCCGCAAAGAATCCAGAAAGTCACAAGTGCAATGACCGGTGTAGCAATCGGGAAGGACTTCCGTGCTGTGCTTCGCCAGGATGCGTCGTCGAACCATGCGCGCCGCGCGCAAAATGCCAGCATGGGCCACCGTACCGCGAAAGGGCGCACCCAAGGTGATAACGGAAGCGACATCCGCTGGGCGCTGCGCCGCGATGGCACGCGCGATGATCCCTCCCAGACTATGGCCGATCAGATGGACTTTGCGCCCAGATGTGGCTAGCGCCTTTTCGATGGTCGCATTCAGTTGTCGTTTAATCAGGAGGTTCGGGCACTCGGTGTTGAAACCTATACCTGAAAACAACGGTTTGTATCCAATTCTCGCCAGCCATTGATGCAAGGGTGTCAAATAAACATCCGGGCAGAGGAAAGCCGGGATGAGAATCACTGCGGAACCGTCGCCGTGCGGTATCCCTAGACCGTAATATAAGGGCGCGGCATGCAGCAGAACCAACTCGGCCGCAAACAGCACTTCGCCCAAAATAGGAACGTCAGCTTCCTGATACTCCTGAGTACGTATAAGGGAACCGCAATCCGTTGGTTTGACGTGGGTTCTTCTCATTGAGGCGTTGTCCCACTGTACGTCAGAACCCGAAGTTCCACAATGATGGTTTTGCCCGGGCTTCCCCGAACGTAAACCTCGGATCGGACGTTGACAAGTACTTGTGCCCGGATCACGATTTCACAAAAGGTCCCGAACTATGGCGCAAACTGTAAAGCCGGTGCAACTGAACCCGCAGACCCTGGAAGCATTTGATGCTTACATTCGCCACGCTGAAACGGAAATGGAGCAGACTTTGCGCGGAAGTGGGCCATTCCTCTGGTCTCAGCAGACGCCAGAGCGAGCTCAGGAGGTCGGTCGGGGGCAGGTGGTGGCGCACTTTTGGTCTGGCCAAGGGCCGGTCAAAGTACCGAAGGGTTTGATCCACGACTGGATTGCTGCCGCGTTCATTCCTCATTCGAATATCCAAGAAATACTTGCAGTGATCCAGGAATACGATAACCACAAGAACACCTACAAACCTGAGGTAATTGATTCAAAACTCATCAGCCGTGACGATAACGATTTCCAGGTCTATCTGCGGCTTCTAAAAAGGAAGATCATCACTGTTGTCCTCGATACTGATCATGAGGTGCATTATTGCCCCGTGAACCAAACGCGCTGGGTGTGCCGCTCGTACACAACCAGGATTGCAGAAGTGGAAAATGCCGGAAGCCCGGAAGAGCGAGTCTTGCAGCCTGACACCGGTTACGGATTCCTATGGCGCCTGTATTCCTATTGGCGATTCGAGGAGCGTGATGCCGGGGTAGTCGTTGAATGCCGAGC
>Ga0187778_10002358_pt1 | contig 12902 bp, 8 predicted proteins | sample 1015_Q2_SP5_20_M_FD_132418 | JGI IMG/M metagenome (GOLD analysis project Ga0187778, IMG submission 132418) | Tropical peat soil microbial communities from peatlands in Department of Meta, Colombia - 1015_Q2_SP5_20_MG | ecosystem: Environmental > Terrestrial > Soil > Wetlands > Peat | place... | reverse complement strand
GTTCAGCAGCGGCTCATCGGCCAAGGCGTTGGCCGGGCCGACCTTTCGATTCACCGGGTCGAAGTTCTGCGCCAGCCAGGCCAATGCCTTGTCCACACTTGTGGCCAGCGCCGGCGCGGCGGGGTCGGGCTCGGGGATGGAGGACAGGAGCGCTGCGCTGTAGTGGTGCGCCGGTTCCCGGTAGAGGGTCTCGGGGGTGGCGATCTCGCACAGCTTGCCCAGGTACATCACGGCGACCCGGTCGCTGATGTTCTTCACCACGGCGAGGTCGTGGGCGATGAAGACCATGGTGAGCCCGTGCTCGGCCTTGAGGTCCTCGAGGAGGTTCAGGATCTGCGCCTGCACCGAGACGTCGAGCGCGGAGACCGGCTCGTCGCACACGAGCAGGCGCGGCTCGAGCATCAGCGCCCGGGCGATGCTGATGCGCTGGCACTGGCCGCCGGAGAACTCGACGGGACGCCGGCTCCCGGCGTGGTCGGGGTCGACGCCGACCGCCTCGAGCATGGCCCGGGCCCGGGCCACCCGCTCGTCGTGGCTCCCGATGCCCCAGATGGCGAGTGGCTCGACGACCGCGTCCAGCACCCGTCGGCGCGGGTTGAGCGACGAGATGGGGTCCTGGAAGACCATCTGCACCTTCGTCCGCGCCTTGCGCAGCGCTTCCCCTCGCAGGCGGGTCAGGTCCGCTCCGTCGAAGACCACGGATCCCGAGTCCGGGGGGTGCACTTGGGCGATGGCGCGACCGGTCGTCGACTTCCCGCAGCCGGACTCGCCCACGAGACCCAGGGTCTCGCCGGGGGCGACGTCGAGGCTCACGTCCGACACGGCGCGCACCCGCTGCTTGGCCGGCCCGAAATCGACCACGAGGTGCTCGGCGCGCAGGATGACGTCGCCCTCGCGCAGGTGCGCGGTGCCGCTGCCGGCCATCAGGCGCCTCCGGTGGCGGCGAGCGGCCCGCCGGCGCCGACGCCCGAGCTGCCGGAGCTGCCGGAGCTGGTGCGTCCCGCGAAGGCCAGCGCCGCGGGCATGCCGGCGGTGACGTTGGCGGCCAGCGCGTCCGCGCTCTCGGGTGAGCCGACCGGGATCCAGCAGGCGAAGAAATGGCCGGGCCCCGCGCTGCGCAGCGGCGGCGCCTCCTGCCGGCACCGGTCCTGGGCGTAGGGGCAGCGCGGGGCGAAGCGGCACCCGTCGGGCACGGCGGCCAGGTCGGGCGGCCGGCCGGGGATCACCCGCAGGCGGGTGTGGCTGGGGTCGGCCAGCTTGGGGATGGAGCGCAGGAGCGCCTCGGTGTAGGGCATGCGCGTCCTGGCGAAGAGCGTGGCCGTGGGGGCCTGCTCGACGACCCTGCCCGCGTACATGACGACGATCTCGTCGGTGCGGTTGGCCACCACCCCCAGGTCGTGGCTGACGAGGACCATGGCCATGGCACGCTCGCGTTGCTGCTCGGCCAGCAGGTCGAGGATCTGGGCCTGCACGGTGACGTCGAGACCGGTCGTGGGCTCGTCGGCCAGCAGCAGCTTCGGGCCGCATGCCAGCGCGATGGCGATCATGACGCGCTGGCGCATCCCCCCGGAGAGCTCGTGGGGGTAGTTGCGCATGCGCCGCTCGGGAGAGGGGATGCCCACCGACGTCAGCAGGGAGAGTGCGGTCTCCTGCGCCCCGCGCTTGTCGAGCCCGACCCGGATGCGCAGGGCCTCGGTGATCTGGCGTCCGACGCGGACCACCGGGTTGAGCGCGGTCATCGGGTCCTGGAAGACCATCGCCACCTGGGTGCCCCAGACCTCGCGCAGCGCCGGCGGCGTCATGGTGGTGAGCTCGTGGCCCGCCAGGCGCACCGAGCCGGTGCGCACGACGGTGCCGCCGGGCGGCAGCAGCCCCATGATCGATCGGCTGAGCACGGTCTTGCCCGAGCCGGACTCGCCGACCACGCCGAGGGTCCGGCCCCGTCCCACGGTGAGCGACACGCCGTCCACGGCGCGCACGGTCCCGCGATCGGTCCGGAAGTGCGTGACGAGGTCGTCCACCTCCAGCAGCGGGCCCGACAGCTCGGAGACGTCGGGGAACCGCAGGCGCGCACCGCGGCGGGGGATCACAGCTTGATCTCCCGGACGTCGTAGCGGCCGCGGAGGCGGTCGGCCATCAGGTTGAGCGAGGTGAGCAGCAGGAAGATGTAGAGCGCCGGCCACAAGGCGATGTAGGGGTTCAGCTGCAGGTTGTCGTTCTGCACGCCCGCGTTGACGATGTTGCCGAGCGAGGCCACCGGCAGCTGGATGGAGAGGCCGAGGAAGGCGAGCGACCCCTCCACGATGATGGCGATGGCCACGCCCAACAGCGCGAAGGACACGGCGGCCGGGAGCACGTTGGGGAGGATCTCGCGGCGCAGGATGCGGCCCGTGCGAGCCCCCATGGTCCGGGCGGCCGTCACGAACTCGCGGTCCGCGAACGAGAGCGTGGTGGCGCGCACCACCCGGAACAGCTGGGGCGCGGCGATGAAGGCGAACATGACGGTGAGCTTCCACAGCGAACGGCCCCAGAAGGCCTCGATGACGAGGATGGCCAGCAGCGGCGGGAAGGCCAGGAGGACGAAGGACCCGGCGTTGAGCACGGTGTCGCCGAAGCCGCCGCGCAGGCCCGCGAGGAGCCCCAGGCTGCCGCCGACCAGCAGGCCCAGGGCCACCGAGGCGAAACCGATGGTGAGCGAGACCCGCGAGCCCCAGATGATGCGCGACAGCAGGTCCCGTCCCAGGTCGTCGGTGCCGAGCAGGTGGTGCACGCTGGGGCCGATGTTGACGGCGGTGTAGTCCTGGTACGTCGGGCTCTTGATCGGCAGGACCGGCGCGAGCACGGCGAGGAGCACGAGCAGCGACATCCAGCCGAGGCTGATCCAGAAGAGGGGGCCGAGCGTGCGCCGCGGGGCCTCGCCCGGTGCCGTGGTGGCCCGGGCGGCGACGATGACGCTCTCGGAGCCCGCGTCGGCACCGAGGAGCTCGGTGGGGGCGACGACGTCCGCGGTGACCCCGTCAGGCACGGCGCACCCGCGGGTCGAGCACGGTCAGCAGGAAGTCCACGCCGAAGTTGATGACGAGGTAGAAGACGGCGGCCACCAGCGCCATGCCCTGGACCATGAGGTAGTCGCGGGCGAAGATGGCGTTCACCAGCTGGTAGCCGATCCCCGGGAGCTGGAAGAGCACCTCGACCACGAAGGCGCCGGTGAAGAGCGACCCGATGCTGATGCCGGCCCCGGCCAGCAGGGTGAACGACGAGGGCCGCAGGGCGTGGCGGGTGAGGACGTAGGTCGCCGACAGGCCCTTCGATCGCGCCATGGTGATGTAGTCCTCCTGCATCGTGGCGATGAGGTCCGCGCGCAGGAGGCGGTAGTAGATGGCGATCGACCCGAAGGCCAGGGCCACCGAGGGCAGGATCACGGATCGCACGTTCTGCACCGGGTCGGTGGAGAAGCGCACGTAGCCGGTCGCCGGGAAGGCGTGGAATTGCACGGCGAAGACCAGCACCAGCAGGACGGCCACCACGAAGGTGGGGATCGACAGCATGCCGAACGAGGTGGTGGTGGCCAGGCGGTCGAGCACCCGGTTGGGGCGCCGCGCCGCCAGCAGGGCCAGTGGCACGGCGACCACGATGGCCATCACCTGCGAGAAGAGGATGAGCTCGAGGTCGATGGGGAGGGCCACGGCGACGGCGTTGGCCACGGTCTGGCCGGTGAGGAAGGACTTGCCCAGGTTGCCCGAGAAGACGTTGGTGAGCCAGGTCCAGTACTGCTGGGGGAGCGACTTGTTCAGCCCGAGCTGCGCCAGCAGCTCGTGGCGCGCCGTGGGGGTGTCGTTGGGGCCGAGGATGGCCAGGGTGGGGTCGCCGGGCAGGAGGTGGACCAGCATGAAGACGCCGATCGACAGGATGAAGGTGATGGCGACGAGCTGGATCAGTCGCTTGGCGATGTAGCGCCCCATCTCGTCGAGCCCGCGCTCAGGCCTCGAGCCAGATCTCGGTCGGGATGAAGGTCCCGGCCTCCATGCCCTGGGCCGGCTGGCCGCTGGGCAGGGTCGGGTTGTCGAAGTTCTGCACCTTCTGCGAGCCCGTCATCGACCAGACGGTGGTGGTGAGCCACAGGTAGGGCAGGTCCTGGGCCAGGAGCATGTCCACGGTCTGGTAGGCCTGGGCGCGGACGGTGGGGTCGGCGTTCGTGCGGCCCTTCTGGAGGGCCGCCTCCATCTGCGGGTCCTTGTTCCGGGCGAAGTTCAGGGCGATGCTGCCGGGCGCTGCGGCGTTGGTCGGGCTCCACCACACATAGTTCTCGTCGGGGTCGGCCGCGTCGAACTGGTCGCCGGTGTACGCCTGGAAGTTGCCCAGGGCCAGGTTGGAGATGAACGTCACCTGCTCGATCTGGTTGACCGTGGCCTGCACCCCGGCCTGCCCCCACATGGACTGGAGGGCCTGGAGCACGTCGAGCAGGCGCGGGTCGGGGATGGTGGCCAGCTCGACCTTGACGGCGCCGCCGTGGCGGGGCGCGGCCTGCGCCACCAGCGAGCGCGCCTTGGCCAGGTCGTAGACCGGGTAGCCGTTGTCCGGGGCCCGGTAGGGCGATCCCTCGGGGTACGGGCTCGAGATGGGCTTGAGCACGCCCGCGCCGAAGAGCCGGGCGATCTGCGCGGTGTCGGTGGCGTAGGCGAGGGCCTGGCGGACCGTGAGGTCGCTCAGCGGGTCGACCTGCGTGTTGAGGTAGATGAAGCCCACGTCGTTCTGGCCGTGCTGGCGGTTGGCGTCCGTGACCTGCTGGAAGCCGGGGTTGGAGCCGAGGTGGGCGATGGCGTTGGGGTCGCGCGTGACCATGAGGTCGATGGTGCCCGAGCGAAGCGTCGATTCGCGCGACTGGTCCTGGACGATGGGCTTGTAGGTGATCGAGTCCAGGTACGGCCGCCCGCTGCGCCAGTAGTGCGGGTTGCGCGTGGCGGTGAAATGGTCGTTGGGCACCCAGGATCCGAAGACGAAGGGCCCCGTACCGATGGGGTGCTGCGAGGCGTCGGCCGCGTTGAGCTGGGCCATGGCCACCACGTAGCCCACCTGGGTGGCCAGATAGTACGGAAAGGCCACCAGGGGCTCGGTCGTCGTGTACTGCACGGTGAGCGGCCCGGTGGCGGTGACCGAGGCGATGGGGCTCAGGGCCGGGCCGGTGAGGGGCGAGGCCTGCAGCGCCTTGGCGTTGGCCACCACCACGGCCGCGGTGAGCGGCGACCCGTCGTGGAACACCACCCCTGGGCGCAGGGTGACCGTCCACACCGTCATGTCGGCGTTGGGTGTGACGGATTGGGCCAGGTACGGCTGTGCGGTCCCGTCGGCGCCGATGGCCGTGAGCGAGTCGTAGACGGTGTTGGCGTAGACGAGGCCGGAATTGTCGAAGTGGTTGGTGGTGGGGAGGAACCCGTCGATCTCGGAGTTGAGGCCGACCGTGAGGGTGCCGCCCTTGCGTGGGGTGCCCGTGCCCACGCCGGGCGTGGCCCCCGACGCGGTGCTCGTGGACGAACCCGACGAGCACGCGCCGAGCAACGCCGGTGCGGCCACGCCGGCCAGGGCGACTGCCGCGGCGCCCGAGGCGCTGCGCCCCAGGAACGTCCTGCGGTCGTATCGACTGGTGTCCGCCACCGGCACCCCCCTGCTCCGTGGCGACCTGCATCAACGGAGGTCAGGCGCATGGTAGACGGTGGCCCGCTGCAAGGTTCGGCACTCCCGTGGGGGTAACCTCGCCGCAGCGACGAGGGAGAGGGCGTGGGATCCGAGAACACGGGCTCGCGGGCCGGGACAGGGGCCGGCGACGAGCGCGAGGTCGTTGTCGTCGTCGGCGCGGGTCCCGCCGGCCTCACCGCCGCCTACGAGCTGACCAAGGCCGGTCGTCCGGTCGTCGTCCTGGAGGCCGACGACGTGGTGGGCGGGATCAGCCGCACCGTCGAGCGCGACGGGTGGCGGTTCGACATCGGCGGGCACCGCTTCTTCACCAAGGTCGGTGCCGTCAGCGACCTCTGGCACGAGATCCTGCCGGCCGGCGACTTCCTCACCCGGCCCCGGATGAGCCGGATCTACTACGACAACAAGTTCTACGACTACCCGATCAAGCCGCTGAACGCGTTGGCGAACCTGGGACCGCTCGAGGCCCTGCGCTGCGTGGGGTCCTATCTGTGGGTGCGGTTCCGCCCGCCACCGGGTCAGGAGACCCTGGAGGGGTACATCACCGCCAACTACGGGCGCCGGCTCTACGAGCACTTCTTCAAGACCTACAACGAGAAGGTCTGGGGGGTCCCCGCGTCCGAGCTCTCCGCCGACTGGGGGGCCCAGCGGATCAAGGGGATGTCACTGTTCGCCGCGGTGTGGGAGCCGATGCGGGCGCGCCTCGTGGGGGCGCGGGCGGACCGCGGCCGGCAGGTCGCCAGCCTGATCGAGGAGTTCGAGTACCCGAAGCTCGGGCCGGGGATGATGTGGGAGCGGTGCCGGGAGCTCGTGGAAGCGGCCGGTGGTGCGGTGCGCCTGTCGTCCGCCGTGCGCTCGATGCGACGTGGCCCCGACGGGGTCTGCAGGGTCGTCTACGAGGACGCCGCCGGCCTGCACGAGCTGTCGGCCGCCCACGTGATCAGCTCGATGCCGCTCTCCGCGCTGGTCGAGGCGATGGACCCGCCTGCGCCCGACGAGGTCCGGGCCGCGGCGGGGGCGCTCGGGTACCGGGACTTCCTCACCGTCGCCCTGGTCGTCCCCGCGTCGACGGCCTTCCCCGACAACTGGATCTACGTGCACCAGCGCGAGGTGAAGGTGGGGCGGATCCAGAACTTCGGAGCCTGGTCGCCTTACATGGTGAAGGAAGGCCGCACCTGTCTCGGGCTCGAGTACTTCGTGTTCGAGGGCGACGACCTGTGGGACGCGCCCGACGACCGGTTGGTCGCCATGGCCACGGCGGAGCTGGAGGCCATCGGTCTGGCCCGGCCGGGCGACGTCGAGCGTGGCTACGTGGTGCGCATGCCGAAGGCCTATCCCGTGTACGACGAGACGTACCGGCCCGCGGTCGAGACCATCCGGAAGTGGCTGGACCGCGCGGTCGGCAACGTGCACCCGGTTGGTCGCAACGGCATGCACAAGTACAACAATCAGGACCATTCGATGTTCACCGCCATGCTCACGGTGGAGAACATCGCCTCCGGGGCCAATCACGACATCTGGGCCGTCAACGTCGACGAGGAGTACCACGAGGAAGGCCCCGCACCCCGCACGTCCCCCGAGGAGGGAACCGGCCGCGGCGCGCCCGTGCTGCCGCGGGGGCGGGCCGCGGGCTCGGGCGCGTCGGCGCGGTAGCCGCTTCGTGGCGTCCGCCCTCGGGAGCCGGCGTCCTCGGATCGCCGAGCGCTTGCGAGGCATCGGCCATGCGCTGCCCCTGGTGGTGGCCGGCGCCATCGCCAGCGCGGCGGCGCTGCTCACCACCGTCTTCGTCGCTCGCGAGCTGACCACCCGCCAGTACGGGGTGCTCATCGAGCTCTTCAGCCTGTTCCTCGTCCTGTCCATGCCAGGATCGGCGCTTCTCGTCGGTGTGGTTCGCCGGATCACCGCCTGGGACACCGCCGGCGACGCGGCGCGGGTGGGCCCGTGGCTGCGCCGGGTGCACCGCGTCGGCACCGCGAGCGTCGTCGCCCTGGCCCTGGTCGCCTTCGTCCTGCGCGGCGTGCTCGCCGACGCACTGTCGCTCGGCGGCTCCGGCGGTGTGGTGGAGATCATCACTGCCGGGGGCGTCTGGGTGCTGGTGTCGATCGACCGCGGCGCGCTCCAGGCGCGTCAGGCCTACGTGGGGCTGTCCGTCAACCTGGTGCTGGAGGGAATGGTCCGCACCGTCGGGGTCATCGGGCTGGCGGCGGTGGGTGGCGTGGAGGGTGCGGCCACGGGCGTCCTCGTGGCCGAGGTGGCCACCGCGATCCATGCCCGGCTGCGGGTGCGGGCGGTGCTGGTCCGCGGGCCCGCGGCGGACGAGCTCCGCCCCGAGGGCATCGGCGGTGTCCCGCCGCGTCTCGTGGCGGACGTGGCGGTGGCGTTCGTGAGCCTGGGCCTGCTCGCGCTGTTGCAGAACGCCGATGTCCTCGTGCTCGGGAGTCGGGCACCGCACGCGACCGGGTCGTACGCCGCCATCTCGGTCCCGGCGAAGTCGCTGGTGTTCTGGGCGCTGACGCTGGGGAACTACATGCTCCCGGAGGCGGCCATCAAGTGGCGCACGGGCCGCCACGCCCTGCGCCAGCTCTCGCACACGCTGGTGCTGGTGGCGCCTCCGTGCGCCCTGCTCCTGGTGCTGGCCGTGGTGGTGCCCCGGCAGCTGCTCACCCTCGTCTTCGGGGCGAAGTACGCCGGTGCCGCCTCCGCCTTCGCCCCGCTCGTGCTGGCCATGACCTTCCTCGCCGTCACCCTGGTCCTGAGCACCTACGTCCTCGGCGTGGGGAGGCGCTGGATCGCGCCACTGCTCGCCCTGGGCGTGGCGGGGCTCTTCGCGGCCACCGAGGCCGCCGGCGGCGTGCCCCTCGCGACCGCCCGCGCGGATCTGGCCGTGCAAGGGGCCCTCCTGACGGCGGTCGCCGCGGCGTTCACCGTCATGCACCGCCGGGCCCGGCTCCATGGCTGACGTTCGAGGTCCGCATCGACTGGGGCGCTACGGTGAACGGCGAGGGGGACGAGGTCGATGACCGAGGCCGAGCACCAGGAGAGCGCCGCCGATCGCAGGCGGCGGCGCGCGCCTGCGCCGCTGTCGGTGGTGCGCGCCGCCGGCCCGGACGACACAGCACTGGACGACACGGCCCTGGACGACACAGCACTGGACGACACGGCCCTGGACGCCCGGGGCGTGGGCTCGGAGCTGGAGGAGGCGGCCGAGCGCGCCCGCGCGGTGGGCCTTCGTCGGATCCACCTGCTCGGCTGGCGCGACATCGAGGACCCCGAGGCCGGCGGCTCCGAGCTCCACGCGCACCGCATCGCCCTGCGCTGGGCACGCGTCGGGCTCGACGTGACGCTGCGCACGTCGCATGCCGACGGCCAGGGGACGTTCACCGCACGCGACGGCTACCGGGTGGTGCGCAAGTCGGGCCGCTACGCCGTGTTCCCCCGCAGCGCGCTGAGCGGGGCCCTCGGCCGCGACGGCCGGCCCGACGGCATGGTCGAGATCTGGAACGGGATGCCGTTCTTCAGCCCGCTGTGGGCGCGCTGTCCGCGCATCGTGTTCCTCCACCACGTGCATGCCGAGATGTGGCGCATGGTCATGAGCCCGGGCCTGGCCCGGCTCGGGTGGGCGCTCGAGCGCCACGTGGCCCCGCCGTTGTACCGGCGGAGCCGGGTGGTCACGCTGTCGTCGTCCTCGCGCGAGGAGATCGTCGAGATGCTCGGTCTCAAGCCGTCGCGGATCACGGTCGTCGCTCCCGGGGTCGACCCGCGCTTCTCGTCCGGGGGCACCCGCGAGGAGCAGCCGCTCGTCGTCGCCGTCGGCCGGCTCGTTCCCGTCAAGCGATTCGACCTGTTGATCGGCGCGCTGGTGCGCGCCCGGCGGATGCACCCGGGACTGCGGGCGGTGATCGTGGGCGAGGGTTACGAGCGCCCGAGGCTGGAGGCCATGGTGGCCGGCTTCAACGCCCGGGATTGGATCTCGCTCCCGGGCCACCTGCCCGACGACGCCGTCGTCGACCTCTACCGGCGCGCCTGGGTGCTGGCGTCGACGTCGCTGCGGGAGGGTTGGGGCATGACCGTCACGGAGGCGGGCGCGTGCGGGACCCCGGCCGTGGCGACCCGCATCGCCGGGCACATGGACGCGGTGGACGACGGGGTGAGCGGGGTGCTCGTCGAGGGGGACACGGTGGCGGGCTTCGCGGACGTTCTCGGCGCGCTGCTCGCCGACGCCCCCCGCCGCCGCCGGTTCGGCGCCGCCGCCCAGGCCAGGTCGGCCCGGCTGACGTGGGACGCCACGGCGGCCGGCACCCTGCGGGCGCTGATCGGCGAGGCCGAGGCGCGACACTGAGCCGGTGCTGGCCGTGGGTCTCACCGGAGGGATCGGCTCCGGCAAGTCCACCGTGGCCGACCTGCTCGTCGAGCGGGGCGCGGTCCTCATCGACGCCGACCGCATCGCCCGCGAGGTCGTCGAGCCCGGCGGGCCCGCCTACGGGCCGCTCGTCGATCGCTTCGGGCCAGGGATCCTCGCCCCGGACGGCACGATCGACCGCCCTGCCCTCGCCGCGGTGGCGTTCGCCGATGCCGACGCCCTGGGCGCGCTCAACGCCATCACCCACCCGGCCATCGGCGCGGTGATGACCGAGCGCCGGGCCGCGCAGGCGGGCACCGACCACGTCGTGGTCCTGGACGTGCCGCTGCTCAAGCCCGCGCACCGCGCCCTTCTCGAGCTCGACGTCGTGGTCGTCGTGGACTGCCCGGTCCACGTGGCGCTGGCCCGCCTGGTCGAGCAGCGCGGCATGGACGAGGCCGACGCCAAGGCGCGTATCGCCGCGCAGATGACGAGGGAGGAGCGCCTGGAGGGGGCGGACTTCGTCATCGACAACGGCGGCGAGCGCGGTGCGCTGGAGGCGGAGGTGGCCCGGGTGTGGGCGGCGCTCGAGGCCCGGGCGGCGGGCTGACGCCGGGCGCGCCGGGAGCCGGGCCTGTGCCGCGGCCGAGGGACGACCGCCGGTTCAGCCGGCGCCGGCTGTTGCAGGGAGGGCTCGGCGCGTCCGGCGTGGCCGTCGGCGCGGCGAGCTGGCATGCGCCGCCCGCCGCGGCCGCAGCACACGCCTCGGGCGTACCGGCTGCACCCGACGGGACCGTGTCGGTGCTCGCGGACGCGGCCGGCGCGCCCGGCCCGCCCGACACCCTGCTGACCGGGGGCGTCGACACTCCCGTCGGGATCGGCGTCGACGACGTCACCTTCTCGTGGCATGTGGTCGACGGCCGCCGCGGGGCGCGCCAGCACGCGTACCGGATCCAGGTGTGGTCGGGCGCCCCGGCCGACGGGGGCCGGCTCGTCTGGGACAGCGGGCGGGTGGTGTCGCCCGACCAGCAGGCACTGCCGTACGGCGGCCCTGACCTGGCGCCCGATGCGCCGTACCGCTGGAGCGTCCAGACCTGGGACGCGGCTGGGGTGCCCGGACCATTCGCCGCGCCGGCCGTGTTCGACACGGCGCTGCGGGACGGGGACTGGCGCGCCTCGTGGATCGCGCGGGCGGCCGACCCCACCACCGAGCCGGACCAGTACACCTACGCGCGCACGACGGTCGCGCTGCCGCCGTCGCCGGTGGTGCGGGCCCGGGCGTTCGTCGCCGGCGACCAGCAGTACGAGCTGTCGGTCAACGGGGTGCGCGTCGGCAAGGGCCAGGCCTACAGCTACCCCGACACCATGTACTACGAGACGCTCGACGTCACCGGTGTCCTCGTCCCCGGCGCGTCCAATGCCGTCGCCCTCTTGACCCACTGGGACGGGCCGACCAAGGGCCATCCCGCCGGCCGCCACGGCGGCATCGTCCAGCTCGCCGTCCATCACGCCGACGGGACGACCACCACGGTGGTGTCCGACGGCTCGTGGCGCGTGCTCCCCGGCGCCTGGGCGCCCGGCACCCAGCGGAACCTCGAGGGCGACCAGGTGGACTACACGGAGCACGTGGTCGGCCCCGCGGTGCCCGTGGGCTGGGACGGGCCCGGGTTCGACGACCGCGCCTGGGCCCCCGCCACCGTGCTGGGACCGGCGGGCACGGATCCGTGGCGGCACCTGGTCCCGGTCCGGACCCGGATCGTCGAGGAGGCGGTGCCCGCCGTGTCGCTCGCCGTCGTGGGCGCTGGGTCGGCGGTGGCGGACTTCGGCAAGGTGTACGCGGCTGTGCCCACCGTCGCCTTCGCGCACGGGGTGCCCGGCCGCACCGTGCCCATGCACGCCGGCTACCTGCTCGACCCCGACGGCGCGGTGTCGACGACGCGCGGCACCCAGCACACCGACATGAGCTACTCCTACGTCCAGCGCGGCGGGCAGGAGGCGTTCGTCCCCTTCGACTACCTCGGGTTCCGGTATCTCCAGGTCGACGCGCCGGGCGAGGCGCTCACCCCGGCGGCCGTCGTCGCCCGGACCCGGCACACGGCGGTGCCCGACGAGCACGCGGCGACCTTCACGTCGTCCGATCCCCGGGTCGACGCCGTCTTCGAGCTGGCCCGCCACTCCGCGCTCTTCAGCGCCCAGGAGCAGTTCGTGGACACGCCCACGCGGGAGAAGGGCCCCTGGCTCTGGGACGGCGCCAGCGAGTCGAGCGCCGCCATGGCCGCGTTCGCCGAGCAGAACTTGAGCCGAAAGTCGCTCCTCGAGTTCGCCGCCTCCCAGGCCCGGTACTGGCCCCACAGCGGGGCCATCAACAAGATCTACCCGACGGGGCTCGGTGCCCTCGACATCAACGAGTTCACCGAGATCTACCCCGAATGGGTGTGGCAGTACTGGCTTCGCACCGGCGACCGCGGGCTCGTCACCTCGCTCTACCCCGTGGTGGCCAGGGTGGCGGGCTACGTGGCCCGGGCGGTCGACGCCGGGACGGGGCTGGTCACGGACCTGCCGGCGACGAACGTGTACTACACCTATCCCGTCGTCACGCGCATCAACGTGCTCGCCGTGAACGTGTTCCGGCTGGCGGGGAACCTGGCGCAGCTGGCCGGGCGTCCGAGGTCGGACGTCGACGACCACCGCCGTCGCCAGCGCGCGCTGGTGGCGGCCGTCAACGCGCGCCTCACGCGCGCCTCGGGGGTGTACGCGGACGGGATCGACGGCCAGGGCAACCATGTGCCGAGCGCCTCGCAGGAGGCCAACGCCTGTGCCATGGCCTACGACGTGGTGCCGCCGGCGCGCCGGGCCGCGGTGGCGGCCTACG
>Ga0187778_10002355_pt1 | contig 12908 bp, 7 predicted proteins | sample 1015_Q2_SP5_20_M_FD_132418 | JGI IMG/M metagenome (GOLD analysis project Ga0187778, IMG submission 132418) | Tropical peat soil microbial communities from peatlands in Department of Meta, Colombia - 1015_Q2_SP5_20_MG | ecosystem: Environmental > Terrestrial > Soil > Wetlands > Peat | place... | reverse complement strand
TCGCCGACAGCACGCGCAAAAGCGAGAGCAAATCCAGTCAAGGCGGCGGGGAGAATCGACGGCAGCAGCACACGCCGAAATGTCTGCCATCTGCCAGCCCCGAGGCTTGCTGCCGCTTCCTCGAGTTCGCGGTCCAGATCTTCGAGCACGGGCTGAACCGTCCTCACCACGAACGGCAAGCCGATGAACGTCATCGCGATCACCACGCCCAATTGTGAATAGGCCGTGCGGATCCCGATGGCGGCGAAGGGACGTCCCAGCCAGCCATTCGGGGCGTAGATTGTCGTCAGTGCGATGCCCGCCACGGCGGTCGGCAGGGCAAAGGGCAGATCGACCAGCGAATCAAAAAGTCGCTTGGCCGGAAACTCATACCGAACAAGGACCCATGTAACGAGCACGCCAAAGAATAGATTGATGAAGGCGGCGATCAGCGATCCACCGAAACTGAGCCGATAGGATGCAATCGCTCGCGGCGAGAGGGCTACATGCAGGAACTGTTGCCACGTCAGAGTTGAGGTTTTCAGAAAAGTCGCGGAAAGAGGAATGAGCACGATCAGGCAGAGATAGAGCAGCGTGTATCCCAGCGCCAAGCCAAAGCCGGGTATGATGCTCCGCTGTTTGACCCTCACTGCCATGTGATTCCCCTTCTTTCCGCTCGATCAGTACGACAGCTACCTAGGTTGATAGATTTGGTCGAACACGCCTCCATCGCTGAAGTGAGTCTGCTGGGCGTTGTGCCAATCGCCAGCGACGTCCGCCAGGGTGAATAGCTTCACTTTGGGGAAGGTCGACGCGTACTTCTTGGCTACGGACTCCAGCCGCGGACGGTAGAAATTCCGCGCCGCGATCTCTTGTCCTTCGGGCGAGTAGAGATATTGCAAGTAAGCCTCGGCGACAGCTCGCGTCCCTTTTCGGTCGACGACCTTATCCACAATGGATACGGGCGGCTCCGCCAAGACGCTCTGAGACGGAATTACGATCTGAAATTTGTCCGGTCCTAGTTCCTTCACCGATAGCAGCGCCTCATTTTCCCAAGCGAGTAGAACGTCGCCGATGCCTCGCTCGACGAAAGTCGTCGTCGAACCGCGGGCCCCTGAATCGAGCACCGGAACGTTCCTGTAGAGCTTGGTAATGAAGTCCTTCGCCGCCGCGTCGCTCTTTCCGGACTTCAGGTACGCGTAGCCCCAGGCCGCGAGGTACGCCCATCGCGCGCCGCCCGAAGTCTTGGGATTCGGCACCACGACGGAGACTCCGGGTCTTACGACATCGTCCCAGTCCTTGATGCCTTTGGGATTTCCTTTGCGGACTAGAAAAACGATCGTGGAGGTGTAGGGCGTGCTGTTGTTCGGCAGCCGGGATTGCCAGTTCGCTGGCAACAGCTGCGCCTTTTCGGAGATGGCGTCGATGTCGTATGCCAACGCCAAGGTCACGACATCTGCTTGTAAGCCGTCGATGACAGCGCGCGATTGCGCCCCGGAGCCGCCGTGCGATTGCTGGATCACGACGGTCTGCCCGGTTTTGCCTTTCCAGTACTGCGCGAACGCCTTGTTGTAGTCTTCGTACAGTTCCCGTGTGGGATCGTACGAAACGTTGAGAAGCGTGATCTGATTCTGGGCGCGCGCACGCACGCCCAGAGCCAAGACGAAAGCAACGAGGAGGATCAAGACAACGGATGTTTTCAGTCTCATCTCGATTCCCCTATGGAATGATGTAGCGCAGGTTCAAGTACGTGATGAAAATGTGCGCATTTTTCGGCTGGTGTGCCGCCACGTACCAGGGTGTCCGGTCCACATACGAAAACTGCGAAATGAATTGCAGCTTGCCGTAGTTCGGGCTCGACCAGATCGTTGGTATGAACCCGACCGTGCCTTCCTGATAGTCGCGGTTGTTCGTGTTTGCTGAACCGAAGAATCCGAAGCCGGTGCAATACTCCGTGCCACCCACGCCGCACGCGGTTCCGAGCGCCTTCGTGGTTACGTCAAAGTTCCTCCAGAAATAAGCGCCACTGTAATAGCCGTCGACGAGAAATTTCGGAGTTGTCTGCCACTCGAACCCGCCAATCGCCGAGCCAGCGTGAACTGCCGAGAGCGTGCCGTTCGGCTTTACGACCACGTCGGGACCGAGCCCACCGATGTAGCGCCCGACGCCATCGCCGTAAAACAGGTTCTCGATGAGATGGAAATTCTTGAACACCTCGAAGTTCGTGTTGAACTCTCCGCCGCCTCCGGTAATCGCATTTGTGGAAGCTGGTGCGGCAAGGTTGTTGTAATCCTTGAAAGTGCGTGCGACTCCTCCCGCATCGATATGCAGCAGCTTTCCACCAGCCGTCCTCCAGTCGAACGAGGTTCGCGCCTCGATATCCGGGTGGACGTTCGGAACGGTCGGATTGATCGCAGAGCTTGTCGCGCTCGTGCTGCTGCTCCCGTTGTCGAATTGTTGCTGGAAGAAATTCGTGGAGCCGTCGGTCGGGAAAACGACAGAACTCGGCGCGAATTGCTGTGGGTTTTCGAGCGCAGCGCCGAACGCCCAATGATCATTCGCGTGATAGACGACGCGTAGTTCCGGCTGTCGGCTGTAAATCAACCCTGCGAGATAGCTCGTATCCAACCGAAGTGCCGTAAAGATGTTCTCGGGATAAGGAGAAAGGCCTTCGCGTGTGGGCGTCAGGAACGACCACGTCTGGCCTGTCACGAGCTCCCACCTGCCGTGCCGAAGCTGCACGAACGCAAGACGCAGCCGAAACGTATCGCTCTTTGTGCTGATGTTCGAGTTCGCAGGCTCGAACCCGTTGAAGTCGCTTTCCACGTAGCCGGTAACGCTTGTGGCTTCGGTCGGCTGTGCATCGACTTTCAACGAAAGTCGCGAGCCCTGGCCCGTGAAACGAAATTCGGAGAGCTGGCCGAGCGGAAGCGTGTTGGCATAAGGAATCGTCGTGAAGTTGGTGCCGAGACCGCTGCCGACGTCCCGGCTCCGGAAAATTCCCGTGAGATCGACGAAGCCGCCGGGAGTGAAATTCGCGGCGCCGATTTTCAGAGAAAGTGGATTTTCCGGCGACACGATGTTGATCGGTTTGTTCTGGTTTTGCGGAGGCGCATTGACGTCACTCGCGGCATTCGGGGCATTCAGCGAATCCAGCGATGTCGGCGTCTCCGGAGTCACGCCGAGCTTTTCCTCGAGCACGGCGATTCTTTGCAACTCTTCTTTCAGCGCTACGCGTTCCGATTCGAGTTCCTTGCTGTGCTCCGCGAACTGTCGAGTTTGCAACTCAACGCTTGCGCGCAGAGACTCCAACTCAGCTACTACCGGCGACGCGGGCGCTTTGGGCTGGGAAGCCTCCGTCGCGTTGCCGGACGGTTGCGCCGTCGTGCTCGCGCTCTCGGCGTCGGAGGCAGCGTTCCCGCCACGCGGCGCGGCCCAGACGGACACCGTCGCACCGAGTATGGTGGCCAAAAGTATTTCGCTGCGTTTTGGTTTGATTCGTAAACTTGTCTTCATTGAAATCTCCTGATGAATTTTGGTATCTGGCCTCCAGCGATCCGGTCGGCCGTCTCGATTTCGGTGTTACTCCTCCCCATGTGGGGTCGGTCGTTAATTCCACTTCCGAGCTATCCCGGGCCTTTGCGAACACGCTCTGTCTTGTTCAACTCGACGACGCGGCCGTCATGGACCGTCAGAGCTACCGACCCGTAGCGGATACTTCGGAGCGCGAGCGCCACCTCCTTCAGGAGTTCCCACTCGGTCGTGGAGAGATTCTGTTGCCAGTCTTGCGTTTCAACTGCGCTCATTCGCTCACCTCCGTCGGGTCCGACTCGAAACGAGTCGTGGAACTTGCGAGCTCCGCAACGCACTACTGATCGGTGAAGCTGCTACGGCTTGTCGCTTTTCGTTGTTGAGCGGACTGCGGCGAGAAACTAGTTGCGGCTACAACACAAATCGGCGAGGGAGGTGTGATCCAGGATGCGGGCTGTAGCGTTTCGAACATCCAGGAGAATGCGGAACAACGCACGATGTTTGGGATCGGAACTGATGCGCCATCGGAGCGACTCGGCGTCTTCGAACGGCGCAAGCGGACCATCGATTCGGCGAATGACTTCGCCGAGGGAGATCTTCTTCGCGGGTCGTTTCAGCTGGTAGCCGCCGTTGGCGCCCCGCAGACTGACAACAATCCGCGCGCGCTTCAGCTCGAGCAGAATCGCCTCGAGAAATTTCTCGGGCAATTGCTCCTCCGCAGCAATGTCTTTGATCTTGACGACGTTAGATGGATGCTGCGCCAGAACTGTCAGCGCTTGCAGGGCATAAAGTCCTCGTTGGGAAATTCGCATGGTTGTAGCTCTTGTACCCCAGTGACTCGATAAAGCCTACCTATTTACTAGGCTTTGTCAACTATTTTCACAGAGCCCGTATCGGCGAGGCTCGCGTCGGGCTCTCGCACGAGAATCGGGCCGACAGTAACACAGAATTAACAATCCAATCACCGAAGGTTCACACGGACCCCTTAACGTGCCTGTCGTTCGCGGGTGTATCCGGGAGCAGAGCCACGTTGTCGCCACGCCCGGCGGTTCTGCAAGGGTGGGTCCCCCGCAATCGAGTTTTGCGTCGTACCTGGGGACGAGCGCGGCGTCCAGGTTCCTACGGTCTCATCTAAAGCCCTTTTGTGAACACGGGAAGTTGCCGGGTGATTCGCAGTTAAATTCAAGGAGGAAGGAATGCGAGCACTTGCTACGTGCATTGTCGCGCTTTTCTTAGCTGCTTCGCCCATTGTGGCGAAAGCGGCCGGGACGGGCGCGAATGGGAATCCGTCAACGACGGAGGCGAAAAACAACGCCGCGCCGGCTCAGCCCGGCAACGCGTCAGCGGCTGATCCAAAGGCGAACGCCGCGGCTACAGCAGAGCCTTCCAGCTCGGAGCTGGAAAGCGAACTACAGGCACTCCGCGATCTTTTGGAGTCGCAGTCTCGCCAGATCCAGGAACAGCAGCAAAAGATGCAAATGCTCGAAGAGGAGCTGAATACTGCGACGTCGGCCAAGGACGGCCTGGGGGCTGATCCGGCCTCAAGTAGCGCAGCAATCGCTCCTGTTGCGGCGGCTGTTGCCACGGGCAGGGATTCCGCGCAGGGAGGAAATCCCGAAGAGCCAGCGGCGCTTCGCTTTAAGGGCATCACGTTGACGCCGGGTGGATTCACGGCGGCAGAAACGGTGTGGCGGCAAAAGGCGCTTGCGTCGGACGTCAACACACCCTTCAACTCGGTTCCGTTCAATGGTTCGTCGAACGCCCACATGTCCGAATTCCAGGCATCGGGTCGCCAGTCGCGAATCAGCATGCTGATGGAGGGCAAGCTGGACAGCGTGAAAATTGGCGGGTACTACGAGGCTGACTTCCTCTCCGCTGGAACCACATCGAACCCCAACCAGAGCAACAGCTACACATTCCGCCAGCGGCAATTCTGGGGACAGGCCGCGTTTAACAGCGGTTGGACCATTACCGGCGGGCAGCAGTGGAGCCTGCTCACCGAAACAACCCACGGCATGGACAACCGCACCGAGGCTCTGCCGCAGGTGATCGACGCGCAGTACCAGGTCGGCTTCAGCTGGGCACGTCAGTATGGAGTTCGGTTCGTGAAGAACTTCAACAACAAGGTCTGGCTGGGCTTCTCAGTAGAGAATCCGCAGGCCACTCTTACGGTACACGGAAACCCGACGGTTACTTGCGCCCCCGCCAATCCAGTTGGGCTCAGTTCCACTGGGGCCGCGACGGCGATCACCACGAAGGGAACGTGTTCGTCGTCGGCGTTGAATGGCACGCTCGTCTACATCCCCACCACGCCCTCGGAAACCACCGAAGATGTTGGCACCGCCCCGATCTTGCCCACCTCGTACAACAATTTCCTGTTGGGCGCCTTCGGCACAGGCGGCGGTCTGATGAACCCGCTGGGCAACTATCAATACAACCCCGCACCGGATCTTGTGTTCAAGGCAGCGTTTGAGCCGGGCTTCGGCCACTACGAGATCTTCGGTTTACTCGCTCAATTCCGCGATCGTGTATTCCCATGTGCTCTCACGACTCTCGCAGCGCCGATCGCCGGCTGCGGTACATTGCCTGCCGCAGCAGGCGGTGGGGCTGATGTCTTCTCGGCTGCCAATGCATTCAATCACACCGTTAGCGGAGGCGGCGTCGGCGGGAACGCTCGGTGGAATCTTTTCGCGAAGCATGTCGACCTGGGTATCCACTTCCTCGGCGGCACCGGCATCGGCCGCTACGGTTCCGGCGGACTAGCGGACACCACGATTCGATGGACCGCGAGCCCCAATCCATTCATCGACGGCACGCTTGCTCCAATCCACAACTATCAGGCGCTCGGCACGCTTCAGCTCCATCCGACGCCGAAGCTTGATATCAACTTGTACGCAGGTGGTGAGTACGAAGCGCGTGCTGCTTATCCACTGTCGAGCGGAGCCGGAAAAGAAGGCTACGGCGGACCCGGACTCAACAACTACGGTTGCGGCACGGAACTCCTGCCCTTCACCGGACAGTCTAGTTCCGTAAGCACGGGAATCCCTACCAGCGTTGCTGGCGCAAACGGCTTCATTCCAAGCGTGCCGGCCAATTGCACGGGTGATACGCGGAACCTGATCGAGGGCACGGTGCAATTCTGGTATCGCTTTTACAAGGGACCCAAGGGGACCATTCAGTATGGTATGCAGTACTCCACGTGGGTTCGTAACACGTGGCGCGGCAACGGAACCGGCACTGGTGCTGACGGCATCACCATCACTACCAGCCCCGCTCCGCATGCGACCGACAACATGGTTCTCACGTCGTTCCGCTATTACCTGCCGTAGCGGTTTGCAGAAGACGGGAGGCGCTCCTGCGCCTCCCGCCGTTTCTTCGCTGATCCCGCCGAGCTTTCTCTTCGCCCCTGTCGTCCCGAATGGATTCCTTGCGGTTGTTCGAACTCGCTCCGTATCCGCCAACTCCGATCGTTCCGCAAATCCTCAAGTGAAACAGCTGTCGGCCTGACTCCGCACGTTAGCTAGCCCATTCCGCCACTGACGCTGATGGCCCACCAGTTTGCGAGACGCCCGTTCGCAGGGCCTTTTCCCACCGTCATATACGGTTCTAATCGTATTGACATAGCTTATCTAATCGTATTAAATGAGCGGCTCCGCATCGCTGTTGTGCGGCAATTTGGGGAGCCGGGTGGGTTCCCGAGAGAACAGGGGTGGACCAGCCATGGTGTTTCCTGCAAATCGAAGGTTTTACAGCACTCACACTGCATCCGACGGTTCCGCACGGAAGCTGCCGGGTGTCCGCTCAGCGTCGCCATGGCTGCAAATATTTCTGTTCCTGCTCTGTTTGGGTTTTGGCGCCGCTCCGGCCAAAGCGCAAGTGTCGGCAAGCCTTTCCGGAGTCGTTACCGATGCAACTGGAGCCACAATCTCCGGGGTTACGGTGACGGTCAGGAACGTCGACACAGGCGCGACCCGCACCATTGCGACCGACGCAGCCGGACGATATTACGCCTCGGACCTGCCGCTTGGTCGTTTCGAAATTCAAGCAGTTAAGCAAGGATTTGCCAACGAGACTCGCACGGGTATTACGCTGGTTGTCGGGCAGGACGCGGCGGTCGACATCACGATGCAGTTGAACACCGTCACCCAACGCGTCGATGTCGTTGCCGATGCGCCTCTGGTCAGTACAACGACTGCCGATATTTCAGGGCTCGTTGGCGAGCAACAGGTGAAGGACCTGCCGCTCAACGGACGAAGTTATGACCTGCTCATGCTTTTGAATCCAGGAGTCGTGAATTTCACATGGGAAAAGACGGGTGGGACCGGAATCTCGAACTCTTCGACGGCGAATAACTTTTCTGTTTCGGGAAACCGACCCGAACAGAATCTGTTTCTCCTGAATGGCATCGAGTACACCGGCGCCGCGGAGAATAACATGACTCCGGGTGGGCCCAGTGGGCAACTGTTGGGCGTAGAGGCCGTGCGCGAATTCAACGTGCTGCACGATTCCTACGGCGCCGAATACGGCAAACATCCCGGTGCCCAAGTGTCGATCGTGACCCAGTCCGGAACGAACGAATGGCATGGTTCCGCCTACGAATATCTGCGAAACAACGCTCTCGACGCACACAATTTCTTTGACGTGCATTCGGCTCCTCCGTTCCAGCGCAATCAGTTCGGCGCTTCCGCGGGCGGTCCGATCTCCAAAGACAAAACATTCGTTTTCGCGAACTACGAGGGCTTCGGGCAAAACCTGCACCAGACTTCGGTCACCTTTGTACCGGCGAATGATGCACGCGACGGCACTTTTGCGCCGCTGGGTTCGGCATGCGCATGCGCGGCTATCGTGCAAAACCTGCTAGGACTGTGGCCAGCACCCAATGGCCCTGAACTTTTTCTGCCTGGCGATGTGCCGAGCGGGATCGCGACGCTCACCAGCAGTCCGCTGCAAACTATCCGCGAAGATTTCGGCACCGCGCGCGTAGACCACATTTTTTCAGCAAAAGATTCGTTTTCGGCTAATTACACCGTCGACGACGGCGCAAACGTGAACGCCACCGTCTTCGACCCCTATTCGACCGACATCACCAGTTTGCGAGAACAAGTGCTGAGCCTCGACGAGACCCACATTTTCTCTCCCAACTTTCTCAACACCTTGCGATTCGGCTATTCGCGCGCGGGCTACTTTTTCACGGGAGAGCCGACCGAGGGAACATCCGCTGCCGAAGGCATTGCCTTCGTATATGGGCATCCAGTTGGCGCCGTCGTTGTTGGAGGAAGCACAGCGTCGAATCCCGCGACGCAATTGGGTTTGGCGGGCAGCAACAATGGAAGTAACTTGAATGTCTTCCGCAATCTCTTCACATCCGAGGACCAAGCGACCGTCACGCGCGGCCGTCACCAAGTGAGCTTCGGCGTTTGGTTTCAGCGATTCCAATCCAATGAGAGGCTCGCTCTGAGTCAGTTTGGCCAAATCACTTTTCCGAGCGTGAGCGCTCTGGTGGCGGGTGGTGGTACGGGGACCACTCTGACGTACGACCCGACACCCACCGAACTCAACTGGAGGTCATTTTTCGGCGCAACGTATGCGGAGGATGTGATTCGCTTGACGCCCCAGTTGACGCTCTCGCTCGGTTTCCGTGTCGAATTCACAAATGGGTGGCATGAAGAGCATCGTCGGGCCTCAGACTTTTATTTCACCAATGGCGTGATGAATACCACTCCCCATGTCGGTGGCACCTTATTCAGCGTAAATAACGGTACGTTTCTTGCGCAACCCAGACTGGGAATTGCGTGGAGTCCGTTCGGCCACAAGACTGTTCTTCGCGCCGGATTTGGAATTTACAACGACTTGCAGGACGCCCTCGGCTACCGCCTCGATCAGAACGCGCCGTTTAATCCGACCTATAGCATTGCAAATTTCACTGTCTCTAAATTGCCGGAACCGATTTCGCCAGTTCCGGCCGCCGCTAAGGTGCTGCCGGGAGGCGTTCAACCGGATCTAAAGATCCCTACGCTCATTTCGTATTCGCTCAGGCTCGAGCAGGAGCTTTCCCAGAATACAGCACTCACGATCGGCTATGTAGGATCTCATGGCTACCACGAGATTATCGGGCTCGATGCGAATGAGCCGGCTCCCGTGATTTGTCCCGCAGCACTATGCCCTGCTAACTATCCGACGCTCTACACAGCTACGGGAACAACGGTGGCAGGCCCGGCTGTTCCTACGGGAACTCCCTACATCCCCGCTGCATGCGCCGCAGGCAACGCTACGTGTAACTCAGCTCTCGGTCCGAGTTGGACGTGGTTCTCTGTGGGCGACAGCTCGTACAACGCGCTGCAGATCGACCTCAACCATCGCTTCAGCCACGATCTTTCGTTGCGCGGGAGTTACACTTGGTCGAGAGCGCTCGATGACGGAGATTCACTGAACGGCACGCTGGCCCAGAATGCCCCGGGCCTCGTGGAAAACCCCTACGACATCCGTACGGACTGGGGGCCGGCTACGTACAATGCGACAAACGCTGCGTCGATCAACGTGCTTTACGAATTGCCGTTCGGACGCAACAAGACGATTGCCAATGATCTGGAAGGTGTGGCCAACGGAATCGTCAGCGGCTGGTCGGTGACGAGCATCGTCACCATTCAGAGTGGTTTCCCGTTCACGCCGCAACTTAGCTACAATCCTTCGAGAAACGGCGACACGAAAAATCCCGTGCGCCCGTTCGTTAACCCTGCGTTTTCGGGTCCAGTCGTTGAGGGAAAGCCGACGCAGTGGTTCAATCCCAACGCATTTCTTACCGAGCCAAACGGCAGCGGCTTTTATGGCAACTTGCGTCGGGATACAGTGATGGGTCCCGGCCTCGCGACGTGGGATTTTTCCATTCTCAAGGACACGGCGATTCGAGAGCGGATGCGTCTCCAGTTTCGAGCCGAGATGTTCAACATCCTGAACCACGCCAACTTCAATACACCGAATCTGATTCTTGCAACACTCTCTGGGACTACGCCCGTTCCAAACCCTGCTGCTGGCTTGATCACAAGTACTTCGACGAATTCCCGGCAGATACAATTCGCATTGAAGTTTCTGTGGTGAACGCGAAACGGTGACGGCCTAGTGGTTGCGCGGTATGGGAGCGCCGCTATCCGAGCGAGCGAAAAGTGGGGCTAGGCCCGCTTCCATCGTCCTCGTGCAACTCAACTATGCGATCGCGCTCAGAGTTTTCCGCAGATTCCGGCCAGACACAAGTGTGACGCACATCACAGAGAAGGAAGAAATTCCGTTTACACTCGAAGCCGGTCAGAGTACGATAGCGCGTTTGCAGCCGCTAAATATTTCTAATAATTAAGAGGGTCTTTTGTTGCGACCCGTGGTCCGTTTGAGCAATTATCTTCGAATTGCAGCAGTGATCGGTGTGCTCGCGCTCTTCGCGGCGATCTTGGTGAGGATTTCGTCGGCGCAGGGAGGCGACCCGTCGCCTTCGGGGCAATCCTCAGACATTTTCACAGCGGCGCATCCAACCGTTTCCGATTCGATTCGCGAGTTCTTGGGCCTCCGCACCAAGCCCGTCCAGCCGATCGCCTACACGCACAAAGTGCATCTGGGAAACGGAATGCAGTGTACCGATTGCCACGTCGGCGTGGATCAAGGTCCGGATGCTCGTATCCCAAGCGTCAATTTCTGTATGACCTGCCATCAAGTGATCGCTACGGACAAGACCGAGATCAAGAAACTCGCGGCGTATCGTGCGCGCGGCGAGGACATTCCCTGGCAGCGGGTCTACGGATTCGAGCAGTCGGCTCATGTGAAGTTCAATCATGCGCCGCACATACGCGCGGGCGTCGATTGCTCGGTCTGCCACGGCGATATGCGGCAGCAGACCGTCGCCGAGCGCAAAGTGGACCACACGATGGGCTTTTGCGTTGGTTGCCACCGGCAGAAAAATGTTTCGGTGGATTGCGTCACGTGTCACTACTAGTCGTGGTTTTGGCGGTGAACGAGGACCGGCAATAGAAAACTATGGAACGTCGTGACTTCCTGAAAATTTCGGCGGTGGCTGGAGCGACGGCGGCTCTGGAAGGCTGCGGCAATCCTGACCATCAGCTGATCCGGTTCGTGCCGGAAGAGGATTTGATTCCCGGCATCGCGACGTGGAAGCCAAGCATCTGCACGCTTTGTCCGGCCGGTTGTGGCCTGCTCGTGCGTGTGATGCAAGGAGAAGCCGAAGTCATCCGCAATGGGCAGCTCGGCCTTCTGAAGATGGGCCTCGCCAAGAAGCTCGAAGGCAATCCCGCGCACCCGATCAATCAGAGCAAGCTCTGCCCCCGCGGCCAGGCCGGGCTGCAGGTCACCTATCATCCCGACCGAATCAAAGCTCCGCTTGCACGCAATGGTGCGCGAGGCTCGGGCCAGTTCCGTGAGGTCAGTTGGGACGATGCGATCAAGCAGCTTGTGTCTCAGCTGTCGGATTTACAGGCGAGCAAATCGGAAGGCGGGCTGGCGTTCATTACGTCTCCGCTTCGCGGCCAGCGAAAAACGATCGTCGACGGTTTCACAGCGTCCTTCAAGAAGGCGATACCCGTCGACTTCGCCTTCTTTGACGACGCTGCCATTCGTTCTGCAAACGCAGCGAGTTTCGGACATGCACAGCTTCCGACTGTCGATCTCGGCCAATCCAACTACGTAATTTCGTTCGGCGCCGATTTCCTGGGCACATGGAACTCGCCGGTCGCTCAGTCGCTTGGCTTCGGAAACATGCGCAAGGGCCGTCCCGGCCAGCGCGGCAAATTCGTTCAATTCGAGCCGCGCATTTCGCAGACCGGAGCGAGCGCCGACGAATGGATTCCCGTGCAGCCAGGCGCCGAGGGCATCCTCGCGCTCGGCATTGCGCACGTGATCATCGCCGAAAAGCTGCGGCCCGCGAGCGCAGCCGGTCATGCCGGCTCGCTAATCGATGGCTGGTCACAGGGATTGCCGGACTACGCGCCTGAGAAAATCGCAGCGCAGACCGGCATTAAGACTGAAAGAGTCGCGCGCATTGCGCGAGAAGCTGCGGCGCACGATCCTGCAGTTGCGCTAATCGGCGACTCGGCTGTGGCGCAGTCCAACGGTCTTTTCAACGCGCTTGCGGTTAACGCACTCAATGCATTGCTTGGCAGCGTCGGCAAACCGGGCGGCATTTCGTTCGCTCCTGCTCCGAGTCCGAAGGAATCGGCCGTTTCGCTTCAGACGCTCGCCTCTCAGATCACATCCGGGGCGACTGCCGTCAAAGTGCTTTTGCTCCACAACGCGAATCCGGTTTTCGCGGCGCCCGCGGCCTGGGGCGTGCGCGCCGCGCTCGACAAAATCCCGTTCATCGTCAGCTTTGGGAGTTTCATCGACGATTCAAGCGCGCTGGC
>Ga0187778_10002353_pt1 | contig 12911 bp, 12 predicted proteins | sample 1015_Q2_SP5_20_M_FD_132418 | JGI IMG/M metagenome (GOLD analysis project Ga0187778, IMG submission 132418) | Tropical peat soil microbial communities from peatlands in Department of Meta, Colombia - 1015_Q2_SP5_20_MG | ecosystem: Environmental > Terrestrial > Soil > Wetlands > Peat | place... | reverse complement strand
TCGCACACTGAACGACTGCCCCGTGATAGTTGGTCCAATCGACGGTCACGACGCCATCCTCCATAGGGTGTTCGTCCAATCGAACGAGAGCTTCATCCCACCGAAGGTCGAGTATGTCGAGTTCTTTGGCGAGGACGTCGAAACGAGCACGCCGCTCCGCGAGAGGTCCATTCCCGCGAAGTAGGTTCGAGGCGAGTGCATCGCGTCGGGGGTCGCTGTCTTCAGAAGTTTGCCTCGGCCTGCACTGAGCCTCCCCAAGCTTACGGTCTGACGTTCCCCGTCCGCATCCAGGTCGAGCGCTAATCATCGCACCGGGCGCTTTGCAGGTGCAGCTCTTCGATCGTCCCGCAAACGCAACTTCAGCAGGTTTTTCACAGATTCCTGACTCCGGTTGGCAAAGCTTGTCTCCGCGACCTGTCAAGGTTAGCTTCGCGAGAACTCGTTTTGAGGGCGATCCAACAATGGGGATGCCTCAATTCCTACGTCCTGATTCGAAAATATGCTCGGTCGAAGCCTCGCGGATGAGATGTCTAAGCACAATTTCGCCTGCAACCCTCGCCACCAACCAATGACAGCCGGTGAACAGCTGTGTCCCGCCTGTGGTGGTTATCTGCACCGAATACCGCGACGCGTCATAGACCGCCTTGTCAGCAAGGTGAGGCTAATGTGGCGCTACCGGTGCCCCTCACCGGGCTGCCAGTGGGAAGGCCTGTTACGCGTGCACAGTTCCATCAAACGGTGACAGCCAACCTTGGGCTGGAGGTTGACGCAGGGCGAATTGGAAATGAAGGATTTTGTTTCTTGAGGACATCCGCGTCCGCTGCGCCAACATGCCCAGCGAAGTACGGGACGGCGAGTCGCCGGGCGCGCTCAGCATGTCACAGTTAGCGCGCTGATTCTCAAACCACACCCCGCAACGCGCAGAAAGAGCTAGCGTGGACGGATCAATGTTGGTTGCAAAACCTGCGGCGATATTGGCTTGCCCTGGGGCTAAATTCATCGGACCCGCGGTGTTGGGGCGTCTGGTGGAACGATAGGCTGGCCGTCCTTGCTGATTTCGTAGTCAAGGCTGATCCCGCAGAATGGACAGAAATGTATATTCCTTGACAATCGAAAATATCCTCCCTTGGGTAGAAACATCATTTGCCCGATCAGATTGCGACACTGCGGACACCGCACTCCATAGTAGAGAAATAGAACGCCAGCTCCAAATCCCACAAAGCCAATGAACGGAACAAGGATCAGCGAAGGATTTCCAGATGCAATTGCTCCACCCGCACCAAACAAGACGAAGCAAGCAAGCATTCCGGCGAAGACCGGAATGATTCGGCGATTCAAGTGATCACGTATATTCATGACAGTCCACTGTGAAATGTCCAAGTTGCATTCGGTTCAAGGTGCGCAATCTACGCGCAACTCGCGTCAACCGGCACCGAATTGACCACGATGCCGGTGTATTCATTAACGGAGCGTCAGTTCACGACATGAGCACGGCACGGCGTGGGACCGGGGGCTCCCTATCTCGGGACGCGGCCTTACGCAGGCGGGGTAACCGGCAACGCCTTGATCAGCTTAGGCAGAGTCAGGTTATGGCGGCCAACTACATGGCGCGAGTCCAGAGCGCCGCCCAGTTCACGCAACTGAGCGATCGTCTTTGCGACCTCGGCGGTTGACGTTATCGGGTGCAAATCAAGCCTTCAAGCTTCGGCTTCTTGGGTACCGGCCATTGCTGGCTTGGAGGTAAGATTGGGTAGCTGCAAGGCGCACAACGCGCCGAATTTGTCGTATTGCGACAGCGCGCTCGCATTAGCCCTGGGTTACCAGGTTGGGTGCACGTCGACGATTCGAAAACGCCACAGGAGAATCTATGTTCGCTGGGATCCCTTTACGGCGCTTTCTTTTGGCGTCCGTCGCGATGCTTACCCTCGCACCGGCAATTCCGGCGATCGCCGGAATTGTCGTAAGCCTGGAATTTCGGTCCAGCGCGCTCGATCGCACCTGGGCTTACGCGGTGTATCTGCCCAACGGCTACGAATCATCCGATCTCAGCTATCCGGTCCTGTACCTGCTGCACGGCAACGGCGGAAATCGCTACAGCTGGGTGAATGACGGGCACATCCAACAGACCGCGGACGCGCTGATTGCGAGCGGCGACATCCCACCTTGCTTGATTGTGATGCCGGACGCCGGCACGAGCTGGTACGTTGACCTCAAAGAGCGCATGGAAACAGCGGTGATCAACGATCTCATCCCCGAGGTGGAGAAAAACTGGCGGGCACTTCCGCTGCGGGGAGGCAGGCTCGTCGCTGGCTTATCGATGGGCGGTTACGGTGCGATGCGCTTCGCACTCAAGTATCCAGAAATGTTCGCAGCCGCGGCGTTGCTCTCGCCAGCGATCTATAACCCAGAGCCACCAGAAAACTCCATGGCGCGGCGCGTCGGAGTGTTTGGTTCACCCAACTATGAGTCCGCAGTCTGGGAGGCCAACAACTACCCCGCTCTGTGGGACACGTATCTCGCGAAGAAAATGCCGGTGGCAATGTACGTCAACTCGGGCGATGACGATGACTTCTTTATCGAGCACGAGGCGGCCGCGTTCTATGCTTTGCTGCGCAGGAACAAGCAACCTGCGGAGTTACGCATCGTCGACGGCGCGCACGTTTGGGCAGTCTGGGAAAGCACGATTGGCGATGCCATGAAGTATATTTTCCGCTATGCAGAGCGGCCGGCAGTGCGCCCCGCTCAGCGCTGAGCCCACCTCGGCGGGCCGCTATCAACAGCTAGCCAACGCCGCGACGCGCGGGGCCAGAAACAGCGGGTTTCCCCTTGCTTGCGGCCCCCGATCTGTACCGTTCGGCATCAACAAAGCGCTACGTCTGAAGGAGCGAGTTCGAAATGCTAACCGGTGGTTGCTATTGCGGTGCGGTCCGCTTCGAGAGCGCAGGCCCCGCGTTTCACGAGACGAACTGTCATTGCTCTATCTGTCGACGAACCACTGGCGCCCCGTTTGTCGCCTGGTTTAGCGTGTCACGCGCTCAATTCCGCTTTGTGCAAGGCATGCCTAGCCGATTCAAGTCCACTGCCAAGGGCACTCGAACTTTCTGTTCTCGATGCGGCACCCAACTAACCTTCGAGCACGAGGACACTCCGGACGACATCGACATCACCACCTGTAGTCTGGATGACCCTGAACAGCTGCCTCCTAAAGATCACACCCGCACCAGCCGGAAACTTCGGTGGGTCAACTTGGCCGATGATCTGCCTCAGTACCCGGAGGCCCGGGCCAGGTCGTGATCGTGACCCACGTCGGAGCGACTTGATGGCGAGCGCTCATCGCCACACGGTGCCCCTGATTGTCGAATGAATCCGGCTCGCTACCGCCTGCTCGTTGGCTAAAGACAGCCTACTCAAGTACCGCGGCGCTTGCAGAAAGAGCTTCGTCGTGGTTCCAACGTGCGCGCACCTGAACGTGCTAGCTCAGCGCGCGCGCACAAGCAGGCTTTGTGTCGAGCGACCGATCAAGCCCTTCGCATCGAAAATACGTGCCTCCGCGAGTCCCCCGCCAGCGGGCCCGATAATCGTTCGAGCGTCGATGCAGATCCACTCGCCTTGCGCGGGCCGCAGCAGGCTTATCGTAAGATCGGAGTTCACGAAGGTATAGCGGCGGAAATCCAGCACCGCGCTGATGCCGTTTCCGGAATCGGCCGCGGCCGCCACACGTTCCAACGCACCGGGGAGCTCACCCTCGACCAGCGCGTGGCGAAGTCGGAACCACATCGCGCATGGTCCGTGGCACAAGCTTCCTTGGGCAGTGCGCAGCTCGACCAGATCGTGGTAGCCGCTCACGCCTGTCCGGTGTGGGAATTCGATGTTGGGCGAAGCCTCTGGGGGCGCTGGTGCCTGCGGCGGGGGATGACCATCTAGCGATTGCGGGACTTGCACCTCGAGTTCGCGCTGCGCGATCGCACTGAAGCGAGCGAGTTCACGCCCTTCAGAAACGAGGTGTGCGGAAAGATGCGCCACGTTGCGCCCTGCGTAATCGGTAGTTGCCTTGAGCTCCAGTGTTGCGATCGGAATCGGGCGCCACAGACTCGCGGTCAGACGAGCGACGTGTCTCATGCCAAGCCCCTGTGCCGCTGCCGAAAGCGCTCGCGCAGCGAGCGCGATCGGAGGGCCCGCATGCTGGTGGCCCGGATCCCAAGGCCCGCGCGTCAAGTTCGTCGAATCGAACGCGCCGTCAGCGCGCAAGCGGTAGGCGCTGGATGCGGGGGCCTCGAGGGGGTTAGCCATCACTCGAATGGTTGGGCGGCGAGAAGTCCATCCGTATCAGTCTCGCCGCAGGCCCATGACGGGCGTCCGAGACGAGCACGAAGAGATCGGGGAGGCGCAGACGGCCGGGTCCGCGCAACGGACTGACTCCTCGGCACGCTGAGCGCGAACAATTCAGAGATCGACTCTCGAACCAATTCGATGCACCAACGATTGCTGAGTCTTTTGTTGGTGATCCCCAAAACAAGACTGAGCTCGATCTTACCTGCGCTTCGAGCGCTTCTCGCGCGCTCTCCACCAGAGCATTGCGATGCCGAGTACAGCCAGCGGTGCCGACCACAACACCAGAAGATACACATCCATGGAAGATGACGCTACGCTGATGCAAAGAGGACGACAAAAATTGTCAATTGAGGCCAAGAATTCTGTTGCTACGCGCTTTTGTAGGCTGGCGTCGGCCGCGCCAGGCAGAAAACCGTTCCGAAGCTCGCCTTGTACTTCGCATGAGGCGCGGCAGGCAGGAGGCAAACACTGTTGGGTTGGGGACCATACTCGCTGCGCGTCCAATTACCCAGTGTCTAGGCGCTTTGAGCCTTACTCATGCGGGTACGCGCCCGATCGTGTTGCCAAAGCGTTGTCTCATCACCTCCTCAAACGCGGTGCCCTCTGGCGCAACCCAGCTGCCCGAGCGAAGGCAGTAGCTCTTGTACCGGTGCGGAGCTTCAGGCTCTCTGCCCTGGCGCAGCGCTTTCGCTGCATCGAGGATGACGCGGCGAAAGCGCACGACTCCCGCGTCGGTAGCAGTCAAGTGCTCTCGGGTGCGGTCGACGATAACGCCCTGGCTTGCCTGAATCATCGCATCCTGCTCTACGACCCCGTGCACGCCGGTGAAAGTGCGGTGCTTCTGATCCTCACGGTCGATAAGGAAATCGTTCGCGCGATTGCGCACCGGCACGAAGCCGGGCCCGAGCACGGCCATCTGCCCGTAACCTGCAGAGAACTTGGCGAGTTCTTCATCGGAGATGGCTTGATCAGGGTTCCACGCGTAGGTGTAAACCCAGCACGCTTCGTCGGTGATCGGTACCCAGGTGTAGCCGAAGTAAGTTTCCCCCGGCATCGTCGAAGGGGTGGTGGCGTGCGACGGCAGCATGAACTGCGTGGTTCGCCAGTAAAGGTCATCCCCGTCCGCTCTGCGCGCTCCACCCAGAACAAAGCCCACTTCATGCTCGAGGATCGAGAACCGCGGCCTCGCATCGCTACGCAGCCAGCGCAGCCGGGACTCATCGGCCTGGGCGAGAGGGTTCTCGTTGGCTGCGATCTGAGGCGCTGGCATATGCAAAAACGAGAAATGCGCTGTATCGAGCGCCCCCTCGATCGATTGCGCCCAGTTGCACTCCTGTAGCCGCTTGGTCACGTAGCGCTGTGATGGGGCCAACGCGCCAAATGCAAGCTGCGGAACGTCATCGGGAATGTGCTCGCGCGGGCCGAGGTACGCCCATACGATGTCGCCGAACTCACGGGTGGGGTAAGCCTTGACGAAGATCTTGTCGTGGTAGGCCGACCCTGGAGGCACGTTAGGCAGTTCAACGCACTTGCCAGTGACGTCGAACTTCCAGCCGTGATACACGCAGCGAAGCCCGCACTCTTCGTTGCGCCCATAGAACAGGTTCGCTCCGCGGTGTGGACAGTGTGGCTCGATCAATCCGATCCTGCCCTTCGTGTCACGAAATGCGACGAGGGTTTCACCCATGACCTGCACGCGAATGGGTGGGTCGTCAGGTAGCGCAAGTTCACGCGATAGGGCGATTGGTTGCCAGAAGCGCCGGAAGTATTCGCCCATGACGGTGCCAGCGCCAGTCCGGGTGAGCAGTTCGTTATCGTCGAAGCTAAGCATGGCAACCTCCTAGTTAGCGCGATCGATGTCGAAGATCCGCCTCAGGGCTCGATGAGATCCCCGAACAGCACCCATTGCTTGCCATCAAATCTCTGCATCCACATCTGCTTGATCGGGTAGTAGTCGCTCGCAGTGGTGTTGAGCTTGACGCCGGGGAGCACCATGGGAAGCGCCAGGTTCTTCAGGTTCGCCGCCTGCCGCATGACGTTCTCCCGAGAGAGGTCGTTCCCGCTTAGCTTTAGCACGTGCACCAGTGTCTGGGCCAGTCCATAGGCGTAGACATTATAGAAGTCAGTGGTATCGCCCTCCGGATAGTACTGCTTCATCCACTCCAACCATTCGCGATATCCAGGGTCGTTTTGCCAGTGTCTGTCGGTGGGGTCCTTGAGAAAGGCTGCGGTGAGCAGACCGATCGACTTCTCCAGGCCAGCCGGCTTGAGCACGCTGGCGACCGAGGTTCCAACGTTGGCGACCAGATGCAAAGGCCGCCAACCGATATCGTAGACTTTGCGAATCGCCTGCGCGGCTGCCTTAGGTGTGCTGAAGTTCAGAAGAGTGTCGGCGCCCGAGGCGCTGAGCGTGACGATCTGAGAGTCGACCGACGGATCGGCTACCTCGTAGGACACCTCCGACACGATCATCTTCGCCGCCTTGTCCCCCAGTCCTTCATGGAGCCCCTTGAGGTAGTCCTTACCGAGGTCGTCGTTCTGGTAGAGCACGCCTATCTTTGCCTCGGGGCGGGCGGTCAGGATGTACTTGGCGTACACGCGAGCTTCCGAGCGGTAGTTGGGTCGCCAGCCCATGGTCCATGGATAGTGCTGCGGATCTCCGAACTCGCTGCCGCCCGTGGCGCAGAAGAGCTGCGGGGTTTTCTTGGCGTTCAGGTACTTTTGAACTGCTGCGTTGGTGGGTGTACCGAGCGCGCTGAATATCAGCAGTACCCGCTCCTGTTCGACGAGCCTGCGTATTTGTTCTACCGTACGCGGTGGACTATATCCGTCATCGAGGCTGATCAGAGTGATCTTGCGACCGTTGACCCCGCCCTGAGCGTTGACCTTGGCGAAGTAGGCTGCTTCGGCTCTGCCGACCGTTGCATAAGACGAAGTTGGGCCGCTATACGGCATAGTCTGGCCGATCTTGATCTCGGTCTCGCTCACACCGGGGCCGTAGTTCCTTTCCTCACCTGATGCACCCTGCCATCCCAGTGCACAGACGAGCATCACCGACAGCCGTGCCAACCACCGATCCATCTTTCGAAGTGCCATACGCCCCTATCTCTTGGTGTTACTGTCGCTACGCCGAACTACTCCGACGTTCAATGTAGCGCTTTGAAGAAACTTTTACTTGGCGCGGGGAGTGCCCAGCGCCGCGGCGTCCAAGTCTCTTATAGCTCCCGAATCGATCGCCCTCCGCTTGACCACAGCCGGTACTGATATCGCGGCAGGGTAAGTGATCACCAACTTTTGAGTGCGATTGCGGCGCGCTATAAATCACCCGGCCGATCCAGCTCGCCAAGGTGTTGGGAGACATATTCTGCTTGCGCAATATCGGCGATGAACAGAGCGGCCTGCTGGTTGCCCGGTGTGTCGTGGTAGAAAGCGATGGCAGAGACTCTGGTTCCGTTCCAAGAGTAGACCATGGTGTCGTGTCCAGAATCCAAAATCTTGTCCGGCTCACCGTAGCTGTCTTTGGCGACAGCGATGAGCTTGCGCGCATCCTCGCCATTGAGAACAGATTGAATCCTTACTCTGGCTAGTTTTCGGCCAACGGTGACATACGTGATTCGGCTTAGGTTTGCCTGGCCCAGCCGAAGGTTCTCTTGCTTACGGGTGTACTGTTCAATCCCAGCCGGATTGCTCCTGCTGTTGAGGGTGAACTGTCCCGGTTCCAGCGTTATACCAAAACTCAAATCTCTGAAGCCAAACTTTTGATCCACTCTCGAGGCTTGCGCAAAGACAGTATGAGTCAAAAGCACTGCCAAACCGAGCAAAAAGACTCTCACGAATTCCTCCTACAATCGGCCCCGGGCCGCTGGACGCTCTTGATCGCGAGCCCACGACTTCGGTTTTGACTGACACGTAAGCAGCTGATCGTCACTGCTGTTGTTCACGCAAGCAATCTTCGTAGCGCCTCTCAATCTCCGCCGCGGGGTCTTTCGACCGGTAGATCGCCGCAGCCGCCTCCATCATCTCTGAGCTGTGGCTATTCGCGTACTCCTCCCACGTGACACCGTCAACGCGCGCTACCAATACCGCTTCCATTTCGTATAGCGCAACATCGCAGGGACCGATTTCAGGAAGATCGTCCGCGCCGAGTGCGGGGCGCGCCAGGTACCCGACAACGTGGGGCGTGGTCCAGGAGAGGATGGACAACGCCCCGGCCAAAGCTGCGATTGCTTTGGCTTGCTCGAACACAAGCACAGCGGCGATAAAGCGCTTATATCTGCGTGCCCGATTCGCTGTGGGTTTGTTTGATAGGGAGTCGATCTCGTGGTGGGGGTCGCGCATGGGATCGTCGGGCATGAAGGCCAGCTCATTTTAATCTGCGGCCACGCGTCTCAGCCAAAGTCTCAGGCGAGACAGCTACGAGAACCGAACTGGCTCGTTTTCCTGGCGCTTGCGCAGACCCGAAACTTTAGGTCGGGCGTCCACTCTGGCTGTCCGGAGGTTTGCACTGAGCGGGCTGACGCCGCCGACGGCAATCGCCATCGGGCAGCTGAGTGGACCGATAGCTCGAAGCCGTGGACTGGACGCAGAGGTCGCGCCGGCGTGAACGGCAACTCTGGCCGTGTCACCGCTTGAAGTTAGCGCGCATGCTGGGGCGCACGCGGGGCGCAGTTTGGCTGGCGCGTGCGCGTCAGTCTTTTGCCCATCTCCCAGCTCGAACGCCATACACGATGATACAAAACGCGCTGGTTGTGCAATCTCCCGTTTACAGGCGCGTGTTCAACTGTACCCAGGCGACGGCTCTCGGCCGCGCCATCTGTTAACGAGGAGTTTGCTATGACGCGACGTCGAACGATGTTGTTGATAGGACTGCCGGGGATCCTGGCGGTTACGCTCGGTTTGGGCGCGGTTTGGGCCCAAAGTGAGGCGACCGACGGTGACGACCCGCCAGCGACGGGAGATCAGGAGCGCATGTGGCACGGGCATCAGGCCAAGCGCGACCCGGGGAAGTTCATGCAGGAGCGCTTGGATCGTTTGCACTGCAGGCTCAAGATCACGCCCGAACAGGAAGCGCAATGGAACGCCTTCTCGCAGGCCGTAATTGGACAGATGGAACAGTTCAAGGCCGCCCGCAAGACGATGAGTGCTCCGCCGCGTACCGCTCCCGAGCGCATCGACCGACATCTGCAGCTGATCAGGCAGCGTGCCGCAAGTTTCGAAATCGTGGCTGCGGCTGCGAACCAACTCTACGCGGCACTCACCCCCGAGCAGCAGCGCATTGCCGATGAGAGATTGCTGCGGTTCCACCGCCATCACCATGGCCACGCCACGGGCTAACGTTAAGGCGGTACTCGGATCGTCGGTCGATGATGAACAGCTTACCGTGTCCAAGATGTTGGGCGAGGGGCGCACCGTGAACCAGCGATGCCTTCTTTCTGGACTCACCCGAACTAGGCATTTCCTCGTCGGAGTCGCACGCGCCTGGCCACACCCAAAGAAAACGCCCGCTCGTTACCGAGCGGGCGTTCCCCAAATGACTTCCTGAACGACTCTATCTAGAGCACGACAGGGTTCATCGTCAAGCGCTCAGCTGGTCTCCAAGCGGCAAGGAGCGGATGCGCTTGCCCGTCGCAGCGTAAATCGCGTTGACGAACGCGGGCGCAAACGGCGGAACGCCGGGTTCACCCACGCCACTCGACGGGACGTCGATGGTTGCGGGCACGATGTACGTGCGCACGTCCATCGCACCTTCGCCGATGCGAAGCACCTTGTAGTCGTGGAAGTTGCTCTGCTGCACGCGACCGCTCTTGAAGGTGATCTGCGTGTATTTTGCGATGCTCAACCCCATGATCGCAGCGCCTTCAATCTGAGAACGGATGCGCTCCGGGTTAATGGTGAATCCAGCATCGATCGCCGTATCCACCCGTGGCACGGAGACGTTCCCATTGTCATCCACGGCAACCTCGACCACTGTCGCGACGTAGGTGAGGAAGCTGCGCTGCACCGCTATGCCTAACCCATGACCCTTGGGAAGCCTGCGTCCCCAGCCGGCCTGTTTGGCTGCAATCTCGACTACACGACGGGTGCGCCCGGTGTCGATTGGGTAGGTGTCGAACGGATCGCCGTAGTTCCACAGCTCGTTGGTCACCGTCTTGCGCGGATCCACGATTCGCGGCGGGCCGATCATCTCGAGCAGGAAGTCCTTCTGATCCTTGCCCAGCTCGGCGGCTAGCTCCGCCACCATCGACTGCATGGCGAACGCGTGGGGAATGTTGTTGACCGAACGGAACCAGCCGATACGCGTATGTGCGGTCGCTTCGCCGGTTTCCAGGCGCAGATTGGGCACATAAAACGGCGTGTCGATCAACCCCAGGCCCAGCTCAAGGGAGCTTTCACGGTGTGGGTCGGGCATGAAGTTCGACATCAGCGAAGGGGCGACACTGCGATGACGCCAGGCCACCACCTTGCCATCCTTGATGCCGGCAGTCACATGCTGGTAGGACACGGCATGATAGAACGCATGCTGAATATCGTCCTCGCGCGTCCACACCACTTTCACCGGCTTACCACCCATCTCTTTCGACAGCCGCGCTGCTTCCAAGACAAAGTCGCACTTCGACTTGCGGCCGAAACCGCCACCAAGCAGGGTCACGTTCACTGTGACGTCGTCTTCCTTCAGTCCCAGCGTTTTGGCCACGTCACCACGCGTTCCGCCCGGGCTTTGCACGCACGCCCAAACTTCAGCCTTGTTGCCGTTGATCAGGACCGTTGCCGCGGGAGGCTCCATCGTCGCATGTGAGAAATGCGGGATGTAGTACTCGTGCTCGATCACCTTGTCGGCGTTGGCCAGCGCTTTGTCGACGTCGCCTTCGTTGCGCTCGACCCGGCCGGGCCTGCGCGCATGCTCGGCCATCGTGGCCTTAAACGCATCGGAATCGTAGTCCTTGTTTGGACCGTCGTCCCATTTGACGTTCAACGCCTTGCGGCCTTTCATGGCTGCCCAGGTGCTGTTCGCGATCACAGCCACGCCACCCAGCGGAGCGAATTTCGCCGGCATGGCGGTCGGATCGATTTCGACCACCTTCACAACCCCGGGCACCTTCATAGCCGCGGCAGAGTCGAACGACACGGCCCTCCCCAGTACCACTGGCGGGCGCTCAACTACGGCAAACAGCATTCCGGGAACGTGGATGTCCTGCGCATACATCGCCTTGCCGGTGGTGATGTTGAACAGGTCGACGATCTGAACTTCGCCTTTCCCGATGTAGCGGAATTGCGATGGATCCTTGAGCGTCAAACTGCTCAGAGGCGGCGTTTTCAAAGCCGCCGCGGTGGTTGCCAGTTCGCCATAACCCAGAGATTTGCCGGTCGGGACGTGGACGACGCGGTGGTTCTGCGCGCGGCATTCCGTATCGGACACACCCCACGTCAGGGCTGCGGCGTGCTCCAACATCTGGCGCGTTGCCGCGCCACATGCGCGCATGGGTTGGATGAAGTGGCGGATACTGCGTGATCCATCGGTATCTTGATTGCCGTACTTCTGCTCGTTCCCGGGCGCCTGGATGACCGTGACGCGGGACCAATCGGCCTCCATTTCGTCTGCGACCACCATGGGTAAGCTGGTACGCGAGCCGGTTCCCATTTCCGAGCGATGGGTCACGATGGTGACCGTCCCGTCCGGGGCGATCGAGACAAACACGTGCGGATCGTAGACCGTCCCACCCGGCATGCCATCCGCGCCGGTCTTGTACGCGTTAACCGAACCCCCGTCTGCCCACGCCGAGCGCGGCAGGAACTGCGCTGCGACAATCAACCCGCCGGTTGCAACGATCCCTTTGAGCAGGTTGCGGCGGCTGACGTTCTCGATAATGGCTTGATGGATGACTGTAGGGTTTCTCATCTCAGGCCCCCTGTGCGGCGGTCTTGATCGCCGCAAAAATACGCTGATAGCAACCGCATCGGCAGATATTCCCGGACATGGCTGCGTAAATCTCCTCGTCCGTGGGCTTACCTTTTTCCGATATCAGCGCGGCCGCCTGCATGATTTGTCCGGGTTGACAATAGCCGCACTGCGGAACGTTCTCGGCGCGCCACGCCTTCTGCACTGGATGATTGCCGTCGGCTGATAGGCCTTCGATGGTTATAATCGAATGCCCCGAGACTTCCTTCATGGTGATTGCGCAAGAGCGGACCGCCTTGCCGTCGATGTGCACCGTACAAGCGCCGCACAATCCCACACCGCATCCGAACTTGGTTCCGGTCAGGGCAAGCTCGTCGCGCAGGTACCACATCAGCGGCATATCAGGGTCGCCGCTGTAACTCCTGTCCTGTTGGTTTACTGTGAGTTTCATCTAGTACTCCCCCTTCGAGTTGGGATTTTCACCGCATATAACTTGCACCCTGGCCGCCTCACCGGTGACGGAGCAGACCAGGCGTCCGCCAAGGAGCCCTTAAACTGTACTCCTTTGACGGCGCGAGAGGAATATGCGCACGCAAGAGACGATCTGCCGCCGTGGCGGTCGGCCCTTGGAGCTGTCCTGTGATCCGCGGGATCCGAAGTTCGACGACAGCGCCTTGACCAT
>Ga0187778_10002352_pt1 | contig 12912 bp, 7 predicted proteins | sample 1015_Q2_SP5_20_M_FD_132418 | JGI IMG/M metagenome (GOLD analysis project Ga0187778, IMG submission 132418) | Tropical peat soil microbial communities from peatlands in Department of Meta, Colombia - 1015_Q2_SP5_20_MG | ecosystem: Environmental > Terrestrial > Soil > Wetlands > Peat | place... | reverse complement strand
CGTATCCCGGAGCTTGGCCGCCCGTTCGAACTCAAAGCGCTTGGCGGCTTCCCGCATTTCCGTTTCCAGTTTCTGAATATAGGTGTCGAGTTCCTCTTGCGATCGGAATTCGGGAATGCCGTCAGCTTCCGGGCTCGCGAGATCCGTGTAATCTGCCTCCACGATGGTGGCCAGCGACATCTCGAGAGGCCGGACGATCGATTGCGGGGTAATTCCATTAGCCAGGTTGTACGCTTCCTGAATGGCACGGCGGCGGTTGGTCTCATCGACCGCCTTCTGCATCGACTCGGTCATGGTGTCGGCATAGAGAATCGCGCGACCGTTCAGGTTGCGGGCGCAGCGCCCGACCGTCTGAATCAACGATCCGCTGGAGCGCAGGAAGCCTTCCTTATCGGCATCGAGAATCGCCACCAGAGAAACCTCCGGTAGGTCGAGCCCCTCCCGCAGCAAATTGATTCCGATGAGAACGTCGAATTCGCCTTTGCGCAGGTCGCGCAGAATCTTCACCCGCTCCAGGGTTTCGATCTCGGAGTGCATGTAGCGACACTTCACCCCGACTTCGCTGTAATATTCGGCCAAGTCCTCCGCCATACGCTTGGTCAGCGTGGTCACCAGCACTCGTTCGCCACGCGCCGAGCGCTGGCGAATTTCATGCAGCAGGTCATCGATCTGGCCTTTCACCGGCCGGATCTCGACGGGAGGATCGACCAGACCCGTCGGCCGAATGATCTGTTCAATGACCACGCCCGCCGACTTGGTCAACTCGTAGGGACCGGGAGTAGCCGAGACGTAGACTGCCTGATTCACCCGGTGCTCGAATTCCTCGAAGGTGAGGGGCCGGTTATCGAGAGCCGAAGGCAAGCGGAAACCGTATTCCACCAGGGTTTCCTTGCGCGAGCGATCCCCGTGATACATGCCATGCAGCTGCGGCACGGTCTGATGCGATTCGTCAATAAATATCAGATAATCGCGGGGAAAATAATCCAGCAGGGTCGGCGGAGGCTCCCCCGGGAGCCGGCCGGTGAAGTGGCGCGAGTAGTTCTCAATCCCGTGGCAGTAGCCGACGGACTTGATCATTTCGAGGTCATACATGGTGCGCTGATGGACTCTCTGGGCCTCGACCATGCGCCCCTGTTTGCCGAGTTCCGCCTCCCACCAGGCTAATTCTTCGCGAATGGACTGGATCGCCCGCGACCTGGTTTCCGGCTTCATGACATAGTGGGTCTTGGGATAAATCGGCAAGCGGAGGTATTTCTGCTTCACCGTTCCGAACAGAGGATCAATTTGCGACAGCGCGTCGACCTCGTCTCCCCACAACTCCACGCGATAGGCCATATCGTCGTAGGTGGGAAAGATTTCGATGACGTCCCCGCGCACGCGAAACGTTCCTCGGCGGAAATCGCTGTCGGTGCGCTCGTAAAGGATCTCTACCAGCTTGCGGGTGATGTCCTCCCGCTTCACCTTTTGACCCTTGTCCAAAAACAGCAGCATGCCGTAATACGCCTCGGGAGAACCGAGACCGTAGATGCAGCTCACCGACGCGACAATCAGACAATCGCGCCGCTCAAATAAGGAACGGGTTGCCGAGAGGCGAAGCTTGTCCAGTTCGTCGTTGATGGTCGCTTCCTTCTCGATGTAAAGGTCGGCAGCGGGGACGTAGGCCTCGGGCTGGTAATAGTCGTAGTAGGAAACAAAATATTCGACCGCATTGGGGGGAAAGAAGCTCTTGAATTCGTGGTAAAGCTGGGCTGCCAGGGTTTTGTTGTGCGCCATCACCAGGGTAGGCCGGTTCACTTCGGCAATGACTTTGGCCATGGTGTAAGTCTTACCCGACCCTGTAACCCCTAGCAGAACCTGGTGCTCGTCATGATCGAGAACTCCTCTCAGCAGAGATTCGATGGCTTTTCCCTGATCGCCCCGCGGTTCATAATCACTGATAAGTTTAAAATCCATGCTGGGTGCCGTCGGACCAGCGAACGGTCTCTCTCATTCTACGACGGATTGAGCGACCCCTGGCCCCCGGAGGAACCGGCCAGGAAGGCTCCGACAACACCCTCGCGGCTTGCTCCCTTGGAGCCGAGGGCAGCCAGCCTTCTGTACCTTCCCGGCTCTGGCAATGGTCGGCGAAGCAACCAACAGTACCATCGGAGAAATCCTACCTTTGGACCCAACCGCGGTGGATTTTCAGGGTAGACTTCTAAGTTGCATGGGCTTACCAGAGGCATGCATGCGAACAGGATCAATATGACAATCTTGGGTAAGAGTTCGATACCTTTTACCTCGTGGGTGATGGCGGCAATCGGGTGGGTGGGATTGTCGTGCCCGGCTCGGGCTGCCCTGGGCGGCGATGTAACCTCGGTGGAGGCCGATCGGGCACACCTGAAGGCCGCCAGCCTCGCCGTCAGGCCGGCCGGAGCCTATGAGGTACACGCCATTCAAGCGCCAGGCGGCACCATCATCAGCGAGTACGTTTCCCCCGCAGGCAGGGTGTTTGCCGTGGCTTGGCACGGGCCGTTCATTCCCGAAATGCAACAAATCCTAGGCGGCTACTTTCAACAGTATTCGGCGGCGTTAGGGGCGAAGAGGGCCTACGGGCGCAGACCGCTCAACATTCAGCAGCCCGGGCTGGTGGTCGAAACCGGCGGACACATGCGGGCGTATGTTGGCCGAGCTTACCTTCCTGAGATGTTGCCCCCGGGTCTCAAAGCCGACGAAATCAAGTAAATCGAAGCTACGGGAGGACTTTGTGCGCAAGAAGCTCTGGATATGGATTCTGCTGGGAAGCCTAGGATTGGTTGCCGGTTGCGGCGGCGGAGGCGGCAGTAGCTCCGGCCCAACGCCGCCGCCTCCCAATGGCAAGGCTAACGTTCTCGCCATCGCCGTCGATGGAGGGCCGACAGCGAACCAGACAGGCGGTGCTATCTACACCAATGGGGTGTTCGCCAGTGCTACCGTTTGTGTTCCCGGCAGCAGCTCAAATTGTGTCACCGTCGGCCACTTGTTGGTGGACACAGGGTCCTACGGCTTGAGAGTCCTAGAAACAGCAATCCCCTCACTGAAGCTTCCCGCGGTCAACGCTGCCAGTAGTTCTGCCGCCTATAATTGCGTCTCCTTCGTGGATGGGTCCTTTCTTTGGGGCCCGGTCGAAGCCGCAGACGTGACGTTGGCCGGAGAAACCGCGAGCAATGTGCCGATTCAGGTGATCAGCAGCTCCACCCTGAACATACCGACCAGCTGTTCCAATAACGACCTCCACGAGGACGAGAACACGCAATCCAGTTTGGGCGCAAACGGGATTCTGGGCGTGGGCCTTGAACCCTCGGACTGCGGGCTTCTCTGCGATCCAAGCCAGGGAGGGACTCCTCCCGCCGTTTATTACACGTGCTCCAACCTTTCTTGCACTCCGGCATTTATCAATGAGGCGAACCAGGTTACCAATCCCGTGGTGATGTTCGCTAACGACCATAACGGTGTGATTGTCGAGCTTCCCAAAGTTTCGGGGAGCGCGGCTACGGTGACCGGCTCGTTGATCTTCGGCATCGGAACCGAAAGCAACAACCAGCTTTCGAGCTCGGCCACGGTGTTTACCGTGGTGTGCGACAGCTTCACCACGATTTTTGAGAGCGAGACTCTGGCTATTACCGACCCCAAAAGTTGTTCGGGGCCTGGGAGCTTCATCGACAGCGGCTCGAACGGACTATACTTTCCCGACGTTAACAACTCGATCCCGACGTGCTCGTCCAGTACGCCGATCGGTGATCTCTCTTCGTTCTACTGTCCGCCCTCCTTGCTCAACCTTTCCGCGACGAATGAGTCTTATGATCAGTCGACCAGCAAGAAAACCAATTTCAGTGTCAGCAATGCCCTCAGCCTTTTTACTTCCTCGAGCACGGACGCAGCCTTCAGCACCCTCGGAGGCTTAAATCCTATGAACTCCGGCTTTGACTGGGGACTGCCCTTCTTCTACGGGGTGAACGTCTATTCGGCCATCGACACCCAGAACGTGTCTGGCAATGTTCCCGGCCCGTGGTGGGCATATTGAGTTGATCGAAGGCGCCCGACTAATTCGAAGGAGCAGCCAGCAAGGCTGAGCCCGCTCTAGGCTCGTGATGTTTCCCCCTCGCTGATCGTGGACTCGATCTTCGCCCATCGTCGGCAAGGGCGCACAACTGGCTGGACTTTGTCGATCGGGAGGTCGCTCGAGACGACGAGGGAGACTTTTCAAGGGCACGGGTCGGGCGTGCGGGATCCTGCCCGGCGCAAAACCAATTTCGGCCTTGGGGAGGTTATACCAGCCGCTTTCCTGGATCGCTCGGCGCAGCTGGCCAAGCCGTCTTCTTGGTTTTGGCGGGAGTTCGCGGGCTAGACGGGGTCTTCTCCGAACCTGACGGCCGGCGAGCTGGGCTGGCGTCCCCGCTCGGTTCCGCTGGTGGCGGCGATGCGGGCTCCGGGTTGGTTGGCTGCGCCGCTGGAACCGGTGCAGCTTGCGGCTGATTCACCGCCGGCGCGGCAGCGTTCGGCGTGGGCTGATCATGGGTTTTCTCGAGGGCCAGGTAAACTCCGCCGGCTACGAGCAGAACCACCGCGGCAATGATCAGTTTCTTCTTGCCGCTCTTACCCGACTGCTCGGACTCCTGGCCGATGGCCGCCGAAAACATGGGCGCCTCCGACAAGATTTTTCTTTGTTCCTCGATCGAATCGGGCGGGGCGAGAGCCGGAGCAGCGGCAGCCGCACTGCCGCCACCCTCTGTGCCTTGACCTGCAGGATGGAGCGCGTCGACGGCTTGCGCTTTGGCAGCCGCGGCTTGGCTTTCCGCTTCCCGAGCGCGCAACACCTCCGACGCCGGGTCCTGCATCGATTCGAGCAAGGCCATTTCGGTCGGCTCCGGTCTCAGCTCGGGCTCTTTCTCAAGCTCGAACTCGGATCCGGAAAAACCCGCGGATTCCTTGGAGAAAGCGTGCGCCGCTGTTTCTCTCATCGTTGCACCCCTCGGCTCCGCGGTGGCAACAGCAGATTCGACCGGAGCAGGCGCAGGGGTTCGCGGGAAGCTGTGGGCCGGGTCCGGTTTTGGCGCGTCCGCTTTCCGCAGCAGGCCCCGAGCTACGCGAATCGTCCCCTTTGATTGCTCTACATTGATGGGCTTGGTGAGAACCAGATTGGCCCCAATACGAAATGCGCTGGCAACCCCCGCCTGGCCCTCCACCACGGCGATCGAGAGCACGGAACGACTCGAACTCAAATGACGCGAGCTCTTAAATAACAGAGTGGCATTCTGCTCATTCTCGCAGTCCACCACAATCGCATCGAAGTGCTCTGTTGTCAGCCTTTTCACCGCCGCAAAAGGTTCATGGCAGGCCTCGATCTCGAAGTCCAGTTCCGCCAAGATTTGGCTCACTGTACGAAGGGTTTTTTGTTCAGGACAGAATAGAAGGGCCTTATAGCTCATAGGGGCATCGTAGGTACGTCTATACTTGTCATCAAGTTACCGAGGTCATACTCCGGGTGGCGCGAATTCGGACCCTGGGGAAGAGGCTCACGCGCTGCTTGGAGTATGGGGAAGTGGGAGCTGAGCAACCATCTGGGCCGAGAACCGAGGAGCACATCCGATTGCCGTGGCCCACGGCTCGACACCGATCAGTGGGAATCCGCCACCCGTATTCTTCCTTAGGCTTCGACTCTTGCGAGCCTCTCTCTTGTTAAAGGCACAGGTGGCGTGCCCACTCGTGGGGCCCCGAACATGGTCCCCCTAAAAACCCTTGTAGGTCATCGTGACTGTCCTCGACCCGTTGGCGGGTATGGATAGCCCGTACCCCATCACCAGCGACCCGTTGACCCCAACCAGAGGCGCTCCCGGGTAGTTCCCCCAAGGAACACAGGAGTTCGGCGGCAGGGAGGTGTTTTGTGCGAACCCATTCCAAGCCAAAGCGTTCGGCGTGCCGACATTTTGTAGAACGAGTCCATAGGGATTGGTGTTCCCGGTGGTGTTCCACGCTGCCACGCCTGTTTTTGGTTGAATCCAGATTGTTGAGAAATCTGCCGTCTGCACTCACATCAGCGAAGCGTACGAGGTAGACAGGGGCGGCAGTACCTGAATTGTTGCTGAGAGTCATGACGATCTTGAGGGACGACGTGGAGGGCACCAGGCTGATCTTCTGCCTGAGGATAAAAAGACCGTCGCCGGTGATGCGGCCGATCTCGACGCTGGTGGCTGTCTTGCTCATAAGGGTTGGAATGCCCCAATTGGAGGTGGCAAACCATGCCCAGTCGTTATACGCTATGCCCTCAGGACGCGTGTCGCAGATGCCATAGCCTTCAGCGATGTTGGCGCCCGGCACAGCGATCTGTTCATGCCCCTGTGGGGTTTGGATGCTAACAATGTTCCCGTTGACCGACACACAGAACCCCACGTAGGAATTGCCGGAACCGGAGGCGAAACTGTAAGAACATGCTTGCGTTGCGGATAAGTCGTCCGGCGACGCACCGGCTTGAGCGGAGGCAGCATTGGCGTCAGGTTGAGAGTTGAGATTTTCCCGGCTCGAAGCGCCCGCGAAACTGGCGGACCAAAGAGCTAGAACGGTAAGTGCGTAGACAGTTTTATTCCTAAAGATCTCCTCTTCATTTCTGAGTTTTTCTTGCTTCGGTCGATCGAAGCCCTTCCCTCTGCTGTGAATTGCCGCTCAGCCGATCTCAGGGACTTCTCGTCCTTGTCCTTTACAGCGCAAAATCGTGGTGAATCAGAACATGAGCAGCGAAAAAATGTTTCTGGCGGTGGGCTAGTGGCAGTCAGCGTATGCTGGCTGAACCTGACGGGGACTGCAGTCACAACGGGCGCCACCCCCGCAGGTAGTCCGCATGCAATCAGGGCTAGCGCGGGTAGAATGACAGGGCATGCGGTTGCCGCTGTGGCTCAAGATTGCTTGGACGTTGTGGGTGGTGGTGTGGGTACCGGTCTATTGGCGTCAGTACGGCCTTCAGAATTTTCTTTTCTTCTGCGATCTCGGCAACCTGCTGCTCGCCGTGGCGCTGTGGCGGGAAAGCGCACTCCTGTTCTCGTGGCAGGCGACGGGGTTGCTGGCTTTTCAAACGCTGTTCACGATCGATCTGCTGGGAGCGGCCCTCAGCGGCCGGCATATTTTCGGCGCCAGCGCCTACATGTTCGACCCTCACATACCGATTCTGGTCCGCTTGCTCAGCTTATTTCATGTGGTTACGCCGCCGCTCCTGCTGTGGGGAATTTGGCGGGTGGGCTATGACAGCCAGGGATGGAGATGGCAGACCTTAACCGCGTGGATCCTGGTTCCCATCAACTTCTTCTGGCGTCCCCAGGCCGACGTGAATTGGGCTCGGGGGCCATTCTTCCGGGAACAACACCAGGTGCCGGGGCTGGTCTACCTGCTGGCCTACTTGATCCTTGTGCCGCTGGTCGTCTACTGGCCAACGCACTTGATCCTGCGCTGGTGGAGCCGGGACTTTCTGCGGCGGGGATGATGCGCGACCGTCACCGCTTCGGTCGATAGATGTGGGTGCTGGTGCCAAAGGCGGCTTCTGCCGATTCCATCACGGTCTCGGAAAGCGTGGGATGAGGATGAATGGTGCGTGCCAGGTCTTCGGCCGTGGCTCCCATCTCGATCGCGAGCACCGCCTCGGAGATCATCTCGCCCGCATTGACTCCGACAATTCCCGCGCCCAAGACGCGTTCAGTTGGCGGATCCAGAATGAGTTTGCTCATCCCCTCGGCCCGGTCGAGGGTCACCGCCCGGCCCGAGGCGGCCCAAGGGAACCGGGAGACTCTGACTTCCCGCCCCTGTTTTTGTGCCTGGGTTTCGGTTAATCCGCACCAGGCAATTTCAGGATCCGTGAACACCACCGCAGGGATCGCATTGGGCTCAAAGGCAACTTTATGTCCCAGCATGGCTTCGACCGCTACCCGTCCCTCATGCGAAGCCTTGTGCGCCAGCATGGGTTCCCCGATAACATCCCCGATGGCATAAATTGCCGGATCGTCGCTCTGCAGCTGGTGGTTGACCTCGATAAATCCGCGCTCTCCGACCCTGACCCGGGTGTTCTCGAGTCCCAGGATATCGGAATTGGGCCGGCGTCCGACCGATACCAAGACTTTGTCAAAAATCCTCTCCCCGGTTTCGCCCTGGCCACCCGCAAAGGTCACGCGGATTCCTCCGGGCTCCTCCTTGACGGAGCTTACGGTGGTATTCAGCAGAATCGACTGGAAAATCTTCTCCACCCGCTTGCTGAGCGGCAGCACCAGGTCACGATCGGCTCCGGCCAACAGTCCGGGCAGCATCTCTACCATCGAGACCTTCGACCCCAGCGCGGCGTAGACCGTACCGAGCTCGAGGCCGATATAGCCACCGCCGATGACCAGCAATGTCGCCGGTACCTCGCGCAGTTCGAGCGCAGAAGTCGAGTCCATCATGCGTGGGCTGTCCAGTTTCAGGCTGGGGATCATTGCCGGCCGCGAGCCGGTGGCGATAATGATGTGATCAAACTCGAGCGATTCCTCGCCACCGTTCGGCTGACTCACCCGCAAGGTATTGGAGTTCTCGAATCGCGCGTGCCCCTGAAGATAGCGGATCTTCCGCACCTTCGAAAGCTGGCCCAGCCCTTCCGTGAGTTTCCGAACCACGCCTTCCTTCCAGGATCTCAAGCGAGCCAGATCAATCTGCGGGGCAGCATATTCGATTCCCCAGGTTCGCGCCTGGCGGGCTTCGTCGAGCAGTTGTGCGACATGCAACAGAGCTTTCGAGGGAATGCACCCTCGGTACAGACAGACCCCGCCGGGATTCAGCTCGGGATCAATCAGCGCTACCGACATGCCCAGATCGGCAGCCAGGAAAGCTGCTGCGTAGCCGCCGGGGCCGCCACCCACGACTGCGATGTGCAACTTAGGATTTTCGGCCATTCGTTTGCTCAACCGCGAAGGACATGAAGCCGCTAAGGTTGTGACCGATCAAAATCTCTTTCTGACCTGATTCCCAGATCGAGGTCCGGCGCTGGTTCTTACCCCTGCACGGAGAGCAGGAACGGTTGCTCGAAGGCTTCCGCGACCCAGCGGAGAAACCGCGCGGCATCGGCGCCGTCAATCAAGCGATGATCATAGGATAAGGAGAGGGGCAGCACCAAGCGCGCCTCAAACTTCCCGGCGATCCAAACCGGCTCCATCGTGGAACGCGAGAGCCCGAGAATGGCAACCTCCGGATAATTGACGATGGGGGAGAATCCCGTCCCCCCGATGCCTCCCAGATTGGTGATGGTGAAGGTTCCTCCTCCCATCTCCTCCTGGCTGAGCTTTTTGTCGCGCGCTTTCTTCGAGAGCTTGGTCAGTTCTGCGGCCAGCTCGACGATGTTTTTAGTATCCACATCGCGAATCACCGGAACTAACAGGCCCCGATCGGTGTCGACCGCCACTCCAATATTGATGTATTGCTTGTAAACGATTTCTTCCTTGGCCAAGTCGATGCTGGCATTGAACTGAGGAAAAATCTTGAGGGCAGCGGCACAAACCTTCAGAGCAATCGCGGTTACCGTCATCTTGCCGCCGGCTTCTTCCGCCTTCGGCGCGAATCGCGCCCGCAACAGCTCGAGTTCGGTGATATCGGCCCGGTCGTGCTGGGTGACGTGAGGAACGGTCGTCCATGCCTGCCAGAGATGTTCGGCGGTTTTGCGCCGCACGCCGCGCATCGCAACCCGCTCCACTTTGCCCCACTTGGTGAAATCAGGCAGCTCGGGCCGAGCCAAGGGGACCTGGGGAAGTTGTGCGGCGGCCGTTGCCGAGGCCAGCAAGGATTTGGAGCGCGCCTTCACGTCGTCCTCGCTGATGCGCCCTCCCGGTCCGCTTCCCTTGACGTCGTGAATATCGATGCCAAGCTCCCGTGCCAACCGGCGGATGTGGGGAGCTGCGGGCACGGGCTCCCGCTGCTCGGAGCCAGCCACCTTATCCAGCTGCTTGGGCATGGCGAAGTCGGAGGGCCGAACCTGAGGCTGGTCGGGAGGAAGAGCCTGCTCCTCGGTTTTGCCTTCGGCGCGGATCGCCGCCTGAAACGCCAGCCGAGCTCCATGCTGCCCGGAGACATGCTCGACCGGAACGTGCTTGGGCGCCTCCGCCGTTGGCCCAGCTCCGCCCTCCAGGGTAAAGATGACTTGGCCGACATGGACCTTATCTCCTTGGCGCACCCGGATTTCCTTCACCACCCCCGTCACAGAGGATGGAACTTCAACCACCGCCTTTTCCGTCTCCAGCTCCATGACCGGTTGTGCGGCGACAACCTTCATTCCGGGTGAAATCATGACGCGCACAACGTCCGCCTCGGAGATGTTTTCGCCCAGTTCGGGCAGCTTGAATTCCCAGGGGCCGGCACTCGCCTGGGCGGGAAGCGACACGGCCGGCGGATCCGCCTGCTTCGCCCGGCGAGGTGCGGCTGCCACCGGGGTGGATTTCGATTTCACCGGCTCCTCGATGGGCTGTGGGGGGGACTCGCTGGCAGGCGATTTCGAAGGCGAGCTCGATCGCACCCCTCCGCTCGCATGGTTTTCCACCGTAAAAATGACCTGGCCTACCTTGACCTTCTCCCCTTCCTTAACTCGGATTTCCTGGACCGTGCCGCTCACCGAGGACGGCACCTCGACCACGGCCTTGTCGGTTTCGAGTTCCATGACCGGCTGACCTTCGATGATGCTGCTGCCCGGGGAAATCATCAGCCGCACCAGGTCGCCCTGATCGATGTTCTCGCCGAGTTCTGGCAGCTTGAATTCCGTCACAGAACACTCTCGCTTAGCCCGCTGCCGGCTCTACCCTCCTGAGCTCTACAACAGAAGGAGCGGAGAACTGGCTCAGCCGAGGGCGGGATTGGTTTTTTCGGGGTCGATCGCAAGCTCCCGAATCGCTTTTTCGACCTGCTCACGCGCGATCGCTCCCTCGCGCGCCAACGCATGCAAGGTAGCAATCACAATGTGTTTGGCATCCACCTCAAAGAAGTTGCGCAGCGAAGCTCGGTCCTCGCTTCGGCCAAAACCATCCGTGCCCAGCGCAACCAACGGACCCGGTATCCACTGCGCGACCGACTCCGGCAACACCTTCATGTAATCCGAGGCGGCCACCAACACTCCGGGTGCATTCTTCAGGCACCGGGTCACGTAGGGCACACGCGGAGCGTCTAGCGGATGCAAACGATTCCAACGTTCGCACTCGTTGGCCTCGTTGTACAGGCGCTTGTAGCTGGTGACGCTCCAAACATCAGCCTCTACCTGATAGTTGTCTTTCAGGATCTGCTGTGCCTTGAGCGCCTCATACAGGATGGTCCCACTGCCCAGCAGCTGCGCCCGCAGCCGTCCGTCACCGCTTTGGGCCGGCTTGAAGCGGTACAGACCTTGCAAGATTCCGTCCCGCACCTCGCTGCCCTCCGGCATGGAAGGCATCGGCAAAGGTTCATTGGTAACCGTCAAGTAGTAGAAGACGGACTCTTCCTCCACATACATTCGTCGGATGCCGTCCTCGATGATGACGGCAATCTCATAGGCAAAGGCCGGATCGTAGGCGAGAAGATTCGGCACCGACAGCGCCAGCACGTGGCTGTGACCGTCCTGGTGTTGTAGACCCTCGCCCGCCAGTGTGGTTCGTCCGGCGGTACCGCCGATGAGAAAACCGCGGGTCCGCATGTCGGCGGCTGCCCAGATCAAATCGCCGATCCGCTGGAATCCGAACATGGAATAGTAAATGAAAAAGGGGATGGTGTTGATGCCGTGGGTGGCGTAGGCGGTTCCGGCCGCGATGAAGGAGCACACCGACCCTGCTTCGGTGATCCCCTCTTCGAGAATCTGTCCATTCAGAGCCTCTTTGTAGTAGAGCAGCGTGTCCATATCGACGGGTTCATAGAGCTGTCCGACGCTCGAGTAAATGCCCACTTGCCGGAACAGGGCCTCCATCCCGAAGGTACGGGCTTCATCGGGAATAATGGGCACGATGAGTTTGCCGATCTCCGGATCGCGTAAGAGCTTCGCGAGCAGGCGAACAAAAACCATGGTCGTCGAGGCTTCGCGCCCTTCCGTGCCTTTGTAAAATTCCTCAAAGTGCGAGGGCGAGAGCGGGCGAATCGGCTTCGAGCGCATTCTTCGCTCGGGCAAATAGCCTCCCAGCAGCTTGCGCCGGGCTTGCATGTAGGTAATTTCCGGGCTGTCGTCGGCCGGGCGATAGAAAGGGGCATCATGGAGTTCGTCGTCGGGGATGGGAATGCCGAAACGCGAGCGGAACATCCAGAGTTCTTCGTCATTCAACTTTTTCTGCTGATGGGTGATGTTCTTGCCTTCGCCGGCTTCCCCCAGACCGTACCCCTTAATGGTCTTGGCCAGAATGATCGTGGGGGATCCCTGATGTGCTACCGCCGCCTTGTATGCGGCATGTACTTTGATGGGATCGTGCCCGCCCAGGCGCATGCGCGTCAGCTGCTCATCGGAGAGATGTTCGACCATATGCAGCAGGCGCGGATCGGTCCCGAAGAAATTCTGCCGGAAATACGCGCCACTCTCGACGAAGAACTTCTGATACTGCCCATCGGTGATCTCTCCCATGCGTCGGACCAGCAAACCGTCGCGGTCGTTGCGGATGAGGCTGTCCCAATCGCTGCCCCAAATCACCTTGATCACATTCCAGCCGGCGCCGCGGAAAATTGCTTCCAGCTCCTGAATGATCTTTCCGTTTCCCCGCACCGGCCCGTCGAGCCTCTGCAGGTTGCAGTTGACCACGAAGATCAGGTTGTCGAGCTTCTCGCGCGAGGCTAAGGTAATCGAGCCCAGGGATTCGGGTTCATCCATTTCTCCGTCTCCCAGGAATGCCCATACCTTCCCCCCTCTTGTCGACTTCAGCCCTCGATTCTCCAGATAGCGCATGAAGCGGGCCT
>Ga0187778_10002349_pt1 | contig 12927 bp, 11 predicted proteins | sample 1015_Q2_SP5_20_M_FD_132418 | JGI IMG/M metagenome (GOLD analysis project Ga0187778, IMG submission 132418) | Tropical peat soil microbial communities from peatlands in Department of Meta, Colombia - 1015_Q2_SP5_20_MG | ecosystem: Environmental > Terrestrial > Soil > Wetlands > Peat | place... | reverse complement strand
GCTTGCTTGGCTCGACAAGCACGGGGTCGAGTGCGTCTTTCATGACTACAAGTCGGCGGGTATCGATCGTGCAAAACTTGAGCGCTGGGCAAAGAAGGTTGGCTGGGAAACCTTGCTCAACCGCGCCGGCATGACGTTCCGCAAGCTGCCCGAAAGGGACAGGGCCAGCGTCACTGAGACAAAGGCCATTGCGTTGATGCTCAAACAACCGACGATGATCAAGAGGCCGGTGCTTGAACTTGAAGGCGGTAAAATGCTTGTCGGCTTTAAACCGGAGCAATATCGCGAAACCCTTGCGTCCTGAGATGGCTTGATTTTGCGCGCGTTTGCGGCCACATGCAGGCCATGAACAAGCCGGTGATTGCTTCCGATTCTATTCCCGCTACGGCGCTCGCGGCCGAGGTCGAGCGACGACGCACGTTCGCGATCATTTCTCACCCGGACGCCGGCAAGACGACGCTTACCGAAAAGCTCCTGCTGTTCGGCGGCGCCATCAATCTTGCCGGGCAGGTGAAGGCCAAGCGCGACCGGCGTTCGACCCGTTCGGACTGGATGGCGATCGAGCGCGAACGCGGCATTTCGGTCGTTACTTCAGTAATGACCTTCGACTACGACGGTCGTGTGTTTAATCTTCTTGATACGCCGGGCCATGAGGACTTTTCTGAAGATACGTACCGGACGCTGACTGCGGTCGACTCGGCGGTCATGGTGATTGACGCGGCCAAAGGTATCGAAGCGCGCACGCGAAAATTGTTTGAGGTTTGCCGGCTGCGCGACATTCCAATTGTGACTTTTATCAACAAGATGGATCGCGAAAGCCGCGATCCGTTCGAACTCCTCGATGAGATCGAAAAAACCCTGGCGCTCGACACTGCGCCGATGACCTGGCCGATCGGGCGCGGCCGCGACTTTGCCGGTACATATGATATCGAGACTGGCGAAATGCGGCTGGTCAGCGAGGATGGCAAGACCATGAATCGCCAGCCACTTGATCTGGCGGCGTTTGGTGCGCGCAACGCCATGCTCGACGCGAAGGCGATTGCCGAGGAATTGGCACTGGTCAAGCATGCCTGCAAGCGCTTCGATTTCAGCTCGTTCCGAGAGGGTCATCTGACACCGGTCTTTTTCGGCTCTGCGCTGAAGAACTTTGGCGTGAAAGATCTGCTCGACGCGCTAGCTACCTTCGCCCCGGCGCCGCGCGCGCAAATGTCCAACGTGCGCAAGGTCGATGCGCACGAAGATGCGATGACCGCATTTGTCTTCAAGATTCAGGCCAATATGGACCCGAACCATCGCGATCGTATTGCCTTTGCGCGGCTGTGTTCCGGTAAACTGCGTCGTGGCATGAAGGCCAAGCTCACTCGCACTGCCAAGCCGATGACGCTATCGACGCCGCAATTTTTCTTTGCGCAGGACCGGGCGCTCGCGGAAGAAGCCTATGCTGGCGATGTGGTCGGCATTCCCAATCACGGTACTCTGCGCATCGGAGACACGCTGACCGAAGGTGAAGCGATTGCCTTTCTCGGTGTTCCGAATTTCGCGCCGGAAATCCTCAGGCGGGTCAAACTTGGCGATCCGATGAAGGCCAAGAAGTTGAGAGAGTCGCTTCAGCAAATGGCAGAGGAGGGAGTCGTGCAGGTCTTCCGGCCTCTCGATGGCGCGCCCGCGCTGGTCGGAGTCGTCGGCCCTTTGCAGCTTGACGTTCTAAAAGTACGATTGTCGGAGGAATACGGCCTCGATATCGACTACGAGCAACCGGAATTCCAGCTCGCACGCTGGATTGCGAGCGAAGACGCAAAAAAACTCGAAGACTTTGTGCAGGCAAATTATTCGAGTTGCGCGGAGGATCTCGACGGCGATCGCGTGTTCATGGCGCGCAACCAGTTCATTCTTGACTATACGAGCGAACGCGCGCCGGGCATCGTTTTCACCGATATCAAGGACGTCAAGGAAAAGACGGCCTAGTTTATTTTCACGTTTGCTGCCTTGATGACAGGCGCCCAGCGTGCAATCTCGCCGTCCATCCTTTCGCGCAGTTCCTTTGGAGAAGAGCCAACCGGCTCCATCAGTTGTGCCGCGAGTTTTTCGCGCACACCCGGCTGTTTGATGATCTCGGCTACATCTTTGCTGATCTTGTCGACGATTGGCGTTGGTGTTCCGCCGGGTGCAATCAGTCCGTTCCACGCATCGGCTTCAACGTCGATACCGGCCTCCTTCAAGGTCGGCACGTCCGGTAGGTAGGGCGAGCGCCGGGCTGTCGAAACAGCGAGAATTTTGACTTTGCCCGCTGAGGCCTGTGGCGTCACCGAAATCGGCGGGAGGCAGGTCATCTGCGCGTCGTTGCGGATCACCGCGGTGATCGCCTGGGGTGAACTGGTGTAGGGCACATGCACAAGTTCAGTCCCAGCCTTGATGGCGACTGCCGCCATGGCAAGGTGGGACACTGAGCCATTGCCGATCGAGGCAAAGTTATATTTGCCCGAGTTTTTCTTGAGCAGCGCTACGAGCTCCGCCACGGAATTGACGCCCAGCTCCGGACTGACGGCGAGCACGCAGGGCTGGGTGACCAGTTGCGTGACCGGCGCGATATCCTTGCGCGGGTCATAAGGCAGGCTCGCGAACAGCAGGGTATTGATGGCAAGCGGACCGCCAATGCTCACGCCGAGTGTCGAGCCGTCGGGCGTGGCTTTGGCGACGACGTCAGTGCCGAGATTGCCGCTTGCGCCGGGCTTGTTTTCGACCACAAAAGCGCTGGCCGGATATTTCTGCTGCAATCCGTCGGCAACCAGCCGCGCAATAATGTCAGGTGTCGACCCGGCGGCGAATGGGACGACGATGCGCACGGTTTTTGCAGGCCAGACCTGCGCGAGAAGGGGCGTTGCGGACCCCGCCAGCAGCAGGAATGCCGCTACGGCAGCACTTTTTAGCAGCCGAAATGCCGCAGCTATAGTCGTCGACGCCATGCGAATGCCGGGGGCAGCTTGCATTGATAGCGGCTATCCTCTACTGCGGCGGCAAACCGGCGTGAGTGTGTAGCATGGGTTTAGGCATTCTTGTTATCGGACTGCTGGTCTTCCTCGGCGCGCATATATTCGTCTCGCTGCGCGGCACGCGTGCTGATGTGATTGCCCGAATTGGCCTGCATGTCTACCGGGGCGTTTTTGCGCTGGTTTCGCTGGTCGGCCTTTTATTGATCGTTTGGGGCTTCGCTCAATACCGCGCGCATGAATGGATTCAGCTGTGGTCGCCGCCCGGCTTCATGCGTCACATCACTGTAGGATTGATGTTGTTCGCAACGATATTCATTGTTGCGGCCTTTGTCCCAAGTCATATCAAGACCAGGTTGAAGCATCCGATGTTGGCAGGCGTCAAAACCTGGGCCTTCGCACATTTGCTGTCGAACGGCGATCTTGGTTCGATGCTTTTGTTCGGTGCGTTCCTGGCGTGGGGCGTTTACGCCCGTATTGCCGCCAAACGCCGCGGGGACGTCGGTTCGCAAACCGCGCCAGCTGGCTGGGGCAATGATGCAATCGTCGTCGTTGTTGGGATCGTCGTTTACCTCGCGCTCGGTTACGTGTTCCATCCGGTTGTTATCGGCGTGCCGGTATTCGGGACATAAAGATGTCAGTCCAGGATGAAATCCGGCGGCTCACGGCTCCTGACATCCGCGCGCGCAAGGGTGGTGAACCGATCGTCGCTCTCACCTCATATCACGCCCATACGGCACGCATCGTCGATGCGCATTGCGATGTCATTCTTGTAGGTGACTCGCTGGGTATGGTGATGCACGGGCTAGAGACGACTGTTCCGGTCACGCTCGACATGATGATCCTGCAGGGTCACGCGGTCATGCGCGGGTCGAAGCGCGCGCTCGTTGTCGTGGACATGCCGTTCGGGTCGTATGAAGCTTCCAAAGAGCAGGCCTTTATGAACGCCGCACGCGTCCTGAAAGAAACCGGCTGCGGCGCCATCAAAGTTGAAGGCGGCAAACGCATGGCGGAAACCATCCGCTTTCTTGCCGAGCGTGGCGTACCGGTGATGGCCCATGTCGGACTAACGCCGCAGGCCATAAACACGATTGGATCGTTCCGGGCGCAAGGCCGTGACGAGGCCGATTGGGCGCGCATCGAGGAAGATACCCTTGCGGTATCCCAGGCCGGGGCCTTTTCGGTCGTGATCGAGGCAGTTGCGGAACCTCTTGCCCGCAGGCTCACGGCTGCGGTTCCAATTCCGACCATCGGCATCGGGGCGAGCGTCGCCTGCGATGGACAGATTTTGGTGCTTGAGGACATGCTCGGGCTTTCACCGCGTGTCCCCAAATTCGTTAAACGCTATGGCGAGCTCGGTCCGGGCATCGCTAAAGCGGTCGCTGACTACGCTGCTGAGGTGCGCTCACGTGCTTTCCCCGGTCCGGACCACGTATACCCAATGAAAACCAAGAAAACATAGCATCCTCAAATATTAACGGTTGGCGGCTTTGGCTTTGCCTTAGGTGCGCCACATCGGTAGGTTACGGCGCAATTCGGCCCGAGGTGGGCCAGCGAGCGAGCGGGTCTGGAGCCATTCGTGGCCGATATTTTTCATGAAGTAGATGAAGAAGTCCGGCGAGAGCAGCTCAAGAAGCTGTGGGATCGCTACAGTATTTATTTGATCGGGCTCGCTGTGCTGATTGTCGCAGGAATCGGCGCCTGGCGCGGGTACGAATATTGGGTCGCCAAGCAAGCCGCAATCGCCGGCGAAGAGTTCGAGGTGGCGATGACCTTCAGTGAGGAGGGTAAGCACGCCGAAGCAGAGGCGGCCTTTGCCAAAATCGCTGCTGAGGCGCCTGGCGGATATCGGATGCTGGCGCGGATGCGCGCTGCTGCGGCACTGTCGCAGGTTAAGCCCGCAGATGCGGTCAAAGCCTTTGACGAGATTTCCGCCGATGCCTCGTTTGGTACAACATGGCAGGATCTCGCCGCCGTGCGCGCGGGCATGTTGTTGGTGGACACGGCGCCGCTCGCAGAAATGCGTCAGCGGCTTGAGTCGCTCGCCGAGCCAACACGGAGCTTCCGTCACACGGCCCGCGAACTTCTAGCGCTCTCGGCTTGGCGCAATCACGACCTGGCGGGTGCCCGGCGCTATCTTGATATGATCGTGACCGATGCTGAAACCCCGCCGGGGACGCGCGCTCGGGCTGAAGTTTTGTCGGGATTGATCGTCGGCGAAGGCAAGAGCTGAGGAATCGCTGATGCGCCGCATGCGATATGCCGTTACGGTGGCTGGGCTCGTCCTGATGGGCGCGGTTCTGGCCGGCTGCGCCGATGGTTTCGACCTCGACAAGCTTGACGTATTCGGCCTCAACGAAAAGAAAAAACTGCCCGGAGAGCGTAAGGAACTGTTCCCTGGCGGCGTGCCCGGCGTCACGCAGGGTATTCCGCCTGAATACATGAAAGGCAACCAGCCGCCGCCGGAAACCGCGCAAGCCCCGGCTAACGATCAAACAAAGCCGCCGACCGCTGCCGGCAGCAAAACCGCTGCGGCGGAGGAAGAGCCGAAGCCGAAGCCGAAGCGCGCCCCAAAGCCGGCGTCCACCCGGATTACAGTTGGCGGACCGCCAGGCGCTGGACAACAGTCGCCCCCGGCGCCGCAACAACAACCGCAGGAGCCGTGGCCCCAGGATTCGCAGCCAGCGCAACAGCCGAGCCAATCGCCATGGCCGACGCAGGGGCAAACCAACACAGCCTCGCCATGGCCTTCGTCGCCTAACTCAGGCACCATTTCGCGCTGATCTGAGCGCCGGACAAGCCGGGCAATGACGAGGGATGAGCTTCACTATTGCCATTATCGGCCGGCCCAACGTTGGCAAATCGACCTTGTTCAACCGGCTTGTCGGGCGACGCCTGGCCCTGGTTGACAACCGGCCCGGCGTGACGCGCGATCGGCGCGAAGGCGAAGCACGGCTCGGCGACATCGCTTTCACGGTGATCGATACCGCAGGTCTTGAGCAGTCAGCTCCGGACAGTCTTTCCGGCCGGATGCGGGCGCAGACAGCGGCGGCGATCGATCAGGCCGATGCAATTTTCTTTATGATTGATGCACGCGCAGGGCCGACGCCGGTTGACGACGCGTTTGCCGATGTTGCGCGAAAGTCCGGCAAACCGATCGTGCTTGTCGCCAACAAAAGTGAGGGTACAGCGGGGGAGGCAGGGCGCCTCGAAGCTTACGCTCTCGGCATCGGTGAACCGGTGCCGATCTCCGCGGAACACGACGAGGGCATGGCGGATCTTTACGACGCATTGCGCGCGGTATTGCCGGAGCAGACTGCCGAGCAGGCGTCCGAAATCGCTCCCGACCAAAAACACCCTGTTCGCGTCGCGATTGTCGGTCGGCCGAACTCAGGAAAGTCCACGCTCATCAACCGGCTGATCGGAGAGGAAAGGCTGCTGACCGGACCGGAGGCCGGCATCACGCGTGATGCAATAGCGGTCGAACACGATTGGCAGGGCCACAAATTTCGAATTTTCGACACTGCCGGCCTGCGCCGCCGTTCGCATGTGGAGGAAAAGCTCGAGAAACTATCGGTCGCTGACGCGCTGAACGCAGTACGTTTCGCCGAGGTTGTGGTCGTTTTGCTCGATGCTGAAAATGCGTTCGAGGAGCAGGATCAGCGGATTGCTGATCTGGTCGAACAGGAAGGCCGTGCGATCGTTATCGCGGTCAACAAGTGGGATCTGCGGGAGAAGACCGCAGGGGCGATCGGCAAACTGCGCGGACAGGCGGAGGAAAAGCTCACCCAGCTCAAGGGAGTGCCCCTGGTAGCGGTCTCCGGGCTTACAGGTGAAGGGCTCGATCGGCTGATGCAGGCGATCATCGATGCCTACGAGGTTTGGAACAGACGCGTTCCGACGAGTTCGCTCAATCGGTGGCTTGAACACGCGGTCAGCGCGCATCCACCCCCGGCGGTTGCCGGACGATCGCTGCGTCTTAACTACATCACACAGGCCAAGAGCCGCCCGCCGAGTTTCGTCGTATTCTGCACGCGGGCGGATGCGGTGCCGGATGCCTACAAACGATATTTGCTGAATTCGCTGCGCGAGAGTTTTGATTTGCCGGGCACTCCGATCCGCCTGGCGCTGCGCGAGAAAGACAATCCGTTTAAGGGCCGGGCAAAGCGCAAGCACTGATCAGGCGGGCATCTGCACCTGCAGGAATTTTTTTGCTCGGAAATCGTAGTTTTTTCCATTTTCCGTGCAGTCGCGCAGGCACAGGGGCAGCAAGTCTTTTGCAATCTGCGCGGGCGTCGGCAGAGTCGCGGGGTCGGTGCCGGGAAACGCGGACAAATACATTCGGGTTCGGGTCGGCCCCGGCGAGAACAGGTTGGCGCGTACCTTTGTAGTAGCATTTTCCGCCGCGTAGCTGCGCACCAATGCGTCGAGCCCGGCCTTGGACGCCGAGTAAGGCCCCCAATAAGCGCGGCCGAGGTAGGCCACAGCGGAGGTCAGGAATATCGCGCGCCCCGCTTCCGCGCGCTGCAACAGCGGATCCATGGCGCGGATTAACTGCCAATTGGCGGTCAGATTGACCGCGATCAGGTTATCCCAGTCCTTCGGTTCGACGTGACCGAGTGGCGACAGTGACCCGAGAATTCCCGCGTTGCCAATCAGCACGTCGAGGCGCCTATAGCGCTCGTTGAGCGCCGCCGCCAGGCGCCCAATACCAGCTGAATCCTTGACGTCGAGAGGCACCAGCGTCGCAGAGCCGCCGACTGTCTTGATCTTGTCGTCGAGTTCTTCGAGGCCGCCAACTGTGCGCGCCACCGCAACCACATGAGCGCCCGCTTCCGCGAGCTCCAACGCGACCGCTGCGCCAATGCCGCGCGAGGCGCCGGTGACCAGCGCGATACGATCGGTAAGAACCTTGGCCATGCGCGAGAACCGGTCGAAGCCGCGCTAAATTGCTTCCGCCAGCAGTGATAATTGTCGAGGGCTCGCCTCTTGGGCCGCAAGATCGGTCAGGGGCGTCGGATAATCGCCGGTGAAACAGTGGTCAGTGAATTGCGGCCGCACCGGATCACGCCCCTCAAAGCCCATCGCGCGATAAATGCCGTCGACCGACAGAAATGCCAGAGAATCGGCGCCGATAAACTTGCGCATGCCTTCGAGGTCATGCGTGGCGGCGAGAAGCTTCTCGCGCTCGGGCGTATCGATGCCGTAATAATCCGCGTGCGTAATCGGCGGTGAGGCGATGCGGAAATGCACCTTCTTGGCGCCGGCGTCGCGCATCATCTGCACAATCTTTCGCGAAGTCGTGCCGCGTACGATCGAATCGTCCACCAACACGATGCGTTTGCCGGCTACGACGGTTCGATTGGCCGAGTGCTTGAGGCGAACGCCCTGATCCCGGATCGCTTGCGTCGGCTGAATGAAGGTACGGCCGACGTAATGGTTACGGATGATACCGAGTTCGTAAGGGATACCGGCCTCCTGGGCAAAGCCGATTGCGGCAGGGACCCCGGAATCCGGCACCGGCACGATTACATCGGCCTTGGCCGGCGCCTCGCGTGCGAGCTGCGCGCCCATGGTCTTGCGGACGTCGTAGACGTTGCGGCCGCCTACAATGGAATCGGGCCGGGAGAAATATATGTATTCGAAGATGCAGGGCCGCGGCGGCATGGGCGGAAACGGCTTGTGCGATTGCGCGCCTTCCTCATCGAAGATAACGACTTCGCCGTTCTCCACATCGCGCACATATTGCGCACCGATGATGTCGAGCGCGCAGGTTTCGGAAGCAAGGATCGGGCAGCCATCGAGTTTGCCGATGACGAGCGGCCGGATGCCTAGCGGATCGCGCGCGCCCACCAGCTTTTTGTTGGTGAGGCCGACGAAAGCATAGGCGCCTTCGAGCTGGCGCAGACCTTCGATGAAGCGATCGACGAAGCGATTGCGGCGTGCGCGTGCAACCAGATGCAGGATCACCTCGGTGTCCGTGGTCGACTGCATCATGGCGCCCTCATGCACCAGATCGCGTCGCAACTTGATGCCGTTGGTGAGATTGCCGTTATGGCCGATGGCGAAACCGCCACCTTCCAGTTCGGCGAACAGCGGCTGCACATTGCGGATAATTGTCTCGCCTGTCGTCGAATAACGTACGTGACCTATGGCGGACGTGCCCGGCAAACGGTCAATGACCTCGCGCCGGGCGAAAGCGTCGCCGACCAGGCCGAGGCGGCGCTCGGAATGAAAACGCTTGCCGTCGAAAGAAACGATGCCGGCTGCTTCCTGACCGCGATGTTGAAGCGCGTGCAGACCGAGCGCGGTAATGGCGGCCGCGTCGGGATGTCCGAAAATGCCAAACACGCCGCATTCTTCCCGCAGACGGTCGGCGTTCAAATCGAAGTCCATCGCGGTGTCCTGCGGGCGTTGATGCATCGCTATCGCGTTCCGCTTGCCATGGGTGGCGTCAGTTCCGAACGCCGGTCGGCGGGGCTTGCATCTGGCGTATCCTGATCATCGGGCTTCGGCTTTTTCAGCCTCTTTAAGATGGTGCTTTCTGGGTCGTCCGGCAACATCGACATCAGCCATTGACCGGTATTTTGCAGCACTAGTTTTGACTTGGCGCTGCGCACCCATTCGGGCTGGCTTCGGTCAGGCACCAGCCAGGCAAAAAACAGGAAGGCAACGACAACGATCACCAGTCCGCGGCCGAGCCCGAAGAGAAAGCCAAGCGTCCGATCGAGCGCCCCGACTCGGCTGTCGAGAACCATGTCGGATATACGCGCGGTGATGATCGATACGATCAGCAAGGTGCCCAAAAACACGCCACCGGCCGAAACGCCGGCTGCCACCATATCGCTGGTGAAATATTGCTTCGCAATCGGAAGCAGGCGTCCGTACGAGTAGAGTGTGACAATCGCGGCAACGGCCCAGGCGCCGATCGAAAGAATTTCCCGCATGAAGCCGCGGATCATGGCGAGCAGTCCCGAAATCAGCATGACCGCCAGAAGGATGATGTCGAGCAACGTGATCGGCATCGGGGCTCAGGCACTCCGTAAACGTCCGCGACCGAAAGCGCGCAAAATGACCCGCCACCGCGGCGAATCTGGGCCAGCCATAGCGGCTTCAGACCAGCACGGCAATGTTGGCTCTAAGTACTTAATTTTAGGCCCATTTCTGTCTTCGCGGCCAAGCGATAGAGAGGCAGCTGGAGGCGGTTTGGCGCGCCCCGTATATAGCGGGGCGTCGGGGTTCCGTCACCGGATTTATGCGCCTGTTTTGGCGGGTATGCGTGCCTTTCCGAGGGCGGCGATATCGGCAACCAGACTGGAAAGATTGGCAACATCGGTCGCCCTTAACCCTGGTTCGCTGATGTCAGTCCGTGCCGCGTCCGGCAGAACGGCCCGATTGAAACCGAGCTTTGCCGCTTCCTTCAAACGCGCAGCGCTCTGCGCCACCGGTCGTATGGCGCCGGATAATGATACTTCGCCGAAATAGACGGCATCCGCCGGCAGCGGCGCATTGGCGAGAGAGGAAACGAGTGCCGCCGCAGCGGCGAGATCGCCGGCCGGCTCCTGAATTCGCATGCCGCCGGCGACGTTAAGATAAACGTCGTGGCCACCAAGCCGGACCCCGCAGTGCGCTTCCAATACCGCCAGCACCATGGATAGCCGGCTTGGATCCCAGCCGACGACCGCTCGTCTTGGCGTGCCAAGTGATGTCGGGGCGACCAAGGCCTGGATTTCGACCAATAGCGGACGTGTGCCTTCGATGCCGGCAAACACAGCGGTACCAGGTTGACCGAGATCGCGTTCCGATAAAAACAGTTCGGACGGATTGGCGACTTCTCGCAAGCCGGAGCCGGTCATTTCGAACACGCCGATCTCGTCGGTGGGCCCGAACCGGTTCTTCATAGCTCGTAAAATGCGAAATTGGTGCGACCCTTCGCCCTCGAAGGAAAGCACTGCATCGACCATGTGTTCGACGACGCGCGGCCCCGCGATCTGGCCGTCCTTTGTGACATGGCCGACCAGGATAATCGTGGCGCCGGACTTTTTAGCAAAGCGGATCAGCGCCTGCGCACTGCCGCGTACTTGGGTCACCGTTCCCGGCGCGGAATCAACCGTGTCCGTCCACATGGTCTGGATCGAATCGATGACGATCAGACGCGGCGTTTTGCCTTCCGACAGGGTGGTGATGATGTCCTCGACCGCGGTTTCCGCGGCAAGCTCGACCGCAGTGTCGCGCAAACCCAATCGCTCGGCGCGCAGCCGTACCTGCGCAACCGCTTCCTCACCGGAGATATATACTGCACGATGCCCAGCCCGGGCCAGCGCGGCGGTCGCCTGGATCAGCAATGTCGATTTACCGATGCCGGGGTCGCCGCCAACAAGCAGCACGGACCCGCGCACGAAGCCGCCGCCAGTCACGCGGTCGAATTCGGCAATACCGCACGGCAGGCGGGGCGCGTCATGTGCCTCACCGGCCAGTGGCTCGAGCGCGAACATGCGGCCCTTGCCTCGTGGGCGGCGCAAGCCCGCAGGCCGTTCAGCCCCTTCCTCGCAGAGGGTGTTCCATTCCCCGCAGGCCTCGCATTTCCCCTGCCAGCGGCTGAAGCTCGCTCCGCAGTTCTGGCAGACAAACGTGAGATTTCGCCGGGACATGGCGGGAATCGCTCCGGAGGCAAACAAAAGTTTACTTCAAGGAAAAGAACAATACAAGAACATTTTTTAAAAAGTTGCTAATTTTCAGCATATTAGGGGAGCCGGCTTAGCCCGGATCTTGCTGATAACTGCGGTGGAAACGCTGCCCTAAACTCACCAGCACCTCATAACCAATGGTGCCCGCGGCGGCGGCCAAAGCGTCGACGCCTGCGTCGCCTCCAATCAGCGTAACCAGATCGCCGCGGCGCACCGAATGATCCGGAAGCGCAGAAATATCAATTGCCAATAAATCCATCGATACGCGTCCGGCGAGCGGGCAGCGCGTGCCTGCGACGATGGCGTCGGCACCCGGGGCTGCGTCGCTGGCGCTGGCTGCTCGCGGATAACCGTCAGCGTAACCGGCTGAGACCACCGCAATGCGGGTCGCATGCTTGGCGGTCCAGATCGCGTTGTATCCGATGGTCTCGCCTTTCGGCACGGTGCGTACCTGCACCACACGTGCGTGGAGTTCGACTACCGGCCGCATCGGATTGGTTTGGCCGGGTATCGGATTGATTCCGAACAGCGCGGCGCCCGGGCGAACCATGTCACAATGCGCTGCACTACCGAGGAAGATTCCTGATGAATTTGCCAGCGAGCCGGGTATCCCCCGGTACAGCAGCCGTACTTCGCGGAAGAGCTGAATCTGGCGTTCATTGAGGTGGTGAGAGGGCTGCTCAGCGCAGGCGAGGTGACTCATCAGTAACGTGATCCCATGATTTTCTGCACGGATCCGCGGGGCGAGTGCGGCCGCCTCATCGGCCGAGATACCGAGGCGGTTCATTCCGGTGTCGACATGCAACGCCGCGCCGCCGCGCCATTGGTTGGCTGAACAGAATGCGTCCCATTCAGCAAGTTCGACCAGGCTGCCGATCACCGGCCGGGCACGGATATCTGCAAAAGCCGCCGCGGTTCCCGGCGGCAGACCGTTGAGCGCGTAGATCGCGAGCTTGGGCGCGACGCTGCGCACGCGACGCGCTTCCGCGAGATCGGCAACAAAGAAAGTCTTGCAACCGGCCGCGCCAAGAGTGCGGGCAACCAACTCTATGCCGCAACCGTAACCATCGGCCTTAATCACAGCGGCACATTCGGCAGGCATGGTCCGACGACTGAGCGCGTCCCAGTTGGCCGAGATGGCGGACAAATTGATCGTCAAAACGCCGCCAGCCTGAGCAGCGGGCGGACCCGCCTCAAAGGCCCCTCCAACATGGGCGGTTTCGGGAGGAAAATCAGGTTGCAGCGTCGTCTCG
>Ga0187778_10002348_pt1 | contig 12931 bp, 13 predicted proteins | sample 1015_Q2_SP5_20_M_FD_132418 | JGI IMG/M metagenome (GOLD analysis project Ga0187778, IMG submission 132418) | Tropical peat soil microbial communities from peatlands in Department of Meta, Colombia - 1015_Q2_SP5_20_MG | ecosystem: Environmental > Terrestrial > Soil > Wetlands > Peat | place... | reverse complement strand
TTCCCAACTGCCCTCGCACCACGATCTACGAGGCCAGCGAGCGCGACCTGCGTGTGTGCGTGGTCGACGATGCCGTGTCGGGCCTCTACGACCAGGGGCGCGACGAGCTCCGGGCCATCGGCGTGGAGCTCCGGCCCGCGACCGAGGTGGCGGCCCAGCTGCGCCCCTGACGTCCGTGACGGGTCCGCACACACGGTCCCGGCGACGGCAAGGCCCGGCATCGGGGACTTGCGGCCCTATCGACCGGCGGCGGCGGCGTGAGAGAACGAGATGGTGGCGGGCAGCATCCCACGCCAATCCGTCCTGGTCGTCGACGACCACCCCGGCGTGGCCGGGACGACGGCGGAGATCTTGCGTCGGGCGGGGCTCGACGTCGTCACCGCGTCGCGGGGCGACGAAGCCGTCGATCTGACCAAGAAGAGGACCTTCGACGTCGTGGTCCTCGACTACGAGATCGCCTTCGACCGTCCGACCGAGGACCTGGTGGTCGGGTGGTCGGAGACCTCGGAGATCATCCTGGTGTCCGCCGTCGACCCCTACGCCCTGTCGGTCTTCGCCGAGCGCTACCGCAATGAGATCTTCGCCGCCCTCCACAAGCCCGTGCCCCCCGACCTCCTGCTGCGCACCGTGGGCGACGCCCTGGTGGCCGCACGCGACCGCTGGATGGACTAGTCGGGCGATTGCGCCCCTGCGCCCCTGCGCCGGGCGGCCATGGGCTCCTGCACCCGGCGGCCATGGGCTCCTGCACCCGGCGGCCATGGGCTCCGATCGGCAGTATCTTCTCCCCATCGACCTGACGCCCCTGTCACATACGCTGGAGGCCGCTGTGGACGCGCCGATCCGAGGTCAGTGGTGAGCGACCTCCGCTTCGCCATCGTGGGCGCGGGGATGTCGGGGATCCTCAGCGCCATCAAGCTCAAGGAGGCGGGCCTCCACGACGTCACCGTGTACGAGAAGGCCGATCGCCTCGGGGGCACCTGGCGCGAGAACGTCTATCCGGGACTGTCGTGCGACGTGCCCTCCCACCTCTACTCGTACTCCTTCGCCCTCAACCCCGAGTGGAGCCACACCTATTCGCCGGGGGCGGAGATCCAGGCCTACTTCGAGGACGTGGCCCGGCGCTACGACGTCGTCCCCTCGATCCGCTTCGGCGAGGAGGTCACGTCATGTGCCTTCGTCGACGGCCGCTGGCAGCTGCGCACGGCCACGGGCCTACAGGACGTCGCCGACGTGGTCATCGCCGCCACCGGGGTCCTGCACCACCCCAAGTACCCGGACATCAAGGGCATCGGCGACTTCGACGGGCCCATGTTCCACTCGGCCCGCTGGGACACGTCCGTGCAGCTCGACGGCACGCGGTTGGGGATCATCGGCACGGGGTCGACCGCAGTGCAGATCGTGGGCGCGGTGGTCGACCGAGTCGCCTCGTTGTCGCTCTTCCAGCGCACCGCCCAATGGGTGCTGCCCGTGCCCAACCCCGCCTACGACGACGATCAGCGCGCCGCCTTCCGCGACCACCCCGCCTCGCTCCGGACCCTGCACGACGAGCTCTCCGACCTCTTCGATTTCTTCTCCGGCGCCGTGGTCGACGCCCAGTCGCCCGGCATGGCCATGATCGAGAAGGCATGCCTGGAGAACCTCGAGACCAACGTGACCGACCCGGTGCTGCGCGAACGGCTCCGCCCGGACTACCGCGCCGCCTGCAAGCGCCTGATCGTGTCGCCCAACTTCTACGAGGCAATGTCGTCGCCGAACGCGGAGCTGGTCACCGACCCCATCGAGGCGATCGAGGCACGCGGGGTGCGCACCGCCGACGGCCGGCTCCACGAGCTCGACCTGCTCGTGCTGGCCACGGGGTTCAAAGCCGACGCCTTCGTCCGGCCCATGGCCGTCACCGGGCGCGGCGGCCGGACCCTGGAGGAGGCGTGGACGCCGCGTCCGGTGGCCTACCTGTCGATCTCGGTGCCGGAATTCCCGAATTTCTTCATGCTCAACGGTCCCAACGGGCCCGTGGGGAACTTCTCGCTGATCGAGGTGGCCGAGCTCCAGCTCGGCTACGTCATGCAGCTGATCGGGCGCCTGGCGGACGGGGACGGCCGGGAGATCTGCCCCACCGACGAGGCGCTCGCCGAGTTCGAAGCGGCCCGCCTCGAAGCGTCCCCCAAGACGGTCTGGGCCACTGGGTGCCGCAGCTGGTACCTCGACGACCGGGGCGTCCCCAGCGTCTGGCCGTGGCCCTTCCCCGACTTCCGCAAGGCCATGGCCGAGCCCGCCTGGTCGGCCTACGAACTGCGGAGCTGACTCCGCTCCCCGGGCCGGCGCGCCTCGATCAGGGCGTCGACCCAGGTGCCCGCGGCGGCGACGACGGCGTCGGCAGCGACGCGCAACGCGGGCACGTCGACCTGCAGCACGCGGGAGTGCCCGCAGGCGGGCCACGTCCCCACCACCCGTACCGGCATCGACCGCTCGCCGCGCACCAAGGTGGCGACCAGCGCCGGGAACCCCAGGACCACGCGCCAATCGGGTGCGGGGACGCCGCCGACCACCACCAGCAGCGCCTGGCGGGCCCCGAGCGGGACGCGGACGTCCACCCGGCCCCGCAGGGTGAGCCGGCGCGCCCCGGGGCAGTCCCACCAGTCGTCGCGCCCGCCGACGACCGGCGTGGGACGCAGTCGTGCCCACTCCACCGCGGTGCACAGATGCGTCGCCCAGCCCACCGCCTCGGCCTCGACCACGGCACGCGCGCCGGGGGCAAGTCCCGCATACCATTCGCCCCACCAGGCGGGGCGGGGAGCGCCGGGAGACGCCGTCGCCCTCTCGGCCTGCTCCTCGAGGGCGTCGCGCAGGACGTCGGCCACCGCGGCGGCCGGGGCCGGGGAGCGGCCGCGCACGAGCCGGGAGACCGCGGCCAGGCCGACGGCGCGCCGGACAAGGCGCGGCGAGGGGCGGAACGGGGCGTCGACGGTGCAGCGCTCGGGATCGGTTCGCGCCGCCATCAGGCGGTGAGCGTCGAGCACGAGCTCTTCGCCGGGTGCCAGGTCCACCACCAGGCTCGAGAGGTCCCGCACCAGGGACCGCCGGAGCGCGGACAGCTCCTCGGCGTCGACCTCCAGGTCGGGCGGCGCCACCAGGGCGTCGGTGAGCGCGCTGGCGCGGGTGGGGGCGACCGGCATGGTGGTCATGGCGAGGTGCGTGCGCCGGCGCCGACCACGCCGTCGTCGAGCTCGGCCGAGCCCATGGGCACGTCGGTACCTGCCCGGCGCTGGCCAGGGCGGCATTCGGGCAGGGCGGCGCACCACGCGCACAGGGGATTGGGCGTGGCCACCGGCGTGGCACCCGCGGCCAGCCGGCACATCGAGGCCGTGGCGGCCACCACGCGCTGGAGCGCGCCGACGAGAAGGTGCTCCCCGATGGGCTCGACGTCCAGCTCGCCCGTTGCCGTGTAGTAGGTCGCGGCCCGGAAGGGCGGCGCGCCCGAGCGCAGCGTCTCGAGCAACGCGTAGAAGTGGAGATCGGCCCGGTGCTCGACGCGACGGGCCCCCGACTTCACCTCGACCAGGCACACGCTCGCCTGATCGCCCGCGGGACCTCCGAAGGCGAGGTCCACCACACCCGACAGCAGCACGCGACCGCCGGCCAACGGCACCGTGATCCGGTCCTGGGTGCGGGGCAGCCAGGCCGGGCTCGGCACCGGCCAGTCCTCGATGATGCGGGCCACGTGAGCGGCGATCTCGTCGGCGAGCGCGCGCCGGCGAGCGGCGGGGAGCGCGGCCACGAAGGCGACCACACCGTCCTCCGCCTCGTCGACCGTCAATGCACCGAGCGCGTCGGCCACCGGGTCGGTGATCTCTCCGACGGTCACCCGCTGGCGGAACAGCGCGTCGACGAGGCTGCCCCGGGCCAGCTCGTAGGTGACGACGCGTGGAACGCGCCGCGACGCGGCGAAATGCGCCTCGCACAGGAGCACCTGGGTGACCGCGTCCTTACGGACGCGGATGTCGCCCACCTCCGGGCCCAGTGCACCGACCGGGTCGGCCAGTTCGTCCTCCAGCCACTCGCGCAGGCCGCCGGCCAGCCCAGGATCCACCGGGGGGCGTGCGGTCCCGGGCGCGCGGAGGCGGTCGAGCACCGGCGCCAGCGGGCCTGGCAGGCGCCCGATGGTGGCGCCGGCGAGGTCCTCGGTGCTGTTCCCGTCGTCCATGCCACCAGTGTGGCCGGAGGGTGTGACACCCATGCGCCACTATCCTCGACCCGCAATGGCCGCCGACCAGCACCGAGACCCTCCCTCCCCACCGGTCGTCACGGTCGTCGAGGCCACCGAGGCCACCCCCGAGCTCCTCGAGGCCATGCACCGTCTGGTGCCCCAGCTGTCGTCGTCGGCGACGCCGCTCACGGAGGCGCGGCTGGACGAGATCGTGACCTCGGAGTCCACCGTCCTCCTGGTGGCGCGAGACGGCGACGGGCGGATCGTGGGCACGTTGTCACTCGTCCTCTTCCTGGCCCCCACCGGGCAGCGAGCGTGGATCGAGGACGTGGTGGTCGACGACGAGGCCCGCGGCGCGGGGATCGGGGCCGCCTTGGTCCGCGACGCCGTGCGCCGGGCGCGGGGGGCGGGGGCTCAGACCGTCGACCTCACGTCGCGGCCCTCGCGCGAGGCCGCCAACCGGCTCTACGTGCGCGAAGGATTCGCGCAGCGGACGACCAACGTCTACCGCCACGAGCTCTGAGGGCCGAGCCCGGCACGGACCGGCCGCCTTCCGCCTTCACCACGTGACGTGATAGATCGCGCGCCGAAGGCGCCATCGGCCAGGCCGGCCACGACCTGTATGGCGGACCTCCTCGGCGGCGCCCCTCCTGGTCGAGCCCGGGGCTCGTCGGGGCCCCGCGGGGCGCGGCAGGGGTCGGACAGCGGGCGCGGGCAGGCCGGAGGGGATCGTGGTACGAAGGCCCCATGACCGCACCGGAGGGGGGACCGGACGTCGCCCATGCGGGCGACGGGCCCGGCGCGCCCTGGGCCGTCGAGTCGCCCGCCACCACCGTCTTCGACTTCGACTACACCGGCGGCCGGGACCAGCTGCTGCGCCTCTACGACAAGGGGACGCGCCGGCAGTGGATCGGGTCCGAGCGTCTCGACTGGACGCTCGAGGTCGACCCCGAGAACCCGCTGGGGATGCCCGACGAGTCGCACCCGCACTACGGGACCCCGTGGTGGAACAAGATGAGCCACGCCGAGCGCGTCGAGCTGCGCCGGCATGCCGCGGCCTGGCGCTTCAGCCAGTTCATGCACGGGGAGCAGGGCGCGCTCGTGTGCACGGCCAAGATCGTCCAGACGGTGCCGGACATCGACGCCAAGTTCTACGCCGCCACCCAGGTCATCGACGAGGCCCGCCACGTCGAGGTCTACAGCCGTTACCTCCACGAGAAGGTCGGTCTCCTCTACCCGCTCAACCCGTTCCTCAAGACCCTGCTCGACAACGTCATCAGCGACAGCCGCTGGGACATGACCTACCTGGGCATGCAGGTGCTCGTGGAAGGCCTGGCGCTGGCCGCCTTCGGCCTCATCCGCAACCAGGCGACCGAGCCCCTGGCCAAGGCGCTCAATGCGTACGTCATGCAGGACGAGGCCCGCCACGTCATGTTCGGGCGCCTCGCCCTGCGCGACTACTACCCCCATCTCACCGCCAGAGAACGCGACGAGCGCGAGGAGTTCTGCGTGGAGGCGTGCTACCTGATGCGAGGACGCTTCCTGGGACAGGAGATCATCGAGCGCAACGGCCTGCCCAAGGAGGCACTGTCCCACGTGGCCGAGGGCGAGTCGCAGCGACGCTTCCGGGCCGGCCTGTTCATCCGCATCGTGCCGATCCTCAAGGACATCGGCCTGTGGGGCCCGCGCATCGTCGCCGCCTTCGACGACATGGGCGTGCTCGAGTACGCCGACCACGACATCGACCGCGAGATGGCGCACGACGAGGAGGCGGCCGAGGAGATCGACCGCGCCCGCATGGCCCACGTCCGGGCCGTGGCCGACGAGGCCTGAACCGGGGCCTGAACCGGCCGAGAACCGACCGGGGCCGAGCGTCAGAGGTCGAGTGTGGTGCGCTCGGGATGCACGCCCGCGGCGCGCAGCGCCTTGGCCTTGGTGCGTTCGAGCACCTGGCGCGGGGCCACGCAGATGCGCGCCAGCGCCGTCGCCACCTGCGCCGTCAACGCCGCCGGCTCGACCACCTCCCCGACGAGATGGACGGCCAGCGCCTCGGCCGCGGACAGCTCCCGCCCGCCGAGGGTGAGCTCGCGGGCCACCGCCCCGCCCACCAGGTCGTGCAGCGGCCCGTAGACGACCTCGCCGAAGGACCGCTCGGGATGGGCGAAGCGGGCCGTGGTGGCGGCGATGCGCAGGTCGCACATCACGGCCAGGTCGAAGCCGCCGGCGATGGCGGGTCCGTTCACGGCGGCCAGGAGCGGCAGGGGGAAGCACAGCACGGTGCGATGGAATCGGTCGCTGGACGCCCACAGGACTCGGTTGAAGTCGTCGTCCCCCGCGGCACGTTCGAACTCCTTGAGGTCGAAGCCCGACGAGAAGACGTCACCGGCGCCGGTCACCACCACGGCCTTGATCTCGGGTGACGCCGCCAGCTCGTCGAGCGCGTCGCTCACCGCGTCGCGCAGGGCCACCGACAGGGCGTTGCGCCGCCTCGGCCGGTTGAGGGTGAGGACCGCGTGCTCGGCGCCGCGATCCACGAGGAGGACGGGCGCGTCCGCCCCGCCTTCGGGGGCGCTCAAGGGCGGCGGCCCGACAGGTCGAGGACGCGGGCCTGGAGCGGTGCGTCGTCGGGCACCATGCCACTGGGGCCGGGCCCGAAAACGCCCGTCTCGCCGATGAACGCCGCCATGGGCGAGAGCGACGCCCACACTGCCTCGACCACCTCGGGCTGCAACGACTCCTCGGCACCGATGGCCCGTGCCAGGTCCCACGCGTGCAGGTCCATGTCGCCGATGCGGAAGCCCAGGAGCTGGGACCCGGGGATGTCGCCCACCGGGTGGTGGCAGGTCCGCTCGAGCGCACCGGGTGTGGCGAAGGCGGTCTCCTGGCGATCCGCGCTGTCCTCGAACGCGGCCACCAGGTCGGTCGGCCGGATCTCGGCCAAGGCGGCGAGGGTGTCCTCGCGGCTGGTGCCCGCCAGCAGCAGCTCGGCCATGGTGTTGCCCCGCACCAGGTGCAGGACCAGCTCGCGCACAGACCAGTCGCCACACGGCGTGGGCAGGTCCCACTGGTCGGGGCCGACAGCGGTGAGGCGCGCCGCGAAGTCGGCGCGCGCGGCACGGAGGAGTCCCATGGGTTCCATGGCCCGAAGACTACGGGCCATGGAGCCGGCGTGCCGGCGGCGTGGTGGTGCGAGCCGTGCCGGTTCGAGCGGTGCCGGTCCGAGCCGCCGGTGCCCTGCTCGGGTCAGCCGACGAGGGCCGGCGCCAGGGCGCGGTACTGGGCGAGCGGGAACGCACGGAGGTCGTCGACGAGCACCTGGACGCAGACGTGGTCCGCGCCGGCCGCGTGGTGCTCGGCCACGCGGGCGGCGATGGCCGCGTCGTCCCCCCAGGCCACCACAGCGTCGACGAGCCGGTCCGTCCCTCCGCCGGCGAGGTCGTCCTCCCCGAAGCCGAGGCGCCGGAGGTTGTTGGCGTAGTTCGGCAGGCTCAGGTAGCCGGCCGTGTAGCGGCGGGCGATCTCGCGCGCCGTTTGCGGGTCGCGCTCGAGGACGACGGCGAGCTCGGGAGCGAGCAGCGGTCCCGAGCCCAACCGCTCGCGGGCGACGGCGGTGTGCTCCACGGGCACGAAGTAGGGATGTGCCCCCGCCGAGCGCCGGGCCGCGAGCTCCAGCATGCGGGGTCCGAGCGCGGCCAGCAGCCGTCGCGCCGGGGACAGCGCCGGTGCGTCGAGGGCGTCGAGGGCGTCGAGGAAGGCGGCGAGGCGCGACAAGGGGCGCACGTACGGCTGGCCGCTGGGCTCGACGAGGGCCGCATGGCTGGCCCCGAGACCGAGGTTGAAACGGCCGGGGAAGCGCTCGTCGAGATCGGTCGCCTCGGCGGCGAGCGGGCCCGGCTCGTTGCACCAGATGCTGACGATGCCGCTCAACACCGCCACCCTGGAGGTGGTCTCGAGCAGGCGCGTGAACCATCGCGCCAGGCCCGGCTCGTAGCCCCCGGAGGCCCACAGGGCGCCATATCCCAGGGACTCCATCTCGGCGGCCGCGTCGGCGCCCTCGGGCCCTCGCCACGACCCGCTCCACCAGATGCCGACGCGCCCGAGCTCCATGGGGCTCCAGGCTAGCGAGCAGACCCGATGCTCAGGCGGCGGCGCCCTGTCGGACGGCGCCTTCGAGAAGGTGCAGACCCTCGAGACCCGGCAGGCGGTCGATCTGGCGGTCGACCCGTTGGGCGGCCGTCATCCCGGCGTCGTCGTCGAAGAGGTAGCGGGCAAGGAAGCGGACCTCGGTCTCGGGCATCACCCCGGAGCCCACCGGTGCCCAGAACCTGCGCAACGCATACCGGGTGAGCCGCCGGGCGGCGGGGCTCTCGGCCAGCCGACGTTTGGCCTGGGCGCCGTAGAAGTCGATGTGCCGGCCCTCCTGGCGCATGATGCGGCGCAACAGCTCACTGAGGACCGGGTGTCCGGCCTTGGCCGACAGTCGCCCGTACCCCGTCTGGGTCGTCAGTTCGTTGACCGCACCCCATGCCATGTGCACCGCGACGACATGGCGCGTGAGCGCCGAGCCGACGCTGAACATGAGCGGTCGCCACGCGTCGCGGCGCGGCAGTGCCTCCCGGAGCCATCCGACCCGGGGGGCGCCCGCCGGCTCGCCGTGCGACCTGAGCACCCTGGCGATGGCGTCGCCGTGCCAGTGCTCCTCGTAGCTCCAGCACGACAGGAACGCCGTGATCTCGGGGTCCCGGTGCGCCCGGGTCACCAGTACGTCGCGCAGATAGCACATCGTGTGGTTCTCGATGTCGTGCATGTAGCGCAGGCTGCGCAACGCATCAGGGTCGAGGGGGTGCTGGCCGAAGGCGCCGAAGTCGATGTCGTCGATGTCGAGGCGGGCCGACCGGCGGATGAGGGTGTCGGTGTCCGTGCTCACACGTCTAGTTCGGCGCCGGCGGACATCTGGATGCATGCGGCCCCGGCCCCCGGGCCAGCGGTACGGGTAGGAGCCCGGGTGGCTCGGAGCGGTGACGGTGGCGGTCGCGCCGGGGGCGAGGTCCCCCGTGTCGAACGCGCCCGACGGGGCGGTGACGGTGTGGGCGACGGGCCGGCGGCGTCGCAGTCGGCAGCAGGGCCGCCAGGGCGAGGCACAGGGCAGCGGTTCGCACCGCCGTCCGGCGGCGCGCCCGCGCGGCTCTCGCCGTTGGCGCTCCCGCGCCGCTCGGGTGCGGCGAATGGACATCCACGCTTCGGCGCGGTTCCGTATTGGGAGCGATGTTGGACGTCAGCGCAGCCGGCGATGCGGCCCTGGTGGTGGCGATCGGTCGCTACCACCAGCCCGCGCTGGCGGAGGCCTACCGCCGCCACGGCGGGGCCGTGCACACGCTGGCCCAGCGCGTGGTGCGCTCCGACTTCTTGGCCGACGAGGTCACCCAGGACGTCTTCCTCCGACTCTGGCGCGAGCCCGAGCGCTTCGACGCGTCGCGTGCCGGTCTGCGCACGTACCTCATCACCCTGGCGCACAACCGGGCCGTCGACCTCCTCCGCTCCGAGTCGGCGCGCGCCACGCGCGAGGAGCGAAGCGCGCGGGAGACCGCCACCACCGGCTACGACGTCGAGCGGCACGCATGGGACCTCGCGGTCGCCGAGCAGGTCCACGGCGCCTTGGCCACCCTCCCCGACGCCGAGCGCGACGCCATCCGGCTCGCCTATTTCGAGGGCCGGACCTACCGCGAGGTCGCCTCGATCCTCGGGCAGCCCGAGGGCACCGTGAAGAGCAGGATCAGAGCGGGGCTCAAGCGCATGCGGGTCGCGCTGGCACGTCACCACGGGGAGCCGGCATGGAACCAGCCGTGACGCACGAGGACATCGCCGAGCTGCTCGGTGCCTACGCGCTCAACGCCGTCGACCCCGACGAGGCAGGGATGGTCGCCACGCACGTGGCGCAATGCCCTCGGTGCGCGGCCGAGCTGCGCGAGTACGAAGAGGTGGCGGCGATGCTCGCCACCGCGGGCGGCGACGCTCCCGTGGAGCTCTGGGACCGGATCGCCGAGCAGGCGACGGGCCCGGAGGCGGGTCCCGGTGCCACGCTGCCCTTCGCGGTGCCGGAGGACGCGTCCGGTGGGCCCGAGCCCCGGACCCGTCGGCCGACGTTGCGCCCGCTGGCATTGTCGGTGGCCGGGATCGCCGCCGTGATCGTGGTCCTGCTCGGGGTGCAGGTGGCCCGGCTGGACACCCGGGTCAACCATCTCAGCGCGCTCTCCCAGCACCAGGGGATGTCCCAGGCGGTGCAGGCCGCCCTGCTCGACCCCGATGCGCGCCGCGTCGTCCTGGCCGGCGCCCAGAGCACGGGGCCGGCGCTGGCCGAGCTGGTGGTGCTGCCGAGCGGGGCCGGGTACCTGGTGGACAACCGCCTCCCCGCCCTTCCCGCCGACGAGACGTACCAGCTGTGGGCGCTCATCGGCGGCCGGGCCGTCTCGCTCGGACTGCTGGGCAACGCGCCCGGCACGTTGGCGTTCACCGTGGGCGGCGCCGATCCCTCCGGGTACGCCATCACGGCGGAGCGGGCCGGGGGCGTGGTGGCGCCGTCGCATGCCCCGGTGGCCCAGAGCGCCTGACGGGCGCCCACGGCGCGGCTGGCTGCCTGCCGCCTGGGGCGGCGGGTTGCCTGGGGCGGCGGGTTGCCTGGGGCGGCGGGCGCCGGAGGCGTGAAATTTGTCGGCAGGTGTCGCCGACGCGCGCGGTCGCCTGGGTACGATGTGCGCACCAGAGAAAGGAGGTGGTCCAACTGAGTAGTCAAAAACCCGGGACCCTGGAGGTGGCTGGCCGCTGAGCGGCTCGCTGGACCACCTGGCGAATCCAAACCAGGCACCCGCTGGCGCCCTAGTCGGGAAATCGTCCCGCCCGACGTCGTACGGGGTGATCAGTGCCTTTCCAGCTTCCAATCTGGCCGAAGGGCGCCTCCGGGCGCCCTTCGGCGCGTCCGGACCCGCTCCGGCCCCCTCTCTCCGCTGAAGTTCCCCGCCGATCGCGCCGATGCCAAAGACGGCCGTCTGTCGGCCGCCGGCCTGGCTGGACCACGCCAGGAGCCAGGCCGGCACAGCAAGGACGCTGCGCCCGGTGCGCCGGGCAAGGGCGAGATCGGCGGGTCTCATGAAGCGTGGGAACGGCGCCAGCCGCCGACCATCGGGGCTCGATGGGCCGGTAACCTGGCATGACGATGGAGACACAGCGCGGTGACCGGGCGCACCGCCGCCCCGATCGGGGCTGACCAGCGTGTTCGCGGCCGTGTTCACCCTGTTCGTGCTGATCATGCTGGTGGTCGTCACCCTGATCGTCCGCTCGGCCGTCCGGCGGGACCGGGCCCGCAACCGGGCACGCGGGGGCGGCCCGCCGTCGTCCGCGGCCGGTCCCGTCCCACCGACCATTCCCCCTACCGGCCGTGGCTGACCGTCTGGGCTCCGCGCGGGGCGGCAACGGGCCAGGTGAGGGCGCCGGGGACTGGCTGGTCGACGAGCCCGGTCCCGACGGGCTCACCGAGGGCGGGATGAGGTCGGACCGGCTCCCCGGTGGCGTGTTCATGGGCCCCGGCGGGAGCCGCCGGTGGATGCTGCGCCACCGTCGGACCGGTCGCATGCGCCGGAACGTGCGCACGGCCTTCGTCTTCGCCGGGGGCGGCGCCCGGGGGGCCGCCCAGGTCGGCATGCTCCAGGCACTCGTCAGCCGGGGCATCCGGCCCGACGCCGTGTACGGCACGTCCGTCGGGGCGATCAACGCCGCGGGCTTCGCCGGTGAGCCCACGGCCGCCGGCGTGGAGTCGATGGTGGGGCACTGGCGCCGCATCACCCGCGAGGACGTGTTCCCGCAGGGCCGCTTCGCCCCGCCGTGGCGCTTCTTCCAGCGGCGCGAGGCGGTGCACTCCAACACCGGCCTGCGCGGCGTCATCGAGACGGGCGTGCCCTTCGAGCGGATCGAGGAATCGGCCATCCACCTCGAGGTCAACGCCACCTCGCTCACCGACGGCCGTCTGCGCTGGTTCACCGACGGCCCGGCGGTCGACGCCATCCTCGCCTCCTCCGCCCTCCCCGCACTGCTGCCGCCGGTCATGATCGACGGCGAGCACTTCATCGACGGCGGTGTGGTCGACAACGTCCCCATCGGGCGGGCCATGGAACAGGGCGCGCAGCGCATCTTCGTGCTGCTCTGCGGCCCGATGCACTACACGCCGAACCTCCATCAACGGCCCGTCGAAGCCGTGCTGACCGCCTTCTTCATCGCCGTGCACGCGCGCTTCGCCATCGAGCTCCATGACCTGCCCGAGGGGGTGGAGATCGTGGTGTTCACGGTCGACACGGACCCCGTGTCGCGCTACGACGACTTCTCGGGGACCGAGGCGCTCATCGCCGCGGGGCGGCGGAACGCCGACGCCGTGCTGCACTTCTGGGAGTCGGGCGGGATCGGCGACCACCTCGAGCCGCGTCGGCTCGGGCCACGCCCGTCGCCTCGCAGCGAGCCCGCGACCGTGGAGGAAGAGGCGGTCTGAGGATTCGCCGGGCGGAGCGGCGATAGGGTCACGCCGGAGCCCTCATGCCGCTCGACCCCGAACTCCAGGCACTCGTCGACGGTGTGTCGCAGCTCGCTCCGGTCGACTACGCGGCGGTCACGCCCGAGGAGTTTCGCGCCCGGTTCCTCGAGCACCTGGTGGGCCTCGGTCGTCCCCGGCACGCCACGCCCCTC
>Ga0187778_10002345_pt1 | contig 12950 bp, 11 predicted proteins | sample 1015_Q2_SP5_20_M_FD_132418 | JGI IMG/M metagenome (GOLD analysis project Ga0187778, IMG submission 132418) | Tropical peat soil microbial communities from peatlands in Department of Meta, Colombia - 1015_Q2_SP5_20_MG | ecosystem: Environmental > Terrestrial > Soil > Wetlands > Peat | place... | reverse complement strand
CGTTCATCCGCGGCGAGACCGACAAGTGGGCGAAGGTGGTCAAGGCGTCCGGCGCCAAGGTCGATTGACTGCGGGTGTCGCCTCTCCCTCTGGGAGATGGCGCGGCGCGAGCCTCCTGGCGTCGCCAGTCGCCCCGCGCGAAGCGCGGGGATCGACAGGGAATTGCGAGTCGCCGCAGGGCGGCCGACGCCCCTGCAATGTGTTTCGATGTGGGTGAAGGAGGCCGCCGCCGCGCGAGAGCGCGGCGGGTGAGGGAGTGCCGCGTGTCATGTCTCCCTCACCCCAGCCCCTCTCCCGGGGGGAGAGGGGTTCATCGCGAGCGCGGCAGGTGAGGGATACGCGAGAATCATTCTGCAAGAGCTATCGAGAGGAGCAAGCCCATGCTGAAACGTTGGCAATCCTGGGGACTAGCGGCAGCGCTGGTTTGTTTCGCGACGGACGCACTGGCGCAACCATATCCGAATCATCCGATCCGGCTGATCGTACCGTTCCCGGCAGGAGGCACGACCGACATTCTCGCGCGCGACGCCGCGCCCAAGTTGACCGAGGCGCTGGGCCAGCCGGTCGTCGTCGACAACCGGCCTGGCGCGGGAGGAAACATCGGCGCCGATCTCGTCGCCAAGAGCCAGCCCGACGGCTATACGCTGCTGATGGGCACCGTGGGCACTCACGCGATCAATTCGAGCCTCTACGCCAAGATGCCCTACGATCACATCAAGGACTTCGCCCCCGTCGTTCTGGTGGCGGCGGTGCCCAACGTGCTGGTCGTCAATCCTTCGCTTCCGGTGAATTCGGTCGCCGATTTGATCAAGCTCGCGAAGAGCAAACCCGGTGTGATCAACTTCGCGTCATCCGGCAGCGGCACTTCGATCCACCTCTCGGGGGAGTTGTTCAAGACCATGGCCGGTGTCGACATGACGCACGTGCCGTACAAGGGAAGCGCGCCGGCCTTGACAGACTTAGTCGGCGGCCAGGTGCAGGTGATGTTCGACAACCTCCCTTCGTCGTTGCCGCAGATCAAGGCGGGCAAGCTGCGCGCGATCGCCGTGACTTCGCTCAAGCGCTCGCCGGCGCTCCCCGACATACCGACGATCAGTGAAAGCGGGCTCCCTGGTTTCGAGGCGAGCTCGTGGTTCGGCGTGCTCGCCCCCGCCGGGACGCCTCCTGCGGTGATCGCGCGGCTGAATGCCGAAATCAACAAATGGTTACAAAGCCCCGAAGGAAAGGAACAGCTGCTCGCTCAGGGCGCACAGGCAGCCGGCGGCACGCCGGAGCAATTCGTCGCGCACATCCGCGCCGAGACCGACAAGTGGGCGAAGGTGGTCAAGACTTCGGGTGCGAAGGTCGACTAGCTCCTACGAACAGCGGTGGTGCTTCATGGAACCGATGGCCGCAGACGTGGTCACAGGCCTAAGTGCCATGCAGAGAGGAGCCAGATGATGTCAACGCGCATTCCAGTCGCAGGTGTTGTTGTGGCTGCAGCAATGGGGCTGCCGCTGGCTCACGCAGTGGACTTCACCGATCAGGCGCCCGTGGTTGCAACCGCGCCCGTCCATGAGCGAGTCAACGCGCCGAAGCAGGAGTGCTGGAACGAGACGGTTACGACACCGGCACAATCCAGCGGTGGTTCGGCTCTCGGCGCCATCGTCGGTGGTATCGCCGGCGGCGTGATCGGGCATCAGATCGGCAGCGGCAGGGGCAACGCAGTTGCAACCGGGGTCGGCGCGGTCGCCGGCGCGGTCATCGGCGACAACGTCGATCCGAACGGCGGAGTCATCACCGGGCGCGCCAACGCCGGGACGCAGGAACAAGTCGTTCAGCGTTGCCGAATGGTCGACAATTGGCAGGACGTCGTCCGCGGCTACGACGTTACGTACCGTTATAACGGACGCGATGTGACGATCCGCATGCCTTACGATCCAGGCCCGACCGTGCAGGTTGCGGTAGGAGTCATCCAGGACCCGCAGACGTCCTATAACGGGCCGCCACCTCGCTGAGCCCAACGGGATCGGGCAAACGGCCGCCACATCCAGGCGGCCGTTTTGCTATACGGAGCCCGACGAGCGTCGCTTAGGGTTCAATCACCCTTCAGCCTCCTGATGATGGCGGCGCCCATCAGCAGTTCGAGCTGTGTCTCCAGTCGAATGACGCGGGCGGTCAGGTCCTCGATCTTCACCTGTTGACTCTTGAGCGCGTCGGCCTGGCGAGTCACCCGGTCCTCGAGCTTGATCACCGAGGTGAAGGCATTCCAGACGCGCTCGGTGACGCCCATCAGCCGCTCTTCCGCGCGCGACGCTTGGCGGCCGGAGCGCGGTGCTTGGCCCCGGCTTCCAGCGCCGCGATGCGCTTGTTGCTGGCCTCGATGAATTCCAGCGCCCTATCGATGGACGCACTGGCTCGCTCGGCGGCGGCTTTGGCAGCGTCGGCCAAAGCGCCCAGCTCTTCGTCCGCCTCCGCGGACTTGTAAGCGGTCGCACCGCGGCGCATCAACTCCGAGATCGGCAGGCCAAGCCTCTTCGCCTTGGCCGCGATCGCCTTCTTCTCCTGCGGGGTCGCCTGAACCACGATTCTCTCGATTGCCGCTGCCACGCCGTATCTCCATACCCACTTCCATGTACATTACATGTACATAGACGCTCGCGTCAAGCGCGTCGAGCATGCACTACAGCTCGGCAGCCAATTCGTGCGTGAGCTGCGCCGCCGGCACTTCCCTGCAACCGCCGGGGTTCTGCCCCGACCAGAGCGGGGAGAACTCGCCGCTGCCGCGACTCTCCGCGGCGGCCCGCAGCGGCGCGACGGCTGCAGTGGCCAGCGGAAACGCTGGGGGCGCCGCGCTCATCGGACCAAGCTCTCTCATCAGCCGGTTGACGATTCCCCGCGCTGGGCGGCCGGTGAATACATTGGTAAGCGCGGTGTGGCGAGCCGCACGGCTCTTGAGCGCTGCGCGATGCAGGCCGCTCGTCGTCGCTTCGGGACAAAGCAGGTAAGCGGTGCCAACCTGCACGCCCGCGGCACCCAGCGCCAGCGCTGCGGCGACACCCTCGGCGCTGGCGATGCCTCCTGCAGCGATGACCGGCACCTTCACTGCCGCGACGATCTGCGGCAGCAATGCAAAGGTGCCGACTTGTGTCGTCAGGTCTGCCGACAGGAACATGCCGCGATGACCGCCCGCTTCCAGGCCCTGGGCGATTACGGCATCGACTCCGCGAGCTTCCAGCCAGAGCGCCTCTTCCACGGTGGTGGCCGAGGAGAAGATCTTCGACCCCGAAGCGCGCACGCGCGCGAGTAGGTCGTCCGCCGGCAAACCGAAATGAAAGCTGACTATCGCAGGCCGGATCTCGGCAAGCACGTCGGCGGCTTCGTGGCCGAAAGGTGCGCGCCCAGGACCCGCTGGCACCTTGCTCGGGTCCAGACCGAACTCCCGGTAATAGGGCGCCAGCGCGGATCGCCACGCAGCCTCTCGGACGGCATCGGCAACCGGAGGTGCATGACAGAAGAAATTGACGTTGAAAGGTTTCGACGTGCTTGCTTTGATCGCCGCCAACTCGTCGCGCATGGCGTCGACGCTCAGCATTGCGCAAGGCAACGATCCCAGCCCTCCTGCGTTGGACACCGCCACGGCCAGAGCACTGCCCTGAACGCCCGCCATGGGTGCCTGAACGATTGGAAGCTCGATGCCGAGGAGCGATTGCAGCGAAGTCATCGCGCGTCCCTCATCCCTACCCTCTCCCGGCGGGGAAAGGGTTCTCTTCTTTCACCGCCGCAACGCTGCCCACGCGAGGACCAGCCACGCTGCGATGAACGCCCCGCCGCCGATGGGCGTCAGCGCGCCCAGCCAGCGCGCGCCGGTCACAGCGAGCAGGTAGAGGCTGCCGGAAAAGAGAATCAGACCCGCGATCAGCAGCCAGGCAGCCCAGGCGAGACCCTGCGCAGTCGCCCATTGCGTCATAAGGATGCCCACCGCGAGCAGCCCGAGCGCATGCCAGAAGTGATATTGGACTGCAGTCTGGTACACGGCGAACGATTCGGGAGCCAGTCTGACCTTCAAGGCGTGAGCGCCGAATGCGCCCAGCGCGACCGCGGCAGCGAGTGCAACCGCGGAAACAATCACGCACAGACGCGCATTCATCGCCGGGCAATTCTTCTACAATGGGATCGCGTGCAGCAATAGGATAGCACCCGGGTCCCTCGCGATGGCGGCTCGCTCGCGCTCCGATTCCGCGCAGCGCTCTTCGAGGATCCTCGAACCGGAGGGGAGCGTCGCTGGCGGTGAAACGTGACTCGAAGCCTCGATGGCAGTAATTCGTCTACAATGCGAGTGTTGTGACAAGACAAGCCACTCTGCCCGTGTCTCCCCCTTCCTCCATCGCGCTTGCCTCCAGGAGCCTCGCAACCGCCGAAGCGCCGCCGTTACCGGTGACGCGCGCGATGTTCGATGAATTGATGGTGCCGTGCTTCGCGCCGGCGCCGTTCATTCCGGTGCGCGGCGAGGGCTCGCGGATGTGGGATCAGCAGGGCCGCATGTACATCGATTTCGCGAGCGGCGTTGCGGTGACTTCGCTCGGGCACTGCCATCCTGCGATGGTGCGCGCGCTGACCGAACAGGCACGCACCATCTGGCACGTGTCGAACTGGATGACCAACGAGCCTGCGTTGCGCCTGGCGAAAAAGCTCGTCGACGCGACGTTCGCCGAGCGAGCCTTCTTCTGCAACTCCGGCGCGGAGGCCAACGAGGCGGCGCTCAAGCTCGCACGCCGCTACGCCCACGATCATTTCGGCGCGGAGAAATTCCGAGTCATCTCGACGCTCAACTCCTTCCACGGCCGCACCTTGTTTACGGTCACGGCGGGTGGCCAGTCGAAGTACGCGACGGGCTTCGGGCCGGTGCCAACCGGCTTCACGCACATCCGCTACAACGACATCGCCGGCCTCGAGGCGGCGTTCGAGGAAGAAGGTGGCGACGACGTCTGCGCCGTGCTCTTGGAGCCGATGCAGGGCGAAGGCGGAATGATCCCCGGAACGCCGGAGTTCCTCGCCGCGGCGCGCCGCCTGTGCGATGAGCACGACGCGCTGCTTATCTTCGACGAGATCCAGAGCGGCATGGGGCGCACCGGCGCGCTGTTCTCGTACATGCAGAAGGGTGTGGTCCCCGACATCCTGACCTCGGCCAAGGGCCTGGGCAGCGGATTCCCGATCGGCGCCATGCTCACCACCACCGAGGTCGCCAGTGCGTTCTCCGTCGGCGTGCACGGCACGACCTTCGGCGGCAATCCGCTCGCCTGCGCAGTGGCCTGCGTAGTGTTCGACGTGATCAACACCACCGAGGTGCTGGACGGCGTCAAGGCTCGTCATGCGCTGTTCATGGAAGGGCTGCGCACCATCAATCAGCGCCGCGAAGTCTTCGCCGACATCCGCGGCGAAGGCGTGTGGCTGGGCTGCGAGCTCAAGGCTCCGTGGCAGGGCAAGGCCGCCGACATCATGAGCGCCGCCGCCGACGCCGGCCTGATCGTGCTCATGGCCGGACCGGACGTCGTGCGCATCGCTCCTTCGCTGCTGATCAGCTTGGACGAGATCCTCGAAGGGCTCGCGCGACTGGAGGGCGCGCTCGGCAAGGCGCTTATCTGAACTCTCTCCCCTCGGGAGAGGGGCTGGGGTGAGGGCGAAATCACTCCGCCGCAGGCGCCGGCAACTTGTGGTGGCGTCGCACCGGCGACCAGAACACCGCCGCGGTGCACAGGATCAACCCCAGCACACCGACCGTGAGCAGCGTCGCACGCAGGCCGACCGCACTGGCCAGCGCGCCGCCGACCAGCGATCCCAGCGGAGCCACGGCGACGGTCAGGAAGCGCATGGTCGCGGTCATGCGGCCGAGCAGCCGGTCCGGCGTGATTGCCTGGCGCAGCGCGAGATAGTTGATCGCGTAGAGCACCGCGCCGAAGTCGAAGACAAGCATCGCCGCGCCAAGCGCCAGCGTCGCAAGCCACACGGGGCCGTGGATCAACCCGAACGACTGCCATGCGAGCGCAGTGAGGATCAGGCCATGGACGATCACCGGACCGACGCCGAACTTCATCGAGAGCCGCTGCGCCATCGCCGAGGCCAGAAGACAGCCGACACCGCCGCCGGCGTAGGCGATCCCGATCGCGCCGGGCGACAACGATAGATCCCGCGCCGCGAACAGGATGAGCACGGCGATCTGCATGTGGTGCAGAATCTGCCACAGGCCGGCCAGCCAGGCGAGGCCGCGCAGCGTGGCGTTGCCGCGCACGAGCTTGAGCCCTTCGCCGATCTCGCGCCACACGCTGCCGACACCGCGCACGTGCGGGATGTCGTGCTTGGCTTCGAGCCGGCGCAGCATCAGCGCGGAAGCGAAGAAGGTCAGCGCGTCGATGGCGATCGCGAACGGTGCCGTAAGGGCATGGATGAGGGCACCAGCAACGCCCGGACCCACCAGCGCAGCCGACTGCTCGCCCAGCGAGACCTTGGCGTTGACCTCGACCAATCGCTTGCGGCCGGCCATCTGCGCCAGCAGCACCTGATACGCCGCACCGCCCACGACATTGGTCACTCCGCAGAGGAAGCCGACGACGAACAGGATCTCCATCGACAGCACGCCGAGCCACGCAGCGACCGGAATCGCCATGAGCGCAGCGCCGCGCCAGACGTCGAGCGCGATCGCGACCGGCAGCTTGCGCACGCGGTCGAGCAGCACCCCCGCGTGCAGGCTCACCAGAGCGAAGGGCAGCGTCTCCAGCGCGATGAGAATCCCCATCTGCATCGGCGTCGCGTTGAGCAGCAAAGCCGCCGTCAGGGGCAGCGCGAGATTGGTGATCTGCGCGCCGAACGACGTCAGCGTGAGCGATGCCCACACCCGCCGGAAATCCCGGGAGCGCCAGAGGCCGCGAAAGGTTCGGCGGGAGAAGTTTTTCAGTCGTTCATTCAGTCTCATAGCTTCTTCCTCCGGCCGCGATGCAAAGCACGCGGCCGCCGGTCGCCCGACACCGACGGGAAGCGAGACTCGGGAGAAAACCAGACTGCGCCCGTATTTCGGTTCCCGCCGTGCCCGGCGGGAAACCCGGCCGGGGCTTAAACCAACTGCGGCGACACTCCGGCGTCTACGCCGGAGAGATGCGCGCCGTAGGGAATGTCCCACCGGAACGCGCGCGCCGCGATGGTCATCGCGGTGACGGATGTCGTCGGCGTTCTGGTCATGGTGGACTCATTCCTTTGGTTGGTAGGAGGATGCTCTAAAGTGTACTCGAATGCGACCAGGGCGTGCAATGAAACCCATTGCCTGCAGGCGCAACTCACGCCGCCGTGTGTTGCAGGCACGCCACGATCCTCTCAGTCGTGCCTAGCGCTGCGACGCGGCTTTCTGCTTCGCGAGGTCGATGTCCCAGTACAGCCAGGGGTTGGCGTTGAAGGGGTTGTGCTTGTATCCGAGCAGCCACGGCTGCACCAGGTTGTTCTCGTAGCGATACGCAAGCAGGTGCCAGGGAGCATAGATGCTCACGAGCTCCGACATCTTCCTCAGCAGCTTGTTGCGCTCGGGACCGTTCGGCAGGCGCTTGCCCTTGTCGTAGGCATCGTTGAACTCCGGCAGGTTGAAGCGGGACAGGTTCGACAACCCCGCGTTCGGACCGTACAGCAAGCCCATCATGCCGAAGCCTTCGGGTGACGCAGCAGTATTGCCCAGCTGCCACATCTGCAGCTGTCCGGCGCGGGCTTGTTTCAACAGGTCCGGGAATTTCTGTTTGACGAATTCGACGCGAATCTTGATCGAGTCGAGGCTCTTCTTCCATAGCTCCTCGAGCTGCCGGTCGAAGGCGGAAGGACTCGCGCCGATCTTCAGGACAAGGGGCTTGCCGTCGGGCAGGTCGCGCCAGCCGTCGCCGTTCCTGTCGACGTAGCCAAAGCGGTCGAGAAGCGCGTTCGCTGTCGCGACGTCGAACTTGGCCCGCCCGACGAAGGTCGGGTCATGCCCGATCATGTTGGGCGGGATGATCTGCGTTGCGGGGATCCCCTGACCCTGGCGGACGATCTTGATCTCGTCCTCGACGTTGTAGCACATGCTGATCGCCCGTCGCAGCGCGATTCGCTCCCTGGTATAGCCTCCGACGACGGGATCCTCCATGTTGAAATACGCGAAGGTGATCGCCGGCTGGATGCCTCGAGCCAGCGTTATGCCTTTGTGCGCAAGTTCCGGCTTGAGCCTGTTGTCGTCGTCGAGCACGTTCTTGATCAGGTCTGGCGGCACCGGGTTGGAAATGTCCAGCTCGCCCTTGACGAAGGCGAGCAGCCGCGGATTCGACTCTTCGAGGATGCTGATCTCGACGCGTCCGATTGCGGGAATGCGCTTGCCTTTCATCGCCGCCAGAATCTCCCTGTCGGCGGGGTCGCTGCTGTCGGGGAAGTACAGCTCGCGAAAATTCGGGCTCGCCTCGAGCGTGATCTTCTGCGCGCGGCGCCATTCCTTCAGCAAGTACGGACCGGTGCCGACCGGGTTCGCCATCACGCGATGCGCTTCGTCGCCGTACTTCTCGACGACCTCGCGCGCCACCGCAGACATGGTGTTGCTGGTCAGGTCGTCGAGCAGGTCGTAGTCGGGATACTTTAGCTTGAGCTGGATGGTGTAGCGGTCGACGGCTCGGATGCCCTCGAACTCGAGATCGTAGATGTTGATGCCCGAGGCGGCCGCCTTCGTGAACTCCAGATCGCCGGCGAAGCGATCGTGGACTATCTCGATGTTGGGCGCGCGGACCTTGGGATCGATCAAGCGCTTCCACGAGTAGACGTAATCGGCCGCGACGAGCTCGCGCTTCTTGCCCTTGAACGCCGGATCGTCGGAAAAGTAGATTCCCGGCTTGACCCTGATCGTCCACGTCTTCCCGTCGGCGGATATTTCCGGGAGTGCCGCAGCCGTGTTGGGAATGATCTTGAACGGCCGCGCCAGGTAGTCGTAGCGATAAAGGGGGTCGAAGATCACCCGCGACACTGCCGCGGAATACAGATCGCTCAGCGCCTGGGGATCAAAACCTGTCTCGGCGCTGATGAATCCGATGTGCAGCGTCTTGCTGAGGTCGGCCGCCGGGACTGACGGCGGATGCGCCAGCATCGTGACAGCCGCCGCGGCGAGAGCGAATCGCTTCACCCAGCGGTCCCGCTAGAGGAGCTTCTCGATGTCCGGAACGATCGCCTTCGGCTCGACATTGGGCGCGTAGCGCTCTACGACCTTGCCCTTGCGATCGATGAGGAACTTGGTGAAATTCCACTTGATCGCCTCGGAGCCGAGCAGTCCGGGCTTCTGCTTCTTGAGGTACTTGTAGAGCGGAGCAGCCTTGTCGCCGTTGACGTCGATCTTGGCGTAGAGAGGGAACGTCACGCCGTAGTTCAACTCGCAGAACGATTCGATTTGCTCTTCGGTGCCCGGTTCCTGCGCGCCGAACTGGTTGCAGGGGAAGCCCAGCACCTCGAGACCGCGGTCGTGCATCTTGTCATAGAGCGCTTCGAGGCCCTTGTACTGGGGTGTGAATCCGCACTTGCTCGCCACGTTGACGATCAGCATCACCTTGCCCTTGTAGCGGTCGAGCTTCTGTTCCCTGCCGTGGATGTCCTTGACCGCAAAGTCATAAATCGACTTGGTCATGATTGCCTCCGAACTCGGGATCGCCGAATTATGCGCTGGCTTGCGCGTGGGTGCCAAAGGTCGCTATGCGACCGATTTCGCCGGGAGAATCTCAGGCGTTCCGTAACCGCCCCCGCCAGGCGTCTGGATGACGAAAACATCGCCCGGCTGCATCTCGACCTGGCAGGTCGCGCCGTATTCCTCGCGGCTGCCATCGACGCGCTCGACCCAGTTGCGCCCCACCGCGCCCGGCTGACCGCCGGCGACGCCGAAGGGCGCGATGCGCCGGTGGTTGGCGAGCATCACTGCGGTCATGGCTTCGAGGAAGCGCACGCGGCGCTCGCCGCCGTCGCCCCCGCGATGGCGCCCGGCACCGCCGCTGCCGTGGCGGATCCTGTAGGACTCCAGCCGCACCGGGAAGCGCCACTCGAGCACCTCGGGGTCGGTGAGCCGGGAATTGGTCATGTGCGACTGCACTACGCTCGCCCCGTCGAAGCCGGGGCCGGCACCCGAGCCGCCGGAAACGGTCTCGTAGTACTGGTAGACATCGTTGCCGAAGGTGAAGTTGTTCATGGTGCCCTGCGACGCGGCGAGCACGCCGAGCGCGCCGTAGAGCGTGTCGGTGATCGACTGCGATGTCTCCACGTTGCCCGCGACGACCGCGGCCGGATAACGCGGTGACAGCATCGATCCCTCGGGAATGACGATCTTGAGCGGCTTCAAGCACCCCGCGTTCATCGGAATCTCGTCGTCGACCAGCGTTCGAAACACGTAGAGCACGGCCGCCTTGCACACCGCCGAGGGCGCGTTGAAGTTGGTCGGCTGCTGCGGGCTGGTGCCGCTGAAGTCGATCGTCGCCTCGCGGCGCGGCTTGTCGATGGCGATCCTCACCGCGATCCTGGCGCCGCTGTCCATTTCGTACTCGAAATGGCCGTCCTTGAGCACGTCGAGCACGCGTCGCACCGCCTCCTCGGCGTTGTCCTGCACGTGCTTCATGTAGGCTCGCACGACCGGCAGGCCGAAGTGCGCCACCATCTTCTTGAGCTCCTCGATCCCCCGCGCGCAGGCCGCGACCTGCGCGCGCAGATCGGCGAGGTTCTGCTCGACGTTGCGGCACGGGTAGCGCCCCGAGGTGAGGATCGCTCGCAACTCGTCGTTCAGGAAACGCCCGCGCCCGACCAGCTGCACGTTGTCGAGCAGAACGCCTTCCTCGTCGACGTGAGTCGAGGCTGGTGGCATCGAGCCGGGAGTGATGCCGCCGATGTCCGCATGATGGCCGCGGGAGGCGACGAAGAACTCGGGGCGCGTGGCCCTCCGTGCCCTGCTCCCCTCTCCCTCGGGGAGAGGGGTCGGGGGTGAGGGAAGCTCGACAAGTGCCCGCCAAATCGCTTCGAGCACATCCTCAGTCTGCTGCAACACTTCGTTGTCCCAAAACCGAATGACGCGAATACCTCGCGATCCAAGCGCTCGTGTTCGACCTTCGTCGTAGCTCGCCTGATCAACATGTTGGCCGCCATCGAGCTCGATCACTAGTCCCCGTTCGTGACAATAGAAGTCGGCGACGTATTGCTTGCCGTCGATGAGGAGGGGATGCTGGCCGCGAAATTTTTTTCCCGCAAGGGCACCATTGCGAAGCAGAGACCACAGTAATGCCTCCGCATCAGTTTGTCCTTGCCGCAGTGAGCGTGCGCGGGCAACCAGATCCTCTGGCAAAGGTCTGTTGTGCGCCACTTCCGCAGGCCTTCCCTCACCCCCGCCCCTCTCCCCGGGGGAGAGGGGTTCCTTTCCGACGCCTTCGTCCAGAAAAACGGGAGTGATCACCGTCACGTCGGGAAGGTGAGTCCCGCCGTTGTACGGCGCGTTGAGCACGAACGCGTCGCCAGGCTGCATGGTCGCCGAGCGGCGCTCGATGATCGTCTTCACGCTCTCGCCCATCGACCCCAGGTGCACCGGCATGTGCGGCGCGTTGGCGATCAAGTTGCCTTCCGCGTCGAACAGCGCGCAGGAGAAGTCGAGCCGCTCCTTGATATTGACCGAGTACGCCGTGTTGGCGAGCGTAACCCCCATCTGCTCGGCGATTGCCATGAACAGGTTGTTGAAGACTTCGAGCAGCACGGGATCGGCAGTCGTTCCGATGGCGTGTCCGCGCTCGAGCGGAACGGCGCGCTCGAGGATGAGATGATCGCGAGGGCTCAGCGTCGCCGCCCAGCCGGGGTCGATCACCGTTGTCGCGTTCCTCTCCGCAATCACCGCCGGACCTGCGATGCGATCGCCCGGCCGCAGGTCGTCGCGCGCGTACACCGGCGCCTCTTGCCACGCGCCGCCGGTGAACACGCGATTGACCTTCGCCGGCTTGAGCGCGCCGCCGCGCGCCGCGAACGCCTGTGCCGCTTCCCCGACCGTCACGGCCGCACCAATGGCCTCCGCGGTGACGGCCTCGATCACCAGCGCTCTGCCGGGCATCAGGAATCCGTAATGGGTCTGATACCGCCGCTCGAACTCGGCCACGAGCCAGGCGCCGACGCTCTCGCCCGGAACGAACTCGCTGTCGACGGGTATCTCCAGCGTCGTGTCGGTGCCGTCGTACTTGAGCTGCAGCGCGTATTTGAGCGAGATTCGCCCGGCAGCGATGCCCTGGCCTTCGACTTCGCCGCGCGCTATTGCGGCCAGCTCGCCAAAGGTCGTCTGGCATTCTCTGAGCGTTTGTGCCGACATCCGGGCCTCGACCGCCCTCTGCCGCAGCGCGCGCACGTCGGCGAGTCCCATGCCGTACGCCGAGAGCACTCCGGCGAGTGGATGGATGAACACGCGCGTGATGCCGAGCGCGTCGGCCACCGCGCAGGCGTGCTGGCCGCCGGCGCCGCCGAAGCAGCACAGCGTGTATTCGGTGACGTCGTAGCCGCGCTCCACCGAGATGTGCTTGATTGCGTGCGCCATGTTGTCGACCGCGATCTGCAGGAAACCGTCCGCAACCTGCTCGGGCGTGCGTGCGTGTCCCGTGCCCGCGGCGATCTCGCGCGCCACCACGACGTCCACGGGGAGCCAGACTTCCACGCCAGCCCGCTTCGCCGCCTCGAGGACCTCGCGAGCGGTGGCCACGCGGTCTTCCTCGACCAGCGAGTCGCCGGTGCCGATCCCCTGCGCCTTGAAGAAGCTGAAGCACATCGCGCCGCCGATCAGGATGCGGTCGGCGAGGTCGAGGAAGCGGTCGATCACGCCGACCTTGTCGGAGACCTTGGCGCCGCCGAGGACGACGACGAGGGGGCGCTCGGGCGCCTCGACCACCCGCGTCAGCTCGCTCAGCTCGCGCTCCAGCAGCAGGCCG
>Ga0187778_10002342_pt1 | contig 12954 bp, 9 predicted proteins | sample 1015_Q2_SP5_20_M_FD_132418 | JGI IMG/M metagenome (GOLD analysis project Ga0187778, IMG submission 132418) | Tropical peat soil microbial communities from peatlands in Department of Meta, Colombia - 1015_Q2_SP5_20_MG | ecosystem: Environmental > Terrestrial > Soil > Wetlands > Peat | place... | reverse complement strand
TCGAGAAACGCAAGAGCAGGAATTCCCACGAAGCGCCAATTTCCATCTACGAGGTGCATCTCGGTTCCTGGAAGCGCGTGCCCGAAGAGCACAACCGTCCGCTCTCCTATCGTGAGATGGCTCTGCACTTAGCCGAGTATGTCCAGCGCATGGGCTTCACCCATGTCGAATTGCTGCCCATCATGGAACATCCGTTCTACGGATCCTGGGGATATCAGACCACCGGATATTTTGCCCCGACGGCGCGTTATGGCATGCCGCAGGACTTCATGTACCTCGTCGACTATCTGCACCAGCACGGGATCGGGGTAATTCTCGATTGGGTTCCATCCCACTTTCCGTCCGACGCGCACGGTCTCGCTTATTTTGATGGTACGCATCTGTTTGAACACGCCGACGCCCGCAAAGGACTTCATCCGGATTGGAAAACCTACATTTTCAACTACGGGCGCAACGAAGTGCGCAGCTTCCTGCTCTCGAGCGCAATGTTTTGGCTGGACCGATATCACGTGGACGGACTGCGAGTGGATGCCGTGGCCTCCATGCTGTATCTCGATTATTCGCGCAAGCCGGGAGAGTGGCTGCCCAACCAGTACGGCGGCCGCGAAAATCTCGATGCCATCGAGTTCCTGCGCCAGTTCAATCAGGAGGTTTACCGCGAATATCCTGATGTCGAGACCTTCGCCGAAGAATCGACGTCATGGCCCATGGTCTCCCGGCCGGTCTACCTCGGCGGGTTGGGTTTCGGTTTCAAGTGGGATATGGGATGGATGCACGACACGCTCGAGTATTTCCAGGAAAATCCGATCCATCGCCGATATCATCACGACAAGCTGACATTTCGGATGCTCTATGGTTTCACCGAGAACTTTGTGCTGCCGCTTTCCCACGATGAAGTTGTCCACGGCAAGGGTTCGTTGCTGGGGAAAATGAACGGGGACGAATGGCAGAAGTTTGCCAATCTGCGCCTCTTACTGGGATACATGTACGCCCAGCCGGGCAAGAAGTTGCTGTTTATGGGAGGCGAGTTTGGACAGGTACGCGAGTGGGCGCACGATACCAGCTTAGAGTGGAACGTGCTCCAGTATCCCTTGCACCGCGGCACGCAAATGTGGGTGGAGCAGTTGAACCGGGTTTATCGCGAGCAGCCCGCCCTGCATGAACTGGACAACGATCCTGCCGGATTCGCATGGATCGATTGCAGCGACAACGCCTGGAGCACAGTCTCCCTATTGCGCAAAGGCAGCTCGAACAGCCACGAGGTCGTCGTGGTTTGTAATTTCACCCCCGTCCCGAGGATCGGCTATCGCATCGGCGCTCCCCGAGGAGGATTGTGGAAGGAACTTCTGAATAGCGATGCCACCGAATATGGGGGCGGCGGCATGGGAAATTTCGGACAGGTACACGCCGAACCCATCCCGGCGCATGGGCGCCCCTACTCGCTCAACCTCACGTTGCCGCCACTGGCAGTCCTTTTTCTTAAGCCTGAATAGTCGCCTTAACGTCCCATTTGGTGGGTGCGGGCCGTTGTCGACGATCCTCGGAATGGAAGCCTGGGCAGCCCGGCTTTCCTAGTCCTTGTCCGCCTTGATCCTCAGCGCTTTTAGAAACCTCAAATCGTGATCGGAGAACTTGAGGTTCAATGTTTCTTCGTTCGAGGGTCTTCGCGGGCGTACCATCGCTTCGTCGGCTCGACCCCGTGAAACTCGGGGCGAAGACTGAACCTGAGCATAAGCAGAAAGATCGAGACAGATCAGGACCTCGTAGCCGGCGCTTTCAATCTCCGAAGCAATCCCTTCGAAGCGATCGCTTGCCCCCACAGCCTTATTGACTATGAGTTCCAACTCCTCGCGATAGCGACTCTTCATGATTACTGCGCTGGCGGCGCTTCTCAGTTCCTCCGTCAGTCTCCCGACCTGTTCGACCGTAGCCGAGCTTGGGACTTCGGTTCGTCCGGGCAGGAGAAGAACCCCCTCCTCCCCTCGGATGCGGATCCTAATCCGGGGCACAACCGAGCTAAAGACCCGGCGACCGCGCGCCTCAAGGTCGCGGATCGCAGATTGAACCCGAGGATCATTGTTGATCTCCCACTTTAGTACCTGTAGGACCTCCGAGAAGGCCGAATCCCTTTGCAGGGACTCCTCCGCCTCGCGTTCCATGTTCTCGAGCAAGGATCGCATTACCTTCTTATTCATCATGGCTAAGTCATCCGCGCCAACCTCAGGTCACGAATCCGCTGTTCTCAAACCTGCGCTTCGGCCGACTGGGTGGGTGCTGCGGCGTGTCCACCACAGTTTAGGGGCTCCTCGCGAGCCTACGGATGTTCCGGAGGTTCATCCTCCCTTTCTTTGGTAATCTTGTCGAAAGACCCGGATCGATTGGGAAAAGCGACCTATGTCGCATCTGGAACTTTTGGGTTTGCGCTGGCTCAGGAAGGACTTTGCCCCAAGCCTGAACCCGGCTTTCGACTCGAGGAAAGGAACGAAACCTCGGCAACTGACCCTCATCGGCGAAATTCCGCCACTCCCAGCCTCGAAGCACAATCCGAAGTCGCGAGGTTCGGCTCATGGGGTAAGGGCCAGTCATCCGGACGAAGGCCAATGTTTGCATGCTAGACTGCCTTTAGATCGCGCCCCATGCGACTTCTTACCCGCTACATTCTGCGTGAGGTGACGGCGCACGCTTTGATTGGCGTCGCCGTGTTCACCTTCGTTCTTTTTACCCGCGATCTGGGACGGATCCTCGAGTTAGTGGTTCGCAACAGCGCTCCCTTGCCCAGTGTCGCCCAGGTGTTTTTCTTCATTCTGCCCACCTCTCTTACCATCAGCATTCCGGCAGCGGTGTTGGTCGGCATCCTGATCGGCTTGAGCCGTCTGGCAGCCGACAGCGAAATCACCGCCATGCGCGCGAGCGGCATCGGTCCTCTAACGTTTTTGAGGATCATTTCGATTTTTGCCGCCACCGCCTGGTTGCTGGCACTCGGCAACGCCCTGTATTTGGCGCCGCGATCGCAGGCCGCTATGGCACGCCTGCAAGATCGTCTGAAGTCTTCCCAGGCATCGTTTGAAGTACAACCCCGGGTGTTCTACGAGGGATTCCCCCAACTCGTCCTTTATGTCGAGAACGTAACCGCCGCCCAAGGCGCTGCGATTTGGAAAGGTGTCTTCATCGCCGATACCAGCACCCCGGCCGCCCCGCGCATTACCTTGGCCCAACAAGGCATTCTGGTGAGCGAAGGACCGAACACTCTCCACCTGCACCTCAGTAAAGGATCCACCCACGAAACTGATCCTGCGGATCCCAACCACTATCAGATTTCCACCTTCGAACAAACCGACATGCCGATTCCCCTGCCGGAATCAGAGAGTCGGAAGCTGCCGGAGCCGGTTCCGCTTTCGCAGATTGCGACCACCGAGCTCTGGCGCCAAAGTGCCGACAAGAACAATCCCACCGCAAAGTGGGAGCTGATCGAGCTGCACCAGCGCTTTGCCCTCCCGACCTCGTGTCTGGTGTTGGCCCTGGTTGGCATTCCCTTCGGATTGGCGTCTCGCAAGGGCGGAAAATCGACTGGCTTTGTCCTCACCATTCTCCTGGTGTTTGCCTACTATTTGGTGTCACTGGTGGGAGTTTCCATGGCGCGACAAGGAAAATTGTCGCCCGCCTTGGGGGTATGGCTTGCCGACCTGGTGTTCTTCGTTGGCGGAGCGATTCTTTGGGGGCGTTCGGAGCGCAGGCCGATTGATCTCTCGTCGTTTCGCAACCTATGGAATCCCGGGCGACCACGACCCGAAGGCGCGACCGTACCGCTCCGCTCGGCGCGCTCCGCGGATGCCTTTGCGCGAGCGTTCGCCAGGCGCCGCGTCCTGACGGCTCACTTCCCCATGATTCTCGATGATTACGTGTTGCGGGAATTCGTCGTAAATCTGGGCCTGGTGCTGGCCACGTTCCTGCTGCTGCTGCTGGTCTTCACGGTCTTCGAGCTGTTGGGAGACATTCTTCGCAACCAGATTGCTCCCTTGATCGTTGCCGAGTACCTGCTCGATGTCTCCCCTTATTTCCTCTACAACATCGCTCCTTTGGGGATCCTGCTGGCGGTTCTGGTTACCCTGGGCCTCATGCAACGCTCGAACGAAATCACCGCCATTAAGGCCACCGGGATCAGTATCTATCGCATCGTTACGCCGCTATTGGTGGGCTGTGCCGTGCTGGCCACGGGATTGTTCTTCTCCGACCAGTTGTATTTGCCGTATGCCAACAAGCGCCAGGATGCCTTGCGGAATATGATCAAGGGCAAGCCGGCGCAGACCTATTTGAATCCCGACCGGAAATGGATCTTCGGCGAGCATTCCAACATTTACTACTACGAGCTGTTTGATTCCGAGCGCAACCAATTTGGCAAGCTTTCCGTCTTTCAATTCGATTCCCTGACCTTCGAGCTGACCCACCGAATTTACGCCGCCCGCGCCCGTTGGGACGAGGACTTGCGGCAATGGGTCTGCACCCAGGGCTGGGTGCGGGAGCTGCGCGGCCCTGCCATCGCCGACTACCGCAAGTTCCAGTTGTCCACCTTTCCTTTCGTGGACGAGCCCCCGACGTACTTCAAGAAGGAAGTGAAGCAATCCTCGGAGATGAACGCCCAAGAGCTGCGGCGCTACATCCACGATCTCGAGCAGAGTGGATTTGATGTGGTGCGACTGCGGGTCCAGCTGGAAAAGAAATTTGCCTTTCCCGTGATCGCCCTGGTCATGGCGGTGCTGGCAGTTCCCTTCTCGTTGTCCGCAAGCCGGCGAGGGGCCATCACCGGGGTGGCCACGGCGGTGGCCATCGCCGTGGTGTACTGGACGGTCTCCGGCTTGTTTGAAGCGATGGGCAACATTAGTGAGCTGCCTCCATTTCTGGCGGCCTGGTCGCCCGACTTGATTTTCGCGCTTCTCGGTGGCTACATGATTCTGAAGGTACCCACGTAGAGGACGGAACGGCTCCCTGTTCCCACCTGAGCCGCGTAAGGCGGCCAAACACCTGCTTCAAGCTAGGCGCCGGCCCCTCTTGCCAAAAGGCTTTGCGACGGGACTGCGGCTGGAAGGAATCGAAGATAGGATTCGTGCTTAAAGCCAGCTTACCGTGAACCCGCCGGCGGTGCGTCGAGCACCCCAAGTACGCGTCCGACTTTCCAGGATCCGTCCGGCTGCCGATTGAGTCCGACAACCGTGATGGAATGAACGTGTTTCGATTCCCCAGCCAAGTGTGGGGTGAGCCGGCTTTCGACTTCCGAGATTTCAAAAGCCCATCGGCCGCGAACGACCAGCTCGGCCGCGGAGACGTTCTGCTCGAGGGAGAACACCGCGAAGCCCTTCACCAAATCGGCCTTCAGTTCCTCTCTGCCGTGCACGCAACGTCCGTCGCCATGCACCACCACAACGTCGTCAGTAACCATGTCGGCAAGCCGTTCAGCATTGCCGGCTCTGACAGCATCCAGCCAAGCCTCTCGAAGCGCAGCAATCGTTACAGCAACGGTATCGACATCTGGTTCCCGAAAAGTATCCACCAATACCTCCTCTCGAACAGGGCAGCCTGCATGGAGCGATATTCCTTTTTCCGCAGCCCGTCAGGGCGCGGCTACGGCAGATGGATTGCCGGCAATATCGGTGCCTGGGCCTAAGGGGGTCAGGATCCCGGTCGTGGTGTTCAGGGTAAACGCGGCGAGCGTCGAGGCGCCGCTATTAGCGACGTAGATAAAGTCGTTGGGCTCGGTGATGGGGTGCCCCGCATTGCTGCCCGTCGCCCCGGCGATGATGACGAAGGAGAGCGGACTCAGACCGGTAGAAGCCGAAGGGGTAGACAGCGGAGTCAAGATTCCAGTACCCGGAGAGAAGGAATATTCGGAGATTTGCGACGACCCATTGTTCAGAACATACAGGAAGTCGAAATAGGGATCGGCGGCAACCGCAATCGGACGTTGTCCGGCCGGGAACGGGGAACCCTTTACCATGGTCAAGGTGCCATCGGCAATGTTCGGATTGACGCAGGTGTTTACGACCTTATCGCAGATGGCAAAGGCAGAGACGTTCGACGTACCGCTGTTGGCGACATAGAGAAATCCTCCGCCCGGAGTGATGCCCAGTCCGGAAGGAGCGGTTCCCGGCACCGAAGATGAGCTTAGCGTATAGGGCGAAGCACCCAGGGCCGCGAGCGCGCCTGAGGAAGCAATGGAATAGGCGCCGACCGAATTGGTAAAGTTGTTCGCCACGTAAAGGAAATTCCCGGTGGCGCTTACCGCCACCCCCGTAGGCAGAGTGGCTTGTGGCGAACCCGCGGCCTTGGTCGTGAACGGGGAACCGGCAACCTCCTGCAAGCTCGTTCCATGGATTGAGTAGACCGAGACGGTGCTCGCCGCCTGATTGGCGACAAACAGGAACCTCCCCAACGGATCAATCGCCATGCCCATGGGCGACGCTCCGGTCCGGGTGATGCCCGCCAGGGTCCCGATTGAGCCATCCGAATTGAGGCTGTAGGCAGTGATGGTGTTCGAACCGTTATTGTCCACGAACAGGGCCTCGAGCGAGGGCGTGATGGCAATGCTGAATGGCATACTGCCGGTGCCTCGTGAGGATCCAAACTGGTTGAGCGATCCTAAGCTGAGCGTCGCAGAAAAGGACTCGATGTAGCCGGGGTTGCCCAGGACAGCAGAATAGATGGTGGCGTTTTTAATTTGCGTACTGGGAGTGGCAGGTATGTTCTTAGAGCCGCATCCAGCCAATCCACACAAAAGAATTGTAAGCACACAGGACCAAAAAGGGGGCCTCATCCCGACGCCGGCTCCTGGGTTTTATGGCGGATTTGGCAAACCGATCCGCGCAATTCGATGTTGAGAGCTACTTCGAAGGTTGTATCAGGAACGCAGGCAAAGAGCAAACTCCGCCGTCCACGGTTAAGTGCGGTCGCCTCCCGAGACTGGAACCGGGACTTCGAGCACGGCATCCTGGGGAAGTTCCGTGGTGACGAGCGGCAAGCGAATCTCGATGATGAGACCGCCTTGGGTTCGGTTCCGGGCCTCGACACTCCCGCCACAGAGAGATACGGCGCGGGCGGTGATCGAAAGTCCCAACCCGACGCCCCCGGTCTGGCGCCCGCGAGCGTCGTCGATGCGATAAAAAGGTCGGAACAGCTTGTCCAGCGCATCTTCGGGTACGCCCGGACCGGAGTCTGTCACTCGCACGATGGCTTCCAACGGAAGGGCGTCGGAGCGCTCCAGTTGAATCTGCACGCTCGTACCCTCTTCGGTATAACGAATGGCGTTGCGCACGACGTTTTCGATCGCGCTATGCAGGAGGCTCGGGCTGCCGTGAACCACGCAATTCTCCGCAACGTCCACCTCGACGTGCAAACGACGGCTCTGGGCTTCGAAGCTGGCATCCTTGGCGATCTCGCGGATCAGCTGTTCGAGGTCGACGGGGCACTTTTCGAGCGAGTCTTCCCCGCCTTCCAGCCGTGCCAGGGTCAGCAAGCGCTGAATCATCTCATTGAGACGGGTGCTTTCCCGGTCAATCCGCTCCAGCGCGCCCGCGGCTTCCGCACCGCTCCTCTGCCGGGCTAATTCCAGGGCGACATTCAGCCGGGCCAGAGGCGACCGCAGTTCGTGGGAGATATCTGTCAGCAACCGCCTTTGCGCCGCGACTAGGTTTTGGATGCGCTCGGCCATGCGGTCGAAATCCCGCATCAACTCAGCGGTCTCGTCATGACCACCGAAGGTCGGCACTCCGGCGCGGGCGCTTAGGTCGCCGCCAGCCAGCTTCTGGGTTGCCGCCCTCAGACGCACGATCGGAGATGTCAGATACCGCGCCAGCAGATAACAGACCAATCCTGACGAGATAATGCCAATCAGGATGCCGATTCCCGGCCCATGAGAGAAGAACCACGGGTGGGGGTCGGGCACCAGCTCGGTGATGATCGTGTAACGATGGCCATCCGGCCCCGTCGTCGAAGCTCGCAAGAACTGAATCGGCCGGAATCTTCCCCAAAAGGTGTCGGCCGTGCTCATGCCCCCGCGTTGGGCACGCTGCACCCACTCTTTTGTGTTGCGTCCCAGAATGTCCTTGCCCGCCTCATTCAGAATGTAAAGGTGCACGTGATGGGCGTCGTGGATGCTGCGCAAGTACTTCCAAGTCGGCGTCTCCCCCCCGGTTTGGTAAGTCTGGAGCGCTTCGCTAAGAAAGGTCACCTGCTGGGCCTGCAAATTGGAAATTTCCCGGGAGGGTCGTAAAGCCGAGGCCACCAGAATAGCCAAAATGAAAAATAACGCCTGCGCCAGCCAGTAGCAGAGGAAGATCTTGACGAACAGCCTTCTCATTCGCCACTCCCCCCGTGATCGCGAGGATGGGCGAAAATGTATCCCACGCCCCGCACCGTCTTAATGTGGTCGGAGCCGTCGTCGGTATCGCCCAACTTCTTGCGCACTTTGCTGACGTGCATGTCGATGCTGCGATCAAAAGGCGAGAACTTGCGGCTTAATACCTCATTGACCAGGTGTTCGCGAGTCACCACCCGACCCGCTTCCCGCAGCAAGACATGAAGCAGGTTGAACTCGACCGAAGTCAGATCGACGGGACGCCCCTTATGCAGCACGGTTCGGCTGGCTGGATCGAGTTCCACGTCCCCGACTTCGAGAACTTCGGGGATTTCACCGGCTGCACCCTTTTCCCCGCCCTGACTTCGCCTGAGAATGGCGCGGATGCGGGCGACCAGTTCCCGCGGATTGAATGGCTTGGGGAGATAATCGTCGGCGCCGATTTCCAAGCCCACGATGCGATCCACATCCTCCCCCCGGGCGGTGAGCAGCAGCACCGGAACCTTGGATGTCTGGCGAACCCTGCGGAGGACGTCAAAGCCGTTCATGCCGGGCAACATCACGTCGAGCACCACCAGCCGGTGATCGCCGCTCAAAGCCCGATCAAGACCATACTTGCCGTCCGAGACGGCTTCGATCGAGAAGCCCTCCGGTTCGAGATACTCGCCCACCAGGCCACACAGTTCGGTGTCGTCGTCAATTACCAGGATGCGATCCACGTTGCACCTAACAGTTGTACAATAGCACCCGCCGAGAGGCAGTAAAACAGGGTCTCGGCCGCCTCCGGCCGGTTTTACAAAACTTTACTCCCGTTGACGGACAATTTACCCCTCGCCCGAGCAATCAGTGTTCTTATCTAACAAGAACTCGGGAACTTCCGAGAGCAGAAAGATCAAGGAGAAGATCATGAGATTGGTTCGTTTTGCCCCCATTTCCCTCGTCGTGGCCACCGTGCTGCTCACGGGGGTGGCGACAGCTCAAGGCCCCGGTGCGCGCCACGGTGGGGATTTCTTGGGACCGAGGATGATGGACATGCTCGATCTTACCGATGCCCAACAGGCGCAGATCAAGCAGATCTACCACAGCGGCAAAGCCAGCATGACGCCTTTGTGGAGCCGGGAGCGCGAAAGCCATTTGGCGATGATCAAACTGATTACCAGTGGCGCTTTTGATCCCGCCAAGGCCACGGCCATTGCCAACCAAGAATCGCAAGTCCGCGCCCAACTCGAGGTCGAGCACGCCAAGTTGGCGGCCCAGGCCTACGAGATACTCACTCCCGACCAGAAAACCAAGCTGAACGAATTCCTGGCGAAGCGTGAGCAACGCGCGCAGCAGCATTTCCAGGAACATTCCCCGGCACCCAGCCCGGAATAAACTTGGGATCGATCAGGCTTAGTGCCGGGCATTGTCCCGGCCAGGCCCTCCCGCCCCGGCAGCTCCCGACGCCGAGGTAGCTGCACTCCTGGCATCGGTCAGCGCGACGAATTTTCGGAATCCCCACTGGTACAATCGTGCTCAGACATAGGTATGCTGCCGAAGAGCCTCCGCCCGCTTGTCCCTTATCTCAAAAAGTACCGAGGCGCTTATCTAGTGGGGACGGCATGCGTCGTTCTCAACAACGGAGTCTGGATTCTGTTCCCCCAGGTGATCCGTTGGGCGGTTGATGACCTCCATCTCGGTGTCACCCGGCAAAAGCTCGTTACCTACGCTCTGTTGCTGCTCGCGGTAGCCTGCACCAAGGGCATTTTTCAGTTCCTCACCCGCTGGATTGTAATCGGCATATCTCGCGAGATCGAATTTGACCTGCGCAACGATCTCTTCCGTCATTTGGAAAAACTGTCGGTTTCCTACTACCAGCGCACTCGCACCGGCGACATCATGGCTCGGGCGACCAATGATCTCAATGCGGTGCGCATGCTGCTCGGACCCGCCATCATGTACTCGGCGAACACGATCGTGTTCACTGCCGGGGCGCTGGCGTTTATGCTCTCGATCAGTCCTCGGCTGACGTTGTATGCCTTTCTGCCCCTGCCGCTGGTCAGCATCGTCATCCAGTACTTCGGGCGGCAGATTCATGAGCGGTTCGAAAAGATCCAATCGATGTTCTCCGATATTTCAGCCCGGGCGCAGGAGAATTTTTCCGGGGCTCGGGTGATTCGCGCCTATGTGCAGGAAGAGGCGGAGATCGCCAGTTTTGAAGCGTCCAACCGGGAATACATTCGACGGAGTTTGAAACTTGTCCGCCTCATGGGCATGCTCTGGCCGACCCTGGAAATCATGCTGGGCTTCGCCATCGTGCTTGTGCTCTGGATGGGCGGGCGTGAAGTGCTGAACGGACAGTCCACCGTGCGGCTCGTCTCGTATCTGGGGGCCAGCACGACGCTGCGCCTCGAGGGCGCGATGAGCCTGGGTGCTTTTGTTGCCTTCAACACCTACATGGTGCAACTCACCTGGCCGGTCATCGCCCTGGGCTGGGTGCTCAACATTTTTCAGCGCGGAACCGCCTCGATGGGCCGGATCGAACAGATTTTCCTCGAATCGCCGGAGATCGCCGATACTGCGGAGGTCAAGTACGAGAGCTCGGCGGCGCCGCTGCGGGGAGAAATCGAGTTCCGCCATCTCCACTTTTCCTACGACGGCGCGCCGGTGCTGAAAGACATCAGCCTGCGAATCCCCGCGGGCAGCAGCCTGGCGATCGTGGGTCCGACCGGATCGGGCAAGACCACGCTGGTCAGCTTGATTCCGCGCATCTTTGATGCGGCACCAGGCATGGTGCTCATCGACGGACGACCCATTCGCGAATATTCCCTCGAGTTCCTGCGCAAGTCCATCGGTTTCGTACCGCAGGAGACCTTTCTTTTCAGCGAAAGCATCGGCGAGAACATAAGCTTCGGGGTTAGCGGAGCCACCGACACCGAAGTCGTCCGAGCGGCCCAAGGGGCGAGCATCGCCGATGACATCGAAAGCTTTCCCGAGCAATATCACGCCCTGGTGGGGGAGCGCGGCATCACCCTCTCCGGGGGCCAGAAACAACGCACGGCCATTGCCCGAGCCCTGCTGCGCAATCCTCGCATTCTGGTTCTGGATGATGCGCTGGCCAGCGTAGACACCCAAACGGAAGACAAGATCCTGAATCATCTGCGGGAAATCATGCAAGGCCGCACGACGATTTTCATCTCCCATCGGGTGTCCACGGTGCGAAATGCCGATCGTATTGCCGTGTTGCACGGGGGAGCGATGGTCGAGCTGGGCACGCACGAGGAGCTGTTGGCGCGGAACGGCTACTACACCGACCTCTACAATAAGCAGCTACTCGAAGAAGAACTGGCCGAGGTCTAGGAAGGACGGAGAGAACCCGCTTCCCTTCGGCGTCTCTCGGGCGCGCGTGGGTCCAGGCGCGCTTGACTCTCCAACCTCCGCACGAACATGCCACAAGGGGACGAGTTGTCACCATGCAGCGGGTGCGAAGTGATGAACTTCTCGATAACGATTCCGGTACTCCGGATGAGATCGCGGCCTCTCTCGCCGATCTCGCCAGAATCAATCACTGGTTCGGGGGAGTGGCCACAACCTGCGCCATGATCGAATCCGTGGCCGAGCATACCGGAAAGAGATCGCTGTCCCTGCTCGAGGTCGGCGCGGGATCGGGATATGTGCCCAGGGCCGCCGCGGAACGGCTCTCACGACGCGGTATTCACCTCCAAGTCAGCTTGCTCGACCGTGTTCCTTCTCACCTGAGGGTTTCCGACTGCGTACCCCGGGTCGCCGGAGACGCACGCGCGCTTCCGTTTGAGAAGGAAAGCTTCGACTTGGTTTCAAGCTGTCTCCTTGCCCATCATTTCCCGTCTCAAGATCTGTTGCGGTTTGCCAACGAAGGCCTACGCGTGGCCCGAATGGCGGTGCTGATCAACGATCTGGTCCGGCATCCGCTGCACTTGGCGCTGGTGTATGCTGGCTGGCCACTGTACCGCAGCCGGCTGACCCAACATGACGCCCCGGCTTCGGTTCGGCAGGCGTACACGCCCGACGAGATCGGGGAGATCCTCGAATCGACGTCGGCCGCAGGGGTCGTGATCGAGCGCCACGCTTTGTTCCGGATGGGAATCGTGGTATGGAAGCGAGGATTGGCTAGCCCGCTCGTGGCGCGCACTAGCTGATTGCCAACTATGTACGATCTGATGGTCATTGGCGGTGGTCCGGGTGGCTCCGCCGCCGCCATCACTGCCGCCCGCGGCGGGGCACGAACTCTGTTGGTGGAACGGGGACGCCTGCCGCGTCACAAAGTGTGCGGCGAATTCGTTTCCCCCGAGGCGCTGGGGCTTCTGTCCGAGTTGCTCAGCGAGCACGAGCAAGGCCTTCTCGAGCAGGCAATCCGGATTCCGAGGGCCCGCATCTTCTTGGACGATCGCATGCTCGAGGCTCCCATCGAGCGGACCGCCCGTAGCATCGCGCGACTGGACCTCGACGCAGCGCTTTGGCAATCGGCCGAGCGGGCTGGGGTGGAGGCTAAGCAACAAACCAGCGCCCATGCGATCCAAGGTTCCGGGCCATTTGTAGTGCGCACCTCCGTTGGAGATTTCGAGGCCCGGGCGGTGGTAGACGCCTCCGGC
>Ga0187778_10002341_pt1 | contig 12955 bp, 14 predicted proteins | sample 1015_Q2_SP5_20_M_FD_132418 | JGI IMG/M metagenome (GOLD analysis project Ga0187778, IMG submission 132418) | Tropical peat soil microbial communities from peatlands in Department of Meta, Colombia - 1015_Q2_SP5_20_MG | ecosystem: Environmental > Terrestrial > Soil > Wetlands > Peat | place... | reverse complement strand
CGGCTGATTGGCACTTGACGATGCCTTTGGCGGGCGGAATCAGGCGGGTTATAGTCGAATCGCTTGGTGATTCGCTTTCGCCGTCAAGGCATCCCGTAACCCCTGCGTCATCCTGCGCTCCGGAGCCTTCCCGGGCCTCCCCCGTGCCGTGCGCGTGCGGTGGCGTGCGTTTCCTCGCGCTCCATTTGGCAAAGCGGAGACGTCATGTCCCTGAGCTACGCGGAAGACCCGCGCATCAATCCTCTCGACGTTGTCGAACGTCTCGCGGCCGGCAATGACTGGTCATTCGAACGCGCCAGCGACGATGAAATTACCATCCTGGTCACCGGCCGCTGGACTGACTACCAGCTGTCCTACACCTGGATGAGCGATATCGAGGCCTTGCATCTGGCCTGCGCCTTCGATCTGCGTGTGCCCGAGCGGCGGCGCGCTGACGTGCAGGCTTTGATCTCGCTGATCAACGAACGGCTTTGGGTTGGACATTTCGACCATTGGGTATCTGAAGGCATTGTGATGTTTCGCCACGCGCTGGTACTTGCAGGGGGCACCGAGGCCTCCGGCAAGCAGTGCGAGGCGCTGCTCGGCACCGCCCTCGAAGCCTGCGAGCGCTATTTTACCGCCTTCCAATTCGTGGTCTGGGCCGGCAAGAACGCGCGCGAGGCGCTCGATGCCGCTATGTTCGAGACCTCGGGCGAGGCATAAAGGCCGGTGGCCGGCCATGGTCAAACGTAACGCGCGCAGTCTGGCTCAATTCCGCGGCACCCTTATTCTTGTCGGCGCCGGCAAGATGGGCAGCGCAATGCTCGACGGCTGGCTGGCGCGCGGACTCAAGCCAAAGCAAATTGCCGTCGTCGAACCGGAACCGGTCAAGGCGCTGAAAGCTCTTGCCCGCCGCGGTCTCAGAATAAACCCGAAGGGCAAGATTGCGGCGGCCACCGCAATTGTCGTGGCGGTGAAACCGCAAAGCGCGCCAGAAGCGGTGCCACCGCTCGCGCCATACATAGGCAAGGCGACACTGGTGCTGTCGATCATGGCGGGCCGCACCATCGGCTTTCTCGAAAGATCGTTGCCGGCAGGTACCGCCATCGTGCGCGCGATGCCAAACACACCGGCGGCTATTGGACGCGGAATTACCGTGGCGGTCGCGAACAGGAATGTGTCCCCGCGCCAACGCAAACAGGCGTCGGATCTGCTTGCAGCCATCGGCAAGGTGGAGTGGGCCGGCGACGAAATGCTGATGGACGCAGTCACCGCCCTGTCCGGTTCCGGTCCCGCCTATCTGTTCCTGCTGGCGGAAGCAATGACCAAAGCCGGGATTGCCGCCGGCCTGCCCGCCGACCTCGCGGCCACTCTGGCGCGGGAAACGGTCACGGGCTCTGCCGAATTGCTGCACCGCTCCGACCTTGATGCCGCGGCTCTGCGGCAGAACGTCACTTCACCAGGCGGCACCACGGCCGCCGCGCTCGAAGTCCTGATGGGCCCGGGCGGCTTCGATGCATTGCTGACGCAGGCAATTGCTGCGGCAACGCGCCGGTCACGCGCCCTGGCGGGCTAGTTCCCTGCCCTAGAACCACCGCCATTGCCGACTTAGATTAGAGGGACCCAACATCCTAACGGGAGGCTGCGATGGCCCGTAAGTCCAAGCGTGAACGCAAGGCTCCAACCGCGGCGACGGCGCGCGGCACGAGTGACCGCGACAAGGCCGTCGACGCCTTGATCGCGTTGCTTGCCGATCACGCTTTCGAGCAGATCGGGCTCGCCGAGGTCGCCGGACGCGCGGGGATCAAGCTTTCGCAATTGCGCGCCGAGTTTGGTTCGACGCTCGTCATTCTCGCGGCCCATATCAAGGATATCGACCGCACCGTATTGGCGGGGGGCGATGCCGACATGGCGGAGGAGCCTGCGCGCGAACGTCTGTTCGATGTGCTGATGCGGCGGATTGAAGCGCTCGGTCCATATAAGCCGGCGATCCGCTCGCTCATGTGTTCAGCCCGCCGTAATCCCGGCCTTGCGTTCGCGCTCAACGCGATGGCGGTCCGCTCGCAACGCTGGATGCTGGAAGCCGCCGGCATCGGCGCATCGGGACCTGTTGGCGCGTTGCGCGCACAGGGCGCGTCACTGATGTTTGCGCGCGTGCTCGCCGTTTGGGTCGACGACGAGGACGAAGAGCTTGACCGCACAATGGCCGCTCTCGATCGCGGACTCGCCAGCGCCGAACGCTGGGCAGGATTCGTCGACGATCTCTGCATGATTCCGAAATGCGTGATGCGCGGGCCGCGCCGGCGGCGGCGCATGCGCGACCAGGAAGCTGAAGCCGCGTAAGACTAAACCGGAATTCGCACGATTGCCCGCAAGCCGCCCAGCGAACTGTCGGCGAGCGTGATATCCCCGCCATGCGACCGCGCTATGTCACGCGCAATCGCGAGACCCAAGCCTGTGCCGCCTTCGTCCTGATTGCGCGCATCGTCGAGCCGCAGGAACGGCTTGAACACCTCCTCGCGCAGGTCGGGCGGGATACCTGGTCCGTCGTCATCGATCGTGACAGTGAGATACCGGTGGTCACGATGGCCGGTGATCGAGATTGTCGTCGCAAAGCGTGCCGCATTGGACACCAGGTTGCTCAGGCAGCGCTTGAATGCAGCCGGACGCACCGTCACGACTGGCGGCCCATGGAATACGACGGTCGCGTTGTGGCCGTGCCGTTCGACATCGAGCCGCAGTTCATCAAGGAGGGCGGCCATATCGGTCGGCGCCGCGGTTTCACCGCTGTCGCCGCGCGCGAACGCGAGATAGGCCTCGAGCATCCGCGCCATCTCGTCGACATCCTTCTTCATCGCGTCGACTTCCGGCGTCTCACGGATGAGTGCGAGTTCAAGCTTGAATCGCGTGAGTACCGTTCGCAAATCATGTGAGACACCCGCGAGCATGGCCGTGCGCTGCTCCATGGCGCGCTCGATGCGGGTTTTCATCTCGATGAATGCGGCCGCCGCGCGCCGCACTTCGCGCGCTCCTCGCGGCCGGAAGTTCGGCACCTCTCTTCCCTTGCCGAAACTCTCAGCGGCGTCCGCCAGGCGAAGGATCGGCCTGATCTGGTTGCGCAGGAAAATAATGGCGACGATCAAAAGGACCGTCGATGTGCCGACCATCCAGAGCAGGAAGATTTCTGAATTGGAGACATAGGCCGCGCTGCGGCGGGCAAACACCCGCATTACCGTATTGTCGAGCTGAACGCGGATCTCCAGCAAAGCCGATTTGCCGACGGTATCAATCCAGTATGGGCGCCCGATTTGTCTGCGCAGCTCGTCCGAAAGCGCCTGATCCAGCAAGGAAAAGAATGGCTTAGGACCGGGCGGCGGCATGTCGGTCAGCGGCAGAAATTCGACCACCAGGCCGAGCCGGTCCTGCGCAATCCGCCGGATCTGCGCCTGATCGGCGTCCTGCGGATAGCCGCGATAGATGTCGATCAACGCGGCGATGTCCTGCACGACGCTGGCCGACAGGCGCTGCGTCACGACGTTCCAGTGCCGCTCCATGAAGATGAATGCAATAACCGATTGCAGGATCACCATGGGCGCGATGATGATCAGCAGCGCCCGCGCATAGAGACCCTTCGGCATGACGCTGTTGAACCAGCGGCTCATCCTGCGCCAGCCGTCGGCGACTTGACCGGCGGCAGTGTGAATTTTTCGTATTGGCGGAATGGAGACGTACCATTCCCAGACCTCGCGCAATCGGGTCAGCGCATTGCGAACGCCATTGCTGATGTCGAGGCTGGTCACGACGTGATCACCAACCGGTAGCCGATGCCACGGACAGTCTGTACGAAAAGTGGATTTGCCGGATTGTTCTCGATCTTGCGGCGCAGGCGATTGACCTGCACATCGACTGCTCTCTCGTTCACCGAACCGCCATTGCCGGCGAGCGACAGGCGGGGCACGGTTTCGCCCGGTGTGCCCGCAAGGATGCGCAGCATGTCGCGTTCACGGTCGGTCAGGCGGATGACCTCATCACCTTTACGCAACTCACCGCGCGCGAGATGGTAAACGAATGGACCGAAGCGAACCGATTCCACCGGCGGCTGCGGCACAGGCTGCGCGCGTTTGAGAATATTTGCGATGCGCAGCGATAGCTCGCGCGGTTCGAACGGCTTCGACAAATAATCGTCGGCGCCGATCTCAAGGCCGCGGATGCGGCTTTCAGCAGCATCGCGGGCTGTCAGCATCAGGATCGGTACGCTGGAATCCCCGCGAATGGCTTTTGCAAGATCAAAACCGGATTCGCCCGGCATCATGACATCGAGGATCAGCAGATCGAAACTCAATCCCTTGAGCTTGGCGCGAGCTTCCGCCGAGGTCTCTGCAGTGCTCACGCGGTAACCCTCGCCGGTCAGGAACCGGAACAATAGATCACGGATGCGGCGGTCATCATCGACCACCAGCAGATGCGGTGCATCATCGGGAAGCGTGGCCGGCAGTGTCATCGCCGTAGTTCTTCCTGTTGCATCAACCGCGGGTCTTGGCGCGATCGGCACGCGCAATCAGGCGCAAAACGCCGTCGCGATTATCGGCATCGATCATGGACGTGAGAAAGCGTCGAGCTGCTTCGTGCGCATTCGGTCCCAGTTCACCAAATACGCGAGTGATTCTCTGCGTCTGCAAATTTGCAAGCTTGAGTGCCAGCGCCTCGCCTTTTGACGTCACGTACAGCAGTCGTTGACGGCGATCCTGTGCGCCCTCCTTTTGCAGCACATAACCCTGATCGACCAGCTGCTTGAGCACGCGTCCGAGCGATTGCTTGGTGATGTTCAGAATCTCGAGCAGGTCGGCAACCTTCATGCCGGGATTGCGGTTGACGAAATGCAAGACCCGGTGATGTGCACGGCCGAAGCTCAGCTTGATCAGCACTTCGTCCGGGTCACCGACGAAATCGCGATAGGCGAAAAACAGCAGTTCGATGATGTCCCACACCGGCTCGGTGGCGGACACCGGGGCCGCGCCGGAAGCCGAGCGTTCGGCAACGTTTGGGCTGGCAGCCGCAAGCTTACTGGTCAGATTTATGTCAGCCATGTTGACATATTTTGTTTTTATGTTACAAAAACGAGGCTATAGACGAAAGGATCGTACCAAAACGGACCTTTTTCCTGGTACCGCATAAGAATTAGGGCCGGTCCGGTCCCATTCATACCGGGTGTTACCCGGAGACGTAAAGTGTTGGAATAGGCTCGGAATTGCGCCGTTGTAAGGCCGCGCCGTCGTCCGAGCTGACTGGCGAAGGAGGAGAATATGGCTGCCCAATCATATGACCGGCTTGAAGGGGTCATTTGGTACGACGGCAAGGTCGTGCCCTGGAACGAGGCCAATCTCCACGTGCTCTCTCACGGTCTGCACTATGCAAGCTGTGTGTTCGAGGGCGAGCGAGCCTACGGCGGCAAGATTTTCAAAAGCACCGAGCATTCCGAGCGGCTGAAGCGCTCGGCCAATGTCCTCGATTTCGAAATCCCCTACTCGGTCGCCGAGATCGACGCCGCCAAAAAACTGGTGGTGGAGAAGAACGGCAAGAAGGAAGCCTATGTCCGTCCGGTCGCCTGGCGCGGCTCGGAAATGATGGGCGTCTCGGCGCAGACCAACACAATCCATCTCGCCATCGCGAGCTGGGAATGGCCGAGCTATTTCGATCCCGAGCAACGGCTCAAAGGCATCCGGCTTGATCTTGCAGAATATCGCAGGCCCGATCCGAAGACGGCGCCATGCCTCGCCAAGGCTGCCGGCCTCTACATGATCTGCACGATCTCTAAGCACAGAGCCGAGCGCAAAGGCTATGCCGACGCCATGATGCTGGACTGGCAAGGCCGTGTCGCCGAATGCACCGGGGCCAACATCTTCTTCGTCAAGGATGGCAAGATCCACACGCCGATCGCCGATTGCTTCCTCGACGGCATCACGCGGCAAACGGTTATCGGACTGGCGCGCAAGCGCGGCTTCGAAGTTATAGAGCGCCGCATCCTTCCCGACGAGCTCACGAGCTTCTCGGAGTGCTTCATTACAGGCTCGGCAGCGGAGGTGACGGCCGTAGCGGAGATCGCCCACTGGAATTTCAACCCCGGCGGCATCACCAAGACGCTGATGGACGATTACTCCGCGGAAGTGAAGCCAAAGACCGCAGTGGCGGCCTAAGGTTATCCTTTCATCAAAACTGCGGGAGTTTCCTGCGGCCGCAACAGCGTGACGTATCGCACGCCATTGACGTCGGCAAAGCGATCCATGCGTTCATCCAGCACACGACGATTGGTTTGCGATGCATGCCGCAACAGCAACTCGCCGTTATCTCCGAATGCGACAAATCCAACATGGAAATAATCGAGATTTGGTCGCTGCGTGATAAAGCCGACGATGTCTCCGTTAGCGAGCATCGATTTGTTGGAGAGGAAAACGCTGCGCGGGATGACGACGATTGAAAACCGGCGCTTGCCGAGCTCTTTATGCCAATAGACCGTTTTTTCGATCTTGATAGAGCCCGGCATGTTTATGGCGTTGCAGATCTTGTTCTCAATATTGTGCAGGCCCCACTCGAAAAAATAATGGTTACGTTCGCGCCAACTCACGACGCCGTTATGGTAGCGGATTGCCCGCAGCGCTGAATCGAATTCGCGGGGGCCGGTTGCGATCGCGGCGGCGAGAACGGTTTCACAAAAAGTGACGCAGTCGAATGCGTCGTCGCGCACAACAAATTGTTCCGGCCGTTGCGGTCCTCCGATCAGCGTGTAGCCTTCGTAGCGCGTGCCGCGAAGCGCGCCGGAAATGAAATGAATCCGCCGAGAAATCGGGCCTTTATTGCGGGCCTCATTGATCAAGAGGCTGATCCGCTTTTCCCCCGCAAGACCGGGGCGCACGCCCGCGGCAAGGAGCAAGCCGCCGCCAAGAACCGCTAAAACCGAGCGCCGGTCGGCCACTGCATCCATTCGATCATCCCGCGATCAGTACTTGATAACGACCAAACGATCCGTGCCTGACTCGGCGCCCCACACCTCTCCCGCCCGGCCGAGCAATTGCCGAACGGAAGCGCCGCGCCGGCTGCTCGGAAAACTTTCGAATTTCTCCGTCACGGGATCAAAACGTAAAATCGCGTTGGCATCGAAATCGGTCACCCACACTTTATCTTTGCTGTCGACGTAGACTGCGTAACAAGCGCCCTTGCCCTTGGGCAGGCTCCAGACCTTCCATACTTTGTTGAGCGGATCGTAACGGCCCACTTCACCGCTGTTCCAGAAGCTCACCCACAACAGGCCCTTTGAATCCGACCAGATGCGGCGCGGCCCAGCGCCCGATTTGGGCGCCGGCACCATCAGCGCGTCACCGCTGACGGTATCGATCTTGGCAATATGATCACCCGCAAGCGACGCGTACCAGACGTCACCGTTCGGCGTCGTCGTAATGCCATAAGGCCCCGCGCCTTTTGGCGCCTTCCACGCTTCGACCTTGCCGCTCGCTGGATCAACTCGGCCATAGAAACCGGTCTGCCCAGTAAACCACAGAATGCCTTTGCGGTCGAAGGTTGCGGTATTGAGGTTGGCGCCGAAGAATTCTTCCGGCAGCGGAAAAAGTTTTACGGCACTGGTTGCCGGATCAAAGCGAGCGATGGCGTTCTGTCCGCCCTCGGTGATCCAGGCGGCACGATCAGGCCCAACGATAACTCCGTGCGGCGCCGCCCCCTTGCCCAACGAGATCTGTTTCGTCTGGCCAGTCTTCGGATCGAGAATGCAAAGCGTGCCTTGCGCCTGCGCGGTGTACCAGACATTTCCATCGGGTGCGGGCGCGACGTCGTGCGGATGCGACCCGCGCGGCACTTCGAAGTAACTTACTTCCGCAGCCGGCGCCTGGTGAGCAGCGAGAGCGACGATCGCGACTGTCACAACCACGATCGGAACCATATTCTCCTCCAGCCTGCGCCCCGCAAGCGTCTATTCCGCCGTTTCACGTTCGTGTCGCGGCGCAATCCATCGTCCGGCGGCAGCGTCGTCCGCAGCTTTTGCGTCGACCCACGTTTTCCCGCCCGACTTCTCCACCTGCTTCCAGAACGGTGCACGAGTCTTCAGGTAGTCCATTAGGAATTCGCCCGCAGCGAAAGCGGCCTCGCGATGCGACGATGCCGTTGCAACCAGCACAATGTCTTCACCGGGCAGTATGCGGCCGTAGCGGTGCAGGACAGTAACGCCCAGCAACGGCCATCTCTCCCGGGCTTCCGCCACATGACGTTCGATTTCGGATTCGGCCATGCCGGGATAATGCTCGAGTGTCAGCGATGCGATCGGTTCGCCGTCCTCGACGCCGCGGCAAATTCCAGTAAACGTCACCAGAGCGCCGACATCCTTACGGCCGCGCGTAAGCTTCGCCGCTTCGTCGGCGGCATCAAACGGCTCGCGCTGCAGTCGTACTGTTGATGTCATTTGCTTAATGTAGCCCGGCGACGACGGCGAGGCTATCCGCCCGTCATGGGTGGGAAAAAAGCAATTTCACGTGCATTCTTGATTGCCGCATTGGCCCGCACGTGCTTCTGGTCGACGGCCGCGCGGATGACATTCGCGTCCTTGAACGCGTGCGCATATTCCGCGCCGCGCGAGGCAAGCCAGGTCATCAGGTCGGCAACTGTGGCAATGCCCGGCGGTATTTCGATAGTTTCCTCAGGCTTGCCGATGCGCTCGCGCACCCAGGCAAAATAACGGAGTTTCAGGCTCATTCATCGATCATATAGCGCAGCCCGGCACGCATATAGTCCCAGCCAGTATAAAGCGTGAGGATCGCCGACAGCCACAGCAGCAGAATGCCGATCTCGGTGACTGCCGGAACAATGCGATCGCCGGCTTCCCCGGCGATGAGAAATCCAACAGCGACCATTTGTCCGGTGGTTTTCCATTTGGCCAGCCGTGTCACCGGCACGCCCACCCGCAGTTCGGCGAGATATTCACGCAAGCCTGACACAAGAATTTCGCGGCAGAGAATGACGACCGCCGCCAAAAGGCTCCAGCCGCGAATGGTGTCCTCCGCCGCCAACATGAGCAGGCAGGACGCCACCAGAAGTTTGTCTGCAATTGGATCCAGCATCCGGCCGAGCGAAGACTGCTGGCCCCAGGTGCGCGCCAAATAGCCGTCGAGAATGTCGGTGACACCGGCCGATATGAAAATCGCCAACGCCACCCAGCGCAACCATAAAGGTCCGTCGAAGATGCTCTGCCAGAACATCAACGCCACCACCACAGGGATGGCAACGATGCGGGCATAGGTCAGCAGGTTCGGTAACGCGAGGGGGCGCGCCGGCAGCGGCCGGGAACTGATGGCATTCATGCGGGAAAAGAACACCCCCGCCGCGGCAACGTCAACCGGCGGCGCTGCACAACCCCCCGCTGATTACTGGATCGGCGGCTTGGGCAGGCGACTTTTGCCCGGCTCCATCACGAAAGTCTGATCGAGCGAGTACCACTCACCCTTCACATCGCTTGCCGGCGCCGGCCCGTCATGCCGGACATAGTTGCCAACCAGGGCACGTGTGACACCAAACTGAACATCCGTCTCCAGCTTGTCATCGTCATTGACATAAACCTGAGAGATCAGGGTCTTGAAGCCTTCCTTGAAGATCAGGAAGTGCAGATGCGCAGGACGGTAATTGTGTCGCCCTGTAGCCCGGACGAGATCGCCAACCGGTCCGTCGATCGGTATCGGATAGCCTGCCGGTTTCACACTGCGGAAACTGAAGTGACCCTGGCTGTCGGTCATAAACTTGCCACGCAGGTTCATGGGTGCCTGTTTCGGATCCTGCTGTTCGTAGAAACCCTCGGGAGACGAGTGCCAAACGTCGACCTCGGCGCCGGAAATTGGCTTGCCGTTCTGGTCCTTGACCAGGCATTTGGCAAAAAGCACCGGCCCCGGCGTCGGCGAGCGCACAATGGTGCCGCCATTTTCGGTTCGCGGCGAGTTCATCCGCCAGAACGGGCCGAGCTGATTGGCCGTGGTCTCCGTCTGTCCATTGTTGCCATTGTTGAGCAGGCAGATCAGCGTCGAGAACCCAAGCGAACCCGACATCAGTACCGCCTCGTTATGCTTGTCGTTTGTCTTCTGACCAAGGCCAACGACGTATTGAACCGCCTTCTCAAATTCCTCCTCGGTAAGATGTACATCGCGCGCAAATGCGTGAAGATGTTCCACCATTGAAATCAGAATTTCGCGCAGACGCGGAGGTTGCGTGTTTTTGAAAGCTTCTTTGACAGCTTTGGTGACATCTTCCTGACGCTGAATGATCATTGTCGCTTTCCGTTTATTGAGCGGCTGATTCGTGGAAGAACTCATATATCTTTCGCGCAGTCTCCACATTAATTCCAGGGACCTGGGCAAGATCGGGCAGGCTTGCTCGTTCGATTGCTTTCACAGTGCCAAAATGGCGCAATAGTGCGCGTTTGCGAGTGGGACCAATCCCGGGAATTTCCTGCAAACCCGCCTCGCGTATATCCTTTTTACGGCGCACCCGGTGCGAACCGACCGCAAACCTGTGGGCTTCATCGCGCAAGCGTTCGATGAAGTAGAGCAATGGATCGCGCGGTGGCAACTTGAAAGGGTCGCGCCCCGCCACGAAAAACGTTTCGCGGCCAGCATCCCGATCAGGACCTTTGGCGATGGCAACCAGCGGCACATCGGTGACGCCAAGCGCGGCCAATGTTTCCTGAGCAGCCTTTAATTGTCCCTGCCCACCGTCGATCAGCACCAGATCCGGCCACGGCTGATTTTCTTCGTCGCCCTTGAAAACGGCGGTGAGGACTCCGCCGACCGCGCTGCGCGGATTTTCCTCAAGCAGTCTCTTGAACCGGCGCTGCAAGACTTCGCGCATCATGCCGTAGTCGTCGCCGGGCGCAAGATCGGTCGAGCGCATGTTGAACTTCCGGTACTGGTTTTTCCGAAAACCCTCCGCCCCGGCAACAATCATGGCACCGACTGCATTGCTGCCACTGATATGGCTGTTGTCGTAGACTTCGATGCGGCGCGGCGGTCGCGGCAGCGCGAAGGTCTCGGTCAGGCCGGCGAGCAGTCTCTGTTGCGAGGATGTGTCAGCCAACTTGCGCGCGAGCGCCTCGCGCGCATTGGCCAGCGCATGCTGCACCAGCTCCTTGCGCTCGCCGCGCTGCGGCACCGAAACTTCTACCTTGCGCTCGCTCCGGGTGGTCAATGCCTGCGCCAACAGCGCACGTTCTTCGAACTCATGCGACACCAGGATGCAACGTGGCGGTGTCTTGTCGTCATAAAACTGCGCAAGGAATGCGCCCAGCACCTCATCGGGCCCGATCGCGCGATCGGCCTTCGGAAAGTAAGCGCGATTGCCCCAGTTTTGTCCGGTGCGGAAGAAAAACACCTCCACGCAGGAATAGCCCCCGGCCTGATGCACAGCGAAAACGTCGGCCTCCTCGAGGCTGCGCGGATTGATACCCTGGTGAGACTGAATCGCGGATAGAGCCGACAGCCGGTCGCGATAAATTGCGGCGCGTTCAAAATCGAGCGAAGCGGATGCCTGATCCATTTCGCGGGCCATTTCTTTCTGTACCGACTGACTACGGCCCGACAGGAATGCATTGGCTTCGCGGACGAACTCGGAATAGCCGGCGAAATCTATTTCCCGCGTACATGGCGCCGAACAGCGCTTGATCTGGTAGAGCAAACAGGGCCGCGTGCGTGCCTCAAAGTATGAATCCGAACATGAGCGCAGCAGAAAGGCACGCTCGAGCGCATTGATCGTCCGATTGACCGCTCCGGCTGAAGCAAATGGGCCGTAGTAGTGCCCGGGCCTGGTCCGGGCGCCACGATGCTTGAGAATTTGCGGCGCCCAGTGATCGGATGTGATCAGGATATAGGGGAACGATTTGTCGTCACGCAGCAGCACGTTGAAGCGCGGCCGCAACCGCTTGATCAGGTTGGCTTCAAGCAGCAGCGCTTCGGTCTCTGTCTTGGTAGAGACGAATTCCAGCGATACCGTCGCTGAAATCATCCGTGTAATGCGGCTGTCATGCCCAGTGGGCCGCGCGTAAGCGGTCACGCGTTTCTTGATATTTTTCGCCTTGCCGACATAGAGCACGTCGCCTTGCGCATCGACCATGCGATAGACGCCGGGCGCAGCCGGAGCCAGCTTGGCGAAACGGGCAATCGCCGCGCGCCCGGCGGCGAGCGTACCGCTCGGCGCGCTTTCAGGCTCTACGTCCGGCAGCGAGGCTTCTTCGTCTTCCTCACGCAACTCGCCTGCCGGGTCGATGTCTTTGTTGGTGCCGTTCACTTCGCTTCCTTCGCGCCCACCGGCGCGTTTCGCGCCGCCCGCGTTTTTACTTCGCCGTTATAGTAAATAGGGGCTAAGCGCGCATGGTAAACAGTCGCGGCAGAACGCCCGTAGCCATAAGAGTTCTTTAGCAATAACGCCCGCTCATTCTTACCGATTCATAACCGTTTAACTTAAAAGGCCCGATAAATCCTTCACGAACCATGTCGACCTGTTGTCGATGTGCAGTACGTCCGCGGTGTGATTGCGCACTCAGCACACAAGCCGGACGGGGGTTGAGTGGAGGGTAGCAAGATGAAGACGAGAATTCTGGCCATGACGGTCGCGGCCATGACCGCCGCCGCGGGCACAGCTGGTGCGGCCGACCTTCCGCGCGGGAACGCGCCTTACTACGCCCCGCCTCCAGTGAGTGTCTACAACTGGTCAGGATTCTACGCCGGTCTCAATCTCGGTTACCAATGGGGCCACGTCACCAATACCGGCATCGACCCGTCTGGCATCGCCGGCGGCGGCCAGCTTGGCTACAATTGGCAGATTGGACAGTTCGTCTTTGGCGTCGAAACCGACATCCAGGCCAGCGCCGCCGACGACACGTTTGCCCCGTACAAGTTTTCCAATCCCTGGTTCGGCACGCTGCGTGGCCGCGCCGGCT
>Ga0187778_10002338_pt1 | contig 12964 bp, 9 predicted proteins | sample 1015_Q2_SP5_20_M_FD_132418 | JGI IMG/M metagenome (GOLD analysis project Ga0187778, IMG submission 132418) | Tropical peat soil microbial communities from peatlands in Department of Meta, Colombia - 1015_Q2_SP5_20_MG | ecosystem: Environmental > Terrestrial > Soil > Wetlands > Peat | place... | reverse complement strand
TATCCCTTCAATGAAAAAAGTCGGTCTTTCAAAGAGCGAGCTTCTGCAAGCTTCATTCTGCTCGACTTGGTTTTTCCACCGCTGCAAAAGACCTTCCAGAGAAATTGTCTACCTGGCATATGACGTCACAACAGCCTCGTACACCTCCCGCTGACAGGTTAAGACGAAAAGGAGGAGGTTAGGCGCATGCTGACTAATACGTGCCCAGATTTGGGCAATGCCCGCATTGAGGCTAATCAGCCGAACGAAGCTGGCGAGTTGCTCCCTTCTATCAGTGACATAGCGTCGTCAACCTTGGCAGGCAACATGCCAAAGTCGCAATCAGGCAGAGATCACCCAGACCTGCTGATGAAAGGGTAGGACGATGTCTTGGTTTCACGCGAGCATGCCCGGTGCGGATACTCGCAATCATGCGTCGGTAGCTGAAGTGGTGACGTGCTTCCAGGATGAACGATCTCTATTGAGCAGGCTCGCGTTTCTGATCGCCGGCGATCAGGCGACTGCCGACCAGTCAGTGGTTAACGCCTGCGAGATGACTCTCCAGGGAAACAGTCCGTTCCGTGATTGGCTTCTCGAGTGGGCCAAGGCTGCGACGATCGCCAGCGCCATCTCGCGCCGAGCAGAGGCCATTCGCGCTTGTGAAGCCACCTACAAGAATGAACGCTCTTCATGTGTCGAGCATTTACCAGAGAGCAACGAGGACCGGGCGGCTAGTCTCAAACTCATTCTTCAAGCCGAACCCGGGAGAATGATCGCTGAACTCGATCCCCTATGTCGCGCCGTTCTAGTACTGAGAGTCGCCATCCGATCATCCATCCAGGATTGCGTTCTTCGCTTGAATGTATGCCGCGGCGCGGTGCTTGCCGCCGCTTCCCGCGCAATGAGGTGGCTTCATGGGCTGGATGATGATCAGGTAAAGCAGCCTCAAAATCTCGCTCGCCAGCAACCATATGGTGCTGGAGGTGGGCAATAAGAAATTTCAAAAAGGATCACTCACATGATGGTTTTTAGGGAGGCAAGTTGCATGTCAATTGTGAAAGAAACCCGCGGAATTGAGAAGTGGCGTCAGTATACGGGCATCATCGTTTCCATAATTTTCACCTTAGCCATTGCTGGATGCGGACGAGGCAACGCCGCAATCAAGCTGCCAGATACGGAGGTGCTCGTTGCTTCTCCTGTTCAGCAAGACGTACCTGTGCACAACGAGTGGGTCGCGACACTTGACGGATATGTGAACGCTGAGATCCGTCCCCAGGTTTCTGGCTACCTTATTAAACAGAATTACACAGAGGGATCAGTCGTACGCAAAGGCCAAGTATTGTTCGAGATCGATCCACGGCCCTTCCAAGCGGTCCTCGACCGTGCCAAGGGAGAGCTTGCCCAGGCAGAAGCGGCACTGGCAAAAAGCACGATCGATGTTGATCGCGATACGCCTCTGGCAGCCCAGAAGGCTATCCCAAAAGAAAAGTTGGATAACGAAATCCAGGCCAAGCGCGCGGCCGAAGCTGCGGTCGCATCGGGCAGGGCTGCGGTGGAACGGGCAGAACTTGATCTCGGCTGGACAAAGGTTACGTCGCTGGTCGATGGCGTTGCGGGAATTTGCGAAGTCCAGATGGGAAATCTGGTGGGGCCCAATTCTCACCTGACTTCTGTTTCGCAGGTCGATCCCATAAAGGTGTACTTCCCTGTGAGCGAACAGGAGTATCTGAGGGCGAAGCACCTCAGCTCGACCGGACAACCAATGGACTTGTTCGACAGCGAACCGGAACTCATCTTGGCCGATGGCACAGTCTATCCCTACAAGGGGAAGATTCTGCTGACGGATCGGCAGGTCGACACCAACACCGGCACGATCCGTCTCGTCGCGGCGTTCCCGAATCCAGGCAACATTTTGCGCCCCGGCCAGTACGGGCGGGTGCGGATCCAGACCAGCTACAAAAAAGACGCTCTGCTGGTACCGCAGGGCGCGGTCAAGGAGCTTCAGGGAGGCTACCAGATCGCGCTTGTGGGCGCCGACAACAAGGCCATCATTCGCCCAGTAAAAGCAGACGAGAAGGTTGGGACGATGTGGGTCATCGCCGATGGCTTGAAGCCGGGTGACCAGGTCATCGTGGAAGGCGTGGAAAAAGTAAAGGATGGAACGCCCGTAGTTCCCAAGGCAACACAAATTCAGGCGGAGGCACGCTGAGCCATGTCTAAATTTTTTATTAATCGCCCCATCGTCGCCATCGTTATCTCGGTCTTGATGGTGATCATTGGCGCGATCACCATCATTGGCCTGCCCGTCGCGCAGTTTCCCGATATCGCTCCTCCCGAGATACGCGTTGCTGCAATCTACCCGGGCGCCGATGCCGAAACTTTGGAGAAGGCTGTAGCCACGCCCATCGAGCAACAGATCAACGGCGTGGACAACATGGATTACATGTACTCGATGAATTCCACCAATGACTCGGGTACAGAGCTGATGGTCGATTTTGATCTTAGAACCGACCCGAATATGGACCTCCTCCTCACCCAGTCGCGCCAGCAACTGGCCAACGGCCAGCTTCCTCCGGAGGTCAACCAGATCGGTATCGACGTGAAGAAGTCCCTGACCGCACCCATGATGCTGATCGCTTTGTATTCACCAAAGGGAACGCACGATGGAAACTTCCTGGCGAATTACGCCTATATCAATCTGAAAGATCCGATTGCTCGGTCTTATGGCGTAGGAAATACCCAGATCTACGGCGCCGGGGAGTACGCGATGCGTCTTTGGGTAAAGCCCGATCGACTGGCGAAGCTCGGCGTCACCGTCAGTGAGGTTGTCAATGCAGTGAAATCGCAGAACACGGTGAATCCCGCCGGCCAGGTTGGAGGCGAGCCGATTGGGGCAGACCAGCCCTTCACTTATGCCGTGCGTGCCCAAGGCCGGCTTAAGACACCCGAAGAGTTTGACGACATCGTCGTTCGTGAAAGCGCCGATGGCGGAGTAGTTCGCGTGAAGGACGTTGCCCGGGTCGAATTGGGCTCGAAAGACTACAGCTGGGTCGGGCGTATGAACGGCAAGGAGGCCGCTACTATTGGTATCTACCAATTGCCGGGTTCCAATGCCGTGGAAGCGGCCAAAGGCCTCCGCAAGCTGATGGCACAAGTGAAGCAGAGATTCCCGGCGGACATGGAATACGTCATAACCCTGGACACGACGGATGCTGTAAGGGCTGGTATGCGGGAGATCGTCGAGACGCTGGTGATCGCCTTTGTGCTGGTGATCATCGTCGTGTACATCTTCCTGCAAGACTGGCGCGCCAGTCTGATTCCAATGCTCGCCGTGCCAGTCTCGCTGGTGGGCACCTTTATCGTGTTCCCGTTCTTCGGTTTCTCGGTAAATACCCTTTCGCTGTTCGGGCTGGTGCTGGCCATCGGCCTGGTGGTGGACGACGCCATCGTTGTGGTCGAAGGTATCCAACGCCATATTGAAGAGGGCCTGCCTCCAAAGGATGCGGCTCGCAAAGCGATGGAAGAGTTGACCGGTCCCGTGGTTGGCATCGCACTGGTCCTCTCGGCGGTATTCGTGCCGACGGTATTCATCCCCGGGATTACCGGCCGGCTCTATCAGCAATTTGCATTGACCATCGCCATCTCGGTCGTCGTCTCTGCGTTCAATGCCTTGACGTTAAGCCCGGCGCTGGGCGGCCTGCTGCTCCGGCCCAAAAAAGAAACTCATGGGCCGCTTGCCAGATTCTTCGGCTGGTTTAATCGTGTATTTGCAAGCGGCACCAACTTCTACACGCGCGCCTGCGGTGGCTTGATTCGAAAGATGACGGTATCCGTCGTGGCGCTCGCGGCTTTTGCAGTTGCCGGGATCCTGCTTGGGAAGGCACTGCCATCCAGCTTCCTGCCGGATGAAGACCAGGGATACATGTACATTCAGATGCAAACGCCCGAAGCCTCTTCGATTGAGGCCACGTCGCAAGCGGCCCGTGCCGTCGAGGCGGTTCTTAAGGACACGCCTGGCGTCAAGTACTGCAGCACCGTTGTGGGATTCAGTCTGCTCAGCCTGACCCGGTACAGTTACAGCGCTTTCTTTTGGGTGACGCTGCAGCCATGGGAAAACCGCAAGACACTAGCCCAGGAGTACCAGGTAATCAAGGCGAAGCTAAACCTGAAGCTGCTCACTCTGCCGCAAGGAACCGTCTTTGCCTTCTCTCCACCGGCAATTTCAGGCGTCGGCACTTCGGGCGGATTTCAGTTTGTACTTGAGGACCGCTCCGGAAAGGAATCTGAATTCCTGGTGAACAACCTCCACAAATTCCTGGAGGCGGCTCGCAAACGGCCCGAAATCGGCATGATTACTACCACATACATTCCGAGTACGCCGCAAAAATACGTATATGTGGATAAGGAGAAAGTTCTGAAGCAGGGCGTCGAAATCAGCGACGTATACCAGACGTTGCAGGCTTTCATGGGCGGAACATTCGTCAATTACTTCAACCAATTCGGCCGCACCTGGCAAGTATATGCGGAGGCGGAGGCCCCATACCGTTCCAACCTCGACAACGTGGGGCAGTTCTACGTGCGCAACAACAAAAATGAGATGGTGCCGTTGTCGGCGCTGACTCACTTCGAGTCGCGTTACGGCCCGGAATTCAAGTTACGCTTCAACGAGTATTCAGCCGCGCAGATTATCGGCAGTGCCGCGGATGGCTACAGCTCCGATCAGGCCACCGCGGCTCTGGAAGAAGTTTTCCACCAGACAATGCCCTCCGAAATGGGTTTCGATTACATGGGCATGTCCCGGCAAGAACAGAAGGCACGCGAAGGCGTTCCATCGTGGGTCGTCTTCGGCATGTCGTTTCTGTTCGTCTTCCTGATCCTGGCAGCGTTGTACGAAAGCTGGTCACTGCCGTTCGGTGTATTGCTGAGCACACCGGTCGCGGTGTTCGGCGCTTTCGGATTGTTGTGGCTGCGCCGCACCGTGTTGGGCATGATCTTCCCGGCCTTCATGGTGCAAATCGAAAACGATGTGTACTCGCAGATCGGGCTCGTGATGTTGATCGGGCTGGCGGCCAAGAACGCAATTCTGATCGTGGAATTCGCGAAGGAAGAATATGAGAAAGGCAAGCCACTTGTGGATGCCGCACTGGAAGGCGCGAAGCTGCGGCTGCGGCCAATTCTGATGACTTCCTTCGCATTTATTCTCGGTTGCGTGCCCCTGTTCATCGCCACCGGTGCAGGTTCGGTGGGCCGGCAAATCATGGGTACCGCCGTAATTGGCGGAATGCTGGCCGCGACTGGCCTGGCCATCTTCATCATTCCGGCGCTGTATGTGCTTGTTGAGCGTGTTGCGAGTCGCAAAAAAGCCGATGTGGACGTACCCGTCAACGTTCCCGAACCGCACCCGATGGAGGCAGATTAACGTGAAAAAGGCAATTCCTTTCGTATTCCTCACTCTCTTCACTTGCGGGTGCACGGTCGGGCCCAATTACAAGCGGCCGAAGGTTGATGTTCCAGTCACCTACCGCGGAACTTCGCCGCAGGAAGCGGCGCAACCTCAGCAGGGTCCGTCGCAGCAAGCATCGCAACCTGCTGAGCAGTCGTTAGGCGATCAGAAATGGTGGGAGGTGTTTCAGGATCCGCAGCTCCAGGAACTGATACGGACGGCCTTGAAGCAGAATTACGACGTTCGCATCGCGGCGGCAAGAATCATGGAAGCACGGGCGCAGTTGGGCATTACGCGCGCTGACCAGTTGCCCACGGTCAGCGCTGGAGCCAGTGCTGAGAACCATCGCTTCTCCGCGAAACAGGGAATTTATCCGCCAGGCCAAGAAACCAGCACGAATACGGTAGGTGCCTCCTTCGCCTGGGACCTCGATTTCTGGGGCAAGTACCGCCGTGCCACCGAAGCAGCGCGGGCGAATCTGCTGGCAACCGAATGGGCGCGCCGGGCAGTAATTAACAGCCTGGTCAGTGATGTTGCGGCTGCTTACTTTCAGCTTCGTGCCTTGGACCTTCAGCTCGAAATCTCGCGTCGTACATTGGCAACCCGTGAAGAATCACTGCAACTCACCCAGACCCTGGCAAACGGCGGGGCGGGCACGATGCTCGACGTGCGGCAGGCGGAACAGTTGGTCGCGGTGGCGGCCGAGACCATTCCCGACCTGGAGCGGCGAATCCAACAAGAGGAGAATTTCATCAGCACTTTGCTGGGAAACAACCCAGGGCCTACTGCACGGGGAATGAAACTAACCGAGCAACCACATGCGCCCGAAGTGCCCTCGGGAATTCCCTCCAACTTGCTGGAGAGGCGGCCCGATATCCGAGCCGCTGAAGCAGAGTTAATTGCAGCTAACGCTCAGATCGGAGTCGCCAGAGCTGCATACTTCCCGCAAATAAGCTTGACAGCGAGCAGCGGATTCCAGAGCACGGCCCTTACCAGCCTGTTCACTGGCCCGGCGGGGTTTTGGAGCTTTGGTGGATCTTTGGTGCAGCCTATTTTTGCCGGAGGCAGAATTAAGTCGGGCGTTAAGCTGAGCCAGGCTCGCAAAGAGGAAATGTTGCTGAACTATCAACGCACCATTCAGCAAGCGTTTCGTGGAGTCTCGGACTCGCTGGTGGAATATCATAAAGATCGCGAGTTCCGGATGCATCAGGAAGAGCTGGTGTTTGCGGCGCAAGACGCAGCGCAACTTTCTGAGCTGCGCTACCGAGGCGGCGCCACCAGCTATCTCGAAGTACTGACGAATGAAACCAATGCCTTTAATGCCGAACTGAATTTAGCTCAGGCCCAATTGCACGAGCTCTTGGGACTCGTCGATATTTACAGAAATCTTGGCGGAGGCTGGCAGGTGTAAGGCAGTGCTAGACGGCTTGGGACGCGCAGATTGCTTATTGCAACACTTCAGAAAGGACTTACGCGATGTCTTCAGTCACGCAGCGAACCGGATGCTCAAGTCGAGAAGAAACGTGCCCGAATGCCCGTACTCCGAAGGCTCGGCTAGGATGTCGCTATCACCGCAACAATTTAGATACGCAAAACGCAATGCAAATATAACGGGTAATTTTCAAGGGAGTGTACGGCGTAAACTCCACCGCACACACTTTCGAATGATACACAAATGATATACTTTCGATGTTAACGGGAAGTTGCACAACGCAACGCGGCGAAATGTCGCGTCTCAGGTCAGAGTGCGGCAAACCGGCGTAAACACTGGAGAAAACTCACTAACCCGCATCTCATCATGAGGATGTGATTCAGCGAGCAAATTGAATCCCTCCCTCTCCGCCAGTCAGTCTGGCCCGCAGAGAAATCCTGCTTCTTTCTCGCCGAAATACGCAAAACATACTCGTTTTTCGCAGAATTTGCTTCCAAATCGGACTGCAGAATAGCCGCGCTGGGCGGTTAATTTCGCCTTTTTCTCCGGACGGGCTTCAAGCAGTCCTGTTTCGCACAACGTCCGGGGCGAAGGATGCGCGATCACCTGCCGAATGCATGGCGAACGCAGATTTGACTTTCGAAACGTCTTGAGCCGGCTCCTGGAGCCAGTTTCGACGGTTTCCGTTTTGCCCGTCTACGGTGCGAGATTGGCTCGGACAGTTCGGATCGGCCTTACCGCACGGGGTAGGACCGCGACTACGGTGTAGTGCAAGAAGCGTATGTCCCACGCGATCTTCGGACGGCTTCGTCGTGTAGTCCCACGCGACTTTATCGATCACAGGTCAGCGAACGTCCTGAAAACGGCACCAACTTTCACTTTCCAAAGCGAGGATCTGCAGAAATCGGGCTAGAAGCTCTGAATCGAAAGGACTTTTGCAGCACCCGAAATGGCTTCTCAATTGCATGTCTACTATTATAATAGGCATTATTGATTTTCGGTTGGGGGCATGATCTCAAGGACGCGGATGGTTGGGGATAGGGAAAGTTTTTTCACGATTGCCATTATCGGTGGCGGGTTTAGTGGCGCCACCTTGGCGGCACAACTGCTGCGTGCCGGAAACCAATCTGTCATGGTGGTCTTGATAGAGAAGACCGGCTGCCTTGGCCGTGGGGTGGCCTACAGTACGCAGTGCGAAAAGCACCTCCTTAACGTACCTGCCCAGAATATGAGTGCCTTCGCGGACGATCCCGACCATTTCCTGCGTTGGGCGCGCCTCCACTACGACTTCGATGTGCAGCCCGGCGATTTTCTCCCTCGTCGCAGTTACGGTCAATACGTGGAGTCCCTTCTTCAGGAAGTCAGGGAGGGCCATAACGCCGCGATTGAATGGAGACGAGACGAAGCCGTCTCCGTAAATCCTACCAGCGGCCGAGCAGAGATTTCCCTGCGCAGCGGAAACAGGGTGATGGCGGACAAGGTCATCCTGGCTCTCGGTAACTTTCCCCCGGGCGATCCCAAGCTTCCGGGAAGGCAGGAAAGCAGTCCCCGATACTTGTCGAACGGCTGGGCCGAAGGTGCCCTCGATCAGATCGCCGAAGACAAGAGCGTGCTGCTGATTGGTTCGGGGCTGACCAGCGTGGATGTAGCTATTTCATTGCGGGCGCGCAAATTTGAGGGGAAGATCCAGATACTATCGCGCCATGGACTGTTGCCCCAGGAGCATAAGCCGCATCTGCCGCTGATGGCCCCCTGGAATGACTTGCGGCCCCGCACGGCCCGCGGGCTGTTGCACCTGGTTCGGGCACAGGTGCGGGAGGCCCAAGAACACGATACAGATTGGCGCACAGTGATCGATTCTCTTCGCCCAATTACGCAACAAATCTGGCAGTCGCTTCCTTTGCGAGAGCAGAGGCGATTCCTTCGCCACCTGCGATCGTATTGGGACGTACATCGCCACCGCGTTGCTCCCGAGATCGGCGCACTGCTGGCATCGGAGCTGGGCAACTGCGGGATCGAGGTTCACGCCGGCCGCATAACCGAATACTGCGAAACTCCCGAGCACGTCGAGGTGATATACCGCGACCGGAAAAAGGGAGAATTCAGAAAGCTTCATGTCGACCGGGTAATTAACTGCACTGGCCCGGACGTCGATTGCCGCCGAGTCACCAATGCCTTGCTCAAGAATCTTATCAAGCAGAAACTGGTTCGCCCGGACCCCTTATTTCTGGGACTAGATACGGCTCAAAGTGGGGCTGTGATAAATGCTTACGGCATACCCTCCGATTTTCTGTACGCCGTTGGGCCGCTACGCAAGGGGAATCTGTGGGAAACGATCGCAGTTCCAGAGATTCGTGTGCAAGTGGCGGAATTAGTTTCGCACTTACTCTCCAGCCTTGAGCAACAATTTTTCGGAAGCCTCGCGCGAGAACGGCCGGCAACTCAAGTTTAGATTGCGGAACACACCAGGGAAGGCAGAATGATGAACTTCGAACAGTTTTACCTTGGTTGTTTAGCACATGCGTCGTACCTGCTAGCGGAAGAAGGCGAGGCTGTTGTCGTCGACCCGCAGCGGGACGTCGACATTTACATTGATGCCGCCGCCGCACGCGGCGCGAAAATCCGCCATATCTTTGAGACTCATATGCACGCCGATTTCGTTTCCGGCCACAAAGAGCTGGCTGCGCGGACGGGTGCGGCGATCTACGTCGGAGCTCGTGCCAACGCCACTTTCCCTCACGTAGAAGTTCGTGACGGATTCGAACTCCACATTGGAAGAATGCGCCTCCAGGTTTTGGAGACCCCCGGACATACGCCCGAGAGTATTTGTCTAGTGGTCACGGATGAAGAGAAATCGCCCCAGCCATGGGCGGTTCTCACCGGCGATACCTTATTTACAGGGGATGTAGGACGGCCTGACCTCTCAAATACGCATGCTCCAGCAGAATTGGCTGGCATGCTTTATGACAGCTTGCATGCGAAAGTATTGAAGTTCGCCGATGATGTGCTGGTCTACCCGGCACACGGTGCCGGCTCACTCTGTGGACGCAACATGCGTGCTGAACGGTCTTCAACGATCGGCATCGAACGCTTGACAAATTACGCACTGCAGATCAAGACAAAGGAAGAATTCGTCCGCGAGCTGACGACAAATCTCCCTTGCCGTCCTGGATACTTCTTCCAGGACGCCGCCCTCAATCGTCAAGGCGCAGCGACTCTGTCTGAACTACCAGAGCTGGCTCCAATCTTGGCGCAAGAGCTCGCATCGAAGCTGACAAAAGGGGCGAATGTGCTGGATGTCCGTGCTGGTGATCGCTTTGCCGCCGGACATGTACCCGGCTCGGTCAGCATCGCTCTATCGGGACAGTTTGCATCCTGGGCAGGAATTGTCTTAGGGTTATCATCTCTTCCCATACTTATCGCTGACACTCCTGAGCAATTAGCCGAAGCGCGTGTCCGCCTAGCGCGCGTAGGCATCGAAGATGTGAGCGGATATCTGCAGGGTGGTGTCGAGGGATGGAGGGAGGCGGGCTTTGCGCTTGCTGAGTTGCAACAAATCTCAGTGCAAACTCTAAGCGCATGGCAACAACGACCGGAGGTCTGCATCCTCGATGTTCGCCGTGAACCGGAATGGCGGGCAGGGCGGATAGCCAACACCCTGTGGATTCCGTTAGACAAACTCGCCGTCACTCCGCTCCCAGTCGATCCTAGCGAGCTGATTGCCGTGCACTGCAAGAGCGGATACCGAAGCATGATTGCTTGTGGGCTCTTGCGTCGTGCAGGTTTTCCGAACGTTGTTAATGTGATGGGCGGGTTTGATGCGTGGCAACGAGCCCAGCTGCCCATCCTGGCAGAACAACCAGTGGCGGCATAGAGAGTCCCCGGTCTCGCTCAGTTCCACAGCAGCTAACCACAATCCCGCCGGTATAAATCTGGTCACTGCAGCTGCGGGCACTGCTTGGGATAATCTCCCTGTTATGGAAACCTCCAGTTTCGATCTGTTGTACTTGGAGAGCGATCCACGCACCAAGCAACCATCGGCATGCTTATACTTGAAATCCCACGGGCGCCAGGACTACGCGGGAGTCAGCGCTGACAGATTGATCACTTCGCCGTGCTTGAGCCTTATTGAACTGGATGCGGAGATTCGACGGCTGCACGCGGAACTGGACGAAATTCGCGGCTGGGCCAAGAAGAAGTTTTATAAAGCGGAGGGCAGCGCTGCCGGTGGTGGTGCGTAGCGCAAACTGCAAAACCATCCCCTAGCTATCCGGTCTTCTTTATTTGTCAAATTAAATAAGATGTGCCCTCCCGAGCGGAATCTGACTCACCACTTGTGTAGTTGCAGGGCTCGAGCAATGCTCTGTGACAAGGGAGCATTGAGATGCATCTCGGCGAAACCATTGCCACCTACGATGTAGCCTTGGCTCTCCGTGGCGAGAGCGGCAAGTTCGAAGTCACAAGCCCGACCAGCGAGATTTTTCACGTCACCTGCAAACCGAATCAGTCGATCTCGAATCTGGAGTGGGCAGGTAGCAAAACTGTGCCTCAACCGTTTCTCATTCGAAAGATCGCGGAGCCAGTCTCGCTGGCAGAGGGAAAAGGCACGACCTCAGGAACAATCGAAGGTGCAGCTCAAGCGTTGCCTGGTCGGGCGCCCTTCCTGCTGGAGAACCAAAGAGAAGAAACCAAAACTTCGTCTGACGCTGACAAGGTCGCCTCGTTACCTAAGCCTCTCGACGATGATTTCCACAGTCCGGAAGTCGCCAACTTTGATTTTCTGTACTGGGAGAGCGATCCCGGGACGAAACAACACTCCGCATGTGTGGGTCTCAAAAATGGGCACCTGGATCAGCCGGGCGAGGCTGAGAAGTTGCTGACCTCTGTATGCACCAACTTTAACGATTTCGATGCCGAAATCCGCAGGTTGCATGCACGACTGGATGAGATTCGCTACCAGGCAAGAAAAAAGTTTCATCTGGCGCAGGCCGTTGCTGCAGGCGCGTAGCCGCACAAGGCCGCCGATTCAATCTCTGGATCTCCGCCTCGCCTTCCTCCTTTAATTGAGGCCAACCACGCGACCAAAGACCGGAGCCAATATGATTGATAAGGCCTGCCGAAGTGAATCGGCAGGCACCCTGCTTCGCGGCTCACCCCGACAGCAGGAGCCGAGAAGCGAAGGCATCGGTAATTTAACATAATGTCTAGTTTATTAATCGACAAACTTGACAATGTCTGTGGGAAAATGCTATCTCTGCTTCGATCAGGGGTTCAACCGACCAATCTGATCAAATTCGGCGCACAACCCAAAGACCCGTCGCATATCAGGGACGCCCACAGAGAGTGTGGGTTCGTCACTTGGAACTATGAGTTGGGTCACAGACCGGAAAGCCAGGAGGTGTTGTATACTTCCGTCACCCCGACAATGAGCCTGGAAGAGACGGCTCGTCCAAGCATCAATAACCCAGGAACGGGATGAAAAAGGTTTGTCATTCAAGCCAGCCCGTTTGGCCGCGTTTCTCTATTACACGGCGCCGTATAAATTTATCTTTCAGCATAAGGAGCTAATCGCATGGCGACAGCAGAAGTCCGTCATACACTGACCGAGCAACAGGCTCGCCAGCTTGCCACTGTCACTAAGACTGTACCCATGATGGAACAGATTACGCCACGCTGGCTGATCACGTTCCTTTCATGGGTGCCGGTGGAAGCCGGCGTGTATCGCGTGAACAAAGTCAAACCCACTCGCCCGGGAACTCGCACCATCGAGTGTGCACCCGACGAAGAGATCGACCTACCTGAAATCTATGTGGACTACGAGGAGAAGCCCCGCGAGTATCAACTGAATGCTGTGACCAGCGTTTTGGACGTTCAAACCCGAATCTCGGACCTCTATCGCAGCCCCCATGACCAGATCCGGGAGCAACTGCGTCTCATGATCGAGAAAGTTAAGGAGCGCCAAGAGCGGGCACTCATTAGCAACACCGAGTACGGCTTGCTCAACAACGTTGCCCCGGAAATGAAAGTGAAAGCCAGAAATGGCACTCCGACACCCGACGATATGGACGAACTCATCGCGCGCGTCTGGAAGGAGCCGAGCTTTTTCCTAG